>ORJL010098202.1_pt1 | contig 24666 bp, 20 predicted proteins | sample 1779941 | NCBI WGS metagenome assembly ORJL01 (sample SAMEA104232317, study PRJEB22302) | groundwater metagenome | biome: forest; feature: aquifer; material: groundwater | place: USA | collected 2011-08-07 | depth 5.8 m
ATTTTCTGCCCAAGTTGATCGGCGTTGCCAGGGCTTGTGAGCTTCTCTTTACGGGCGACGCGATCGATGCTCAAGAAGCTGAGAGGATCGGCTTGGTCAACAAAGTCGTGCCGGATGCCGAGCTAGAGGCCGCAACCATGAATCTGGCGGGTAAGATTGCCGCCGGCCCCCCTGTCGCCATTCGTCTATCGAAGAAGGCTATCTACGATTGCCTTAACCTCGATTTCGCTTCCAGCCTAGATTACGCTTCCCTGGCCGCAGCCGTCGCCCAAGCCACAGAGGATTATCGAGAAGGCGTGAGGGCTCAGGCCGAGAGAAGAGCCCCGATCTTTAGAGGGCGCTGACCTTACCCTTTCGCCCTCTCTCCCTATTTGACTGTCGAGGAGGGAATTATGCCTGAAGGGCCGCTGGCAGGCGTCAAAGTGCTCGATCTGACCCACTTCGTCGCCGGGCCTTACTGCACCAAGCTGCTGGCCGGATTGGGAGCCGAAGTCATCAAGATCGAGAGACCAGGACAGGGTGACGGGTCGCGTTCGAGGGGCCCGTTCTTCCATGACGAGATTCATCAAGAGAAGAGCCTCTCGTTCCTGTACCTCAACACCAACAAGAAGAGCATCACGCTCAACCTGAAAACGGATACCGGAAAGCGTCTCTTCAAGGAGTTGGTGGAACAAGTAGACGTCGTGATCGAAAGCTTCAGCCCTCACGTCATGCCCTCGCATGGGCTGGACTACGAGGCGCTGCGGGCGGTCAAGCGCGACATCATCATGACTTCTATCTCCAACTTCGGCCAGACCGGTCCGTACCGGGACCTCAAGGCCTCGGACCTGGTGCTGGCAGGGTGGGGAGGGTCCCAATCCAGCGGAGGACTCCTGGGGAAACCCCCGCTCAAGGTCGCCCAGTTCGTGACCCAGTTCATGGCGGGATTCTACGCCTCTGTCGGCGTCATGGGAGCCTTCTTCGCCCGGGAGTGGCAGGGAATCGAGGGACAATACCTGGACCTGTCGCTGATGGAGCTGCTGACCAGCTTTGGTGACGGTCGGTTCGTTCACCAAATGGGCTACCAGTTCAACAAGAAGGAGGACCCCCGAGAGCCGCTGGAAGGCCGCGTGAACTCCTCCCCCCCTTCGGGACCCCAACCCTGTGCTGATGGATACGTCGAGTGGTGGGGCATGGGGCGGTGGAGACAGGTATCCAAGATGCTGGGGAGGCCCGATTTCCTCACCGATCCGCGCTACGCCACCGAAGAAGGTCGGCTGGAAAACCACGAGGAGATAGCCGCCATTCTCCTTTCCTGGATGATGGAACGCACCAGAGAGCAATGTTGGGAGGAAGCTGTGGCCGCCGACGTTATCTGCGCGCCGCACAATACGGTCGGAGAGCTGCTCCAAGACCCTCACGTGAAGTCCAGGGGATTCTGGGCCGAAGTGGAACACCCGGCCCTGGGGAAGACGACTATCCCGGGCCGGCCCTTTGTCATGGAACAATCACCCTGGCATGTGCGCCGGCCCGCTCCCCTCCTGGGGCAGCACACCGCAGAGGTGTTGGGCGACCTGGGCTACAGCAAGGAGGACCTGGTGAGGCTAAGCGAGGCTGGGGTCACATAGGGACAGAGACAGAGACGGGGACAGAGAGGGACAGGGAGAGATGGGAGTGTCCGTCACAGCGGAGGATGCACGATGAACGAGAGAGGCGAACAGAGTTTCGCAGAGGTCGTGGCGAAGTACCCTGACGTGCCGAGGCTGGTCATTCGGAAGATTGACGCCGGGATCCGCGGGGTGACCTTCACCCAGCGCGCGCTGGAAAGCGCCAGGGAAGGGAACTCCGTCTTCCAGGACCAGGTGACGGGCGGGGCCTCCAGATTCGGACCGTGGAAGCTGGGAGGAGGCGTGTTCAGGGATGGTACGGCGTTCCTGGGGTCGGACTTCACCCTGGTAGAGCCGGGAAGGCCTGACTTGCTGAGGGGCGGCCTGGTCCCCTATTCCGTGGACGTTGTCGACGGCATACTCATGCTGCTGGACGGTGACGAGCCGGTGGAGGAGGTCTTCCTGCACACGATTCCTGACTACTATGGCAAGAAGACCACGCGTGGCACGCCGATGCACCGCATCCTTCGTTCTGATCCTGATTGCCTGAAACTGAGTCCTCACGATTACTGCCAGGCTTGGGTAGAGAGACAGCCCTGCATGTACTGCTTCTCGACGGGGCGGATGGCTGAGGGCCAGAGGCCCAAGAGCGAGGCAGACCTGGAGGACATATACGAAGCGGTGAGCGAGGCCCTGAAGGAGCCGGGTAGGTGGACCGAGATCCACCTGGTGGCAGGTTCCGACCCCGGAGGCGCCACCCCGTACGAGAACGAGGCAAACTCGTACATCCCGGTTCTGCAAACGCTGAAGAGATGCAAGGGAGGCCAAGGCCTTCCGGTGCGGCTCATCGCCAGCGCCATGCCTGAGGAACAACTGGTCCGCTTGCGGGAAGCGGGCGCGACCATGGTCGGGCCGAACCTCGAAGTCTGGGACGAGAAGTTGTTCCGGTGGATCTGCCCTACCAAGGAGAAGTATTTCGGGCGGCAATACTGGATAGACAGCCTTATCGCCGGCGTAAGAGTGTTCGGCAGGGGCAACGTTCGCACCCAGTGGGTGGCGGGGGCGGAGATGGCCCAGCCCCACGGATTCAAGACCATGGATGAGGCGGTGGCTTCAACCCTGGACGGGGCCGAGTTCCTGGCCCAGCGCGGAGTGATCTCTACGCTGAATATCCTGCGGATCCGCCAGGGCTCCATCTTCTATGCGCAAAGGCAGTCGCAGCCCTCCCTGGAGTACTGCGTGAAGCTATCTGTGGGGATCGCTAGAATCAGGCGGAAGTACCGGCTAGGAGTGGCCATGAGCGACTATCGCAGCGGCACTACCCATCCGGACGCCGACCTCAGCCGGCTAGACCTCCCCGATGTGGCGGCATAGGAGGTGAGGGACATGGGGTCAATAGCGGCAGCGACCTTGCCGGCGGAAGTCATCTCATTGCTCAAGGACCGCACCAGCTTGAAGGTCGTGGCGACAACCGTACAAAGGGGTGGACGCTGCGTGAGGAGTGAGTCAGCCCCGCGCGTCCTACCTACGGGCGGCTCTTGCGCATCGTCCGGGAACGGTGGGTTCCGCTGCGCTACGAATGCACCTGCGGGAGACCAAACGATGGAGAGCGCTCCGCTTCACCCACCCTACCCATCTGTAGGGGCAAGGTGCCCACGCACTACGGTGGATAAGGGCATACGCGTCTTCCGTGTAGTGGAGGGGGAATGATCACGCTACCCCTGGAGGGCATCAGGGTACTGGACATCTGCCCCATGTTCGCCGGTAACATCGGCACGGCTATCCTGGGCGACATGGGAGCGGAGGTCATCAAGGTCGAGTCCACCCAGTACTGGCAGTACGGCGCTCGCGGCATGAGGGCCCGGCCCACCAAAGATGAAGTCTTGCGAGCGACCGCGTTTTGGGGCTACCCCGACTCGGACCCCGGCCCCGACCCTTGGAACCGCAGCAGCGGCTTCCACGCCTTCTCTCGAAACAAGCTGAGCATGACGGTGGACCTGCGCCAGCCGGTGGGCGTGGAAATATTCAAGCGGCTCGTCAAGGTCGCGGATGTGTTCGTGGAGAGCAACAGTCCCCCTTTGATGACCAGACTGGGCTTGGACTACCCTGCGATGAGGGAGGTGAACCCCTCCCTCATCATGGTGCGCTCGTCTGGCTACGGTCTCTCCGGCCCCTATCGGGACCGTCCCGCGTTGGCCTACACGCTGGGGGCCTTCGCCAGCCACGGCCTGCTCAGAGGCTACCCCGACATGTCTCCGGCAAACGTTCATGGAAGCGACATCTCTGACGCGTGCGCCGGCATCGGCATCGCCCTGTCTGCCATCATGGCCCTCCACCAGAGAAAACGCTCCGGCAAAGGCCAACTGGTGGATATGGCCCAGGTAGAGAACTTCATGCCCATGCTGGGATGGTTCTTCATGGACTACATCTTCAACAATAGGATGCATGCCCCTCTTGCCGACCGCCACCCTGCGGCAGCCCCTTGCGGCTGCTATCCCTGCGCCGGAGATGACAGGTGGGTGAACATCACAGTCCACGATGACGACGAGTGGCAAGGCTTCTGCCGCGCCCTGGGCAACCCTGAGTGGACCCGAGACCCCGAGCTGGCTACGGTCACCGGCCGCTATCGGAAGCAGGATGATATGGACCAGCATATCGCAGAGTGGACCCGGACTCGAGACGGCCAGGAGGTCGTGCGCCTTATGCAAAAGGAAGGTGTGGCATGCGGGCCGGTGTTGCCTTCCGAGGGCACTTTTGAGGACCCTCAACTGCGGGCCAGGGACCTTTATGAGAAAGTCACCCCTCCTGGAGGATGGAGCTATCTCTTTCCAGGCAGCCCCTTGCGCATGTCCGCGTCCGGGCGTCCGCGCGTTCGCTATCCCGCTCCCAACTTGGGGCAGCACAACGAGTATGTGTACAAGGAGCTTCTGGGTTACTCTGACGACGAATGCGCTGTTTTGGAGAGAGAGGGCCATATTGGCGATGAGCCTGCCCGGCATATCCCCTGAAATCGTGCGGTCATGTTCGTGGCTTACGGCCGCCTAGCGGCGGAAGAATTAGGTTTAGAGCACAAGGAGGACAAACGAATGGGACTCTGGAACAAACACCGGTACACCATCTTGGGTCTGCTGGTAATGGCGGGCATCCTGGCATTGCTGGCCGCCTGTGGAGCGACGGCCACGCCGACACCGACGCCGCGGCCGCCGACGGCGACGCCCATCCCTGCGACGCCTACGCCTGTACCGCCAACGGCCACGCCTACGCGCGTACCCCCGACGCCAACTCCACTTCCACCCACTGCTACGCCAAGGCTGGGCGTGACGCCGGCGCCGGCTACGGCTACTGCGATACCGGCCGCAACACCCACCCCTACACTTACCCCGGCGCCCGAGAAGGCTCCGCCTACCCCTACCGCAGGCCCGAAGTCACCTAACATGGGCGGCTCCCCCGCCAACACCATCTCCGATGCCGAGTGGGCCAAGATAATAGAGGCGGCGAAGAAGGAGGGGAAGGTCACATGCTACTGTTTTGACCTCGGTCGCGTTGGCTGGTTGGGCGACTGGGCTGCCAGAGAGTTCAAGAAGACCTACGGCATCGAGCTGGAGAACATAGGGGCAACGCCTGCCCTTGCCGTGGAGCGCATAAGGTCCGAGGCCAGGGCCGGGCAGTACAACGCCGACGTGGCGGCCCCCGGGGCGGCCTGGCAGGTGGGCGTCCTGGAGCCGGGGGGCTTCCTGAAGCGCATTGACAATCTCCCCGCTCTGAAGGACGTGAAGGACCCCAGCGTGTGGATGTTCAGCCCCATCGTGACGCCATACACCATCCTTCGCCCCGATGATGTGAGCTATCCCGGGGTGCACTACACCGTGAATACCAACGTCGTGCCAAAAGAGAGGTATCCGCAGAAGGCCCAGGACCTGCTGGACCCCTTCTGGAAGGGGAAGGTGTGCGACTACGAGCCCCTCGTCTTCACGGTGCTGGACTACAAGTTCTGGAACAACTTCCGAGAGTACAACTACGCCGAGTGGTACGTTGACTTCTTCTACGACCTCTACAACACAGGTGACCGCATCTTCTTCACCTTCGTCGGCGCGCCGGCAGGCCTGGCCAGGGGAGATTGCGGCATCAATCAGATGTTCGACGGAGGCGGGGTCAACGACATCAAAGAAGCGGCGGTGATCAGCAAGTCACCCTGGCTCAAAGGCGCCACTTATGCTGACGGGAAGCCGATACCAGTTGTCGGCAGCGACTCGCTAGGCGTCCTGGCCAAGGCGCCCCATCCCAACGCCGCCCTGTTGTTCGCCAACTGGCGGTTCACCAAGGAGGCGCAGGACTCCGTGGCCAGGGAGAAGGGAGGGCTGACGGTGTCGGCGCGGCTGGATGCGCCTATGCTTCTGGAGAAAGAGTACTGGCCGGAAAGGACTGTGAACACCTACTGGTTGCCCGACGCCAGGTGGTATGATTTCCAGAGCTACTCCTATGCTAACAAGGTTACCTTCAAGCTGGCCAAACAAGGGATGTCCAGGGAGGCCTGGCGGAAGCTGGTCAAGGACACGTCAACGTTCTACTGGGGCCAGTATCCTCCGCCGCCGGCCACTTATTTCACCATTGCGAGATGAGGGTGAAATTGCCAAGGTAGCATAGATCAGAAAACGCCGCTCACCCTTCGAGGGCCTCTCCGACGGTCCGGAGTCCGTATCCTCGGACAGGGCGAGCGGTGCACCTGTCCGCTCGTGGTGAGGCTCTCGAACCATGAGCGGACAGGACATTTTGGTGCTTCGTGTTGCCCCGTGCAACGGGGCATGGCGAATTGCTTTGTAGATCGAAGGAGAGGAGCCATGGGCGTCAGGTCGGGTGAGGTCGTGCTGGCGAGGCGGCTTAGCGCCGTTTCCGGCCAGGTGTTGCGGCCCCTTCGACCTTATGTCCTGGTCCCTTTTCTGGCGCTCCTGGCCTTCTTCATGGTCTACCCCATATTCATGGTGGTCTATGCCAGCTTCAAAGGAGGCCCTCCCGGGGCGGATGCGGCCTTCTCCCTAGAGGGCTATGTCCGCGCGTGGTCGGACCGGGCTACCTACGAGGCTCTGGTCACCACCTTCGCCCTCGCGGTACCCCGGATGGCTGTGGCGGTGGTCTTCGCCGTTTTCTCGACCTGGATCATCACCCGCACCAACACCCCCCTCCGAGGGCTGATGGAGGAGCTTATCTGGCTCAGGATCTTCTTGCCTCCTCTCCCATTGTTGGCGGCGTGGCTGCTCCTGCTAGGGGGCTCCTCGGGGGTGGTCAACAGGTTCCTCATGGATGTCTTCAACCTCGCCAAACCTCCTCTGGATATCCAGAGCTACTGGGGGATCATCTTCATCACTTTGATGATGGGGGCGGCGACGTATATGTTTCTGTACTTGGCGCCGGCCTTCCGAAACATGGATGCCAGCCTGGAGGAGTCCTCCCGGGTCTCCGGGGCGAGCAGCCTGACCACCCTGTGGCGCATCACGGCGCCTGTCATGATGCCTGCCATCCTGGGAGTAACCCTCCTCATGTTCCTGTTCATCCTGGGCTCCTATGAGACGGAGCTCTTCCTGCTGGCCCCCAAGGGCGTGTACGTCTTCAGCACCTGGATATGGCAGTCGGCTGGCATGGCGCCCCCGGACTACCCTGCGGCCATGGCCATGTCCAGCATCTTCCTCCTTTTCGTGGGCGCGGTGATCTTCCTCCAGTTCAAGGTCCTGGGCAAACGCCAGTATGTCACTGTCACTGGTCGGGGCTTCGGCGTCCGGCTGGTGGACCTGGGAAAATGGAAGTGGGCCACCTTCGGCATCATGGCTGGATGGACGCTGATCGGCCTGGTGCTTCCCATGACCATGCTGGTGGTGGGCACCTTCCAGAACGCATACGGCATCTTCGGCACGGGATTCACCCTGGAGTACTGGAAAGACGCCCTGGGCCGTCCTGCCGTGATCAACAGCCTCAAGAACACCCTGATGCTGGGGTTCATGGTAGCGACTATGGGCGTGGTGCTGTACGGCCTCATGAGCTACGTGTACCTGCGTACAAGGCTCAAGTGGAGGGAAGGGATAGAGATACTGAGCTGGGTGCCCCGGGCCGCGCCGCCCGTGGTCCTGGGGCTGGGCATTGTGTGGGCCGTCCTGGGCGGCATGCCCGGCATTGGCTTCCTCTATGGGACCTTGCTTCTCATGGCTATCGTGACCCTGCTGGAGGCCACCCCCCAGGGGATGCGGATGATGAACGGGGGCATGGTGCAGCTATCGGCGGAGCTGGAGGAGGCCTCCCGGGTCTCGGGAGGCTCGTGGTTACGGACCATGAGGAAGGTGGTCATGCCTTTGCTCATGCCCACCGTGCTCAACGCCTTCCTGCTCGGCTTCCTGGGGGCCACCCGTGCCCTGGTGGTCCTCCTGTTCATATACGTCCCCTCGTCCAAGGTGCTCTCCATAGACATGTTTGAGCGCATGGTAGGCACGCAGCCACAGCAGGCGGCCATCCTGGGGGTGATACTGAGCGCCATAAGCATGGTAGTGGCTACGGTGGCCCGGGTCGTGGCCCTGAGGCAGAGGAGGTTCATGGAGGTAGTGGCTGCGGCGTGAGGCAGGACCGGGAGGCTGCAAAGGACTGGGTAGCTCTAGCGCTGCCGATCATGGGTGGAGGGAATGGCCAGCAGGCGCTGACTGAGCATGGAGCTGCAGTCGCGAGTCCGATGTCTGGGGGCCGACCCAATGGACGGCAATGAACCCGCAAGGTGTTTGCGCCGAGGCAACGAGGGAACGACCCCCTGAAGTCCCCCTTAGAAAGGGGGACGGTGGAGGTACGCCGACAATGGACATGTTAGCGTCCCCCTTCATAAGGGGGACCGTAGGGGGTAATCCAGCCAGCAGCAGAGGTGGTTCATTGCTACGGAGAGTTGCAGCGGGCAAGCCATGACTTGTTGAAAGGAGAGGGATGAAGCTAACAGACGTAGACCTAATGCACAGCGCCGTCATAGTGATCGACATTCAAAACGACTACTGCCACGAGAACGGGACCATCGCCAAGGCGGGCAGGGACGTTACTCCTGTCCAATGCATGGTCCCCAATGTGATAGCCTTCCTGACCCAGGCCAGGCAGCTAAAGGTCCCCGTCATTCACGTGAGGACCGAACATGGCCCCTGGACCAACTCCCCCTCCTGGCTCAAGCGTATCGGCGGTCTGGGTAGAAACAGCGGAATGCTGAGTCCGGGTAGCTGGGGGGCCGAGTTCTACAAGGTCATCCCGGAGCCGGGCGACTGTATTGTGACCAAGCACCGCTATACGGCGTTCTTGGACACAGACCTGGATGTCATTCTGAGAAGTCACGGCATTAAGACCGTCGTCCTGGCGGGCTGCGCCACTTCCGTTTGTGTGGAATCTACAGCCAGAGACGCCTTCAACAAAGACTACTATGTAGTGCTGCTGAGCGACTGCGTCGCTGCCTACAGCCAGAAGGCCCACGAGGCCAGCCTGGCAACTTTGGGGGAGTTTTTTGGCGCCGTGGTCAGCTCTCAGGAGTTGGTTAAAGCCTGGCGGTCCAGTGGATTGGCGGGGGAAGTGTAATGCAAGAACGCGAAAGGTTCAGGGAGCCGGGCCTGGATGCCGAGTTCATCGTGGACACGGTCGAGGAGCTGGAGGAGCGGTTCAAGAACAGCCGCCATGCCCTCCTGGAAAGGGCGAAGAGCAACGTTGTGGTCAAGGGTAAGCAGCTTCCCTGGCGACTCTTTCCGCAGGGCCTCATCCGTTGGTACAACCCCGACTGGGGGAGCAACCGGGCTGCGACCGACTTCGTCTCGCCTTTTCAGCAACTCATCCCCCATCACTCCGGCCGGCACCGCCATCAGGGTGGCCTCTCCCTGTTTGTGCTGGACGGAAAGGGCTACACAGTCCTCGATGGGGTCCGCCAGGACTGGCAGAAGGGCGACCTCATCATGCTTCCTCTCACGCCAGGGGGATGCGAGCACCAGCACTTCAACCTCGGCGACAAGCCCGCCCGATGGATGGCTCTGCATCTGGCTTACACCCACGCGGTGGGGGAGACCTGGGAGCAGATGGAGGGCAGCCCGTTATGGAAGAAGTACCGGGGCAACTATCTGGGACCGTGGGCGGGGCACCGGGGAGCGGACAGAGAGGGCGATAGAGATAGAGACAGAGATACAGACGGAGAGGGAGAGGCGAGCCGGAGAGAGGGCGGGCCACCGTTGAACCGCCTGGAAGAGCTGTTCGGGATGCGGGACGAGCAGAGGGAGAGGATCAAAGCGGGACGCCCGGTCATCCGTTTCGAGGACATACCCTGGGAGACCAACCAGCAGGGCAAGATGAAATGGTACTTGCATCCCAACATCAAGGACGTGGTGCACCGGACCATCGTCGTCTACGTTCAGGAGATACCCCCTGGGAGCAGGAGCGGGAAGATGCAGCACCAGGGCGGCTGGTTCACCTACGTGTGGGAAGGGAAGGGCTATACCCTCATCAACGGCAAGAGGTACGACTGGGAGTCGGAGGACATGGTCTTCTTCCCGGTGAACGGCAACGCCCCCACTATTTTCCAGCACGTCAACACAGATCCCGAGAGGCCGGCCCTGCTCATCGCCGGCATCCCGAACCTCTACGAGCCTCTAGGTGTGGACCTGGGGACAGGCTGCGACGTGTTGGAGGAGTGCCCGGAATGGAGGGCCTTGCAGGCGGGCCGGGGCGGGTGAGGGAATGGAGGGGTCAGGCGTTCTTCCCCCGCACCACCAGGTCGACTTCGCAATCAAGGACGTTAAGCAGGGAGAGAAGCTGGTCCACTGATTTGCTGTAGTTGGTCTGGTCGAGCAGGCGATAGAACTGGGTGGCTGAAGTGCCCAGGCGGCGTATGATCTCCCGCCGCGACAGTCCGCTGGCCTCGACTCGCTTTTGGGCCTCGAGGGTTAGTTTGTAGAGCAACAGGTCACGGAGATAGCCAGGGTCCTGGTTGTATTCCAGGACCTGCTCAATGTGGACCGTGCCCTCTCGACCTGACTGCAGGACGTATGTGAAGCCCTCCCCGCCAAGCTCCTCATCCACTGCCGTCCTGGCGACCCGATCGTCAGCGGTTGGTTGTGGGTCAGCCTTGGCGTAGGGAAAAACGAAGATTCTGTCGGGCGTTTGGACTTCGAACGCCTTCTTCCTGTTGTTCGGAGTAACGGATTGGACCTTCACAGCAAACCTTCCGTTTCAAGCTGTTCTATGAAGACAAGGATGGCAGCGGTTACCTCGCCTTTCATGGCTTTCCTATTGTCTAGCTCACGGCTTCTGTCGCTGCGTGATGGCGGGGGCCGCAAACAGACGGCCTGGAGGGCGGAGGCCTAAGCAGTAATCCGGCGCGACTGCAGCGATGACAGCGGCACGCGCGCTACGAATGGTACTGCGATGTCCTGAGATCCAGGAACTCCTCGATCTCTTCCATCCTCACCTCTACGGTAGTGTTCCCCTGGCGACGATAGAGACAAAAGCCTTCGCCCTTCTTCAAGAAAGACAGCTTCTTGCGTTTCTGTACCCGAAGGACAGCAACTGTTGCCCGCCCCACTCCCACAAAGCGTACTTCCAGATAGTCATTTACCGATTGGCCCTCGAGAAATCTGCCACGTATTAGATTTCGGAGGTGTTGCTCCCAGCGGTCCTCACCCCCCTCGTGGCCCAGCAGGCCGTAGTCGGGTTCGATCCCAATGCAAACCCCACCATCGTTGACGCCAACGAGTAAGAGCCCGCCAGCACACGTTAGGAACGCCCCTATAGTTCTCAGACACGAGTGTGTCACTTCTTCTGATCTTAGTTGAAGAAGGGGAGTATTTGGGACAGCGAGGGCGCGCCTGTGATCGTACACGAGAGAAGATTTGAACTCGCGGGTCGCTGATTCCCCATTGGCAATTTCGCCAATCAAGGTTTCTGGAGAGAACGGTTGCGGCACCTTGGGGCGCAATACCCTGGTCGTGGTGAGCGTGCCGGTCGTCAGCGGTGGACTAATCTCCAACTGCGATTCGGCGAGCACCTGTTCCACGGCCCGCACCTTCTCCAGCAGGTGATCACGTTCTGGGAACCCAATTGCCGCAATCAAATGCTCAATTGTGATCTCTGTGCCGCCTTGGATGGCTTTCGCGAATATGATCAGGAATCCTGGCGACGTCGTGCTCACTACAGCGTTCCCCCACTGCCAGCGGGCCCGTTCACATGACGATTCTCATGCGGTCTAGGAGATGGTCCGCCAACAGACCGGCTCTTCTTTCCCAAAACTCCTTGAGGTAGTGGTCTCCTTGTAGAAGGTAGTCGAAGCACTGCTTATCTATGAAACAAGACTGCAGCACGACTCTACGTTTGTCGTAATCTATGTTCCGTTCACTGAGCACTTGACCCGGTTGTTTTGCCTTCCAAAGGTTGTTGGACTGTCTGCTCAAAGGCATCAGATTGGCCACTGAATTGACCCAGTCACGCCCAGCCTTCTTGGCGTCAAGAAGGACCGCTAGCGCTCCAACCTTGTTGCTCTGGCACCAAGCTTTAGGATAGATATGATGCAACTGTACGCCACGCTCTGCCGTAGGAAAGCTAATCCTGGCATCCTCATCGAGCAGGTCTTCGTTGGCTCCGGCCACCATTGGCAGAGTCAACGCCTTGCCAAGAGCACCAGGAGCTACATCGTCAGTTAGCCAGTCGATTAGTCGTTCCCTTGTGGGTAGCGGCCTGCCCAGGAGCCTGTTCAGGTGGCCGTCAACGTTTGCTGCCCACTCGGCATGCGACTTCGCCCCGTAGCTTTCCTTTAGCCATGATTTGATTTCCCGTAGATCTATGCCGAGCTGACCACCCACGCCTTGGTCATACCGGTTGGTCAAAGCGTTTCGCCAGAAGAACGCACGAAAGAGACCGTCGAGGTCTTCTCTGCTCCACCTGTGATTGGCCGGTGCATCGCTAAAGAAGTGGAAGCGAAGTGCAACGTAAATCGCCGCAGACACGGGGTAAGGACAGTCGGTCCATGGGAAATACCCACCAGCCACGCAACGCTGAAAATCGCCGAGGAATTCGGCAATCAAGCCATCGTTGCCTATTACGTTCTTCCAGTGTTGGGTAGGGGTGCGAAGAAGGTCATCTGCCTTAACGGACAGTATTTCGTCGGGTTCCTTGCCTGGCGCTTTCCGAATAGGACGGGGCTTTGGCCTATCGTCCAAGGCAACATAGCAAGCCGTTGCCATCTGCACAGTCAGTTCAGGTCTTTCATCGGGAGAAGCCCAGCCGAAAGCACCGTCTTTCTGGCGCAGTTCCCCAATCCAATCCCTTAGATGGATCTGCTTGGCGTCACTAGCTGTGTCCGCGTACAGCCAAGAGTGCACAAGGTCCACGGTTGACACCTTTGTGCCAGTGACGTTGAGCGTTTCAAATATCTCGCAAACCTCGGCCAAGCTGTACGCTTCCGGGACGATGTACACGGCCAATCTAGTCTTGATGATACCGTCGAATGCTTTCTTGAGGATGGCATCGCGGCGCTCAAGCTCACGGGGATCAGGCAAGCGGCCATCGCTGTAGTACTTCGGGTCTTTGACCGCTTGAACATATCTCATCCATTGGCCGAGCAGTGTTTCTCTGGCCATTTCGGTCCAGAGCGGGAAGAGTCCGCTGGAAATGCACGTAGCTTCCTTGTCGAATCCCTTATGCAGAATCTCGTTCTCCTTGTAGAACACGACTTGCTTGGCCGGGTCTTCTTCTGCAACTTTCAGGAAGTATCTTCCGGAAAGCCTGAGTCTGCTGTCTTTGGAATGAAACCCGCCGAACACCATTGCCACTGCTGTACACCGTTGTCGCCCGTCCAAGATAGCGTAGATCTTCTTCGGGTTATTCTGCGCGTCAGAGAATTCCAGCTTCAAGTTCTCGTTGGCTTGCCCTATGTCGGGCAGGGAAATCGGCTCCAATTGCAGCTGAGAATCGTCTGCCTGGGCCCACAGCGTAGCCATGCCTATTGGGCGAGAGAAGAGAATAGAGTGGGTGAGGTCAATGACATCCTGGATCGTCCACACGAATTCCCTTTGGAACTGAGGCATTAGCCATTCCCTGCCCCGCAACTTGCCGAGCAGCTCTTCGACACTCACGCTGGTCACAATCGGTTCACTCATCTCTGGCTCCTCTCGTCGCCTGCCATGGAGGCCAGGCTCTTACTGGATGACTGCAAGGTCCGCCTTGCGGCACAAGCAATGTACCACACGCAACTGCCGGTAGACAAGCGGTCGCTGGGGAACGAGCCGAGTAGTCCGTTTGTGGAAACCCTCCCGGCGCTCACGGCTTCTGGCGCTGGGTGATGGCAGGGGGCCGCAGATAGAAGGCCTGGAGGGCAGCGGCGTCCTCCGCGTTTCCGGCGCTATGGCCCCGCCAACCGAGGCGGGCCAGGTAGCCGGCGCGCCGGACGCTGTCGCTGACCACTATCGCCTTCTTGCCCAGGCTGGACTCAAGAAGCGCCTTCAGCTCGGGGCGTATTTGGCCGCAGAAGATAGTGCGTCTCGTGGTGCGTCGGGCCAGGGCGGCCGGGGGCAGTAGCTGGGCATCCCACAGCCTCTGCCACCCGTTTTCGCCCTGCTGGAAGAGCGCGGTGGCCAACTCTCCCCGCCCAGCTTCCTGCACAGGGCAGACCGGCAGCCCCGAAGGGGCGTAGGCGAAGGCCTCGACCTCCAGGGTGCTCACGCCAACGACAGGGATGCCAAGACCCAGGGCCAGCCCTTTGGCGGCGCTGACGCCCACACGGACGCCGTTGAAGCTGCCCGGGCCCCTGCAGACGTTGATGGCTGTCAAGTCCCTGGTCTGGATGCGGGCCACTGACAGCAAGGAACGGATGTTGGGGAAGAGCTCCACCAGGTGCTTCTGCCCACAGTGCCAGGTCAGCTCAGCCACCAACTCGCCCTGGCGGGAGAGCGCCAGGCTGGCCCAGTCGGTGGCGGTGTCTATGGAGAGTTCCACGTCAGGCACGACTCCTCATGTCCCCCTTGGATGATCATTGACGAAATGCCTTATCGTACTCGGGGTCGTCCCTGACCCCGAGCCTCGTCTGTGTCTGGCTCCGGGACGAGCCAGACTACGATGCGTATTCAGAATAGCGCCCCGCTGTCATCGCCCCCATCCCGCGACCTTAAGGTCGGCCAGCAACCGTTCGTACCTCTCACCGTGGGCTTCCAGCCGCAGCTTCCGCCGTCTGGGAGAGAGGTGCTCTATGCGTACGGTCAAGTTATCCGGCGGCATCAAGGAGTTTGCCCTGTCCGCCCACTCGACGACGCACACGCCGGGGCCGTAGAGATATTCCTCCAGGCCCAGGGCAGCCACCTCGGCCTCGGTCTCCAGCCGGTAGAGGTCAACATGAAAGAAGGGGAGGCTGCCCTGGTACTCCCGGACCAGGACGAAGGTAGGGCTGATGGCCGCCTCGGCCACCTCCAGTCCCTGGGCGATGCCTTGGGCGAGCCAGGTCTTGCCAGCCCCCAGGCTGCCGATGAGCAGGAAGACGTCACCGGGCAGGGCCAGGCGGCCCAATTCCTGGCCCAGCCGACGGGTCTCCGCGGCGCTATGGGAGGTGAAGATGAGGGTGGACAGTTACGTCACCCCTAGCCCCTCTCCGTTTACGGAGAGGGGGAATGGTGGCGCGCTGGCGTTCGGCCTGTCAAGCATCATCCGCGCCTCTTTTGTGGCCCTTCGCTCTCCTCATGCGGAAAGGGCACCGAGGGGTGAGGTCATCGCCGGAAGTGGTCCCACCCGCGCTCCATTGCCGGCAACTCCTGCCCCCACCGGTCCAGGATGACCACTCTCCCCGCCTCGCCGTCCTCCAACTCCCCGATGACTGTAATCGGGACAGGCGAGGATTTCCTGGCCTGCTCCACTCGACCTGGGGGGCCGGCGAAGAGCAACTCGTAGTCCTCGCCGCCGGCCAGGGCCAAGCGCAGGGCCTGGCGTGTGAAGACCTCGCGGACGTTCGGGTGAACGGGTATTCTGTCGGCCCAGATGCGGGCTGTGACCTTCGATGCCAGGCACATCTGACCGAGGTCGGAGAGCAGTCCGTCGCTGATGTCCATGGCGGCCTTGATCCCGAGGCTGAGCAGGGTTTTTCCTTCCTCAACTCGGGGCCAGGGACGACGATGCGCCTGCAGCAGCGCCTCGGCGGCGGGCCCCTCCTTCTTTGCCTTGGTGAGTCGCAGGCCAGCCGCGGAAGCTCCGAGGTGTCCGGTAACTGCGATGGCGTCTCCGGGGCGGCCCGCGGAGCGGCGCAGCATCGTCTCGCTGGGCAGGCCGCCCATGAGGGTTATGTGGATGGATACCTTATCGGCCCTGGTGAGATTGCCGCCGGCGATGGCCACTTCGAACCTGGCCGCCAGTTCCAGCAGCCCGCGATAGAAGTCCACGACGGCTTCTACCTCCGTATCTGGGGGCAGGTCCAGGGAGACCAGGGCGTAGGTGGGCGCGCCGCCCATGGCCGCGATATCGCTGAGGTTGATGGCCAGTGCTTTCCAGCCCAGGTCCCGCCAGGAGGTGGTGGAGGGAAGGAAATGGACGCCCTGGATGAGGGCGTCGGTGGTGGCCAGAGTGATGGGGTAAGGGGAGCGCCAGGCGGCGGCATCGTCCCCGGGGCCAAGCAGGAGGTCCTGGCGTGTCCCTGCCTCGGGGAGCAAGGAGACGATGCGCTTGATGAGGGATATCTCCCCCAACTCGGCCACTTTCATAGAGGGAATTATAGCACAGCTTTACCAATGTAAACCCTCCGCTCCTTGACTGCCCCCAACCGATAGCCTATGATTGCCGTTGACGGGGGCCGCCACACTGCAGGCCCCCCTTTATTGTGACTGTGAGGTTTGCTTTCATGCGAGCCAGGGCCGGCGCTCTGCCCCTTCCCAGGATAAGGGTCTTCTATGGCTGGTGGGTGCTCATAGGCTGTTCCAGCCTCGTCTTCTATAATGCGGGATCGTTCTACTTCGCCATGAGCGCCTATTTCAACCCGATAAGGGACGCTCTCTCGCTGTCTGCCACCGTGGTGGCGGCGGCCTTCGCTTTGAGGAACGTCGAAGGCGGGCTCGAAGCGCCGCTGATGGGCTACCTGGTGGACAAGGTAGGGCCGCGGAAGATGATCCTGGTGGGCAGCTTCGTCATCGGCCTGGGCATGATGCTTCTGGCTACCGTGACTTCCATCTGGACCTTCTATGGCGCCATCTTGATCATCGGCCTGGGTATGGGCGGGACGACTGGGATCATGGGCATGACCACGGTGTCCAACTGGTTCGTAAGGCGCCGCAGCTTCGCCCTGGGGCTATATACCTCCGGGGCTGGGCTGGGAGGTTTCCTGGTGCCGGTGGTGGTATGGCTTATCGCCCGCAACGGTTGGCGGCAGACGTTGTTCGTGACCGGAGTCGGGTACTGCATTCTGGGCGTCGTGATGACCCTGGTGGTGCGACAGAGGCCCGAGCAGATGGGCTTGCTGGCCGATGGCGAGGCTCCCAGGAAGGTCGCTGATTCCCAGGCAACCAGGCCGAGCGAGGAGGTCAACTTCACGGTGGCCCAGGCCTTGCGCACAAGGGCCTTCTGGTTCATGGCCGTCGCTCTGACGCTGTCCTCCATTGCCCCCCAGGCCATCGCGGTGACCCAGATACCCTACCTGGAGAGCAGGCACATCAGCACTGCGACAGCGGGGTTCGTGGTCTCGGCCATGGCCGTCACCAGCGTCCTGGGGAGAGTGGGCTTCGGCTGGCTGGGCGACCGCGTGGACAAGAGGCGTGCCATGGCGGCGGTGCTCGGCATGGAAGCGGTGGGAGTCATCATCCTGGCCAGCATTGGGGCTGCCTGGATGCTCATCCCATACCTCCTGCTGTACAGCCCCGCATGGGGCGGCGCCGTGCCTCTCAGGCCGGCTATCCTGGCGGACTACTATGGGCGGAAGGCCGTTGGCTCCATCCACGGGGTAATGCTGGCGATCATGACCGGGGCGAGCATCGTAGGGCCTGTGCTAGCTGGAGCATCATACGATGTCCTGAATAGCTACCGGCCGGCCCTCTACCTTCTGGCTGTATTGGCCGGAGTGGGGGCGCCGCTCATGCTCCTGGCCAAGAGACCGGTCCTCAAGAAGGTGGCCGGCCAGACCGTTCCTGCCGCGCCATAGGGGACAGCGCTTCGTGCCGCCGGCGCCCAGGTCCAAAGTGTTCTATGGCTGGTGGGTGCTTCTGACGCTGTCCAGCCTGATCTTCCTTAACTCGGGCGCTTACTATTACGCTTTCAGCGCCTTCTTCAATCCCATAAAGACCTCTCTGGCCCTGTCAGCCACCGCGGTATCGGCGGCATTCGCCATGCGGAGCCTGGAGGGAGGCCTCATGGCCCCAGTCTCCGGATTCCTGGTGGACCGGATGGGTCCCCGGAAGATGGTCATCATCGGAGCCTTCACATCAGGCTTGGGCATGGTGTGGCTCAGCCGGGCCCACTCCCTGCTGAGTTTCTACGTTCCCTTCCTGGTGATTGCCCTGGGCACCAGCTTCTGCGCCGGGATGGTGGGGATGGCCACCACCGCCAACTGGTTTGTTCGCAAGCGGAGCCTGGCTCTGGGCCTCTATTCCACCGGCGCCGGGTTGGGCGGCTTCCTGGTGCCCGTCGTGGTCTGGCTCATAAGCGCGTACGACTGGCGGAAGGCGCTGGTGGTGACCGGGGTTGCCTTCTGGGTAGCGGGGACCGTGGCTGCCCTGGTCGTGCGGCAACGGCCGGAGGACATGGGTCTGCTGCCGGATGGCGACACGCCGCGCGAAGCTGCGGCTTACCACGCAGCCGAGGGGAAGCCCGAGGTCAAGTTCGGACTGCGACAAGCGCTCAAGACCAGGAGTTTCTGGCTTCTCTCGCTGGCCTTGATGCTGGCGTCCATGGCGCCCCAGGCCATCGCTGCGCTCCAGATCCCGTACTTGGAGAGCCTGGACATCAGCACCGGGCTGGCCGGCCTGGTCGTGTCGGCTATGGTTGTGGTCAGCGTCCTGGGCCGTCTGGGATTCGGCTGGATGGGCGACTACAAGGATAAGCGGTATGTGCTGGCGGCGACTCTCGTCCTGCAGACCGTGGGGGTGATCGTGTTGTCCGCCATCGTGGCGCCGTGGATGCTCATCATTTATCTGCTGACCTACTCCCCCGCCTTTGGCGGCACCATCCCACTGAGGCCAGCGATCCTGGCCGACTACTATGGGCGGAAGGCCATCGGTTCCGTTCAGGGTGTCATGGCGAGCGTGTCCACGGTTGGGGGCATAGCCAGCCCCATCTTTGCCGCGTGGGTCTTCGACACCATGGGGAGCTACCGCCCTGCTTTCTATGCGCTGGCCGCGATCACGGCCATGGGCATACCGCTGGTGCTGCTGGCGAAGAGGCCGGTGGCTGCGCCGACAGGGTGATATGGAGCGAGTGCATAACTGCCCCGAGAATCTCCTTAAGGGGGACTGGGCGACCTCCGTCGGGACAAGCCTCTCGGTATTTAGTGGCGTAAGCCCCTGTCAGGTCTGGGCCGCCCCAGTGTTGCGGCAAACTCGCGGCAATCACTCTCCCGTCGCCCCAGCTTCGGTCAAGAACGCTCCTCACCAAGGCTAGACGCCAGACTCCGCATCAGACATGGGATCCTGTGCATGCGTTGACTTCCCCGGTTGTGGATGCTATCATCTTCTCGCAAAGAAGGCGGATATCAGACCGTGTTCGACGCCACAAGGGCCCGACGGGAGGACCTACCCAAATGAAAGAAGACGGTACCGTAGCCCGCCACAGTTCGAAGATCAAGGCTATCAAGGCATCAGCCAGTGATATCCGGCAATCGTTGCGCGTACAACCAGCCCAACTCCGAACCGCACAAAGGGCCATACGTGTCCTTGCATCTTCCAGAAGGCCCTACACAGTCACCAAGGCCCCTGCGACGAAGGCCGTACGTGCCGTTGCGTCCTCTACAACGCACGACACAGTCGTTAAGGCACACACGACAAAGGCCAAGCCTGCACGTATTGGGAGAAGCCGTTCTTCTAATGGAATTGTCCGTATGGCGGAGTGACGCCAATGGTGTCGACGGCTCCGGCCCCAAAATCGATATTCCTTAATGTCCCTTTCGACCCCCCGTACCAACCTCTTTTTGCGACTCTTGTCGGCACGCTAATCTGCCTCGGTCAAACACCAAGAAGCGTGCTTGAAATCCCAGAAACGGGACAGGGACGACTGGCACGTATTTATCAACTGCTTCGGGCCTGTGACGTCTCGCTCCACGACCTTAGCCGCCAAGGTCGGCCTCCGCGCCTCAACATGCCCTTCGAGTTGGGGCTGGCCTGCTCTCTTCGTCTGTCGGGCACACCCCACGAGATCGTGGTTCTTGATTCCGTTCGCCACCGGCTTCTCCAGACGCTCAGCGACTACAGAGGTCCCGACCCGTCCATACACCAGAACCGATGTGTCGATCTCATCAGCTGTCTATTGGATGTCTTCCAGGTCGACGATGAGCCTTCTCCCTCTGACATGCGCGCCGAAGGCCGGTACTTCCGCAAGTTGGCCCGTGTGATCGCCAGAACATATCGGCGGCCGACCATCTTTCACCGTGCCGCCTTCCTAGTTTTCATTGCGGCAGCGACACAGCGCGCTCAAGACCAAGGCTTTATTCGACCATAAGTCGGGTTCACATATGGGTACTGGCATGCACACCCATCTTTCTCGCCAGCCTCAACAACGCTGTGTACCCTGCCCGTCTGAATCCAAGCCCCAAGTGCGCCGGATCGCCCCTCATATCTTGCTCATCGGCTACCGTTTTGATGGATTTCGGCAACCCAATGCCGTTTTCATGCCCCAATCAGGCTCGTTCAGCCCGCGCGCCAGATGTCGGCCGCTGCAGAATGGGCGCTAGTCGGCAGTCTTTTGGCCTTCCCGTGGCTTGCCTCCATGACACTCCGGCTTAGGCCGCTCGCAGCCAAGGCAGTAGACAATGGCAGGTGCATGTGGTGGCAACTGCTGCTGCCGTTCTTTGCAACGGAGTTTCGCAAAAGCTCGGCTCCGTGCGGCCTATTGTGTGCGGGTCAGTCAGACGCCAGTCAAGACATACCATGAGGGTAGGATGCCAAGCAGAACCGGCGGAGGCAACTGCGACCACCGCTCATCTTGAGGAGCCGCCTTCAACACGCTGCTATTACTAGGTCCGATGCCCATTACTTGGTCGGACGGCGCGGAGGCTCACTAGAATGGATTACTGTTGCGCGTCAGACTCCGCGCTTGGGCCAGGAACCGGTGGCCACCCACAGACCAGGCACACCAGGCCACGGACCTCACAGCTGCGTCTCGCCGGTAAGTCTCGGTTGACAACCTGAGGCGCCCATCATACCATTGGGGCATCAAGCAACTGACTGCATAGTGAGGGTATTGTTATGCCCATGACGCTGGCCATTCACCAGAACACGTCCGCCGGAGCGGGCTATCGCCGGTCGCTGGAAGGTTGGTCTCGCGCCGGGATCAAGCAGGTCGAACTCACCAACACGCTCCTCGACGAGTTCTTGAAGACCGATTCCCTGGCCGCCGCGCGCCGCGTCCTCTCCGACCTTGGTCTGACGCCCATCGCGTGCGCGTGCGGCGTGCCCGGCCTCTGGGAGCCAGGCCCGAATCACCGTTCAGCTTTGGAGAGCTTCAAGAAGCGCTGCGAGATGTTCGCCGCCCTCGGCCTTGACCGCATCTATGCGCCCACCAGCACCGCCCGGACGTTCACCAAGGGCGACTACGAGGCGGGCGTGGATGTCATGCGCGAGGTGGGCGAAGTAGCGAAGCAGTTCGGCATGACGGCCATGGCCGAGTTCGTCAAGGCTTCGACGTTCATTTCCACCCTGACAACGCTGCTCAAGATGACGCGAGCGGCGGGCCATCCGAACGTCGCCCCGCTTTTCGATTGCTATCACTTCTGGGCCGGGACGAGCAAGCTCGAGGACCTGGACGCTGTCCTTCCCGGGGAGATCGGGCACGTGCACTTTCAGGATGCGCCCGACATGCCCCGGGAGCTGCTGGATAACGCGACGCGGGTCATGCCGGGAGACGGCGTGGCTCCGTTGGGGCGGATCCTTCGCAAGCTGGCGAGCAAGGGATATGCGGGTCCGCTCTCGGTCGAACTGTTTCTGCCGGTATTCCAGCAGGGCGACCCGTTTGAAGTAGCCCGAGAGGTCCGGCAGAAGGCGGAACGGGTCATGCGGCAGGCGAGGGTGCTGTAAGGGCGGCGCCTGCTACGGCAGGAATTCAGCGCCATCAGGCGGTGGGTTTCGTCCTTCCGCCGAAGGACGAAACCCACCCTGCACCATATCCGATTTCACCTCGACACCTCGGGATTCCGGCTCAGGATGACACCCAAAGTTGCCCGCGAGCACTGCACCGTCGCCTATCGCTGGCCTCGGATGCTGGCGAGCTTTTGAGCGTCTTGCATAATTGCCGCCAAGCATCTCGATGCCTACCTCCACGAACTGGAATGGCGGTTCAACAACCGCGAAAATCCGTATCTGTTCAGAGATACATTACTGAAGCTACTCAGGGCTTCAGCGATGGAATACAAGGTGCTCACATCCTAATCCCTCGAAGTATCTCACGAAGGTTGCTCGCCTTGGTTTCGAGTCGCAACGCAAATGCCGAAGCATTCCGGTTTACGTCGTCATAGATGAAGAAGGAGGTTGTACCACTGATCGTCTCAAGCCCAAAATCGGGGGCAAACTCTGGGATGTTTTCGTCTAGCCATTCCTGAACTTCAATCTCCCATAGGTGTGTCTCTTTCCCCACTCCCTCGTATTCGCTAATCTCAACGTTTGCCTGCGCAAGAATCTCGCTTCTCAATTGATAGGCACGTCGGAGGTACTTACCAATGCAGGCAACCTGAGCCTTGACGCGATGATAATGCAAGCAGAGGGATATGGATAGAACGAGAGCCACGATGAAGATGAGTCCTGCCAGAACAAAAGCACCAATGGCAAAAGGGTTACTTGCATCTGCTCGAAGCGCGCCTATTGCTATTCCTATGCCAAGAAACGAGGTCGAAAAGCTGAGAAGACCGGTTATCACTTCGGCCCCGGGATCGCGTACAAGGTTTCGCATGCCCCTATTCTACCACCTGACGGTACCAGCCCTTCGTAGCTTTGTGATTGCTGTCCGAACTCGATGAGATTCGGAGTCAGATTGAGTGGAAGGCTCTCTACAGCTTGCGAACTGCCAATGAGCGCGTCAACTCGCGCCTGAAGGGACAGTATTCCCTCAACGACATCACCGTGCGGGGCAGAATGAAGGTTACGACCCATTGCTACCTCGCTTTGATTGCGATGCAGGCTTCCGTTTGCGTATAGTGGAGTCATGCCACTTGATGGGCCAAGAGCCAAGATTGAGCGGGCAAGGATACAACTCATATCCTTGCAGGGCGCTTCGGACGGGTTCTTCAAAGAACACCCCTATACTGTTGCCAGGCCCGAGTTTGACAGAAAGGGCGGCTACTACAACCTCCGCGTTCAAGATGGTCCGTTCGTGCTGCCTATTGAGTGGAGCGTGCTGATTGGGGAGATCGCCCATGATCTCCGGTCTGCGCTTGATGGTCTTGTTTGGCAACTCGCCCTGTTGAATCCGAACATCAGTGAACCTTACTTCCAGACCGCTTTCCCGATTTGCCGTGTGGGCTATGGAAGGCGTGGGAAAGGGGGGAGACACTATCCTTGTTTTTGGGTTTGGCACAAAAAGACTAAACGCTTGGTTCCCCTGTACAAACTCCAGAGCGTCGAAAAGCGCTTCGTGGCACGCATCGAGGCATTTCAGCCATACAAGAGAGGGAATCAGGGTCGGTACAATCCCCTTCTTCTTCTTGAAGAGTTGAACAACACCGACAAGCATCGCCTGGTCACGGTTCTGGGCACGAATATGAGAGGTTTTGTTTTCACGGGGCTGGCGGGTGGTCGCCCCCGCGATATCCACGTCGCTGGGAACAATGGGGCTAGCTTTGCCTCCAAAGGGCGGGGTAGTATTGGGTCGGAGTACAAGATCGGGGTGCCTCTGAAAGCAAATGCAAAGATTGGACAAGTCTATCCGCTGCCCCTAGAGGGCGTCCGTCTCTTGGATGTCACCGAAGACGGACGCCTGCGGATGAAAGATGGAAAAATCCAAACCAGAATCGAGCACGAGGTGCAGGTGAATCTCAGTATCACCCCTCAGATACGATTCGGCAGCGGATGCGACGCCGTAGAACGCCTTCCAGTCATTCGCACGCTTCAAGGCATGGCGAACGAGGTCTCGCGCGTCATCGAATCCTTCAGTGGGGAGTTCAATTGACCCAACGTCCGTGTAGATTCCCTTTTTGCGGCCAACCTCTTTCATGGCCTAGCCCCAAACCGGCAAGTATGCAAGATGCTCCTTTTGAATCCAGAAGCCTGCCAATGCTATAATTAGCCCGCTTGGAGAGGTGTCCGAGTGGTTGATGGTGCCGCTCTCGAAAAGCGGTGTCCCGAAAGGGACCGTGGGTTCGAATCCCACCCTCTCCGCCACGGAGGTGAAACCATGGCAGCCATGTGGAAAGGACGCAGGTCGGCGCGGGAGAAGCTGCGGGACAGCAAGGGGCTGCCCAAGGTGGAGGCCATCGAAGGGAAAATGAGCACACGCTGGGGCACGGGAACCGTGGTCATACCCGCTCCCCTGGAAGTGGATGAGATAATGAGGTCGGTCCCGCGGGGACAGGTCATAACCATAAACGACATCCGGGCAGCCCTGGCCAGGAAGCATGGAGCAACCATCGGCTGCCCCATAACTACGGGCATCTTCGCCTGGATAGCGGCCTTCGCTGCCGAGGAGGACGCCGCTGAGGGCAAGACGGATATCACGCCCTACTGGCGGACCTTGAAGTCGGGCGGACAGCTCAATGAAAAGTATCCGGGTGGGGTGGACTACCAGGCTGCCCGTTTGAGAGAAGAGGGGCACACTGTCGAGGCCAGGAGCGGCAAAGGGCCTCTGCGGGTCAAGGACTTCGAGAAACACCTGGTGACTGCGCCATAGGCAGAGAGCAAGTGCGGAGAGGTGCTGGAGCGGCTGAACAGGCACGCCTGGAAAG
>ORJL010426011.1_pt1 | contig 24605 bp, 20 predicted proteins | sample 1779941 | NCBI WGS metagenome assembly ORJL01 (sample SAMEA104232317, study PRJEB22302) | groundwater metagenome | biome: forest; feature: aquifer; material: groundwater | place: USA | collected 2011-08-07 | depth 5.8 m
CCCGCGTCGCTGACTAGACTGACCGGGTGGTCCAGCTCGTCGATCTGCTGTTCGTGCTCATCCTCGTCGTCGTGCTCGCCCGGCGCTTCCCCACCATCGGCGGCGCCGTCGGTCGGGCGCTCGGCACGCTCGGCTCGACCCGGTCGGGTCCGCCGAGCGTCGATGAGGCGCCGCAAGGAGCACTGGTCACGGTCACGTGCACGGGCTGTCTCAGGTCGTCGCCGGCGCGCGCGAGGTTCTGCTCGCACTGCGGTGGGAGCCTGCTGCCGAGCCTCAACTGACCGCCGCACTCAGCTGACCGGCAAGCCGCAACGGGCGCCTGGCGCATCACGTGTTCGGCCCGAGCGACGCACACAAGTGCTGACAGGCAGGTCCCCCCGCCGTCTTGACTTCGTTGGCCTCATTTGGCATAATGGAATATGCCAACAATGGCAACAGAGCCAAGGGGGACGTTCTTGCTCGACAGGAGGCCACGTAGCGTCGAGGAGTTGGGCATCGAGCGGAAGCCCTTTTACACGCCCGGTGAGGTAGCGAAGATCCTGGATGTCAGCGATCAGAAGGTGCTCGATCGTATCCACGCGCCGATCGACGACCCCTTCCATATCTACGCAGTAGTTGTGGGGCCGCGCATCTACCGGATTCCGTTCGGCGCGCTGCTGCAGCTGATAGGGATCACGCCTCAGGTGCGGGTCTCCGATCGCCCGAACCTGATCGCCGACGGCATCAGGGACGAGCTTCCGACGGCACCGCGCAGTGAGAACGTGAGGCGCAAGAAGCCGGTCCGTTAGGTGGCCATCCTCATCCCTGCCGGCGGCTTCACCCAGCAGCTCGAGGAATTCGCGAAGCAACTCGCTTACCTGTCCGACGTCGTGGACGTCGGCGACGATCGCGGCGCGCAACTGCGGAGCACGTCGTTCCGGGTCGAGCTGCCTGATTCGAGCTCCGGCGCGTCAACTGTCTTCGACTATCGGGAGGAATTCCGCCGCACGCAAGGGGGCTGGCTGCGCACGAGGTACTACTTCGAGCTTCGCGTCTCCCAACCGAACGAGAGGGACCGTCTCCACAGCCGCAAGGCGCATCACGAGCATGAGGACCGGGGGATCCATCAACATTGCGAAGGCCCCGGTCGTCCTGATGCCCACTACGTCGACGTCGAGCGACTCAAGCAGGCCACCCACGAGGACTTCCTTCGTTTCGTTGCCAAGGGCTCGCCGATCGAGTGCTACGGCCTCGTACGGCTGGGGACGCCGCGGGATCAACGCAACCGAGGGGCTGGCTAACTCCCGGCTCGGAGCCGTTCACGGCGCGCGGCGTTTGCGCGCTGTCGCCGGCTCCGCTCGCCCAACTTGGCCGTAACTTGGCCGTACGGCCGGTCGCCGGTCGTCGATCTCGCTGAGGCGACGGCGGGAATCGAACCCGCGATGAAGGTTTTGCAGACCTCTCGCCGATTTTTCGAGACCGAGACCGAAAACATCAGCAAAATCGAAGAAATCGCGCTCCCGGCTGACCAAATCGGGCGCGCAGACTTCTGCGGGTCACGATGCCACGGCCCAACAATCGACCAGTTGAGCATCTGTCGGGTCGGGGCTTCACTCGACCGCATACAGTCGCAGAGCGCGGATCGACATCGTGCCTGACCCCTCCGGCCCACCGGCATTGGCCCGGAAGTGCATCGGTGCGGGCTCGCGCCCGAGCCGCGGATCGGTACCCTTGGCGACCTCGGCACCGTCCAAGAAGAGCGCGAAGCGCGACCCATCGATGACGATGCCGACGGAGAAGGGGCGGCGCGCCTGCATCCCTCGGACGTACACCGGGGGTGTCAGCTCCTCGAACGACAGCGAGACTGGAGCATTCGACCCGTCGACGTACCGAAGCCGGATCGTCTCTTGCGACGCGTCGATGAGGATGACGTGCTCGGACCGCTCGCCGACGGCGACACGCCAGTCGAAGCCGAACCCGGGCGTGCTCGCGGCGAGCAGCAGCACCGCCTCGCCCACGTAGCGCGCGGGCGGCTGGCGGCGAAAGGTCACGTTCGATCCGCCCCCAGAGCCGAGCGAGCGTGCGGTGAGCTCGACCGCGCCCTCGACGAACCTCACCTCTCCATACGACGGGTCCGGGAGGCATCCAGGACCCCCGCACACGGCGCGCGCCGCCACGTCACTTCCGGCGGCGTCCAACGCCGCCTCGAACAGCAGGGCGAAGCGCGGCAGGCTATCCGGTGGTGGGCTCGGCGCGGCAACCCGCGGCACAAGCACGACGCCCAGCCCCGCGGCGGCGAGGATGGCGAGCGCGACGAGCGCGGCGGTGGGCAAGCGTGGGATGCGCAGCCGCGGGATGCGCGGCCGCGCGGCGACCGCGGCGCGGGCCGGGAGGGGACCGACCGCCGCCGCGGTGCGCGCGGTCTGGCCCTTGGCCTCCTCGGCGACCGCGGCCTTGAGCGCCTCGGCGAGATCGGGGGCGCTCTCGTAGCGCGCCGCAGGGTCCTTGGCCAGCGCTCGGAGGAGCACCTGCTCGGTGCGCGAGCCGATGGCCGGGTTGATCCGCGAAGGCAGCGGGAGCGGGTCGCGGACGTGCGCGAGCATGACCGCCAGGGGCGTGTCGGCGCTGAAGGGCACCCGCCCGGTGAGCAGCTCGTAGGCCAGGACGCCGAGCGAGTAGATGTCGCTGCGCTGGTCGATGCTGTGGCCCTGGCCCTGCTCGGGGCTCATGTACTCGGGGGTGCCGATGCCGACCCCGGTCTGGGTCTGGCCGGCGGCGGCGAGGATCTTGGCGATGCCGAAGTCGGTGACCACGGCCTTGCCGTCGTGGCCGAGCATGACGTTGGAGGGCTTCACGTCGCGGTGGACGATGCCCTGGGCATGGGCCACGGCCAGCGCCTCGGCGATCTCGCCGACGATGCGGGTCACCTCGCGCGGTGGGAGCGCCTGGCCCTCGCGCGCCAGCTGCAACAGGCGGGCCTTGAGCGTCCCGCCCTCGATGAACTCCATGGCCAGGAAGACCTGCCCGCCTTCCTCGGCGAAGTCGAAGACCTGGACGATGTGCGGGTGGCGCAGCCGGGCGATGGCCCGGGCCTCGGTGCGGAAGCGCTCCAGGAACTCGGGGTCGCTGACGTACGCCGGGCGCAGCACCTTGAGCGCGACCATGCGCTCTAGGCCGGGCTGGTAGGCCTTGTACACGGTGGCCATGCCGCCGTGGCCGAGGGGGGCCAGGATCTGGTAGCGGCCGAGGGTGGTGCCGGGCTCGATGGTCATGGTGAGTCGGAATCTACGCCTACCATCCTGCTTGCCTACGGAACACGGGCCCCTGAGAATGGCGGACCGCGGGAGGCAGGAGGAACCGGTGACGCTCAACGGGTCCTTGACCGAGTTCTCGGTCGAGCACGTCCTCCGGCTGCTCGAGCTGAGCGGTCGGACGGGCACGCTCGTCGTCCGCGCGAGCGGTCGCCGGTCCGCGATCGAGGTGACCTCGGGAGCGCCGACCGCGGCGCGCGGGGACGATCCCGAGCTCGCGCTGGCGTCGGCGCTCAACGCGAACGAGGGCACGTTCCAGTTCACGCCGGGACCGACCGGGGCGCCGAACCTGACGGGCAGCCTCGACGATCTGCTCCGTCAGGCGCGCGAGGCCGCGAAAGCTCTCGCCGCCATCCGACGCGACATCCCCAGCGACGACGCCCGCTTCACCCTCTCCGAGCGGGCGACCGGCGGCAGCTCCTTCACCCTCACGCCCGACGAGCTGCGGGTCCTCCTCGCCATCGACGGCCGCCGCCGGGTCGCGGCCATCGCCTCGACGGCGAAGTGCCCGAAGATCGCCGCACTCCGGCACCTGCACCGGCTCCTCCGCGATGGGCTCATCGAGGCCGTCACGGTGGAGTCCTCGGTGGTGGTCGAGACCGTCGGACCCGCGACCGACGCGGTCCGTCCACGGCCCCGGCGCTCCCGTCGGAAGGACGTACCCGCCGCGGCGCCGACCGAGATGGGCCCGAGCGAGACCGTGCCAGAAGCCGTCGAGCCGCCGACGGAGCAGGAGCTCGCACACGCGCTCGACGCACGGCTCGACGCGCTGGCCGACGCGCAGGCGGTGGAGATCGGCCCTGCGGCCGAGGTCGCGGCCCCCGCCCGGCCGGCGCCGGCGGACGCGTCGAAAAAGGCCATCGTCGTCACCCCGTCGTCGACCATGTCGGCGGATGCTGCGGCCGGCCGCACCGTCCTCTTCGAGCTCCACTACCTCCCAGCGACGGTGCAGCCGCCGGAGCTCGAGATCGAACGGCCGAAGGCACCCGAACCCGAACGGCGTCGCGGGCCCTTCTCCTTCCTCGGCATCTTCGAGCACTCGTCCGCGCCGGAAGCAACGCCGGAGCTGCTCGACGTGCCGTCACCCGCACAGCTCGCCGCGCTCGCCAACGAGCTCTCCGCCGAGTACGCGAGGCTCGCCGACGCCCAGCACGAGCTGACGGGACGTGGGGCGGACGCGGCGCAGCCTTTCAGCGGGGACCTCACCGCTCGCCTGCAGCGCGTGTACGCCGCGCGACCCGTCGGCAAGCGGTTGCCCGTGCGCGACGGGGCGATCGACATCGTCGCGCTGCGGCAAGCCGGCGACCCGCCCACCCAGGTGCTCCCCTACCTCGCGCTGCTCGTGCGGGATCTCCGCGACGACGCCGCGCGGGCATGGGGGCGCGACGAGGCGCGCGCGGTGTACGAAACGATCGCCGGCAGGGTCTTCGAGGCGAAGCCGATGGCGACGCCGACGCAGATCATCGAGCGCGCCGCGGCGCCGCTCCGGGCGCGTCTCGTCGTCCGCACCGGGGGGAGCGGGGGACCGTTCGAGCTCGGCCCGAGGACGTACGTCATCGGCCGATCGTCAGGCTGCGACATCGTGCTGTCGGACCCGAGCGTGTCAAGCCGGCACGCGCGGCTTCAGCCCGACCTCGACGGCTTCCGCCTCGCGGACCTCGGCAGCAGGAACGGGACAACGGTGAATGGCAACAGGCTCGCCGACGAGCGCTTGCTCCGAGGCGGAGAGATCCTCTGCTTCGGCGACGCGATCCTCGTGTACACGAGGCCGGCGTGAAGGCGCAGGAGGCCGTGCCTGCCTGGCTCGTGGAGAGCGCCGGCGAGCACACCGGACGGATGCACCCGATCGATCCGACCAAGAAAGTGACAATCGGGCGATCTCCCGACAACGACATCGTGGTCGGCAACGCGCAGGCCTCGCGACGCCACGCGACGATCTCGCGCGACGGACAGCGCTGGCTCATCGAGGACCATCAGACGAAGAACGGGACGCTGCTGAACGGCACGCCGGTGGCGGCGCCTCGGGAGCTCGCCGAGGGCGACGAGATCGTCCTGCCGGGGATCGCCGCGACGTTCCACCTCACCGACGAGACCATGGCGATCATCCCGACCGCGAGCGAGCGGTCCAGCGCGACGAAGACCTTCCTCTTCGCGGACCTCCGCGACTACACCTCGTTCGTCGAGAAGCAGGGCGACGCGGCGGCGAGCGAGATGATCGCCGAGTACCGCACGCTCGTGCGCGCGCAGATCCGGTCGGCGGACGGGACCGAGATCAAGACCGAAGGCGACAGCTTCTTCGTCGTCTTCGACAGCGCGCGGCGGGCCGTCGACTGCGCCGTGGCCATCGTCCGCGGCGCGGAGGCGCACGCCCGCCAGCGGCCCGATCGACCGATCCGGGTCGGCATCGGAGTGCACGCCGGCGAGCCCGTCCGGCAGGGCGGCGACTACCTCGGATCGGCGGTGAACGTTGCCGCGCGGCTCGCACAGAACGCTCGCGCGAACGGGGTCCTGGTGACCGACGTCGTGCGCGGGCTCCTCCGGACGTCCGGGCTTCCCCCCATGACCGTGCGGGAGAACGTCGTCCTGAAGGGGATCGAAGACCCACCGCGGATCTTCGCGCTCATGCTCGAGGAGGCGCCCGCTCAGGGCAGCGCGTAGACGCGAGCCGCGACGAGGCGGATCGAGTGGTGACTGCGGTGGATGAGCGCCCTCACTTCGCCACCGCGAGTGCCCGTTCATGGGTCATAGGATTCGTGCGGGGCAGTGCGCAGCGCCTTCGACTACATCTGGCTGGGGACTGCGCTCCGATTCCTGCCGACGTCGTGCGCGTACTGTACGTCGGGAAGTACGTGAGACAGCGAAGAACCGTTCTCCTCGGGTCGGTCGCGCTCGCCCTGGTCGTCGCTGGATGTTCCGAGGTCAAGCAGGGAGCCGACGACGGCAGCGGCGCCGCGCGTGCGACTCCCAGCGCCGCACGGTCAACGTTCGCACCGACACCGACGGCTACCGCGCAGCCTTCGGCGTCTCCGTCTCCGCCACGGACGATCGCGCCTGTGGCATCGCAAGAGCAGAGCATCTCCCTGCATCTTGTGCGGTCGGAGACCCCGGAAGGCATGAACGGCCCGACCGTTTACATCTTCCGGGTGGAAGGGATCGAGTTGAAAGGGAAGGGGGCGCAGGTCACGGTGACTCCGAGAGGCACCGGGGTCGTGAACGAAGTCGAGAATGCCGTGCTCGCGTTCGTGCAGTCCGATTGGCCGTCCGGTACCTACCGCGTTGCTCTCCGGGTGGAGGGGCAACAGGCGGAAACGACGATCGCGTACACGTGGAGAGAACAGGCAACGCCTGCTCCTGCTCCGACGCGGGCGATCGCGCCGACGGCTGCGCCCGCAGCTGTCAGCACCGCCTCGCCAACGCCCGCCGCCGCGCCCGTGGTGACGTCGACCCCCGCCGCGCCCGGCTACACCATCCGTGGAACCGTTACCAGATCCGGATCAGGCACGCCGCTAGGCGGTGTGAGCGTCAGCGCAAACGCACCCTGCGATCCCGTGACGGGGAACTGCGCATCCGTCGGCGACGGAACGAGCACCGATGCGTCGGGGAGGTATTCACTGCGGGTGCCACAGAGTCTTCCCCAGGGCTGCTGCACGATTTGGTTCGGCGCGCCCGGCAACGGCGCAAACAGCGAACGCCGGCCCTTGGCGATAACGGGTAATGTCGCGGCGTTCGACGTCGCGCTGCCGTGGTTCCTCGTCAGCGGCGTCGTCACGAGCACGACGACCGGGGCACCACTCGACACCTGCGTCTCCCTGCAGCAGCTTCGGAGTCTGTCGCCGAATGTGGTTGCCCTCGGGCCGGCGGCGGCGACAAACCGCTTCTGCACGGGCAGCTCAGGTAGGTTTGCGATCTTCGCTACGAACGGTCGCTACCAGGTCCAGGTCCCGTTCGCTGACGGTCCGGCGATCACAGTGAACGGCACGGATCTATCAGGCGTTGACTTTTCGGTGACGCTCCCGTAGGAGGGATAGCGAGCCTCAAAGCCCATGTGTGCCCTCACACTTGGGCGACCAACTACATCAGGTTCCGCAGCGAGTGGATGTCGGTCGGGAGCGTGTGACTTCGCTCCATCTGCTGCTCGCGGTGATTACGAGAATGCGGGGCGCGAGCTCATGCGAAACGACGACTCAAATCGCTCAGGGCATTGCGACGAGCTGACTCCGCGGCGCGCAGACCTCCGCGGGACAGTCGAAGACTTCTCCGGAGCTCTCGCGAAACACCAATGCTGCGGCGGCAGCAGAAATCGAAGCCGCTAAGAAGAGCTTTGCAGACCTCTCGCCGATTCTTCGCACCCGAGACCGAAAACATCAGCAATACCGAAGAAATCGCGCTCCCGGCTGACCAACTCGGGTGCGCAGACTTCTGCGGGTCGCGCCACCTATGGGGCAGCAACCTCGCCTCTTCCTTGAAGAAAGCGATGAGGTCGAAGAAGGCAGCCTAGGCAATACGGAGAACGAGCGGCGTCGTCGTTGGCTGCTGTGGGAGCTGCTGCGCCGCCTGCGGTATTGGCGACGATACGCGTACGGCCGGCGCGCACCGTTCGTCGATGGACGAGCTTGTTGACTGGACTCTCTGGGCCGACAAGGTGGCCTCGATGGTCTTCGGATCGCGGCGTGCGGCTCGCCCCTCGCCCCCTCCTGGCCGATGGCCCCCAGCATGATGGGCTTCGGCAACGCGCGGCCCGCCGCAACTGCGGTCCCCGGTGCGACCGAGGTCCGCGTGCAGGCAGGGAACTTCAGCTTCGACCGAGCGAGATCCGGCTGCCGCCTGATTCCAATGGTCCGAGTCTCACGGAACCACGGCGGTTCAGTTCAAGGACCAGGAGGACTGTGCCACACCACGTGGGCTCTGTCGAAGGGCATTTCCGCCACGGAACAAGGGCGGACTGGTGCCTCGCTATAGCCCAGCGCCAGCACACCCATCAAGTCCTTCTCGATGCCGAGGCGCCGAGATATCTCCTCCTCAGCGATCACGACATCTCCCATGTAACAGCCTCTGACACCGAATGCCTCAGCGGCGATCCACATGTTCTCGATCGCCGCGCCGATGCCCAGAATCTCGAAACCGTATGAAACCAGTGATCCGATCCGTCCCCCCTGAATAGCTTCTATCAGTGTCCGCCGGCTCCTGCTGAATGAGCTTCGATTCTCAATGAAGATACCGGTAGCGGCCTCGCGGAGAACCGATGCGGACAAGACGACAGTTGATGGCCAATCGGGGTGTGGTTTCCCGGTCAGCGGGTCCATCGGCGCGTACGAATCAGCTCCCCGAGATGTCTCCACGGCCTTGGCCAAGTCACCGAGGACCGCCCGATCTGACACTACGTGAAGTCTCCAGGGTTGCGCATTCTTCGACGAGGGGGCCGCCAAGCCGCACCGAACAATCTCGATCAGCACCGCGCCCGGTATCGACCGATCGAGGAACTGCTCGCGAGTGCTTCGACGTCGCAAGATGGTCTCCGTGACCGGGTGGGAGGCACGCGGAGCCGGCGCTGGGATAGCCGGGAGCTCCCCAGGGCTCACCGATCTCTCGGAGGTGAAAGGGTCTGAAGCCACAAGCGTAATATGGACTCTTGGGTGGACCTATCGCAATAGAGTCAGTGTATCCCCGGCGCCCACGACGCGTTCCCCGCTGTCATCGGCGGTCTGACGGTCCCAAAGGTGCGCATGGCCTCCCCAATATCCGAGCGGGCTGCTGGTGTCTGGGTCTCACCCGGTCAATGTTCATTCCTCGGACCCAGAACGCTAGGTCGCCGGTCTCTCAGGCTTGCTGTCCGACGGGAATTCACCCTTGGTCACGCTCCGAGGTATCGCAAACTCGACCTTCCGCCTCCACTTTGACTCGCGGTAGTCCTCCGCAAGCCGCCCGTGATCACCGTGTCTAGCACCCTCACTGCGGCGGAACGCCTCAAGTTCCGGCTACTGGCCGAGGGTCTCTCCATCAGCCCTTCGGCCATGTCGCTACTTCTCGAGTTGAACGACAACCGACAGCTCACTCCAGCCGACTTCGCCTCCACTAGCGGCGTGATTCTTCGTTTGGCTGATGACGTATGGGTCAATGCCCCCATGCCCCAATACAACCCGAACTTCCTTCAGGCGCCGCCGTTCGCGCTGGATCGCGCGGGTGACGGGTTCGTCGTTCACGGTGACTCACTCGAGAGTCCAGCCGAGTTCTGGCTCACACCGGCATACCATGGCGCCCGCAATCCTGATGGGCGGCCCTACAACAACTACGTGTTCACCCACGGTGATCGAGTGCGCCTATCACCCATTCAGGGTTGCGCGATGCGGTGTCAATTCTGCAACGTACCGTACGAGGACCACTACGCAACCAAGTCCGTCGATGAAATGATGGACGCGGTCGGCCGTGCGCTCGCGGACCCCATCCAGCCCGCGCAGCACATACTGATCTCCGGCGGTACGCCTACTCGGAGGGACATCCCCTATCTCCAGGCTGTCTACGAGCGGACCCTTGGCGAGTTTCCACTGGTGGATATCGACATCATGATGGTCCCCCTTGACGGTTTGCTGGACGTCCAGAGGCTTCGGACGCTCGGCGTGCATGAGTTGTCCATCAACATCGAGCTCTATGACCGCGCGCGAGCCAACGCGATCATGCGACAGAAGTACCTCCAGGGCCTGGACCACTACCTAGACTTCATCGGGAAGGCATCGGCTATCCTCGGCCCTGGCAGGGTCCGCGCAATGCTGATGGTGGGCCTGGAATCTATCGAGGGCACGCTGGCCGGAGTCCGAGCTATCCTTGAGCGAGGCGGGATCCCGGTGCTGAGCCCGTTTCGCCCCGATCCTGCCACGCCCTTGCGCGATCTTCCCCCTCCTTCAGCGAGGCACTTGGAGGAGGTGTATCTCCGAGCGAACGACATGGCGAGGGATGCCGGGATGTATCTTGGCCCCACGTGTCTGCCGTGCACGCACAACACAATCACGTTGTCAGGCTCGCACCCCGACGGCCTGTCCTACCACCGCAGAGGGCCCACGATGGTGTGATGGATTCGCTTCTCCTCTCCATCTCTGATCTCGATGACGTCGACATCGATCGAATCTTGGATAGGGCCGAAGCTCTCAGTCGGTCGCTCCGGCTTGGTGGTGACGGCACAAGGAGAGTCGTCGCGCTTCTCTTTCTAGAGACATCTCTTCGCACGCGGGTGGGCTTCGCCACAGCCGCCGCTCGCTTGGGGTGGCAACCGATCGAAGTGCTCGAGCTTCGTCAGAGCCCCACTTCGATGACTGAGCGTTTCGAAGACACGCTCAGGACTGTGTCAGGAATGGCCGATATCGTTGTGTCGCGACCGGCCTGTCCCATCGATCGCGAGATGCTTGATAAGCACGTCGTCGGTGCCTTCATCAATGCGGGCGATACGGGCCCCAGCGCAGAACACCCGACCCAGGCATTGATCGACCTGTATGCAATTGAGCAGGCCCTCGGTCCGATCTCGGGCCTTCGGTTGGCTATCTGCGGAGACCCCCGAATGCGGGCGGTCCGAAGCCTAGTCCACCTGCTGGCCCGCAGGCGTCCGGCGCGACTTTCGATCATCGCAGCCCCGAGTCATCGCGCCGCAGAGTGCATCCCGCCGCCACTCGCGGCCATATCGGACTATCGAGTGTTGCCGGAACTGGATGACATCGACGTCCTGTACGTCGCCGGCATCCCTCATGCGTCTCTTCCCTTGGACGAGCGCGCCCGCCTGATAGTTACGACCGACGCACTTTCTAGGCTCCCACAGCGCTCCATCGTCTTGTCACCGATGCCTATCATCGACGAGATCGACCACCCAGCGCGAAGTGATCAACGGATGCGGATGTTCTGGCAGAGTGATCAGGCCCTTTTCGTGCGCATGGCCCTGCTTGAGGAGATGGTCCCCCATTAGCTGCGAATCTGGATCGGCGTATCCACATGCCGGCCATCGGCCCCTCTGTGGCCACCGGGACGTTCGGCGACGAGCGGGGCGGCGTGCCTATCTTGTTAGGGGGCCGCTTGGGCTAGTGCGCGAGGGTGTGCCTATCGCGAGTCCACTGGGCTGGGGGTGCCTGCCAATCGGCGGGTCGCACGTGCGGGGCGTCGAGGCCGAGAACTTCGGCCCTGATCTCCTCATCGCGAGCTGACCACCAGTCCATGAGATTGAATGCGCGCGCTAGTTGCTCGTACTGGTCGAGGACCCGCTCAGGCAGTGCCCTCTCGGGGGCTTCTTCCATCTCTGTTCGCCACGCATCCTTGCACTCGCACTCTTGAGCGACTAGGTGAGCGACAGCGGAGGACGTCGGGTTTTCTCGGAACCGGTCCAGCGACTCCAAGACGCGCGGCCGGCACCGGGGGCATGTGCTCGGCGAAACGACCACTTGCGGTCCGTCCCCGTAGTCGTTCCGGTACCACGAGATCGTGACCCGGGGCAGGAACTCTGGCTCGATCCTGGCCAAGACCTCAACCAGTGACCAGAGGGAGGGCGGTCGATAGAGCCCTCGCTGATGGAGCCACGCCAGCAGCGTGTGCCCCTTGACGTGCATTGGGAAGACCAAGGCCATGTCGGCTCCGTGGTTTAGGGCCCACTGGACGGTCTGGCAGGCATCGTCGATGGCTTCGGAGGTCGTCAGGAATGCGGGGCCGAGGGACACGTTCGCGTAGACGCCGACTCCGCGCCCGCGCAGCAACTGCGAAGCCGCCTCGAAATTCGTCGGATGCCCCTTCTTGTTGATGCAGAACCTGAGGATCCAGGGGGAGCTGGACTCGAGGCCCATCCCCACAGCGACCCTCCTCGCCCCCATCGCGGCCACCAGCTCGTCCACCGCTTCGGGCGTGACCGTCTCAGCTCTGGTCTCCAGGGAGAACTTGGAGCAAGGAAACGAGGCGACCAGCTCGTAGATGAGCCGCCTGGCCCGATGGGGGACCTCCACCGGGTCCAGCAAACTCCCCGACGGAGAGACGTAGAGTTCATCCACGCCTCGCGGGACCCTCTCAAGGCCCTGACGGACAGACTCGACCATCGAGTCCTCGGGCACTGAGCGAGCATGGCCGTAGTTGCACATCGTGCATGCCCCGCCGTGATCCCAGGTGCAGCCGCGAGTGAGAAACCACAGCTGAGCGAAGTCGCCGCCACATGCTCGATCCATCCGGACGTAGAAGGGCTTGTCAGCCGCGAGGTATGGTCTGCCGGCCCTTACCAGGCGCATGACCCGGTTCAGGAGGAGGTTCCCGGTGGCATCCTTCCGTCGTCGGGATTCCGGGGTCGGCTGCATCGAACTACTCCGGCCTGGTAAGTTCGAGCCTTGCTGGGATGCTGCGGTAATCCATAGTCATGACGTCGCGAGCGAAGGTTTCTCGAACGTCGGGGTCCGATGAGAAATCGAATGGCATCTGCTTGGATCGTGCGTCAGGCGTCGAGACGTTCACCAGCGCGTAGTACGGGCTGTCGAGCACAGCAACGTCGAAGGTCTTTCGGTCACTGACGTTACACACGTGCCATAGCTTGCAGGACTCGAACGCGACCTTCCCTCGCAATCCATCGCCAAACCACACGTTCGTCATGAACGAATCCAGCACATGGATGTCGAGCTCCTGACCATCGTTTCCGTCCCGTGGATCATCCAAGGAGCGCGAAACCGTAAACCCGCGGATCGCGCTCATCGCGATATCGATCCGGCCTCCGCCCTTGTGCTCGACAATGTCTAGCGCCGACCCTGCTATGTAGCGGAGGGCAAGGGTCCCGCCATCATAAAATGTGCTGCGACGTATCATGAGCGAGCTAAGTCGCCCCCCGTACATCGTCAATCCGCCGGTCTGGCGCCTCCACTCAAGTCCCATGCCGTACGCTCGTTGCCACGGAACTGCCGCGAGGCCAGATGTCCTCGAATATAGGAACCGGTGATCTTCGTTTTGTGTATCAGGGAGTTCACGGTACCAGCGCAAGTCGGATATGGCGTCAGCACTAACTTCAATGCGAAAGGCGGGCAGCCGTAGGGTATCGACCAACAGTGGATTCTCAGAGCTCTCTGTGCCAGATGGCGCGCCTGACAGCGGTGGAGGATGACCCACAGTGCCTGAGATGGTGCATTCGTCGAACGCCGCACCGTCAAGTAGGCAATTGACGAAGACCACGCCTTGGAAGCGGCATTCTCGGAAGCGTGTACCGCGAAAATCGCAGTTAACGAAGACAAGTTCTTTGAACGATGCCGACACTTGGCAGTCGCGCCACCGAAGATTGGTGTACGTCACCTCTCGGTTTGATCCATCGAATTCGTTGAGCGGTCGGTCTGGCTCGCGGAGCCGACGCCAGTAGTACGTTTCGCCCCTGGCCGCCGACAAGAGACATAGCGCATTCTCAGGCCCAGACCTGTCGGAACCGGCCCAATGCTCAAGTGCGGTCGCGAATCCGTCATGGATGAGCGACAACATGGTCTGCCCTGGAGACGGAGAGCTTGCTCGAATAAGCTCAGCTGTTTCGAGCCAGTGCAATGCGAACACCAGTCTCCGCAACTCCTCGATCATGACGACCTTTGCGGGCATCCCCAGCAAAGGTCCCGATGAAACGTCGTTGCGGTCCACTTCCCAAGGGGCGAGATCGACGCCGTTGGCCTTTAGCAGCGCGGACGTCGAAGGCACCGACCACTCAAGCGCCGACGTCCGCGCAACCTCGCTGCGGGGCACGGAGAGGAGATCCCCGATATCCGGGGTTCCCTGAGCATCTCCTTCTGTCCGACTGGTCGATCTAGATCGAGAACTTAGGTTCCTGAAAACGCGCTCAATCTGAAGACCCGTTGGGCGGTCGTCGCTGGTGTCACCACTCTTGGTCAAGTGCTCGATCTCCCGCGAAAGCGTCAAACGAGCGAGCTCCCACTCGTCTCGTGCGAGCTTGTATCCACCGCTTGAAAGGTGCGGGATCAAGCGATGGGCTATAGCATTGGTGCCGTCCACAAGCGTGCTGTCGAGAGGCTGCGGCAGGTTGTCGTGCCTGCAGGCGTCTCGACATCGCGCGAGCTTGAGACTGACTGCCTCGCGAATGCCGAAGTGAAACACCGTCCGGTCCGCCTCGTAACTCGTACGGGTTTCAGCGTTGGCTCTCTTAGTGAATTGAGTGACGTGATCCTCACCAATGGGGTTGCGGCCAGCCATGCCCGGAGTCGCCGTTTCTTGCGCTTCAGCATGCAGGGCATACAAAGTGCCTTGGAGCTGAAACAAGCTGACGTCGTTCCACCCCACGTGAGAGCCGGTCCCTGCCAATAGCCAGTGCTTTAGGAGGAGATCAGCGGCCGCGGGAGTAATCGCATTCTCTGTACCGGCTTCGGCACTCGAGATGATCTTCCTGACGGTGTCCTTGTCCGTCAGCGGCTCGAGCACGTAAGTAGACATGCTGAAGGGCCTGGCCTCCCTTTCGATCGGCCGCAGGCGGTGACGGTATTCGATTCGGAGCGACAGAACGATGTGGGTGCTGTTCCGGTGATTTGCCGAGAGGATCCAAGCTACGATGTCATCGAACAGGGCTGGTTGGTAACGGATGAGTTCCTCAAACTGGTCCAATATGAGAACAACTGGACCGCCAAACACCGAATCAAGCTGATCGCAGAGTGAGCCTCCGACGCGCTGTTCTTGCTTGGAGTCCCATTGCTTCTCGATCTTTGAACGAATAAGCACATCCACGTCCGGCGCTTGGTCACTGGGCCACGTCCAGTCGCTGCAGACGAACGTTTGGAACCCTGCTAGTTGGAGCGCGTCTCGGAGACGCGCATTGAGCAAGGAAGACTTGCCAACTCCGGACTCTCCGGTCAGTACCACCAATTGGTGCTGAAGCACTTCGTCCGTGAAGCGTTGCGTGTCGGATTCCCGACCAACGAAGCGTCTGCGATCAGGCTCGCTATTTCTTAGTGGTCGAGGCCCTGCCCAGGGACATCGGTCCAACGCCTCAAATGCGTGCTTCCAGTCAGCGAGGGTGGTCATGCGCCCGCCAGGCGACATTCTTCGTCGAATTGAGTTCGCACATCGGGGAAGTGCAGATGTCGCACGTAGTGATCAAGATCACCGCGGTAGTGCCAGCAACTATCTTCCACGATGTCGAAGCCGTACCAGTCCAGTAGATCTCGCGCGGCCCCATCCATCCGGGAGGCGATGACTAGGCCGGCGCGGTCCGGACGTTTTCGTTCGAGGCCTAAGGCGAGAGCGTCCAGGGCGCGGGCCCCAAATCGGGACGCCACACTGTATCGGACACTGCTATCGCCCATCTGCACGCCCGCTACCATCCAGAACCTCGCATGCCAGGGGTTTTGCACTCCCGTCAATTGCCTGGGAAGCCCGTAGTAGCGGGTTGACTGTCCCTCGCCGCCTGGTACGTAAAAGAACGCGTCAGAGTTGTGCTGCTGCATCGCTGCAAACTCGTCTAAGAGGACGGCATGACCGAGTTCTAGTGTTTCGACAGCTGGCGCCGTCCTCGATCCGAAGAAGGTGAGCGGGTTGATGACCAACGCTCCTGGGCCCTCGTGCTTGGAGAATGCAGGCAGCTGAAACAACGGACAGCCCGTCAGCCGAACCACGAATGGCACGTTTAGGTATGAGCTGCTCTCGCTCCAAAGCATGTTGCTGAGCATCATCCAATTAGATGGCCGGCGTAAGTCCTCAAGAGAATGCACTTCGCTAGGTTTGATGTTCGCGCCGATCCAACAGATCGAGGCCACCTCATTCTCTGGACCTCGATACACGTTGACGGGAAGAGCCACAATGAATTCAGGCACGCTTGTCGATACCAACGCCATCTCGAGTTCAAGGTCGAAGGACGTTACGAACGCCGAAACGACCGGCAGCCTGGCCGCCGCCGGGGTAGCCTTGCGCAAGGTGGACTGGGCACAAAGCACGTTCGCGACGCTGTCGTAGAAATCCGCTCGAGGCGAGGGCTTCTTCAGGTGCCTCGCCTGCCAAGACTGCTCGCTTGTCTCGATGTATCGAGCCTCAATCAATCTCGGCACGTGCCGAGGATTACCGAATGAGGGCCTGGGCCGCCCTTGGTCTTGCGACGAAAACACTTCCTGCTGTCGACTGAGAAAGACGAGAAGATCGGACCACCCGGGATACTCGGCTGACCCTTCGATCAAGGTGTACCAGGCACACTCAGTCAAGACTTGGATGTTCCAACGCTCGATTCGCTCCTTGGCAAGTTGCGTCCCGATTTGCTCCAAGAGTCTCCTGACGGCGTCGTGCCCCAGGTCTTTCAGCTCCGCTAGCAGGGCGAATAGCGGTTCCACTCGAAGGGTGCGAAGCTCGCGCATCCGCTGCGGACCTGCTCCCAGAGTGACGAAGTCGTTCCCCCATCGGCGGAGCGCCTGCGGTTTGATCACCTCGACCTCGTGGTAGAGCGACGTCAGGAGCGCGGTCGCCAGCACGAGTTTCGCGCCGTAGTGGTCATCGGAAGAAGGCGGCTGAGAACCGAAGCCTCCTGGTTCACCTGGCAGGAGTTCGGCTCCTCCTGGGATTCGATCCTCGAGTAGAGACTGGGCATAAGACTTGGCAAGATCGCTGGGGAAGATACCGTCTGCTAGTGCGTCGCGATCCTTAAGCAGTTCGTGGATCGAGGAGGGCTGCAGAGCCATCCGGATCGGGCCGTCGTGCTCGCTAAGACACCCGCTCCCAAGAACCATCGTCAGCCAAGGGAAGCCCGCTCGGGCATCTGCAGGACCTGCACCAGCCGTCAATTCCCGGTTCACGCGCTCGATCGCATGGCACAACCACCGACCGTGCCTGAATGGGGGTTGCTGGCCGGCTATGAGCGTCTTGCTCTTCAAATAGCCGTCCCGACTCTTGAATCTCTCCCCCAGCTGACGCCTCGCGCGAAACTCAATCATCTCAATCATCCAAGATCTCCTGCGGCGGCCAGCGCTCCGCTCATCGACTCCGTCCACGCATCAATCGCAGACGAGTACGGTTCGACAAGATCAAAACCGTTCGTAGTCAATCCCCGACGAACGGTCAACCGGGTCACGACGGCGCCAGGTTCCGTGAGCAGTCCTGGGCGCGTAGATACGTCGAAACGGGTTCGCAGCGCCAGGAGTTGCTGATGGAGAGCTGTGGGGTCAAGGTGTGTAGCGCACGGTCCGGTCCAATGGATAATCAACTGCGCAAGGGGCGTGATCGCGCGAACCAGTTCTCGAAGCGGTGGCCGATGTGGCTTCGGTATGTCGAGCATTGCGGCCAGGTGTTCTAACGGCAAACACGCTCGGCCGGCCTCTACTGCGAGCCGGCCAGACGCCACAGTTGATCCCTGGAACCTCGGATTGACTTCAGTAAAGCGAAGGGTGCCGTCCGGGCCAAGCAGATAGTCCACGCCGAAAGTTCCAAGGTAGCCTTTCGTGCTGAGCCATTCCCCGATTCTTACCGTAAACGACTCGATGTCTCCGATCGTCTCAGCGTCTAGCTCGCGAACAAGACCGAAATCATTGCCGCAGTAGCCAAACTCTCGGGTGACGCAGTTAGGCAACCCGATCAATTGAATCGACGGGTAGTGCACGGTAACGCCATCGCGCCATACCGTCGCGCCGACGTTGATTGGCAACATGTCCGGTAGGTACGGAGCGACGCTCACAAAGGCCTCTTCAGCCTCAGGCCACAGCTGGGAGAGTTCAGATAGAGAATCGACGCGGGAGAATCCGTGACCGCCAGAAGTGCGGCTCAATCGAAGGACTACTGATCCGTTATCGAACATCTCTGCTGCGCGGAGTTGTTCTTCGTCAGCAAGATAAACCCAAGGGATTGTCGGAATGCCAAGCGAGGAGACGGCAATCTCGACCCAGGGTTTATGCTCGAATGCGAACTGATGGGCTCCAAAGAGACCGAGATTCAGACAGCGATCACGCCGGGCAAACCATATTGCAGACAAGAACCGGGATGGTCGGTAGGGCAGAAGGGCGCTTGGCCGACTCAGTGTACTTAGGATCGCCCTTCGGAATTGTGCTACCTGCTGGGTGCGTCGGTGATCATCGATGTCCCATCGCTCCAGGTCGACACGCCGGCCCGTGAGGTCTTCGACGGCCATACTCTCGATCGACGAGCGACGCGTATAGGCGCCGATGATCGAATAAGAGGCGGACAAGTTCGGAAGGTCAGTCAACGACTCGATGTCGTCCCCGCGAATGCCAGCCCAGACAAGTTGTCGGCTACCGAGCCCATCAGCGACCGCATGAAGGAGCGTGGCGCGTTCCATCAACCCGATTTCGAGCTGGGAGAGTAGCGAACGCTTGTCAGTGACCCATCTTTGTGGAGGAGAACTTGGGTCGGGGACGCAACGGTGCGGACTACGACGACCCCACTAGGAGGGTCCTCAAGGGACTCGGTCTGGCGGTCGCTGAGGGTGGTCATCACCAGGCTCAGCGAGCCATCGCGGGTCCCGACCGCTGCGAAGAGACCGCCGGACTCCGTCGCCGCGGCGTCGACACACTCGATCGAGTCAAGACGGAGCCATCCCGCGAGGTCGCTGTCATCGGCCCGCCCGTCGGGCGCGACCGTAACGATATCTTTGCCTACGAACACAGCATCCCGTGAAGGCTTCTCACGAAGCGGTTTCACATCAAGGTGCCCACCAAGCGCTCCTGGATAGATCACGCGTACCACGAAGGTTCGCTCAGAAGTGCTCATCACAATCTGGACGCCACTGTAGCCGAGCATCGCCAAGGCCAATAGTCTCGCGCCACCGTAGCCCTCTAGCCGAACCTTTGGCCACCGTTCGACCTCACCCGAATAGCGGTCCAGCCAAGCCACCTGGAGCTGGTCCCCAACTAGATGAGCGAGACCTTTGCCCTCGGCGTCCATCACGAGAGTGCCCTCCGTGGGCTCTGTGTCCAGGTCAGACGTTGCGGCTGTTACGAGTGCCTTTGGTGTGCTTAGTGAAACGCGATAGGGCGCCCCGAGGATGTCGATCTGTGACCACCAATGCCTGACCGGACCCATGTCGGCGGGGCCCCCTGAGGCCAAGTCAGCTGGAGAAGTGGAGGCGAAGGTTGAACTTGACCGCGAGTCAGCGCGCGAGAAATCGGGGCTGGCCGGGGTAGGGCCAGCGTGAAGCAGCGCAACGCAGAAGGCCGCGGCCACGCTGCAGGCGTAGGCGCGCCAGGGCTGCACGGACTGCTCGTGCTTGTCTTTGCCGAAATCAGAGACCGCCTTGACCATGAGAAATTCGGGGGGTTCAGTCGTGTTGTGAAGGCCCGTCGCGGTTCCACCCGCTTCCATTTCAATGCCGATGAGCTTCCCCCAGCTCTTCTGATACTCGGCCACAATCTTGTCGCTAGAGATGACATCGCCCCCCGAAGCAATCACACCCACCAGGCGCCTAGAAACGTCGTCACCTGGACGAGTGCCTCGAATAGTGCCGCGCCACGTGTCTGACAGAGCCAGCGCACTATCCAGGAGGTTTGCACCTGCCTGATAGACCTCCCACCTCACCTCTCGCGTCCCATCGTCGCGCACCTTGCCGAGCGTGTAATCAGCTACCTGCCGGGCGACTAGGACATCGCCGAGTGCGGCCTCGTCCCTGACGCCACAGGCAATTCCCAGAAGAAGCACATGCTTCGGGTGCCACCTAGTAACGACGGCTGCAGCCTTGGAAAGCGCCATCAGCGGCCCGGCATTCGCTAAACAGGTGACGATCACCCGGTATTGGGCACGATCGGAACGCCCGGTCGTGATCGCGGCTTCGTAGTACGTATGGGTATCACGCCCATCCTTATCTCGCACCCGGTAACCTGGGAGGTGGATAAGTAGCGCGTCCCGCTCCTCTTCCAACGCAGTGATGATCACGAAATCGACTGGTTCGGGATTACCGCCGTTGCTGGACAGAAAGCCGCCCCCTGGTGCCACGAAGCAATTGTGAACCAACCTGTCGATAGCCTTGGCAAGGGCTCGAAGCCACGGTACGGGGACCGACGGCAGGACCGGACCGCGAATAAGGGTTTGCAGACCTCTTGCCGATTTTTCGCATCCGAGACCGAGAACATCAGCAATATCGAAGAAATCGCGCTCCCGGCTGACCGAATCGGGTGCGCAGACTTCTGCGGGTCACGGCCGAGAGAAGTCGCTCTTCCCTGAAAGCGAGGACCTCGGAGCGCGTCGTGCTCAGGCGCATGCCACCTGGAACGACGGTGAGCTTTCCATCTGCGACATGGGGTAGCCTCGCAGCATGCCTTACCCGCGCCGTCGAGTGATTCACGCACTACTCAGAAACAAACTGCCGGTAGCCATACTTGCTGGCCTCGCCGCATTTGTGGTCACCTATCGACTCGTTGGCCTGCCCGCGTCCGATGGCCTCCTCACCACGGCCAAGTCCCTCTACGCCACACACGGCTATCTCGTCGTTTTTGTCGGCGCACTGCTCGAGGCGCTGTTCGTGCTAGGTCTATATGTCCCTGGCTCCACCGTCGTGGCGCTTGGCGCGGCCCTTTCCAGGTCCATTGGGCTGAGCCTGGCTGTCGTGGTCCTAGTGGCCTCCGTAGGGTTCCTGACGGCTTACTTACTCGACTACCTGATCGGCTGGCTCGGGTGGCATGTGCTTCTGTCGCGAGCGGTACCTACGTCGGCAATGCTCCACATCCGTAAGCGTTTGGCCCGGCGCGGACTGCCCGCACTTCTCGTCCTCTGCTTCCATCCAAGTACCGCTGCCATGGCGGCCGCAACGTGCGGTGTGCTTCGCTATCCCACGGCCCGCTTTGTTCTTGTCATGACGGTTGGCACGGTCGCTTGGACCACCGCTTGGGGCATGGTTGCGTACAGTCTTGGCGACCTAGTCGTCGACCTTCTCAATCTCCAATGGCTTCTGCTTGTCGTGGCCATCTGGGTCACGATCTTGGTCGTGCGATCTCTGTTCAACGCCGATGACCCGGGAATCTGATGGGAGGAGGGGCGGAGGTGGCGACGGGGACGTCGACCGGCACTAATGTTGCCGCGGCATTCCCCTTCGCTAATGCGCTCCTTCTGGCGCTGCTATGTCGCTGGCGACGGCCAAATGAGTTGGACCGCCACGAAACCGAGTCCGACAAGAGCCACCAGGACTCGTGTCCAGGTCAGCAAGCTCTGCAGCGGTGGATACCACTTCCGCCCGTGCCTTATGTAGATGTCAAGCGGGATGGCAACCGGCGCGAGCGCGAAGAAGAGAACATTGAGCCACACAAATGCCGTGATAGCGGCTGTCGCTGTCACATTGCGAAGCGGCTCTGACCGTTCAGGAGTGGATGCCCACAGAAGGACTGCCTGTGCAATCAGAAGCACTAAGGCTGAGTAGGCCGTCTGTACCTGCACGTTGTAGTCCATGATTGCGTACATGGTGTCGTCCGCGCGCGCCTGATCAATCCTCGCGTCCCGCGAAGCGAGCATCACAAGTCTTGACACCTGAGGCGCGAAGAACCCGACGAATAGTGTCGCTAGGCCTATCCCGAGCGCCGGCCATCCTGACATTCGAGCAGTCCTATCCAACCTAGGCCGGGGTCAAGAACTTTGAGCCACGACCCGAATCGACTCGTCGAGCCTTCGAAGCACGCGGGTGACGCCCTCGTCCCGGGTTAACTGCCCCGTCCGTTCCGTGTGACCTGGGTGATCCACGCGCCGCTTCTGTCGCGCCAGAGCGACGGCCGCAGCGACCTCAAGCCTCCCCAGCTCCCGAAGATTCGCGACTAGCAAGCGAAGGAATCGAATGCCTCGGGAGCCGGGATCAAAGCCCGAGCGCGCCGCGGCTCGCTCGAACCGTCGCTCGCATTCAGCAATGCAACTCGCGAGGGCACCGCTCTCCACTATGCGCACTAGCGAACCATCGCGGGTGAGGGTGATCGGTTTCTTACCACGGAATGCTCTTGAGAGAAGCGGGGTGAAGTTCCCGATTGCCAAGTCCTCTTCCCAGTCGCTGATGTCGTCGAACAACTGGCTCCCCACTGCAAAGTCTTCGAGGGCCCTGAGATCCTCGGGTCGCGGATTGCGTCCGGATGCGAGAGCAAGGGACGTATAGCAAACCTTGACGAGTTCGATCTTCTCGCCCGCGGCAGCCCAGTCATGAGGCGAGATTCGGGCAATCTTCCCCCGGCGGAGTTGGATTTCGCGCGCTCCCGCCACACCCATTCGGAGCCAATAGCGGTTGAAGGGCTCCCAGAAGCGATCGTCGTTCCCCAGCAAGCGCATGTAGGCCAGGTGCCCCTGCTCGCCGAAGACGGTCGCAACGATGGGCAACAACTCGGGCTGCGTCTCGGCTGATCTGTCAAGGAGATCGTCGATTGCAAGGATTTGGAGATACAGGGGGAGCCAGCATGCTGCGACTCGCGAAGTTACAGTGGTCGGAATCCCCAACAAGTCGCCAATGAACCAGGGCAAGTACTCTCCAAGCAACGGCTTCGGAGCAACGCGCTTGACTCGCTGCTCATAGAACGTTGCACAGAGAGATCCCAGCGGGTCGGGGAGGCTTCGCAGGTATTTCAGGTACTCCCGTCGACCTCGCAGAGCTTGCGCTCGAAGCCCGAACAGGCGGCTGACGTCTCTTCCTTTGCCTGCCGTCGCCAACGCGGCGCTTCGTCTCATGACTTTCTCCCGTCCTGACGGCTCCCAGTCTGTCCGAGGCCCTTCAACGGGTGAGCCTATGTCAAGAAGCGTGTAGACGTCAGGCGGCCTCCTCCCCGATCGCGCTCGCGCGCGCGTTTCCGCCCGAGGGGACGTCCCAAACTGCGCCTCGGCACGGCGCCGCTGGGTGTTCTCTGTCGAGTTCCGGGTGTCTTGCCTGATCGACCCCGCCGGCCTTCTCCGGAGGCCTGCCGACGCGCCCAAAGGGCTCGCACTCGCGTATCCGGGGCATCGCGACCACGGCCTATGCTCCCTCGCCCGCTGCCCGGGGTCTGCGCAGGTACTCGCCGACCGCCGCTTTGCAGACCTCTGCCGCAACCTTCAAGCTCGCGATCCAGAACATCAGCAAAATCGAAGAAATCGCGCTCCCGGCTGACCGACTCGGGTGCGCAGACTTCTGCGGGTCGCGTACCCGGCAGGCGGCTGATCTCCACGCAAGGGGAACCATCGCAACCGTCGCATGGCGAGTTTCTTAAGATTTCCTGCCTCGCGAGCCAGTCGAGGCGCCGATTCCGAGAAGGGTCAGCCGCCCATATTTGTCAACACAGGGAGCGGGAGGCTGCCATTTCCCACTCCAAGCTCAAGTGACTTCCATCCAGCCGCCCGCTCCGGATTCGCGCGCTCTACGGCGAACTCTTCTCTTGAACCCGCAGTCGCCAAAGCCTGGCTTCAGCCTAGGTTGCCAGCCCGAGCCCGGCTAGCCGGTCCACCACATGCCGGATCGAGTACCCGATGCCAATGCCGGAGTTGGCATTGACCTCGATAACCCGTCGAATGAGTTGGTTCGATGCCGCGATCATTCGAATGACCTGGCTGAAGTCCATCCCCATCAGCACCACGCTGCCCTGCTTGGCGATTCCGTTGCAGTAGTCCTCCAGCTCTCGGGCCTGTTTCGCCATCTGGGCGAGTTCTGGGGCGAACAGGAAGCGACGTTGCGTGACAATGCCGACCACTTCGCCGGTCTCGAGGTCAAGGATCGGACCCCCGGAGTTGCCGCCGTTTATTGAACCGTCCATGTAGAAGCCGCCATTCTCCAAAGGCCCGGCGACCGTGGCCTGTTGCGCGAGGAGGTCTTCTACGCCGTGAGGGAACCCTGCGAACAGAACCTTGCATCCCCGAGGCCGGACAGCGTCTCCCGCGGGCACTAGCGCGATGCGATCCCCAGGTGCGTCGTTCATGAGCCGATAGATGGCGTAGTCGTGTTCCGCGGGGTCAGAATGCGCAACATACTCGAGGGCCATCTCCGCGCCCTTCTCCGTTCTCGCGCTGACTGCGTTGCGCACTTGAGCCATCGGCCCCACCACGTGGTGGTTGGTGACCACAAGGTCCGTTCGGAACAGATGAAACCCTGAGCCTCGAGAGTCGCCGCAGCGAATCTGCACCGTCGCGGCGACGGCGCGGTCATAAGCATCGCGATCCGCAGATCGGCGGCTGGAAGCGGGAGTCGATGCCGACCCGCTATATCGGCAAGTACGACGAGGCCGAGCTCAAGGACTTCCCGACCGCGAACCTCCGGGAAGTGCTGCGCGGCTGAAAAGACTTCTGGCACGCAGACCTCTGCGGGAAAACCGAAGACTTCTGCGGGGCCCTCGCGAAACCCCAATGCTGAGGCGACGGCGGGAATCGAACCCGCGATGAAGGTTTTGCAGACCTCTGCCTTACCACTTGGCTACGTCGCCG
>ORJL010558892.1_pt1 | contig 24583 bp, 17 predicted proteins | sample 1779941 | NCBI WGS metagenome assembly ORJL01 (sample SAMEA104232317, study PRJEB22302) | groundwater metagenome | biome: forest; feature: aquifer; material: groundwater | place: USA | collected 2011-08-07 | depth 5.8 m
CCGGGCGGCGTACCGCCCGGCCCGCGGGTGGATCTCGAGCCGGTTACTCGACGGGCTGCGTCAAGCTGAGGATGCGCGGCCCGAAGGTGTAGACGAGGGTGATGTCGTCGATAACAGGACCCACGTTGTGGGGTACCGCCCCGCCCTCGGCGATCTCTATCTTGGCGACCAGGCGCAGTTCCTGGCCGGAGGTCACCCTGATCCATGTCGCGGGCGCCTCGAGCGTGGGCACGCCCGCGCAGTTGTCGTACGGGAAATTGATCTGGGTGAGGTCTCGCTCGATCGACATCGACACGTGCCCGAGGGCGTAGCCCAGGCCCACGCCGGGCGTCCAGGCCGGGCCCGAATGGCTCCCGGTGCTGTGAATATGCGGCGGGTGGTAGTGGGTGCAGGAGAGGGTGAGCAACTGCGCCGGCCCGCGGAGGGGGATCTGGTCCGTGATCTCGCGCAGCCATCGACGGTAGATCCCGTGGTTTCCGGTGGTATCGGCGGCGGCGTTATTGGTGGTGTAGTTGTACAAGGACAAGGGGTCCAGCCGCATGCTCACGTCATGGTAGCGCGAGCGGGACTGGAACGTTCCAGTGTGCAGGACCTTGTGGTGGAAGCACACGTTGTCGATGGTTCCGTAGGCGCCGAGCGCGGGGTACACCTCCGGGTCGTGCAGGTTCGACGGCACGGCGCTGTTGCCCACCAGCACGTCGCCATCGTACCCGCCGCTCGGGGTTTGGCGATTGGCGTTGGGCCTGAAGTTGAATCCCACGGGTATCGGCTTGGTCCCGTTCCCGTTCCCGTCCTGGTCGCCGTCGACGAACAGCATCGCGGTGCCCTCGACCCCCGCTCCGGGCTCGTCCCAGTTGAATTCGATGTGGTGCCACGTATGGGGCAGCCAGGACTTGGGGCCGAGCCCGGTGGTGAGGTCGTGGGTGAGGAAGACATTGCTGCCGCCGCCTTGGTCCGCCTTGGAAATCACCACCTGCAGCTGCCGGTTGCGGACGCGCACCATGAAGTAGTCTTCGTCCAGGCGCCAAGCGTTGCCCATGAGGTACATGTACTGGTCTTCCCAACCGGAGGTGCCAACCAAGTCGCAAGCGGGCTTGAACCACAGCTCCACCGTCCCATAGCCGTTGCCCGGCATCTCGCTCGTCGGGTATTCGATGTACATTCCGGGGAACTTGTGCGGGTCGAAGTAGGCGCCGAAGGGGTGCATCTGGCTGTTGTAGAAGGTGCCGACCGCCGCGCCCAGGAGCGGGTTGGAGGGATTGGTCATGCTGCCCGGGCTCATTGGGACCGCGGCTCCGGTGGGCTTGATCGCGTCGAAAGTGCGGCCGGCGAAGCCCGCGAGCACGCTCTCGCTCGTGGCCCGGTGGTCGACCCACCCGTTGAGCACGAGCTGCCCGTCATACCGCGCGGGACCGCCCGCGCCCGGCGCCAGGCCGCCCCACGGCGCTGGGCCGATGTCGCTCGCCGGGTTGTAGGGCCGCTGCAGGGGGAATTCGGGCAGGGTCAGTACGCTCACCATCCGTGTGTTGTACGGAGCCGGGGCGATGTTTTCTCTCGCCTCCGATGGGTAGGCGCCTTCGTTGAAGATCCGGTGCTGCTCGAACTGCTCCTGGGTGGTCAGCCGCAGCACGTCGTAGGTCTTCACCGTCATGCGCATGGTGGCCGTGGCGATGATGTTGCGATTCGCGTCCGCGATGATCGCGACGGACTCCACATCGTAGTAGCCCATCGAGCCGAAGCAGAACTCGGTGTTGTGAGTGGTCAGGTCGGTCTTGTCGAACAGGGTGAAGTCGGTGCGACCGCTGACGTCCGGGTCGATCAACACGATGTCCGGGTTCCACTTCTTCACCGTGGTGTTCGGGTTGAGCGCCGCTTTGAGCAGTTCCTTGTCCTCGAGGGTGAAGCCGGGCGCCGTGTCGATGGTGTCCTGCGCCACGTGCATCCAGTCCGAGTGGGGATAACCGATCGGGCTGGCGCCGTCGGCCGCATAGAAGTAGCGGCAGGCGATGATATGGTCCGCCAGCGTCCGCGCTTCCGGGAGGGTGATGTCCGCGGGGGTCGGCGCGACCCCGCCCGGGTTGCGCTTCTCGTACGACCCGGCAATGCCGTTGAGCGCCGCAACCAGGACTTCCCTGGGTGCCGTGTTCATGTTGATCGGCGCCCGCGATTCGGTCGGGGTCGCGGTGGAAACGCCGGCGAAGGGGATGCGGATCACGTTCGGGTCGCCCCAGGCCTGGTAGGAGATGAAGTCCCTCGTCTTGTTGACGATGTCCTCCGCGGTCCAGGGGGGCGGCGGCACCAACCGCGCGCGAAGGTCGGCCTCGTCCATGATCGGATTGACCGGAGCGAACAGGGCGTCTTCCCCGCCACGGGCGGCCATGAGCGCGGTCCCCAAACCGGCGATCGCAGGGAAGAGCTCGCCGCCCAGGGTGTTGAGCATGCGAGTGAGCCGGCCTGCGCGGTTGGTGTCGTTGACGTAGATCCGCGACGCGGCGTCTACGATCTTCAAGATGTAGAAATCGCCGGGATTCTGGCCGGCGGGATCGTTGACGTAGGTGCCGCGGAGCACGTTGGGGTCGCTCGAGTAGCCCATGAGTTCCCCACCGACGTTCGCGACCGCCGGCAGGAGCGTGCCCGGAGTCAGCATGGAGAGCGATGGGTGGGTCGCGGGAGGGGTCGGGGGGATGGTCAAGAGCCGTCGGCCGGGCTGCGGGATCACCGCCCCGTAGGCCCGCGTCAGCCCCACCGGCGCAACGGAGGTCCCACCCGTGACGGGCTTGGCCAAGTCGCCGTACAGCCAATCGTCGCTGCCCCATCCTCGGTCCGGCTCCGCCATGCGGCCGTCGCCGATCGCGCTCACCCCGGCGGTGCCGATCGAGCGCTGGATCGGAGGCGCCCCCGCAGGCGGCGGCCCGTACCAGAATTGCCCCGACCAGGGGTGGATGCGATCATAGCCGGTCACGGCGCCGATGGCATGCTCGAGCCCGGAGAAGGCAATCATCCGGGCGCGAACCCGATCAACATAAGCGTTGGAGACCGACTGCTCCGCGCGCGTCAGCAGCACGAAGGTCGTGCCCAGCATCGCCAATAGGCCGAGCAGGCCCATCGAAATCATCAGGACATACCCGCGACGCAGGCGGGGAGCCGACCACAACCCTAAGCTCGGCGTTTGGTTGCGCTTTAGACTGGGCATTACCGACCCCCTACATACTGACCAACACAGGGCACCGTGGAATCCCGCATCGATTCGTGGGTAACAACGAGTACGCACTCCCACCTCTTGACCATGGAAGCGCAGAAAATAATTATACGCCCAGATTGCCCGCCGTCAAGGACCTTTCGGCGGCAAACCAAGAATCGCTGCCTCCAATGCTCGAGCCCCGTTCTCCCAGGCTCGTCCGGCGCGGGCGAACGCGGCGGCTCGAATGCCGATTTCCGTCCGGAGATCGGGCGCGATCAGGAATCGTCGCAGCCCCCGCTCCAATTCCGCCGGATCGGTTCCGGCGGTCAGGCAGCGCCCGTCGAATGCCCGCAACAGTTCCGCCATCCCCCCGACCGGAGTGCCCAACACCGCGACCCCGCAGGCCATGGCTTCGAGCAAGGCCAGGCCCAGCCCTTCCAGCCCCTGGCTCGGCATCACGAACAGGTCTGCCTCGCGCAACACCGCCGGGAGTCGCGCTTCCGGCAACGCGCCGGACAGGACCACCCGTCGGCCGAGACCGTGCCGCGCGATGACCGCGCGCACGGATTCCTCTGCGGGGCCGGAGCCCGCGATCGCGAGGAACGCCGCGGGGATGTCTTGCGCGAGGCGGGCGAAGGCTTCCACGAGGGGCACCAGGCCCGTGCGCGGCACGAGCCGCCGCGCGCTCAGCACCAGCACGGCGTCCTCCGGAATTCCCAGCTCGCGCCGCACCGCCGGATCGCGGGGGCCTGGGCGGAATCGGCCGGGATCGACGCCCCCGGGAAGCCGGGCGAGCCGGGTCGGATCGAGGCCCGGGTGCGCCGCCGACGCCTCTCGGGCCATGGCTTCGCTCAAGGGGAAGATTCGCGCCGCGCGGCCGACCACGCGCCGCTCGATCGCGCGACGCCCCCACGACCCCAGCCACGACGACCAGCGGTCGCGGCCCCGGTTCCATTCGTATTCGAGATGCCACGGGGAGTGGAACACGTACAGGAGCGGCACGCCCCGCAGCGCGGGCAGACCGAGGGCCAACGCCGCGCTCAGCGGTTGGTGCGCAAGCACCACGTCGGGCGGTCCGTCGCCGAGCAACCGCGCCACTGCCGTCCGCACCCGTCCCGGCAAGCCGAGCACCCCGGGCCACACGAACCAGTCCGCGCGCAACCCGCCCTCGCACGCCGGCGGGCATGCGCGCGCCCGCCCCGCCGCGAGCCGCACATCGTGACCCCGCGCCGCCAGCGCGCGCGCGGTCTCCCAGGCCACCCGGGCGCTCCCCCCGGGAAGCTCGGGATCGAGATAGTCGGCAATCACCAGCCAACGGGTCACGGCCCCTGCCTTCCCCGCAGCGTCTCCGCCACGTACCCGGCCGCGTAGGCGCACGAGGTTGCGGCGCCGATCCACTGACCCCGGAGCAGCGCCTCGACGGTCCGCCAGGCCCGCCGTGCCACCCGGAACGCGAATGGGCGCGTGCGCGCAAACTCGTCTCCCTCGAACCCGCTTCCCAGCTCGAGGATCCGCTCGGGAAACCGCAAGCGCGCGAACGCGGAACCGCGCCCGTTGCGCCAGTACATCCGCAGCACCGCCGCGAGCGTCGGCGGCAGCAGATGATGGATCCAGGTCCCGGGCGCGATCACCACCCGGTAGCCCGCGCGCCGCACCTTCTCCCGCAGCAGGGGGTCGAGCCCGCGGATCAGGTCTTCGTCCTCGCCCCCGACCTCGAGAAAGAGCCGCCGCCGGATCGCCAGGCACGGGTGCTGCACCATGTCGCTGTCGATCACCCGATCCGCCACCGGGAATTCCCGCCGCGGGATCTCCCGATGAGCCCGCCGTTGGAACCAGGATGCGCCGGGCGGGCAAAGGGTCGAGGCCCCGACGAGCCCCACGTCCGCATGCGCGTCGAGCACGGACACCAGCGCCTCGAGCACCCCGTCGCCGCCCAGTTGCGTGTCATCGTCGAGCGTGACCAGGATCTCCCCCTGCGCGCGCGCTGCCGCCCGATTGATCGCACGTCCCTGCCGGTTCTCGCCCCGCACCACGTCCACCTCGAAGTCGCGGAAGGACTGGCGCTCCAACTGCGCGAGCAGCTCGGTCAGCGTCGCCTCGCGGCTGGCGTCCAGCGCCGGGATGATCACCGTCACCCGCGGCGCCCCGGCAGCGGCCCTCCCCCGCCCGGACCAGGCCGCGCGCACCGCCCGACCCGGGGCGCCCGCCGCCGCCGATTCCGCGGACGCACCCCGGCGCTCGCGCGGGAACGCCTCGAGCACCGTCCGCGCCGCGTCGCTCCACGCGGGCACGCGCGCGCGCATCACCGCCGCCGCCCGGGCTCCCTGCGCGCGCGCCTGCTCCGGGTCGCGCAGCACCGCTGCCAACGCCTCTCCCAGCGCCCCCGCGTCCTCCGGTTCCACCAGCGCCCCGAGCCCCTCCTCCTCGATCCAGCCGATCATGCCGCGACCGCGCGTCGCCACCACCGGCCGCCCGCAGGCCAGGGCTTCCAGCACCTTGTACGGGGGAAAGCCTTCGGCCTGCAGCCGGTCGCGTCGGTACGGAGCCACACACGCCGCCGCCGCTCCGTACCACTCTGCCAGTTGGTCCTTCTCGACGAACCCGGGGAAGGCGAACGCCCTTTCCAGTCCGCGCTCGCGCACCCGACGCTCGATCTCCGGCCGGTGGTGCCCATCGCCGAGCAGGACGAACCGGGCGTGCGGGAACTCCTCGAGAATCCGCGGCGCCGCATCCACCAGCGTCTCCAGCCCGCTCCACGGGAAGAAATACCCCACCCAGACCACGGGAAGACACTCCACCCGGAGCCCGAGTCGCACCCGCGCCCCGGCCGCATCGATGGGCCGGAAGCGCGAGTAGTCGAGCCCGGTCGGCTGCAGCACGCACCGTCCCGCGAGCCGGGGGTATTCGGCCGCGATCCCGCGCCGTTGGGTTTCCGAGAGCGGCATGATCGTCCGGCTCGCCCAGAGAACGAGCCACTCGAGCGGGCGGAACGCGATCGCGTCCCAGAACGCAAAGTGGCGGAGGCCGCGCTCCGCCTCGTACATCCGGCGCAGACCATTGATCTCGGTCACGACCGGGATCCCCGTGAGCAGATGCACCAGCGGAGGCACCGGATCCAGCCCGTGGCGGCGCCAGTAAAGCACGTCGGCGCCGTCGCGGCACACGAGCCACAGCAAGCGCACGAGCGCGGAGACTTCGAAGGTGGCTTCGCGGAATCCCCGCCGGTCGAGGAACGGGACGTACTCGAACTGGCAACGGGACCACCGGGCGAGCCGTCCCTTGGCCGGGACGACGACGGTGACGCGGTGCCCCGCCTCGGCCCAATGCTCCGCGAGCTGCATCACGTGCTCGGTGGAAGCCACCGGCTTGCCGAGATCCGAGTGGCTGTAGTGCAGGATGCGCATCTGGCGGATTATTCCCGGCCCGAGGTCGGGCGTCCATGGTTTCGCCTCGGTCGCAGCACCGTCGCGCCGCGCCCCGGTGCCGAGCCCCAACGCCCGGCCCGTGGGGAGGCGTCGTCGCAGGGGCGATCGGGTCCGTTCACTCCGCCGCCGCGACCCAGGTCAGCGACCCCTGCACCTCGAACCCGGTGGTGCGGAAGACGGCATCGCCGAAGCGTTCGATCGCACCCAGGAGGGCGCGCCGCTCCTGACTCGGCTCCGCGGTCCGCTCGAGCACGCGAAAACCGGTCGCGGCGAGGTGGACGGCCAGCGTCGCCGGCCGCCAGTGGCCGTAGTGGCGCTCCGCGCTCGCGGGGGAGAGGAAGGGCTTGCCCACCACGAGCTTGATCCGCGAGAGGAGCCCGCCCATGTTCGGCACGCTCACGATCACGATCCCCCCGGCGCGGAGCAGGGTGCGAACGTGGCGCAGAGTGGCCACGGGGTCGACGGTGTGCTCGAGCGTCTGCCAGAGCGTCACGATATCGAAGGCCCGGGGCTCGCGAAAGGCTTCCTCCACGGCCCCAGTGCGGAACTCGATCCCGCGCCCCGCATGGAACCGCGCGGTCGGGGTGGAGACGTCGCATCCGGCGACCTGGAAGCCGGACTCGCGCGCCACCTCCAGGAACAGTCCCTGGCCGGCGCCCACGTCGAGCAGCCGGCCGGGCGACATCCAGTGCCGCAGCAGGATCGCCAGCCGCGCCCGGTTGAATTCGGCGATGCGGTGCCAGAGTGGCCCTCGGTTCCGGTGGAACTCCTCGATCGACTCGCCGTAGTACCGACGAAAATATGCCTCGTCGTGAAAGGCGCGGTTCGCCTCCGGGTCGGGCGGCGGATGGGAGAAGAGGAAGCCGCACCCCGAGCACTCGACCAGTGCGATCGGCTCGGCCTTCTGCACGACGCGCACCGGCGCGACCCGGCACAACGGGCAGCCGGGCGACGGCGGGTTCGATTCGAAGGGGGCGCGGGCGTCGGACATCGCGGTCACGGGGCGGGCCTTCGGGTCTGAGTACCACCCGCAGATAGCTGGCCCAACTGCTCGGATAGAGGCCACCTATTTGCGGGGACCGGTACGGAGGGGAATCGCGCTCCATTCTACCCGCGGGGACCCGACCGCCCGCGCGAGAATCTTCCGGTCGGCCGTCACCCCGCGTCTCGCTCAGCCGCGCCTTTCCCGGCACACCGCGTCCAGCACCCGTGCGAGGGCCCCCGCGGCTGCGGGCCGGCACCGTTCGGGCGGAACGCGGCCCAACGGCGCGGGACCGAGCTCCCCGACGCGCCACCGTGCGTAGAGCGTGCGCACGGCGTCGCGCACCGATCCGGGGTCGTCCGGGTCGGCGAAGATCGCGCCGCCGCTTTCCGCGACCACCGCGCGGCACTCTGCGTCTCGCGGCAGCACGGCGAGGATCGGCCGACCGCTGGCCAGGTACTCGTACATCTTCCCGGGAAAGCTCCGGCGCCGCTTCCCGACCAGCAGGAGCAGCTGCACCGTGCTCTCCCGGCACAGCCGCAGCGCCGCGGCATGCGAGAGGTTACCGTCGTATCGCACCCGGTCCCCCGCGGTGCGAAGGCACCCTGCGGCTTCCCACAGGTACCCGGCCACGCGCAATTGCACGCGGCTCCCCTCGACCTCGCCGGCCCGCGCCAGCGCGTCGACCGCATCGAGGACGATGCGCGGCGAGTCGGCCCCGAAGAAGGTGCCCGGGTACCCGATCACGAAGCGGTCGGCGGGCGGATGAACCGCCTCCAGCCCCGCGAAGTCCTCGGGATCGGCACCGCCCTCGATCGTCCCGATCCGGCCTGCGCGATTCGGGTAGCCGGCGCGCAGCAGTGCGGTGTGGGGCGGCGCGAGCGTGGTCACCGCCGCCGCGCGTCGCACCGTGGCGGCCTCGAGCGCGGCCTCGAAGCACGCGTGCACCGGCGTGGCCGGCCGCGGCCGCTCCGGATGGGTCGTCCACTCGTTGCGGAAGTCGGCCACCCACGGCCGGCCGGTCGTCTCCGCCAGCAGCAGCCCCGCCAGGTGCGCGCTCGCCGGCGGCGAGGTGGTCCAGATCGCGTCGAACGGCGCCCGCCGGTGCGCTCGCAGGCCGCAGAGCGCCGCGCCCGCAGCCCAGGGCCAGTGCCCGTCCGGTGCGCGCAGCCACGCCTCCAGCAACCGCGCGGACTCGCGCAACCCGAGTCGCACCAGCGCAGCCACCACATGGCTCGTGCTCAGGTTGGCCGCGCGCTCGACCGCAACCTCGGGCGGCAGCGCACGCAACAGCCCCGGATCTTCCGCGTACGCCGCCGTCCCCGCCACCGTCACCACGTGCGGCAGCCAACCGTGCGCTGGGAGGTGGCGGACGAATCCCAGTGGGCGGTGAACCCCCGCGGCCGACATGGGCGGAAAGTGGTAGGAGACCATGAGCACGCGGCGCATCGTTCGACGCCTTCCCGGCCGGGCTGGAACCACCGCTACGCGATGCCGCCCGCCCGGTCGCGGCCGCGCCCGGAATTCCCCGGCCGGGTCCGATCGGACGAATCGCGCGGCGCCTCGTCAGGCGTTTCGGTTCTGGTCATCGCCTTGGCGCTGAGTTCGTTTCTTGCCTATCCGGTTGACTCATCACGCGACCCGCGGTTGGGTCGGTGGCCGCCCCCTTCGCGCCACCCGTGGGGGCTCGCGGGTCGGCTTCCGTGTCAACCGGATCGGCATGCTTCGTTTCACCAGCCCGTCCAGATTTTCGGACGAGGCGAGTTTCGCGCCCGGCCGGCTCATCGCGCCAACCGCTCCAGCACCACCCGGTCCACCTCGGCTACCGGGATCCGGTCCTGGGCCATCGTATCGCGGTCGCGGATCGTCACCTTCCGGTCTTCGAGCGAGTCCACGTCGACCGTCAGGCAATAGGGCGTGCCGATCTCGTCCTGGCGCCGGTAGAGCTTGCCGATCGCGCCCGTGTCGTCGTACACCGCCATGGTCTTCTGCTTGAGGCGGTCGCAGATCTCGCGCGCCAGCGCCACGATTTCCGGCCGGTTGCGCAGGAGCGGCAGCACCGCGACCTTGATCGGCGCCAGCTCGGGGTGGAAGCGCAGCACCACGCGCTTCTCCTCCTTCACCGGCTCCTCGTGGTAGGCGTCGATCAGGAACGCCAGCGTCGCCCGGTCCGCGCCGGCCGCCGGCTCGATCACGTAGGGAGTGTAGTGCTCCTTAGTCTCGTCGTCGAAATAGGTCAGGTTCTTGCCGCTGAACTGCGAGTGCTGTTTGAGGTCGTAGTCGGTCCGGTTCGCGATCCCCTCCAGCTCCGACCAGCCCATCGGGAACAGGTAGTCGATGTCGACGCAGCGCTTGGCGTAAAACGCCAGTTCGTCCTTGCCGTGCTCGCGCAGGCGCAGGTTCTCCGGCCGCATGCCGAGCGAGCGATACCATGCCATGCGCTCGTCGATCCACTTCTGGTGCCATTCCTCGTCCGAGCCGGGCTTGCAGAAGAACTCCATCTCCATCTGCTCGAACTCGCGGGTGCGGAAGGTGAAGTTGCCGGGCGTGATTTCGTTGCGGAACGACTTCCCCACCTGGGCGACGCCGAACGGGATCTTCTTGCGCATCGCGGTCTGCACGTTCGAGAAATTGACGAAGATCCCCTGCGCGGTCTCCGGCCTCATGTAGACCGTCGTCGCGGCCTCCTCGACCGCGCCCATGTAGGTCTTGAACATCAGGTTGAACTGGCGCGGCTCGGTCAGCTCGCCGCCGCAACGCGGGCACGCCTTGGCCAGCATCCCCGTGAGCGCGCCGGCCAGGTCCGGGGGCGCGCCCGCGACCAGCGCCTTGACCCGCGCCACGAAGGTGTCGGGCAGCTTCTTCGCCACCTGGTCGAGCGCCTTCAGGTACCCCTCCGCGCTGGTCGCCGCGGGCAGGCTCTCCGCGAACTTGTCGATCCACTTCGAGTCTTTGCGGAACTCGGGCATGTGGTCGGCGCGGAAGCGCTGCTGGCACTGCTTGCAGTCCACCATCGGGTCGGAGAAGTGCGCGATATGCCCCGACGCCTCCCACACCCGCGGGTTCATCAGGATGCTCGCGTCGATCCCGACCACGTCGTGGCGGCGGCCGACCATCGCCTTCCACCACGCGTTTTTCACGTTCCGCTTCAGCTCGACCCCGAGCGGGCCGTAGTCCCAGCAGCTCTCCAGTCCGCCGTAGATCTCGCTCGACTGGAAGACGAAGCCGCGGCGTTTGCACAGGTTGACGATCGTGTCCATCGTGACCATGGTCGACCCTCTCTCTTGTCCGGACGCTTCACGAACGGCTGCGCGGCCGCGGCTTCGGGAATCCACCGGGCCGGCGGAACCGTATCGGAGCGCATACCGATAGCAGACGCCCCCGCCGGATGGAACTCTTTTGCTCCGGGGGCCGGCACCGGTCGCGGCCTTCGCCCGCGTCGGGCGGGACGTGTTGCACGCGGGACAAAACCCCGTTCCGCGGCGGCCCGACGCGTACGGTGGCGCCCGGGCGCTCCGTTGCATCGCGTCGTCGTCGCGCCTCGCTGCCGTGTTCCCGGCGCTCCGGACAAACGGACGACCTATTTCGCACCCGGCCCCTCCTGCTCGAGCCGCCGCAGTTCTTCGCGCGCTTGCTTGTGGTCCGGGTCGATCTCGAGCACGCGCTCGTACTCGGCCTTGGCTTCTTCTGACTTCTGCTGCATATTGAGCATCTGGCCGAGATTGAAGTGCGCCGCGACGTGGTTCGGGTCGATCACGATCGCGGTCTTCGCGCAGCGGATCGCGGTTCCGGCGTCCCCCTTCATCTGGTAGATCGCACTCAGGTTGACGTACGCCTCCGCGTGCCGCGGGTCGAGCACCAGCACCTTCTCGTAGGCGATGCGCGCATCCTCATACCGCCCCATCGTCCGGTAGACCGAGGCCAGGCTCGCCTGCACGTTCACGCTCTCCGGGAGCAGCTCCACCACCTTCCGGTAGGCCCCGATCGCCTCCTCCATGCGGTTGCGCGAGGCGTAGATCAGCCCGAGGTTCTGCCAGGGCATCGGGTGCGTCGGCAGCACCTCGGCCGATCTGGTGTAGCCGGCGATCGCCCCCTCGGAGTCGCCCTTCTTGTACGCCTCGGCCGCCACCTCCATCTCGGTCCGGAAGCGGTCGATCAGCGCCCGGTCGCGCGTGATCGGCTCGCCCAGCTCGAAGGTCGCGAAGGCTCTCGCCGCCTCGGCGCGCGCGGGCTCGCGGTCGGCCGCGTCGCACACCAGCGAGAGCACTACCTGCGAACCGTCCCCGTCGGCCGCCGCCTGGTACACGTGCAGATCGGTCGCTTCGGAGGCGAATGCCCCGGAAAAGGCCTGGAAGGCGAAGCCGCCCGCCGAGAACCCGGCCTCGTCCTGCAACCGGATCCCCGCGAATGTTCCCTCGAACTCCTTGCGGCGCGTCTGGAGGAATGCGGCAGTGGAGCCGGACGCGGCCTTCGCCAAGACGTCGATCTTCGCACGATACTTCTGCCGCGCCGGGCCATAGAAGGTGAAGACCGAGCCGCGCGACGGCTGATTCACCACCCATCCGTACGGAATCCGGATCCCGATTCCGAGAAAAGGATCCCGCACCCGTTCGCCCAGCTCGGGTGCCGGCGGCAGTTCGTTTCCCTTCGGACGCGCGGGCGGGACATACTCCTTCTTCTCGATGTGATCGACCTTGTCGCGCGGGACCGCGACCGTGCCCGTCGCGCTCTTCACCTCGACGGCGTCGCCGCGCTCGGTCACGACCCCTTCGAGCTTGCCGCCGTTCTTGAGGTGCACCACGTCCCCGGCGGCGGTCGCCGCAGCCGCCGCCAGGAACAGGATCGCGAGTCGCCCGCCGCCCATCTCTCGATGCCCCCCACCATCCGCCGCCGGACAATCCGTGTAATCCGTGAAATCCCTAGTTGGGTCCTCTTGGCCCTCGATCTCTACGATGCCACGGATGCCGTGCCCCCCGCTATCATAGCGGACTGCTTGCGCCGCGCAACTCCCCGGCGTATAAGAGCCTATCCCGATGACCCCGACCGGCCGCCGCGGGAGACCTCATGAAGCGAGTGACCGCCATCCACACGGTCGAGGACCGCACCGCCGCGGCCCGCTGCGACGTCGGCTTCCTCAAGCTCCGTCGTCTGCTGCTCGAGACCGAGTTCGACGACGGCAGCCGCTCCCGCCGCTATGCCTGCGACGTGGTCGAGCGCCCCGGCATCGACGCCGTCGCGGTCGTCCTCTGGCGGCGCGGGTCCGGCGGTCGCGTCGAGGTCCTCCTGCGCGAGTGCACCCGCCCGGCGATTTGGCTGCGCCGCGACCGGACCCTGCCCGTGCCCGACCGCGGCGACTACCGCCACCTGCTCGAGCTCGTCGCCGGCATCATCGAACCGGAAGACAAAGGGGACGAGGGCATCCTCCACCGCGCCGCGCTCGAGGCCCAGGAGGAGGTCGGCCTGAAGGTCGCCCCCGCCGAGGTACGTCGCCTGGGCGGGGGGTACTTCTCCTGTCCCGGCGTCCTGGCCGAGAAGGTCTTTCTCTGCTCCGTCGAGGTCAAGGACCAGCCGGTCGAATCCGCGCGCGGGGACGGCTCCGCGATGGAAGAGGGCGGGGGCGTCCACTGGCTCGAGCTGGGCGACGCGGTCGCGCGCTGCGTCCGCGGCGAGATCGAGGACTCCAAGACCGAGATCGGGCTGCGGCGGCTCCCCGACGCCCTGCGCCTGCACGATTAGGTCAGCCCGCGGATGTTCGAGATCGACACAACTCAAGCCGGCGACGTGCTCCGGCTCGCCCTGAGCGGCGAGTTCACCGGGGATCAGGCGCGGGGGATCCACGACCGCGTCCGCCGGGCCGCCGGGCGCACGGCGCGCATCCAGCTCGACTTGGGCGCCGTCGAAGCCATGGACGGCCTGGGCGCCGGAGCCCTCGCCGGAGCCCTCGCCGAGGGCGCCCCGGAGGACCGCACCGTCGAGGTCACCGCGTCCGCGCCCGCCGTCCAGCCCTTCCTCCGGGAGTTCGCGAGCGACCGGCTGCGCGCGCTCGCCGGCTACCGCATTGCCCGGGTTTATCCCGCGCGCGCCCTCGCCCGTCTGCCGATCCGGCTGTGGGACTCCGCCGTCGACTTCTGCGCCTTCGCCCGCGAGGGCCTCCGCTGGCTCGTCTTCGCCCCGCTCGCCGGGCGCGGCCTCAAGTACGACTACGTCCTCGAACAGATGCGCGTCATCGGCGTCGAGGGCCTCTCGATCACCGTGCCCCTGGGCTTCATCATGGGCGCCGTCATCGCCGCCATCGGCGGCATCCAGCTCCAAAAGTTCGGAGCTCTCATTTACGTAGCCGATCTGGTCGCGGTCGCGGTCCCCATGGTCATCGGCCCGATGATCACCGCCATCCTCGTCGCCGGGCGCACTGGCTCGAGCATCGCTGCGGAGATCGGGACCATGGTGGTCAACGAAGAGATCGATGCCCTTCGCGCCATGGGCTACCACCCGGGCAAATACGTCACCGCCCCGCGCCTGCTCGCCCTGATCCTTGCTCTGCCCCTGCTGGTCATCCTCGCCGACCTCGCCGGGATGCTCGGCGGCGCGGCCATCGGCCTCTTCCAACTCGACTTCCACCCGGTCCTCTGGATCCGCCAGACCACCCGGGCGCTCAAGCTTTCCGACCTGTACTTCGGTCTGATGAAGAGCCTGGTCTATGCCGTGCTCATCGGCATGGTCTCCGTCCACGCCGGGCTGCGCGCCGAGCGCAGCGCCGAGGGCGTCGGCCGCGCCGCCCGCGGGGCCGTCGTCACCTCCATCTCGCTCCTCATCGTCTCCGAGGGCCTGATGGACGTCCTCTACTCCGTCCTCAAGAGCAAGATCCCTTTCCTGGCGATGAACTGATGGCCGAGATCGTCGCCCGCACTCAGGACCTGGTCTGCCGCTTCGGCACCAACACCGTGCTGGATGGGATCTCCCTGGAAGTCAGGCGCGGCGAAGTCCTCGTCGTCCTCGGCGGCAGCGGCTGCGGCAAGAGCACCCTGATCCGCCACATGGTCGGCCTCCAGGCCCCCACGGAAGGCACGGTCGAGCTCTTCGGCCGCCCCCTCTGGGAAGTCGACCCGGACGAGCGCGACACCCTGCTCCGCCGCGTCGGGATCCTCTTCCAGAGCAGCGGACTCTTCAATTCCGTGAGTCTCGGCGACAACATCGCTTTTCCCCTGCGCGAGCGCGGCGGAGTGCCCGAAGCCGCCGTGCGCGCCGTGGTCCTCCGCAAGCTCGAGTGGGTCGGCCTCGCCGACGCCGCCGAGCGCATGCCCGCCCAGCTCTCCGGGGGCATGAAGAAACGGGGCGGCCTCGCCCGCGCCATGGCCCTCGACCCGGAGGTCATCTTCTGCGACGAGCCTTCCGCCGGACTCGACCCCAACGCCTCCGCCTCCCTCGACGAGCTCATCGTCTCGCTCAAGCGCCGGCTCGGGACCACGTTCGTGGTCGTCACCCACGAGCTCGCGAGCGTCTTCGCCATCGCCGATCGGATCGTCATGCTGCGCAAGGGCAGGATCGCCGCCGAGGGGACGGTCGACGAGATCCGCGCCGATCCGGATCCCTGGGTCCAGGATTTCCTCCATCGCGTGCCCGCGGGGGTTTTGTAGATGAAATCGCGCGAGACTCTGGTCCAGGTCGGCTGCTTCGCATTCGCCGGTCTCCTCGTCCTCGCCGGCGTCACCCTCGCGCTGGTCAAGTTCTGGAAGCCCCGCCTCTACTATCCAGTCCTGTATCGCGACGTCTCCGTCTCGCTCGGGCCCGGTTCCCTCGTCCTCTTCCACGGGGAGCAGATCGGCGAAGTGGTGGGCCGCGAATTCTGGGAGCACGACGGCCAGGCCAACGTCCTCATCACCATCGCCGTCGAGCCCGCGTGGTCGGACCACATCCGCCGCAACCTGCTCGCCACGATCGAGGAGAACTTCGTCACCGGCGTGCAGAACATCAATCTGCGCATTCGCCCACCGTCGCAGCAGGTCTCCGCCGGAGGCTTCCTCGAGCCCACCCCGTTCGCCAGCCTCGAGGACGCCATGCTCAACGCCTGGAAGATCGAGCCGCTGGACGAGAAAATGCCCGCCGACGACCCGCGCCGGCAGGAGATGGTGTCGTACGTGGAAGGGGAACCCTCCCCCTTCGAGCGGATCCGCGCCCAGGCCAACGAACTCCAGGGGGTGATGTCGAGCATCCGCCAGACCGCGGACCGCCTGCAGACCGCGACCGACAAGCTCGAGTCGCAGCTCAGCCAGGGAATCCAGATCCTCAAGGAATCGGGGGAGCGCATCACGCTCAGCCTGGAAAAGGCCGTCGCCCGCGTCGACACCGCGGGCGAGAGCTTCCAGAAGGCCTGCGACCGGCTCGTCGGGATGATGGACGAGAACAAAGGCGCGTTCGAGAGCATCGCGCGCAATTTGAATGAGACTCTGGCACCGGACGGCGAGCTGCGGACGCTGATGCGGAACACCGACGCGAATTTCAACCGGATGCTCAGCGCCGAAGGCGACCTGGCGAAACTGCTGCGCAGCGCCGAGGAGACCTTTCAGAAGGTGGGCACCACGCTCTCGCCGGACGGCGAGTTCTTCCGGCTCACCCACACCGCGTCGCAGACCCTGCGCTCGGTGGGGGAGGTGGCCGGCGACCTGCACGTGGTGCTCTCCTCGCAAGAGGCCGACCTCTCGGATTCCCTGGCGCAGCTCCGCTACTCGGTGCTCGGCCTGCGCAAATTCATGGAGGAGATCGAGCGCGACCCCAGCTCGCTCCTCCTCGGCCCGCGGCAGCCGGGAACCGCGGAAGAGTCGTTCGATTTCCGCCGGAGGGACCGATGACCCCGCTGTCCCGGTGCACCGCCGCGCTCTCTCGGTGCGCCGCGGTGCTCTCTCGGTGCGCTGCGGTGCGCTCCATCATGCACAACGGCAACATCGTCGGGAGTCCGACGATGTCGGGGGAGGCACTTCCCACGCCTGGCTGGCGACATTGCGGGGTTGGGATTTGCGCGGACAGCCGCCCCGCGCCCGGTTTCTGGTGGAACCGCGCCGTGGGCACCGCCGTGCTTTTCCTGTGCGTCCTGCTCGCGGGCTGTCGCTCGGATCCCGTGACGGTGCGACAGTACGTGCTCGCGCCCTCGCGTCCCGCGGGGGAGGGGGCGGCCGACCCGACCGGAAGCGCACCGAGCATCGCGCTCGAGCGCGTGCGCACGAACCCGCTCGCGAACCAGGACCGTATTCTCCTGCGCGGCGGGCCCGGCGGGCGCGAGGTCCGCTGGCTCGAGGACGGTTCCGCGCGCTGGGCCCTGCTCCCCGGCGACATGGTGTTCGAGATGGTGCTGAAGGAACTGCGCGAGGGGGACCGGTTCGGCCGGGTGGTGATCGCCGGCCAGCGCTCGGCCGACTGGGTGCTCCGGCTCGAGCTCGCCACGCTCGAGGTGGTGGTGGACGAGGCCGGCGCCGCGCGGGCCGAGTGCGAACTCGAGGCCGTCCTGGTGCGCCACACGCCGGGCGCCACGCCCGGCAAGGAGAGCGAGGTGGCGTGGACCGGGAGGCGATCGGCCTCCGCCCCGTTGGCCGATCGCAGCACGGACGCGGCGGTCGCCGCGCTCTCCAGCGCGTTCGAGCAGGCGCTGCGCCCGCCCGGGGGGATCCTCGCGGAGGTCTACGCGCGCACGCGCGCTCCGGTCGCGGCGGAGGGAAAGCCGGACGTGGAAGCCCGGCCCGAGGCGCCGGCGGGACCCGAACCGCCGGTGCAGTAGCGCAGGAGCGCGTGCGGACGAATCCGGCCCGACGATCAGGAAGCCACCTGGTCACGACCCCCTGGATACGTCTGCCGCCGGGCCGCGGGCCGAAACGGGTGCGCGGTCTGTGTCTCGTGCCGGGCGGTGCGTCTCCCGCCGCCACCGGCCTGCTCCCTCAGGACCCTCCGGCGCGCGCGAGCGGACACGCGAGGCACGCGGCGATGCCGCCGCCGCAGGCGCTGCGATGGAGCCACCGTCCGCCGAGTTGGTGCATCCAGGTGGGGAAGAGCTCGCGCGCCGGGACGCCGAGCCGCGCCGCCACGAACCGCAGCACCCCGTCGTCCGGCGTGCGCGCGAGATGGTCGACCCGCTTCCAGAACCGCTCCCGGTCCGCCGCGTTCCCCCCCGCCGAGGCCTGCAGAAACCAGGGGAGGAGCACATCGCGCTCGACCGTGGTCGCCTGCGCCGAACCGATCAGGGCGAGCGCCCGGGGCAGGGTCGCCGGCCCCGGGCGGGTCCGGCGCGCCCAGTAGCCGTGACCCGGTCGGACCAGGAGAGGCGCCGCCGGCGCGCCGTCGAGCCATCGTCCGGCGTGGCGGTCGATCTCTTCGGCGAGGAGAGTCGGGCCCCCGAAGGCCTGGAGGATCGCCGCGAGCCCCGCGAGGCGCCGCCAGGGCGACGCCGCCGGGCGGGCGCCGACCCACGTCTCGTACGTCGCGGCGGACCCGGTCGCGAGTCGCCTGCCGTTCGCCGGGCGTGGGACCCTTGTCCCGCCGGCATTCCCCGGGCAGCCTGCGCGGCCCGCGGATTCTGCGCCGTCGGGTAATGGTGTTCGACCCGCGGCGTCCGCAGCGTCAGCGCCGCCGGCATCGGCCGAGCCTTCGCCGGCGCCATCCCCTCTGGGATCGGGCCCCACGCCGAGGATCCGCACCGCCGTGAAGTACCGCACGCTCTCCCCATCCCCCAGGGGGGCCGACAACCCTGCCCCGGCGAACAGCAGCGCCTCGGTCCGCGTGGGATCGCGCCAAGGCCCAGGCGACTGGCAGGCCTCGTCGAGCGCGGCGATCGGGATCGCGCGCACGTGGCGCTCCAACCGCGGGCCGTTGGCGGGCGCGCCGAGCCCGTGGGCGAGCGCCGCCACGAGCGCGGCGGGCGACCCGCGCTCCGCGGCATCACGGTGGAATCGCTCGGCCCGGCGGGCGACCTTCCGCCGTCCCGCCGACCGCAGCTCCGCATCCAGCCGGCCGCGGTCGATCGGTCGACAAAGCCCCGGGGTCGGCGCGGGAAAGCCCGCGCCGGGGTCCGCGCCGTCGTCCTCCAGCAGCGCCGGGTCGAGGCGCACCGTGTGCCGCGCACAGGCGCGCGGGACGCTCCCGGTCGCGGGCCCGACCACGAGGTGCAGGAGCAGCCCCGCATACGCCGGATCGAGGTCGTGCCCGTGCCGTTCCCAATCCGCCGGATCACAGTGGACCTCGACGTGCCCCTCGAGGGTCCGGTCTCCGATGCGCAACCGGGCGCCCAGGAAATCGGGGCCACTCCCACGGTTCCAGCTGCCGGGATCGAGCACCCGCACCGGTAGCCCGTCGAGGGTCTCGAGGTCCGGCAGCGCTCCGGCATACCAGAGCGCCTGAAGAGTCCGTTCTCGCATGGGTTCCCCGCTCGATGCACCCGACAGGTCCGGCGGCCGCAGGGAATCCGCGCCATCCCTGCCTGCGCGTCACGACTCCCGAAGCGGGCGCGCTTCTCTGCGTGCCGTCCGGCCCGGGACGATCCGCAGCCTCGCGCCTAGACCAGGCGCCCGAGGATCTCGCGATCCTCCAGGTGGTGCAGGATCTCCACGACGATCTCGTCCACGCTCTTCGTCGACGTTTCCACGATATGGTCGGCGGACTTGTGGTAGTAGGGCTTGCGCATCTCGAACTGCTCCTCGATCTCTTGGCGGGTGTCGGCGAGGTTGGTGAGCGCGGGCCGCTGGGTGTGCGTCTTGGGGTCCGCCTGGAAGCGTCGCCAGATGGTCTCGCAGTCGGATTCGAGCAGCAGGATCAGGCCGTTGCGCTTGAGGTTCCGGATGTTCTTGTACCACAGCACGGCCCCGCCGCCCGCGGCGATCACCTTGCCGTCGAGCTTCGACAGTTCGTTCAGCGTCTCCGCCTCGAGTTGGCGGAACGACGATTCTCCCTTGCTGGTGAAAAGCTCGCGGATCGTCAGCCCCGACTTGCGTTCGAGGAACTGGTCGGAGTCCACGAACTCCCGGCGCAGCCGCTGCCCCAGCGCCTTGCCGACCGTGGTCTTCCCGGTGCAGCGAAATCCGACCAGGACGATGTTCATTCCGCGCCCCCGTTCGTTTCAGGAGCCCAAGAGCCGCTCGAGTTCGGCCGCATCTTCCGATCCCAGCGTCCCCTTGTTCCGGCCGATCGGCACCGTGCGGCGGCCGAGGACCCGATACATCTCCTCGGCCGCGGGCCAATCGCGCCGAATCGCCTCCAGGTGTCGCCCCACCGTGGGCGTGTCCCCGCGGGCGATCGGCCCGGTCAGCGCACGGGGCAGTCCCAGCGCCTCCAGATTGCGCACGGTCCCGCGCAGCAGGGGCAGGAGCGCGGGCAACGCCGCTTCGCGTGGGACGCCCGCCGCCGCCATCAGCTCCACCCCCTCGCTCGCGAGCGTGACCAGATAGTTGCAGGCCACCACCGCCGCCGCGTGATAGAGCGCCTTGCCCCCGCGCGCCAGCGGCACCGGCAGCCCTCCGATCTCCCGCGCCAGATCGGCGAGCACCCGCACCGCCCCCGGCGTACCTTCGAAAAAAAAGTAAATCCCCGCGAACGAAGCGGACTCGGCAGAGGCGAACGTGCCCAATGGGTGCAGCGATCCCGTTTCGCAGCCGGCCCCGCGCGCAGCCTCCAGGACCTCCGAGTCGAGCGCCCCGCTGGTGTGCGCCACCACCGACCCGCGCCGGAATCCGCCCCGCCGGCCGACCTCCGCACAGACGGAGGCGATCGCGCGGTCCGGTGTCGTCACAAGGACCAGATCGGCGCGCGCTGCAGCCTCGGCGGGATCGACGCCCGCGGCGGCGCCGCCGACGGCCTCCGCCGCCCGGCGCGCCGTCGCCTCCGAACGTGTGACCACGCCGACGATCTCGTGCCCGCGCTCCCGGAGCACACGCCCCAGGCTCGTCCCCACCACCCCGGCGCCGAGGATGGCGACCTTCCAGCGCGCCGCGTCCATGCCCCTAGATTACTCCCGCCGAGAGGGGGTGTCAATGGGCGCCCGAAACTCCGAAAAACGCCGCCTCGCGCGATTTCCCTTGGTCGCGGGCCCCGCGACGGTAGAATGACAGCGGTGCGCCCCTTCGCCTCTCGCGGAGGCTGCCGTGTCCTCTCACCCCCCTGCCCTGCTCGTCTTCCTCCTCGCGTGCGCCGGCTTCGTCCTGGCCGACGAGTCGCCCCTGCCCGAGGAGAAGCCCGACACCTGGCCCGCTGCGGAAGACGAGACGACCCCGCCCGCCGACCGGACGGGGACCCCGGCGGACGAAGCCCGTGCCGCAGGGCTTGCCCCGACGCTCTCTCCCGAGCCGGGGCGGGTCGCGCACCCGCCCATGACCGAGGAGCACATCAAGCAGCTCCTCCGCAACCTGGAATCGAAGTCGCTCACCGAGCGGCAGTACGCCCGCCAGGTGCTCGACTCGCTTCCGCCCGACGCGCTGCAGAAGCCGTTGGTCCAGGCGCTCTACTCCAAGTCGCCGAAGCTGCGCCAGTACGCCGCGGAGTCCCTCTCGCACGTGCGCGACGATGCCGTGCTCCGCCCCCTGATCGCGCGTGCGGTCGAGGACGAGGTCGAGGACGTGCGCCACGCGGCGGTGGATTCGCTGGTCACGCTCGCGGGCCAGGACGTGGCCTGGTCTTTTCTGCGCGAGATGAACGGCTGGGTGCCGCGCTGGCGCACCAACGCGTTCCAGGCGCTGGCGTGGATCGGCAACCCCTACGCGATCGGTCCGCTGATCCGGCATACGCGCTATCGCGCCTACGGCGGCGGCGGTCCGCGCGCCCACATCTTCGTCGGCGAGCAGTTCAGCTACGTGAAGGACTACGACGTCGAGATCGCCACCAATGCCGTCGCCTACGACCCGATCATCGGCGTGGTGAACAACGGCATCGTGCTTGACGTCCAGGTGGTCCGCACCGAGCAGGTGGTCGACGTGTACGAGCGCATCGCGGCGTTCGATGCCTTGCGGGCGCTTACCGGGCAGAACTTCCGCGAGGACTACGCCGCCTGGAATCGCTGGTGGGACGCCAATCGTGCCCACCTGACCGCCGAGTACGAGAAGGCGGACGCCGAGCGCCGCGGCTCCGACCGGGCCGAATGGCTGTTCTCGACCGCGGGCAAGCTCGAACAAGCCGAGCGGTTCGAAGATGCGATCAAGAAGTACCGCACGCTGCTGGCAAGCCATCCGGGCAGCGCCTTCGACGCCCGGGCCCGGGAATCCCTCGCCGCGTTGGAAGCCTCGCCGACCGTCCGGCAGCGCATCGAGCTTGCCCGTCGCGAAGCGGAGTGCAAGCGCCTGATCTCGCTCGCGGAGACCTACCTGGCCAACGGCATGTCCGGCAAGGCGGTCGAGCCGGCGCGCACGATCGCCGAGAAATACCCCGACACCGAGTGGGCGACCCGGGCCCGCGAACTGCTGGAAAAGGCGCAACGGAAGTAGCCGGGCCGACCGGACGGGCTCACACCCCGCGATATTCCGCCTGGAGCCGCGTGGGCGTCTCCACCCGGATCACGGTGAACTCGCGGGCCTGGGGGTCCCAGATCCCCGCGTGCGCCGAGCGCCCGTCCGAAGAGTAGCCCACGGCCCCGGGATTGACGAGGTAGGGCCGCCCCGGCCTGAGCCATGCCGGGTGCCCCTCCGCGAGCGGGACCTCGGCGTCCGGCGCGTAGGCCGCCGGGAGATGGGTGTGGCCGAAGGCGACCACGGCTCCGCGCTCCCGCCGGAACAGCGCAGCCTCCTCGAAAACCACCTGCGCGGCGAGCAGGTGCCGCACGTACGTCCCCCGTTGCCACATTCCGCGGGCCAGGCGCGGCCGCTCGATCGGGTTGTCGTGCACCAGGTGAAGCCCCTCGACCGTGCGCTCGTGCGGAAGCGCGCCGAGCCAGGCCGCGGCCTCGGGCGAGAGACCCGGGTGCCCCCCGGCCAGGAGGCGCTCGTCGTGCCGGCCGATCACGGCGGAGACGTTGCGCGCGCGCAACTCCGCCACGCACGACTCCGCGCCGCGAGCTTCCGCCCCGTCCCCGGCCTCGGCCACGTCCCCCAGACAGACGATCCGATCGACGAGCGGGGAGAGCGCCTCAAGCACCGCCCGCAGGGCTTCCGCGTGCCCATGGATGTCCGCGATCACACCGATCCGCACGACGACGCTCTCCGGTCCTGGTGTCCCGCTCCGCCGGATTCAGCAGGTTCGGCCGGGCGCCCTTGGCGCAGAGCTTCGTTGCATCGCGTCTCCGATGTCCGCCATGGCATGGCCTCCTTAGCGCGCCGCGCCCTGCGCCGACCTCGCCGCGTAGGACTCCGTAGCTCTGCCGGGACCGGACCCGACCGCTCACCCCACGGGATCACGAATTCCGCGAATCACGGAGCGCCGGCCGAGGAAGATATCCCCCGGCCGGTCCTCTCTATATAATTCGGTCGCTTTGCCCCGGATGTCCACTGGTGATTCCGCGTACCAAGGAGCCGCCCATGGCGCGATCCGCCGCCTTCCTGTCCGCCCTGCTCCTGGCCGCCGCCGCGGCCGCGGCCGAACCGCCGCAGATCCTCCCGGTGTCCGAGATCAAGCGGGGCATGAAGGGACACGGACTTTCCGTGTTCGAGGGGACCCGGATCGAGAAGTTCGACGTCGAAGTCATCGACATCCTGCGGCGTGCCCTGCCCCAGATCGACCTGATCCTCATCCGCGTCAACCACCCCGTGATCAACCACGCGAACGTCATCGGCGGGATGAGCGGCAGCCCGATCTTCATCGATGGCAAGCTGATCGGCGCCCTCGCCTACGGCTGGAGCTTCTCCAAGGACCCGATCGCGGGCGTCACCCCGATCGAGGCGATGCTCGCCGAGACGCGGCGGCCCGCGATCCGCACCGGTTCCCTCGAGCGCCGCGACGGGCCGGCGGGGATCGAGCCCTGCGTGACGCCGCTCTCGCTCGCGGGCTTCTCGGCGGGCGGCGCCCGGTGGCTCGGCGGGATCCTCCGTCAGCACGGCATCGAGCCGCTCGAGGGGGGCGGCGGGGGCGAGGCTCCGGCGCAGGAGATCGTCCTGGAGCCCGGCAGCGCGGTGGGCGTCAGCTTCATCCGCGGCGATCTCAACGCCACCGCCACCGGCACCGTGACCTGGGTCGACGGTGACACGGTGCTCGCCTTCGGCCATCCCTTCCTCGGCGGCGGCGAGAGCGCCCTGCCCATGACCACCGCGGTGATCCACATGGTCCTCCCCTCGGTGGCACGCTCGTTCAAGCTCTCCAGCCCGGTCCGTCAGGTCGGCGCGATGGTGCAGGACCGCACCCCCTGCATCGTCGGCAAGCTGGGCGCTGCCGCCCCCATGGTCGCGGTCCACGTCAAGCTCGAGCACGCCGGCACCGGCCACGAGAGCGCCTACAACTACGAAGTGATCCAGCACCCGCTGTTCACGCCCTTCCTCGTCTTCTCGGTCCTCGGGGAAAGCGTCGACACGGGCGAAGGCCAGACCGGCGAGACCACCCTCACCGCCGACCTCACGATCAAGCTCGCCGGGTTGGACGCCTTCACGTACCGCGAAGTGCTGGCGAACCCGGCCAACGTGTTCAACCCCAACATCGCGACCGAGCTGCTGCGGCTGCACCAGAACCCGTTCGAGCGCGCGAAGCTCGAGCAGGTCGATGCCGTGCTCACGGTCGAGGAAGGCCATCGCGGCGCGACCCTCGAGCGGGCGTGGTTTGATCGCGAGCGCGTGCGGCCCGGCGAGAAGGCGACCCTGACCGTGCAGCTGCGCCGCTTCCGCGGCGAGGTCGAGTTGCGCAGCGCGGAGGTCGAGATTCCCGTCGGCGAGCCCGAGGGGACGATGGAAGTCCTGGTCACCGGACGCGGCGAAACTCCGTCCGGGCTACCGCCTCCGACCAATCTGCGCGAAATGGTCGCGGAGATCCTCGAACGCCCATCCGCGACCGCCTTCGTGATCAACACCCCGTCGAAGGCGCTGAACTTGCGCTTCCAGGGCCGGTCGATCCCGA
>ORJL010995167.1_pt1 | contig 24571 bp, 2 predicted proteins | sample 1779941 | NCBI WGS metagenome assembly ORJL01 (sample SAMEA104232317, study PRJEB22302) | groundwater metagenome | biome: forest; feature: aquifer; material: groundwater | place: USA | collected 2011-08-07 | depth 5.8 m
AAATCTTGAAATTCCGTATTCAATACGGATGTTTGCGTTTGTATTGTCCGTAACAGTCACCACCGCCGGAATAGGGTATTATGTCACCCTCGCCGCCAACACCACTATAGGCAATAACATCACCACTTCCGGCTCTCTGACCGTCGGTTCCTCCACCTTATTCTCCGGCGCGGTGAATGCCTCTTCCACTCTGCAGGTGACCGGAGCGGCTACATTATATAGTACTTTAACCCTCTCCGGCACGAACGGAACGACAAGTATTGCCTCCGGGCAAGGATTTACAGTAGGTGGAGGTGCGCTCGCGGTCGTTGGATCGAGCGGAAGAGTTGGTCTTGGCACTACAACTCCGCAATCTCAATTACATATCACTAATGATGATACGGGATCGAGTGCGGTATTTGCGCTTTTCGGGTACAATGGGTCAACTGCGCAATCCGGTTTGCGTTTTAAAGATGAAACTTCCGGTTTAGAGCTTGCAGCGCTGAAATGGGTTCCCGCGAGCAACCGTTTTGATTTTTATGTAGGGAGCAGTGGCAATACGAATGATATTAAACTTCAAGTTACCAGTAGCGGAATTACTGCGAGCGGCACCTTGAGCGTACTTGGCACCGCAACCTCAACTTTCGTAAATGGCATCCAATTATCCGGAGGATGTTTTCGTGATGCGAGCGGATCATGTGTTGGGTCAGGGGGAGGAACGATAAACGCTGGTACGGCAGGTCAATTTCCATATTATTCTGCAGCTACTACATTAACCGCTACGTCCAGTATTGCGATTAGTACGAATACCGGAAATATCGGCATTGGCGGGACAACGACGCCTTCGCAGCGCTTAACCCTAAAGGAGGGGGTTTTCTTGCATACCTCTGGAGGTGCGCCAGCAGTGTTGTCGGGAGTTAATTTCAACCAAATAGTCACTGCTGTGCAGGTATCGGGGAAATACGCATTTATTGGTATTTCAACCGACTCTGGAGGCGGAGAATTCTTTATTTATGACGTTTCTAATCCTAAAAATCCGGCTCAAATAAGCAGTGTAGAAATAGGCGCAGGAGTTAGCGGGATTTATACATCCGGCAAGTACGCATATCTTGCAAATGGAACTATTGCGGGAACTTGCTCCGGTACCACTCTTACCGGTTGTGAATTTAGGATTTATGATATTTCAAATCCTGCGAGTCCGACGGCGGTTGGCGGCATTGATGCGGCGGCTGGCGGACAATCAATCTATATTTCAGGAAAATTTGCGTATGTCGGGTTCACCAGCTCAAATCAAATACGTATTTATGATATTTCAAGTCCATCGAACCCACTGGAAGTAGGAGGTATTAGCGTTGGAGCATCTATAGGCAACGAAGATAGTATTTATGTTTCAGGAAAATATCTTTACCTCGTAAATTCGAGCGTAGCCGGCACCTGTTCCGGTACCACTCTTACCGGTTGTGAATTCCGTATTTATGATATTTCTAATCCTGCGAGTCCGGCTGCGGTTGCTGGAGTTGATTTGGCTACTCACGGTGAAGCAGTGTACGTTTCCGGGAAATATGCCTATGTCACCAATGACAATATTGCGGGTACGTGTTCCGGCACCACTCTTACCGGTTGCGATTTTCGGATTTATGATATTTCTAATCCATCTAGTCCGACAGCTGTAAGCGGTATTGATTTTGGCACAAGAGTTACCGCAGTGGAGACGGTAGGGAAATACAGCTATGTAGTCACAGAGCCAGGTTTAGTAAACGATTTCCATATTGTTGATATTACTACCCCTTCTGCTCCTGTTGAGGTTGGCGGTGTAGACGTAGGGACGGCAGCATTTGCATCAGGCGTTCTCAGTATTTCTGGTAAATATGCCTATTTTGGCTGGAGTTTTAGCGCCTCTATCGCGGAATTTCAGATATTTGATATTTCCGGATCGGATATCCCCGCTGCGCATATTGGTTCAGCGGCAACAGATTATTTAAGCGTTGCAGGTAATGCGCGGGTAGAGAATAATCTTTACGTTGCAAATGGTGTGAATATCGGATTAGGTGGTTTGTTAAGTGACGGTCAATTGGGCATAACAGGTACGTCTACCTTCATTGGTCGGGTTGGGCTTGCAACTACTTCCCCATCCCAACTTCTTTCTGTCCATGGCAATGCACTATTCTCCGGCGATCTTTCATTGGCAAATCTTACTGCGACCGGAACTCTTACAGTAACCGGAACTGGCACCTCAACTTTCAGCGGTGGTCTCTCTGCGAATCTTTTAAGCATAACGAGCTCTGCCGCAAGTTCTACATTCGCAAATGGCGTCAATCTCACGAACGGCTGCTTTGCCATCAATGGCACTTGTGTTGGGGGCAGCGGTGGAGGATCTGGAACCGTCAATTCTGGAACCCAGGGCCAGATTTCCTTTTACAATTCGACCGGGACTTCAGTATCAGGGACTTCGACGATATTCATTAATACTTCCCGTCAAGTTGGAATTAATGCGACAAATACCGCGGATATTATCGCTCCTTTTGTTGTCGTTGATGATGGCATAAATGGGACCGCTTTATTTAAAGATGCTCATGTCGGTTTGAGTCAGGGAAGTATCCTAACGGATACCGTCTTATTCCTCCAGCCGGATGCTGCCGATGTCAATTCTTTATTGATTCAGGACAATCTCGGCGCGGATAAATTTGTAATTACCAGAAGCGGAAATGTCGGTGTCGGAACAACTACTCCGGGATCTTTGCTCGCTCTCCATAGCGGATCTGACTTCATAAATTTCGGAGTCACTTCCACCTCCACTTTTTCTAAGGGTATCAATCTCCAGGCCGGTTGTATCGCAGTGAATGGAACTTGCATCAGCGGAGGTAGCGGCGCGTTCACTTCGGCGGGTGGGTACACAACTATGAATACTCCGGCAGATAGTGTCGGCATCGGCACTTCAACTCCATCCCAGAAACTATCGGTTCAAGGGAACGCTTTATTCTCAGGAGATTTGAATTTAGCCAATTTGGTTTCCACCGGCACGTTAAAAATTGGAGGAAATATTAATCCAAGTCTTGCGCCCGCAAGTACTACTGTTACTAGGACAACTACAACGATTGATAGTACTGGCGATATGGGAAGAAATTCTGATATGGTAATCGGAGTAGATGGCCTTCCAGTCATCGTTTATAGAGACAATACGGATCTTGATGGGGAAGTTGTAAAGTGTGGGAATGCCGCTTGCTCTTCCGGCAATATTATTACAACTTTTGCGTCTACGAACAATACCGGCTCAACGGCAAAGATTGCAATAGGCGCAGACGGTTTGCCGATTATTGTATTCAGGAATGTGACAACTTCCGGCCAGCTTGAGGCTTATAAGTGCGCTAATATAAATTGTACTTCTGGTACGACAGTCACAGTTTCGACTTCTAATGCATCTCCGGAAACTGTGGCTATGGGAAGAGACGGACTTCCTTTGATTAGCTGGTACGATAATACTACTGATAATTTGAAAGTCACTAAATGCGGCAATGCATCTTGCTCTTCTGGAAATACAACAAATACAATAGAAAGCCTCCTTGGGAGTTTCTTTTCTTCCCAGAGCTCTATGATTCTCGGAGCAGATGGTCTGCCGGTGATAAGTTATTATTTCTACGGGACCAGTGGAGGAAGTAAGGATTTGAAAGTTGCAAAGTGCGGTGATGACACTTGTTCTTCTGGAAATACTTTGACTACGGTAGATTCTACGAACGATATAGGTCAAAACTCTTCTATGGCTTTGGGATCGAGCGGATTTCCTATCATTGCCTATTATGATAATACGAATGGGTATGTAAGAGTCACTAAATGCGGCAATGCATCTTGCTCTTCTGGAAATACATCGACTGCGGCGATAAGTAGCAGTGTCAATTTTCAATACATCGACCTTGCTATTGGTACAGATGGCCTTCCAGTCATCGCTTATGGAGATTCTACAAACGGCAGTCCGGCCGTGTTTAAATGTAATAACGAATCTTGTTCTTCCGGTACGTCAACTTTATATGATTCACCAATCACTCAGTTTAGCGATACTTCCATAGCGATTGGTCAGGACGGATTACCAGTTGTTTCTTATTGGCATAACAATAACAATACTACCCAAGATCTTAAGGTATTAAGATGCGCAACCGCTTCTTGTTCTACGACCGCAGGAAGCGTATTTGCTGGAGGAACTTCTCTCGGAGGATGGAAGGGTACGCCGGGTAGTTACGGAAGTCCTTTCCAATCCATAAATACTATACAGATTTCAAATCCTACAAACTTTAAAAACTTATCTTTTACAACTGGCGGATTTGAAAGATTGACTATCACCCCAAGAGGTAATATGGGGGTAGGTACTACCACATCAATAACGTCTTCAACAACTAAGCTCTTTATTACTGACGGAAATGCGACCGGCACTCCAAGTATTTCCCAGACAGTCATCACGCCGCTTCTTTGGGGGGCAAGTGCCGCTGCTGCTCCGGCGATTGGGTTAGAGAATACTTCCATCGGCGCAAAATTAATTATGACTGCTCTTAGCGATGATGACGGCCCGCATACCATATTAGCTTCAGCTAACCAGCCGCTCTCTTTAGAGATTTTAACCAGCGTAGACCCGGGACCAAGCTTGTGGCTCGCTACGAGTGGAAATGTTGGTTTTGGCACTACCACTCCGGGAGAAAGATTGACCGTCGCAGGGAATTTATCGTTATCGGGTAACATTCTTCCGGTTTTCGTTCCGGATGATACGGCCGCAACTTCAAGACCCCAGGCTTCAAGCACTATCGCCGGTATTGGTTTTGATGCAATCCCAAGCGGACATGCCATAGCAATAAGCACTGACGGATTTCCGATTATTGCATATCGCGATGCGACTAACAGCCATCTTAAAGTTACAAAATGCGGAGACTCTGACTGTCATACTGCAACAACCACTACGACGGTTATTGGGGGTACGGTCGGCGTAGGCGATCAGTCAATTTCCATAGCTGTCGACCGCAATGGTTTGCCATATATCACATACAGCGAAGCCGCTGACTTGACTTTACACTTGGTAAAATGCGCCAATACATCCTGCAGCGCAACCACATCCGATCAGTTTGTTGACGGCGTTAACGGCGCAACTCCAGGTCCCAATGTGAGCACTTCCACTTCGGTTGCAATCACAACCGACAACAATCCTGTGATTTCTTACTACGATGCGACAAACGGAGAGTTGCGTTTCGCCAGTTGCGCCAACGCAGCTTGCAGTTCATTCGGAACCTCCACCCTGGATGGCGCGGGAGTCACGGATGTCGGCGCATTTAACTCCATGACAGTTCTTCCGGACGATTCAATAATCATTTCCTATTATGATATTACGAACGGAGATTTGAAAACTACGAAATGCAAAGGACCGACTTGCGGCGGCGGTGTTACTGCGACCAGTATCGATACTACTGGTGATGTCGGTAAATACACATCCGTTTCTGTCGCAACTGACGGCATGCCGATTATTTCTTACTACGATGTGACTAACGCAAATCTGAAGATTGCCAAATGTACGGATACGGCCTGCGTTACGGCTGTCACTCCTTTGGCGGCAGATTCAACCGGAGACGTTGGACAATACAGTTCCATAGTTACGGGCATTGATGGCCTTCCGATAATTTCGTATTACGATCTTACGAATACTAAATTGAAAACCTTTAAGTGTTCAAATTCATCCTGCTCTTCCACGAATGGAGCTGTGACGACTGATATTGATACTGATAATGTTGGTAAATATTCCACGATTGCCATCAATCCTGACGGAATGCCGGTTATTGCATATTATGCGACCGCAGATACCAATGTCCGCATGTTTAAGTGTAATGGCCAAAACTGCGCCGGTCTGGGTACGGGATATCTGGTGGGCGGATCAGATCTCGGCTCTTTAAGTAAATTCTTTAATAATGCTTATGTCGAATCTCTCTGGGCTAAGCAGATTTCCATCAAGCGTTTCGATTTGGCTGAAGATTATTACAGCCGTGAATATCTGAGTCCGGGAGAAATAGTTTCGCTTGATCCGGCTGAACCGCTGCATATCAGGAAAGCTTCAGGCGACGGATCAAGGGTAATCGGCATAGTTTCAACTGAACCGGCATTGGTTTTGAGCGATTTCACTGCGCCGTCATCCAATGACAAGAATTATCCGATCGCGCTTGCCGGACGCGTTCCGGTCAAGGTAAATGACCAGGGCGGATCCATCGCTATCGGCGATCCAATCTCGCTTTCTTCTGAGGCTGGAATCGGAAAGCGCGCGGTGTCAGGAGAAGCTGTGATCGGTTATGCGCTCGATTCATTCGTCGGAAATTCCGGAACCATAAGAGTTTTTGTGAATTTGAATGGCGGAAATGACTCCGCCGGGTTATCAGAATCCTCCGGTTCACTGCTTGCTCAGGTTGTGGGCGTGGTCAAGAGTTGGCTGGAAGAATTGAAAGTTTTTGTTGAGGACGGCTTAGTACGCTTGAAAGTTCTGAAAGCGGAAAAAGTCATAACCGACGGAATTGAAATGAGAGACAAAGCTACTGGAGAATTTTATTGCGTGGTCATTGAAAATGGGGAGTTCATAAAGACTTCCGGAGAATGCACTACGCCCGCCACTGACGAAAATACTTCCTCAACAACTCCGATCGCCGACACCATCCCTCCAACCATAACCCTCAACGGAGACTCAACCATATCCATAGAGAAGGGAACAGGCTGGGTTGACCCGGGAGCGACAGTGCTTGATCCCGCCAATGGAGACACTCCGGAAAACCCTAATCTCTCCATCTACTACCAAGTGGACGGACAACCCACGGGAAATGAAGGAAGAGACCTCCCTCAGACCGCCATAGATACCAATATCTCCGGATCCCATGTCATAACCTATTCCGCCGCCGACTCGGCAGGAAACACCGGCACCGCCCAGAGGACGCTCAATATCACCGATCCGGCTCCAACTCCAAGTCCTGAACCTTCCCCTGAGCCTGAACCGACTCCGGAACCTGCGCCTTGAAGATTATTCAGAAAAAATAACTTAAGAATATTGCAAGTTTATCAACGCTCCTATTAATAGGAGCGTTGATTTTATGCCTCAGAAAAATTCTCTCAAAATGAAGGAGATTTTATGCACGAGTCAACCCGCACCTTCTCACTGACGAAGGCTACGCGCAATTCATTTTTTAAATTGACTATATACTTTAGGTCAATGGATTTTTATCATGTGCGGGATGATTAATTTCCCTGTATCCTTATCTCATGGAAATTAACCCATGCTCTTATGTATAAGAGCATGGGTTATCAGCTGTAAATTCATAAATTGATTATTTGCCCCTTTTTATTTTAGGGAAGTTATCAACAGGATTCAAGGAAATTTTAGTCAGAATTGGAATTTTTTATCAGTCAATACCCACTTATCCACAGAAGCGGTTTTGGGGATAACTTGGGCTGATTTAGCCTTCATTTTTTTGCTATTATAATATAGTAAATTGAAATTGTTTTTGGGACTATTAAGACGTCCTGATATGAAGGAAAATAAACGGTTTGAATCAAAGTTTAAAAAGGGGATTTTCATTCTGAATTTTGCATTGTTCGGGATGTTTTTTGTTGTTTCAGCCGTCGATGCGGCGAATCCGAATGAATATTTTTCCGAGTTTGACCGGCCTGAAGAAATTCTGGCGAAGATTTCCGGTTTTTTACCTGAAAAAGTTTCCGGAATATCTGCGGATTTCATCAGCGATAATTTCTCCGATGCAGATCAGGAATCAGCCGAAAAAGATATCCAGGACAAAAAAATCCAAGCCAGGTATCTTCGGGCCCAGGTTTTTGAATTTTTCCGGCCATTGGTGAATATTCTGACCGAGGCCGGGAAAGAGACTTCCATAATTTTATCCGGACTCTCCGGTCAGTCTGTTGGCCCGGCGGTAACCGGAGATTCGGTGATTCCGAAAGTCGAAGTCCGTGCGGAAGAAATTGCGGTTTCGATTTCTGAAATCATCGGTCGGGCCGGGGATATTTTCAATCAGGATTTTCTGACTCCGCGCGAGAGGATTGTTTTCGTTCCGCAAGTTTCCGCTCCGATTCTCACCGATGAGCAGAAAGTGATTTTGAGAAATTTTGTCAGCGCACTCGGGAGCCTTGATCTGTCTTCACTTTTCTCGTCGTCCGAGCTTGCCGTAATTGAAAATAAAATAACCGCTGATCAGATTGATGAAGAGCTTATAAATCTTTTGGTCGCAAGGATTTCTGATAAGCTTCCTCAGGTCCAGCAGATTCTGCGGGAAACCCGGACTGTACGCGAGACGCAGACGAAGGAAACGCAGGTCGTTTTGAACGATCAGAAGCTCGTTGAGCTGCAGAATTTTTTGGCCGCTCTTCAGAAAAAACAGGAATCCGATCGGACTTCGCTTTTCAATGCGATTGCGCTCACTAATAAAATCGACAAAATCGAAAATGTCACGATAGTCAATCCGACTTTCCAATCCGGCGCGATTACGGATTCCGATATCCCGGATACGATAACCGCATCGAATTATCTTCCGCTCGGCGGCGGGCTGCTGACCGGAGCTTTGAATGCCTCATCGACTTTGCAGGTGACTGGGGCCACCACTATTTATGGCGACCTTACTATCGGCGGTTTAGTGATTACTTCCGGAGGCTCTCTTACCGGCGGCGGCACTACTACGGTCAGCAATTTAATCGTTACCAATCTTTCTACTTCTACTTTTTCCGGAGCTCTTACGGTACAGACTGATAAGCTCGTCGTCGATAAAAACACTGGCAATGTCGGTATCGGTTCAACCACTCCGGGCGCGAAACTTTCCATCGCCGGAAAATCCTTATTCGACGGTCTGGCCACTTTCTATAACGCCCTCTTCGGGAACATCACCGCTACCGGAACTTTAAATGTTTCCGGACTTTCGACTCTCGGCAATGCTTCAACAACCCAGATTTCTTCATCCGGTTCAACGTATCTTGCTACTTCAGGTGGAAATGTCGGTGTCGGCACTACCAGCCCTGTTCAGCAATTGGGAGTCGCCGGACTCATATACGTCGGGGGAGCCGGAACGTCTACTTTTGAAAATAATGTCCAAGTTCGCGGCCAGTTGAAAGTCGGCACGAGCAGCACGTATATCAGCGGAAGCGAAATCAACGCAACCGAAAACTTCACATTAAGGACTCAATCGGATCAGAACCATTTGGTTTTGCAGACACTCGGCAGGGTCGGCGTATCCAGCTCTACTCCATGGGGAGTATTTTCAGTAGATAAGAATGGCGCAAGCGCATCAATGCCGATAGTTGTTGTTTCTGAGCAGGGATCTGCGAACCCGTTTTTATTGATTGATTATCTTGGGAAAATTGGAATCGGCACCACTTCGCCATCAAGATTATTTTCAGTGCAAGGCAATGGTTTGTTCTCCGGGGATTTGGCGGTAGCGAACATAACTGCGACTGGAACGTTCACGACTTCCGGGCTATTTAGCTTCGGTAATGCGAGTGGCACGCAGCTTACTACCACTGGATCGGCTTATCTTGCTACGACCGTCGGCAACGTCGGCGTTGGCTCCACTACCCCTGGCGCAAAACTTTCCGTGTCCGGAACTTCCTTATTTGACGGCCTTGCAACTTTTTATAACGCTTTGTTCGGAAACATAACAGCGACCGGCACAGTCACCGCCGCAAACCTTTCCGCCTCCGGATCCACTACGCTCCAGAATTTCACTGCCAATAATTCCACCAGCACCCAGGCAACGACGACTTATCTTGCGATAACCGGAGCCGCCACCGCCACGCAGATAACTGTTTCCAATAGTTCTTTCTTTAACGGACTCTCAAATTTCTTGAGTGGAATGATTTCTTCTGCATCTTCCACTTTCGCATCCACACTTAAAGTTACCGGCGCGATCAACGCTTCTTCCACATTGCAAGTGACAGGGAATTCCCGCCTTTATGGAACTTTGACGACCGACGGTGCCGCAACATTGTCATCGACTCTCAATGTCACCGGCCTTGCGACTCTCGGATATGCTTCGACGACCCAGATATCATCAATCGGATCTTCATATTTTGCAACGTCCGGAGGGAATGTCGGTATAGGCACCACTTCGCCGGTTGAGCAATTGTCAGTCGCAAACAGATTGTATGTCGGCGGTACGGGAACATCCACGATAGAAAATAATCTTAAAGTTCAGGGAACTTTTCAGGTTGGGACGAGTTCGACATACATAACAAATGATTCCGTGAGCGGCGCGAGCGGAATTTTCTCTTCTTCACTTCGCTCTCCCAGCTTTGCATCTCTTGCCGGAGATGGAACTTCTCTCACGCTTTCAACCAACAACGTTGTTGCGCAAGTAACTGCTGGGTCGGTGAATATCACCGCGGGGAATGGTTATAGCGCTTTGAACGGCAGTAACGCCGGGTCTGTTAATATTACTGCCGGCACTAACTCGGCTGCCGGAAATTCTGGCGGTTCAATGGTTTTAAATGGCGCCACCGGTGGAGGGACGTATAACGGAGGAGCGATAACGATAAATGGAGGTATTGGTGCCAATAGTCCGAATAGGACTGGCGGGGCCATAACTTTGACTGCAGGACAGAACAACGGAACTATGACCGGCGCATCACTCACATTAAATGGAGGTTTTAGTACGGACGGGACAGGTAATGGAGTCGGGGGAAGCGTTACTTTATCAGCTGGTAATGGGAATACTAATGACACCACGGCTCCTCCGGCAAATATAACGATAAAAGGCGGGACAAGAACTAACGGTACCGGCGGAGGAGGAAATATTTTGCTCGTTCCGGACGGGTCCGGAACCCAGACCGGAAAAGTCGGCATCGGAACATCCACTCCTTGGGGTTCGCTTTCGATTGAGCTCAATTCAACTATTTCCAATGCCGCCACTCCATTGTTCGTGATTGGGGATTCCGGCACGACTTCTCCGTATGTTTATGTCTCCGGCGTCAATGGATTTTTCGGACTCGGAACCACTTCGCCTTCGAGGCTGTTCGCGGTTCAGGGTTCCGGACTTTTTTCCGGCGATCTTTCCGTCGCCAATCTCACCGCCACCGGAACTTTCACGACTGCCGGATTATTCAGTTTTGGAAATGCTTCGGGCACTCAACTTACTACTACTGGTTCAACTTATCTGGCTACGTCCGGTGGAAACGTTGGAGTTGGAACTGCAAATCCTGCTGCGAGAGTCGATATTCAAAGCGATAGCGGAACCTTATTGCGCGCCGGAAATTCATCTTTCGCTGATCTTCTGGAAATTCCGTCTTCCACATCTGGCGAAGCCGCAATCAGGCAACCTCTTTTAGTCAGGCCTCATAGCCCATCCGGAACTTATGGCGCATTGGATGTCGGTAATAATAACAGTGATCCGACTGCTCCGATTGCGCGGTTCCGCTATGATTCAGACGCTTTCTTGGTTTATGGGAATAGGATAAATGCGCTCGGCAATGCGATTATTGATGGAAGCGTAGGCATTGGAACTTCTACTCCTTCACAGAAATTAGCCGTTCATGGCAACGCTTTATTCTCCGGAAACATCTCCTCGGCAAATATGACCGCCACCGGAACATTGTCATTGACCGGCACCTCCGGAACTTCGACTATCGCGTCAGGCCAGGGATTCGCGATTGGCACTTCACAATTCGTAGTCCAGCAGACTACAGGAAATATCGGTATCGGGACAGCAACCCCGAAAGACCAGCTGTCCATAGGCAACAGGGGAACCATTCATAGCGCCAGCGGTATCGGCACTTTGTTGATGAATAATTTGTATTACGATGGGACGGATTATCGGAATATCGCTACGGGCGGAGGATCGAATATCCGCCAGACCGGCGGAGTGATATTTTTCCAGAATTCTCCTTCCGGCACCGCGGATGCAGTTGAGACTGTTTCCGAGAGGATGCGGCTTGATACGGCGGGAAATCTCGGCATCGGCACTACGACTCCTCCGCAGAGATTGGCAATTCATGGAAATACTTTGATTTCCGGCGATCTTTCCGCCGCAAATATCTCCGCCACCGGAACTTTGAATGTCTCCGGATTGACTACACTTGGCAACGCTTCCACTACCCAGATTTCTTCAACTGGTTCAACGTATTTGGCAACAACTGGCGGAAATGTCGGCATTGGCATCGCAACATTTAATACCGGCGCTAAATTTATAGTGAATGAAACTGCTGCAGATAGAGAGGGCCTTCATGTAGCGCTTAATGGCAGTGCTCGTGGCAAGTTGGGTATCAATACTTCCAGCGGAGGCATCTTTACTTTGCGGGATAATGTATTAAATACCGATGTCGTTCTAGATGTAGATGCGAATTCTTATTATAACGGGAGTGGTAATTTCGGTATCGGAACCACTTCTCCGTCGAGATTGTTTGCAGTTCAAGGTTCCGGTTTATTTTCAGGAGATCTTTCCGTTGCAAATCTTACCGCTACCGGAACTTTCACGACCTCCGGACTTTTTACATTTGGAAACGCAAGCGGGACTCAATTGACCACGACCGGTTCGACTTATCTCGCGACAGCCGGCGGGACTGTTGGTATTGGTACCAATTCTCCGCTTGCCAGTAATGGAAGTATTTTTGACGTGAAGCAGGGGACTAATCGGCATCTTCTCGTTGATTATTGGACCGCCGGTAATATGATTCAGCTTGAGTCTGTTAATGATGCGTTCGGTGCGAATGTGCCGATGAATATTCAGGCTAATCCGTTGATTCTCAATGGTCCGACCGGCAACGTTGGTATCGGTACAAGTAGTCCTAAATATGTTTTTGATGTGCAAAATTCCGGAGACGGAAGCTCCCTCGCTACAAGCGCTTTCTTCCATACAAATGACAGCGCCTCCAGCGGATTGTTCTTGGCTAACTCGAGTTCGGTTTCGAGGATTATGTCGAATAACTATACCGGCACCGGTGGAACGATGGATCTTCAGCTTTCCACTGGACTTGCCAATGGTACGGGCGTGGATGTAATGCGTTTGACATCTACTGGTAATATCGGTATCGGGACTACCAGTCCTGTTGCCAGATTGGAAGTCGTATCCAGCGGGGTTTCCGGTCCGAGATTGCGTTTATCGAATTCCAACGGGACATCTGCAAATAATGAAATTACATTCCAGAGTGCGACTACGACAGTCGGCCAGATTTACACTGATTCAAGCGGAAATGGCGGTCAGAACTTTAATCTTCAGGCTTCAGGCGCGTCCGGATTGTTCCGTTTCCTGACCGGTTCCGGCGCCGGAACTGAGGTTGCGCGGATTACGACAGCGGGAAATATCGGTATAGGCACTACAACTCCGGGTGCGCAATTACAGGTTTATAAATCCGCAGGGCAATCAAGCCTTTTGATAGGCGGAGCCAATGTTTCCAGTGATTATTCTACGATTGAAATGCGCGGCAATGATATCCAGAATAACTGGTTGATAAGCAGTTCTTATCTTACTGGTAGCGCTCTCCAATTCACTCCGTCTACTGCAGTAGCGGGATCGACTTATGCGACGCCGGCTATGACATTAGCTGCAAGCGGCAATGTCGGTATCGGAACTAATAACCCGGGGAAAATGCTTGAAGTGGCCGGCGATGTTGCGATGCTAAGTAACGCATCGAATCCGAAACTTTGGATGGGCGACAGTCTGTCTGCAGGGGATTTCGGATTTCTTACCTGGAGAAGTTCAACGGATTCTCTTGTGTTGGGATCGAGTACCGGCGGTGATGCACTTACGATTCTGGAAAGTAATAATATCGGTATCGGAACAACTACGCCGAACAGCAGGCTATCTGTTTCTCGCGCCGCTTCATCCGCCTCGTATCCGTCAAATGCCTCTGCGATATTTGAATTTGGCGGAAGCAATCATGTGGTATCCATAGCCGGAGATTCTTCTTATCAGCTCGGTCTGGCGTTCTCTAATCCGACAAATGCATATGACGGTTTGGTCGCCTATAATTCCGATCGCAGCATGCAATTCAACACCGCCGCTTCTGAGCGGATGCGCATAACTTCGGCCGGAAACGTCGGCATCGGCACGACTTCTCCGATTACAAAACTGGATGTCGCCTCAAGCATCAATGGAGAGGCTGGTATGCTTGTCACGAATTCCAATACCGGATCTTCCGCATATACGCAGCTCAGTGTTGCTGAAAGCAGGGAGGCGAACAGGCATATGGGACTTATTTATCTTCCATCGACATATTCCAACTCCTCTGTTGCGAATTCCGGAGCGATTGTGACCGGAAGCGGAGCGACTAATGGATTCTATATCCAGACCGGTGCCGCCGCTCCGATAAGATTTGTCCCTAATTCCACTGAGGCGATGCGCATAACTTCGGGCGGCCAGGTGTTTGTAGGGACCACTACCCAGCCGAATTATGCGGACACTATGGCGATTGTTAACTCCGCTAATGCTATCGAGGATGGAAGCGGCGGCGCTGCATTGGGTCTGTACAGCACTTTCTCAGATGCGACAGTCGGCCGCGGCGGAATTTTAGCATTAGGAGGAAAGACTCAGGGGTTTGTTAATCCGGTAATGTCGTTTGCAACTATTGCAGGATTCAGAGAAAGCGCGACGCCGACCAATAATTCCGGTTATCTGGCATTATCGACTGCTCCTAACGGAGGTCTGCCGGTGGAGCGGATGCGTATAAATTCTACTGGCAATGTCGGTATCGGGACAGTCAGTCCTAATCTTGGAAGTTATACCGGAAAAGTTTTGACGTTGAACGGAAGCGGAGCTTCTCCTTATAATGCCGTTTTTGAATTAGGAATGGACAGTCAGGGCAGCGGCGATGCCACGATAGGTGTCTGGGATAACGGTGCCGGTGCCGCAAATACAATCGCGCAAATCAAGGTTGCCGGAGCGAATGACAAGACCGGAGCATTCAGATTTCTCACTTCCACAAGCGGAGGCGCGCTTACTGAGGCCATGAGAATCACCGGAACTCAGAATGTCGGCATCGGAACGACGACCCCTTCTGCATTATTGAATCTTGCTTCAGCCGCTCCGACCCTGAGATTCTCGGACACGGAAGCTTCCCATCGCGATGCTCAAATTCGCGTTGACAGCAGTCAGTTTGTTATTGATGACGTTGAGTCAAGCACGCTTCCACAGCATGCTTTCGGACTTAATAGCGGAAATTCATATTTGCAAAGGCAGGGAGGGAATTTGGGTATAGGGACGACATCCCCGGTCACTAAATTGGATGTGTATGCAGGTAGCGGCCAATTGGAGGGCGTAAATGTGACCGGAAGTGATAATCCGGTATTCGCTTTAATTTCTACCGGTGCTACGCCTCAACAGATCGCAATGCGTTTGGTTCCTTCTGACGGCTCATTCCGGATTACTGACTACACTGGATTGGATGGAGCGCCATCGCATGTTGCTGATTTTCTGACTATCAATACTTCCGGCAATGTCGGTATCGGAACCACATCCCCGGTTCAGCAACTGTCCGTAGCCAATAGATTATATGTGGGCGGTACGGGAACTTCAACGATAGAGAATAATCTTCATGTCCGAGGGACATTGCAGGTCGGAACCGGATCCGTCTATCTTACTGACGCCGGTCTGACGACTACTAACGGCACATTTAATCTGACAAACGCCGCCACTTCGACTTTTGGAACCAGCGGTTTCGCGGTCGGGACATCTCAGTTAGTCGTCCAGCAGACTTCTGGTAGGGTCGGTATTGGAACTACGGCTCCCGGAAGTCCTTCTGCAACTGGACTTAATTTCGATACGACGAGCCAGCTTCATGTCAACGGTTCTATCGGGAGAGAAATTATCTCCGGAACAACTTTGGCTGGCTTGATGCTTATTGATACTGACGGAGCATCGCATGATAAAGCAGTTGAATTAAGGAATTCCGATCAGAATCTTTCCTTTGTCAGGGTAAATGATGATGGAAATATTGAAGGCACAACGATGTATTTGGCCAATAGTGGCAATGTCGGCATTGGAACAACTTCACCGGCTGCGACCCTGCACTTGGAGGCGAGTGTTCCGCGCGCGATTTATTCTAAAGCCTCTTCAGATCTCAGGTCTGATATATACATCGGCGGGGGATTTTCTTCATTCGAAGGCCAGACATCAAGATTTCAGATTCGTGCAGATCTGGAAGGTTCTGCGAAGTTGCCGCTTTCTTTGAGTGGTAAGGGCATTGAATTCGCCTCTGCGGGCGATCAGGGAACGGTGGTAAAGATGGTCTTAAACAGTTCCGGCAACGTCGGCATCGGGACAGCTTCTCCGACTCAAGGCCCATTAGTTATTTCAAGGTCTTCCGATGGTTTCGTGAATACCGCGACTTTGATAAATCCGAGCAGCGGAACGAGTGCGGTGAATCGCATCCAACTCGGAACTGACGCATCGGACGGTTCCGGCCAGATCTTGGTTTATGGATCTCAACACTCAAGCAAACCGAATTATATGGAGGTCTTGAACGCGAATAATGCCCCGCTTTCTTTGGGATCCAATAATTCCGTAGCCATGACTATTTTGGGTGGTGGCAATGTCGGTATAGGTACGACCACGCCTAAGGCGAAAACTCAGATAGATTCTGCAAAAAATACAACCGGATTGATATTGAATATGACTAATCCTTCCGCGCTTAATGATTATACTGCTTTGGATTTTACCAGATACGATACTGGTAATGTGAATGCCCGGGTGGCCGCCTTACTCGGGAGCGCCGATACTTCCGGTGAATTGGCTTTATATACCAACCCCGGTCCGGCAGGAGCATCTCCGCTTGAGCGCGTGAGAGTGAATTATGCGGGCAACGTCGGAATCGGAACAACAACTCCTGATGGAATTCTCAATACTTTATCAGCCGGTCCGGTGCGTTTTGACGATTCCACGACCGATGACAATAATATACTGGTGCTGAATCAGAGGAATGGATATTCAGCCGGTAGCAGGAATATGATTTCCTTCTCGCAGGGAGTCACTCCGGGTACGAATATGCGTATTGGTTATGATTATGATACGCAGAGTTTCCAGGTAAGAAGCTCGACGGATGCCGCTCGATTCATAGTTTTAAATTCCGGCAACGTCGGCATCGGTACGACGACTCCGACCGAACAGCTCTCTGTGGCAAACAGATTATATGTAGGCGGTACAGGAACTTCCACTATAGAAAATAATCTCCATGTTAGGGGCACATTGCAGGTCGGAACCGGATCCGTCTATCTTACCAACGCCGGTATAACGACTACTAACGGAACATTTAATCTGACTAATTCCGCCACTTCCACTTTCGGAACAAGCGGATTTACTGTCGGAACTTCCCAACTTGTCGTTCAGCAGACGAGCGGAAATGTTGGTATAGGGACTTCGGCTCCTAAGGCCCCATTGGACACCCAGTCCAATTCCGGGGGAACAGCCATATTCATAAGAGGAAGGAATAATGGCGGCGTTGATGAGTCATCAATACAATTCAGGAATTACAGCGATAGCGCAGATCATGGTTATATAAACGGACTTTCCGGAAGATTGGATTTGTATGGCGGATCTACGAATACGATGACTTTGAAGGCTGGCAATGTCGGTATAGGAACAACGTCGCCATCCCAAACTCTCGCAGTCCAAGGTAACGCCTTATTCTCCGGCAACATCTCCAGTGTTACCAACATCACCGCTACCGGAACACTCTCACTCACCGGCACAAGCGGCACTACGACGATTGCCAGCGGGCAAGGATTTACGATCGGTTCATCTCAATTCGTATTGCAGCAAGGGAGCGGGAGAGTGGGTATTGGTACGGCGACACCTGCTCCATTAGCCGGCGCTTCCGGGAAGTTATTTGTATCCGGAACCGGCGATACCTCGATTCTTGTCCAGGGTGGAACTGGCGGCGCGATTGAAACCGGTCTCCGTTCCATTCTTCTTCAGGGTCAAGTTGGAACTTACACTGATCATGATTTTAACGTCGTTCAGAATGGAAATCCCTATATTACTGTCAGGTCTGGCGGCAACGTCGGTATCGGAACAACGACGCCGACGGATAAGTTGACAATAGCGGGAGCGACGCCAGGGTTGCAATTCACCGATACCGCCCAAACTTCTCCCGCAGGCTTATATACATTTAAAGATACTTCTGATCAAATAATTTTGTATCGGGGCGTGCCTGGTTCTCAAACTGCAAAAGCCGCATTCGATCTCAATGGTCTTATTACGGGCAATGCTTTGGCGGTAGATAATACGAGTGCGGGGAATTTCACCGGGACTCATCTAACTTCTTTCCCGGCTAGTGGAAATTCATTTATTAATAATGGTGGCAATGTCGGTATCGGCACCACTTCGCCAGTCTCTAAACTGCAAATAACTGATTCGAATAAAACGTTAACTAACGCTACCCAAAATGTTTTAGTTTACACGAGCGATGCGCAAGCGGCAGATATTGGCGGTGCAATAGGTTTTGGCGGCTTATATAACGCTTCCGATAATACAACTTGGGCGAGCATTGCCGGACGAAAAGAAAATGGGACCTCTGGCAATTTTGCCGGATATCTGCAATTGAACACAAGGGCTAACGGCTCAAATCCTGCTGAAGCGATGAGGATCACATCTGCCGGCAATATCGGTATTGGGACGACTACGCCGGATGAAAAATTGAATGTCTATGGCGCTATTCGCTCGCTTTCCAATGCTGCGAATTGGTCTTCATCTAACGGTGCTGTTATGGATTGGTATCCGGCCGGAAGCCAGGCGAGATTTGTTGCGGCTGTTAATGGATCGAATAGCTCATCTATGTCATTTAATGTTTATAATTCCGGCGCATCTCAACAAGCTATGACCATAATTAATACCGGCAATGTCGGCATCGGGACGACTACACCGTCTTCGACGTTGACGGTAAGAAGCGGAAGCAACGCATCCATGTTTGTTGATGCTGATGATGGAGCTTACGCGTCCATTGGTCTTTCTAAAGCTGGCGCGACCCAGTGGTATTTTACTAAAGCTCCTTCCCGAACAGATTTAAGTTTGTTTAATGGATCAAGTCAGGAAAAATTGACCGTGAATCAAAGCGGTAATGTCGGTGTCGGCACTACAAGCCCGGCTTGGACATTGGATGTCAACGGTTCTACAGCCGTGGCGGCGCGGCTTACCGGATCTAACGGCACTCAGCTCCGTTTCAATGAGCCCGCTGCCGGAGAAGTATTCGCAATCGGAACAGGAGTTTCCGGAGGAGCTTCTTCCGCTGGAAATGCGGCTTTTGAAATTTACGATCTCGCGCATTCCGCATCAAGGATTTTCGTAAAAGGGGACGGCAATGTGGGTATCGGGACTACTACTCCATCTGCAAAATTAAATATCAATAAAAATCATAATTATCTGGTGAATGGTTGGGATGACGCTGCGCATTTGAATCTCGGCGGAGAGACGAACGGTTCCAAGCGCCTGCAACTCGGAGTTGATACCACGAACAATTTCGGCTGGTTGAGGGCGGTCAATGTCGGTTCGACTTTTTATCCGATTGCAATCGCTCCGGATGGCGGAAATGTCGGCATCGGTACGACTACTCCCGTTGAGAAATTGGAAGTCAACGGCGATATATTCTCCAGTGGACAGACAGGAGCTAATGCAAGCGATGCTTCCATATATACTCAGGCGAATAATACCGGCCAAACTCAACGTATCATGGTGGACAATACGAATAACACTAATGCCGGTTCCAATGCTTCTTTATTCATTTCAACTGGTGGCGCTAGCGCAGGAGATTCGACTGTCCAATTCAATAATCGCGTCCAGAATTGGATAATGGGCCTTGATAACAGCGATTCTGATAAATTTAAAATTGCTTACAGTACTGCATTAGGTACGGATGATAAGTTTACAATTGATAGCGGCGGAAATGTCGGTATCGGCACTTCTACTCCAAGTTCTTCATTACAAGTAAGGGGTACTGCAGATCAAACGCCGAATGGAGCCGGGGTTCACCTTGGTATGAATGCGACTGATAATATTGCTGTGGCGGAATTTAATGGTTCCAGTGGAACCAATATAGATTTCTCCAACACGCCAGGCGAAGATTACGATTTCCGTATCGAGCATAGCGCATCAAACGCACTGTTTTCCATCACGCCAAATTCTGCATCCGGTATTTACATGAACTCATTAGGCAATGTCGGCATCGGCACAACTAGCCCTGTTTCTAATCTGGAAGTGGCTGGTACTGACACGGTTCTGCGCGTCAGCGGGCAGAGCGCTGCGAATGCGGCGATTCTCAGGCTTTCGACCGGGGGCGTCAACCGGTGGGATGTTGCGGTGAATGACAATCTTGCGAGTACGGGAGGGACTTTGGAATTCAGCCAGAGCGGCGCGACTCCGAAAATGGTCATTCTTTCCGGCGGAAACATCGGTATCGGCACGACTACTCCGGATGCGGTTTTGTCCGCCGTCGGTTTCGGAATAAAGGTCCATGATTCGGCCGGAAGCGGAAGCGGAAGAATGACTATCGGTAATAATACTATAAATAACGGCTCATCATACATAAATATGATCGGCTCAAATTCAGTCACAAACTGGCAGATTGCAACTAACGGCGCTGACAGCGGTGCTTTTGAGATCGTTCCGTCTACTGTAGCCGGCGGAAGTACTTTCACGACTCCGGCTTTTGCGATAAACAGCGCCGGGAATGTGGGAATCGGTATGAATAACTCTCAACGTAATTTGGAAATCAGGGGAGCGACTATGGCGATTACGCATGCGAGCGCGGACCAGAACGCCAATCTTTTCTTCGGTAAATCCGACGGTACGGACGGTTGGTCAATCGGTCAGGGCGTAACTGCAAATGACGGAGATTTCAAGATCTATGACAATCAAGCCGGCGCGGTTCAGATGATAATGAAGCAGGGAGGTAATGTCGGTATAGGAACGACCACTCCGACCACGAAATTCGCCGTCCATGGCAATGCGCTATTCTCCGGGAATCTTTCCGTAGCCGGCGTGACGGCGACCGGTACGGTGAGCGTTGGCGGAATTGTGACAATCGCCACCACTGCTTCAGCTGCGGATTCCGGAGGTGCTGGCCGTGCGACTTACAACTCGCTCGATACGGCTTCTTCCAACGTCTATTTCACTTGTAATGATACGAACGGCGGCTGTCAGATCAACTTCACTGAAACCAACGTTACGGACGGTCAGCTTCTGACGATTACTAATGTAAGCGCGAATCCATCTTATGTTTCAGATAGCGCCGGCGTAGTCGAGCTTTATAGCGGAAACGAAGTCACTTTGAATCAGTATGAAACCGTCACTTTGAAATACGCGAGCGATCGCTGGGTTGAGGTTGCCCGCTTGGGCGGGGGAACCGGATCCGGCACGGTGAATACCGGATTAACCGGCCAGTTCCCGTATTATGCCGCGGATGGAACCGCTGTTTCAGCCACTTCCACCCTGTTCGTATCCACCGGTTCGAATATCGGAATCGGTACCACCACTCCGACTTACAAACTGACCGTCGCCGGAAAGACTGCCGCCTTCAACTCGGCTGCTGACGGGTCGCTTTCTGCTTGGTCTACAAATCCAAGTTCATTGCCTGGAGTGAGAGATGGACAGGCGGCTGTAAGCGCAAATGGTTATGCGTATGTTATTGGCGGGCGTGATGCTGCAGGTGTTAAAGATACTGCCTATTTTGCAAAATTGAACAGCAATGGAACTATTGGATCTTGGTCAACCAGTACCTATTCGCTGCCTGCTACATTGCAAAATCTCGCTTCTGTTTCGGCGAATGGGTATATTTATGCAATCGGCGGAAAAACTGCCGATGCCGGAGGTAGTGCGGTTGCCACAGTTTATTACGCTAAGATTAATAGTGATGGATCAATCGGGAGATGGAATACAAACTCGAATTCTCTTCCGGCCGCTCGCGCAGGATTAACTGCCTTGGCTGTAAATGGATATATTTATGCATTCGGCGGTCAGAGTACCGCCGGAACTTCGCAAGGAAACACTTATTACGCGAAGCTGAATAGTGACGGCTCAACCGGTTCATGGTCTTCGGCAACTTCGATGCCTGCGGGTATTGCTCACCATGCTTCGGTCGTTGCGAACGGATATGTTTATATAATTGGCGGTTATACCAGCTTAGCCGTATCGACAGTTTACTATGCGCCGTTGAATAATGACGGCACTTTAGGGTCTTGGTCGCCTAATTCAAATTCTTTGCCGGCAGCCAGAATGTATATTTCATCGGCAGTTGCCAATGGCTATGTCTATGTAATAGGCGGTTTTGACGGATCATTCTCGCAATCAACAATTTATTATGCAAAGCTTAATGCCAACGGCTCTATAGATTCTTGGTCTACTGATACGAATAATCCATTGCCATCCATATTATATTCCGGAAAAGTTGTCACTGCGAATGGGTATATTTACACTCTTGGCGGAAATAACGGTACAAATAGAATATCGACAATTTATTATTCGTCCACAGCCCGCGTTTCCATGCTTGCTAATTTGGATCTTATCGGCCTTGCCAGCACTACATTATCAGATGCGAACTCAAGCGATTTCGGAAGCGTCGGCGGATCCATTTTCGCCGGAAATATTTTCAGTGCCGGCAGATTGGAAGTCACCGGCGGAGCATCCCTCTGGAACGGCCTGAATGTGAATGGCGCGCTGTCTCTGCACGCCAGCTCCACTCCTGGATCTCCAGTCTTCACCATCACTTCCGCCACCGGAACTCCGAGTACGATTTCTTCAGTATTCAGCGTCAGCTCCACCGGCTCCACGACCGCCTCATCTTTGACTCTCAATAATAACTTTGATTCCGGCTCCACGACTCCGGCTGCGAATACGCTGTATAAGGAGAATATCGTGAAAGGGTGGGTGAATTTTGACGGAGTGGTGGCAACCCCTACTATCAGGGACGCGTTCAATGTTTCCAGTATAACCGATAACGGAACCGGAGATTACACAACTAATTGGACGAATGGTTTTGCGAATGCTTACTACGCTGTTTCTGGATCCTGCGAACATACTGGTGGGAATAGGCTATACCTAGGAGTAGTTGCTGGAGGTCTGACTTCCTCATCTGTAAGAACTATATGCAATAATTCTGCCTCAACAGCGGATTCAACAGTCGTCTCTGTCATGGCCATCGGCGATCAATAAATGTTAATATGAAAATCAAAATGAAAAAACATATCAACCGAATAGTTAATCTCTCCGCCATCACGTTATTCGTATTGAATTTTTCTCATGTTTCAGCCATGGAAACCCTCTCCAAAGTCCGGGTCACATATCGCGATGACGGAGGAGTCTCCGTGACCACTTTCCTCAAAGACGCCTGCTCAAAAGGGGAGGCGGAATTGGAATGCATGGACCGCATATACAGCCGGAACGACACCTTAAAGAATCTTCCATATGACGATTTGGATCCATCCCAGCTCCCGCAAGACCGTTCTCAGCGTGATAAATGGCGCGGATCCAAAGGACAGGGGGTAAGGATAGATGATGCTCTGGTTACAAAAAATGAAAAGCTGGAGGAACTGCAGGACAGGCTTGATACTGAGCTGGATAAGAACAGCCCGAATCAGACCAAAGTAATTCGTTATCAGCGGCAGATTGAAAAACTCCGCAATCTCCAGACTCCGAATAATCTCATCCCAAAAAACAAACTTGCGGATTTTGAGGATCGCAACCAGTCCCTGTTGGCCAGCGTTGTCGAAACCGTCACCTCTGTTGTTTCTTCCGCTTTTGACGGCCTTCTGACTTCCATCCAGAACGGCTTCCTCTCGCTTAAACAGCTCGTGACCGACACCATCCAGGTCGGAACTCCGGAAAATCCGGCCGGTATCACGGTTTACGACCAGACCACTAAGCAGCCGTTTTGTCTGATAGTCAAAGATGGTCAATTGCAGAGTGTCCCTGGCGAATGCGCCGTGACTAACACAACCGATACAAACACTACGCCCGCCACTGACGAAAACACCCCCTCAACAACTCCGGCCGCCGACACCACCCCTCCAACCATAACCCTCAACGGAGACCCAACCATATCCATAGAGAAGGGAACAGGCTGGGTTGACCCGGGAGCGACAGTATTGGATCCTGCCAATGGAGACACTCCGGAAAACCCTAATCTCTCCATCTACTACCAAGTGGACGGACAACCCACGGGAAATGAAGGAAGAGACCTCCCTCAGACAGTAATTGATACGAACCAATCCGGATCCCATGTCATAACCTATTCCGCCGCCGACTCGGCAGGAAACACCGGAACCGCTCAGAGGACGCTCAATATCACCGATCCGGCTCCAGCTCCAATTCCTGAACCTTCCCCTGAGCCTGAACCGACTCCGGAACCAGTGACAGATCCAACTCCGACTCCATAGACTGTTCCATAAAATCCTCTCAAAATAGAGGGGATTTTTATCCCCAGGTAGTCTGAATTGACTTCATATTTCTTGGTATACTGATATAGTACCGTTTTCGGTACTTCCCAGTGAAAAAATGGCTCTCTAATACATTTGGAGCAAGCTCTGAAAAAAATCTTGAAATTCCGTATTCAATACGGATGTTTGCGTTTGTATTGTCCGTAACAGTCACCACCGCCGGAATAGGGTATTATG
>ORJL011756164.1_pt1 | contig 24549 bp, 18 predicted proteins | sample 1779941 | NCBI WGS metagenome assembly ORJL01 (sample SAMEA104232317, study PRJEB22302) | groundwater metagenome | biome: forest; feature: aquifer; material: groundwater | place: USA | collected 2011-08-07 | depth 5.8 m
GGTGGTCCTGGTCGGAAAGGGCATCACCTTCGACACGGGCGGCATCTCGCTCAAGCCGGCAGAGGGCATGTCGGACATGAAGGGTGATATGGCAGGAGGGGCCTCGGTAGTCGCCGCCATGAAGGCAATTGGGGAACTGAAACCGAAGATCAATGTGACGGGTCTGGTGCCCGCGTCCGAGAATATGCCCGACGCGGCCGCCCAGAAACCGGGCGACCTTGTAAAGGCGCTGAACGGCAAGACAATCGAAGTCGAGAACACGGACGCCGAGGGCCGCCTTCTGCTTGCCGATGCACTGTCTTACGGGCGGAGCCTGGGCCTTTCCCCTATGATCGATGTGGCGACTCTCACCGGGGCCATGAAGGCAGCCCTAGGGAACGTCTGCACGGGGGGCTTCACCAACCACCAGCCAACATTCGAGGCGTTGTTGCGCGCATCGGCAAAGACTGGAGAGAAAGTGTGGCAGTTCCCGCTCTACGAAGAGTACAAAGAGATGAACCACAGCGAAGTCGCCGATATGAAGAATACCGGAGGCCGCTTCGCGGGGTCAATAACGGCGGCACACTTTCTGGGGGAGTTCGCTGAAGACACCCCTTGGGTGCATCTGGACATCGCAGGGACCGCCAGGTCCGACTCGACGCGAGGTCATCTTGCCAAGGGGGCAACTGCCGTGCCCATGCGGACTCTGGTCCAGCTCGCGCTGGACATGGCTAGCGGATAGGCGAACCAAGTCCACTTTGAAATCGCTGCCGGGAGCGGGCTGCTGGTTTGGCAACAAAATGTAGGGCAGCCCGCGAACACCTCTACCGACTTCCACAGATCTCTTCGTATTAGCCGTCCTCTGTGAATGCTCGATTTTGGGCGGATGAGTGTTACTTAACCTCTTGACAATGGGCATATAAATGCGATAACTTAGCTGAGGCAAATTGCACGTGTCAGGTCTCACTAATGAGAGGCGTGATGGTACCTGAAGAAAGGGAGATCGATGCTGGCGGCCATGGTTATTACTGCCAGGGAGGGCATGGAAGCCACTCTGGTCATAACGATTTTCCTTGCCTATCTGAACCGGATAGGAAGGTCGAAGGAGTCCAAACAGGTATGGTTGGGAGCCTTCGCGGCTGTCTTGGCCAGCCTCGTCATGGGGGTCGGGCTATACGCTCTACTTGGCGAGGCGTCGAGCTACTGGGCGGAGCTCAGCGAGGGGATCACGATGGCGGCGGCTGTCGTTGTTCTCAGTTTCATGTTAGTGTGGATGCGCAAGCAGAGCAAGTCCATGGGCAAGGATCTCCAGGCCAAGATGGACTCGGCCCTGAAAACAGGCGCCGGGTTTGCACTGGTATCACTGGCGTTTCTGGCGGTCTTCCGTGAGGGTGCCGAGACCGTCCTTTTTCTAACGGCGTCGTCAAGGTCTGCTTCTGGGCTGCAATCGCTGATAGGCAGCGGAGCAGGCCTGCTCGTCGCAGTGCTTCTTGCGGTCGCCCTATACAATGGCAGCAAGAAGGTGCGGCTGAAGACGTTCTTCGATATTACTACTGTTGTGCTGGTGCTTTTCGCCGCAGGGATGGTCGGCCGGGCGACCATGGCCTTTCAGGCAACAGGGGTTTTCCCCGGGACTATCGCGCTTTGGGACACCGGGGGCCTTCTTTCATCCACATCTTTAGCAGGGAGCCTTCTTAACTCATTATTCGGGTACACAGCATCCCCGACTGCGCTCCAGATCATTTTCTATAGTGCTTACCTTGCGTTAATACTTTACCTCTTCTCGCAAGCAGTGTCGCCTCCGAGTACGGGCGCTGTCAAGGAGGAGCCGTTTCGAGCGCTTCGGGCTGGCTACAACCACTGGCTTTACCGCCTTATTCGACACCCCAAGTTGACCCTGATATTGCCCTGGGCTATGCTTGGCGCGTTTGTAGTCTTACTCCTAGTGGCGATCCTGCCTATCAACGTGGGCCCGTTCGATAATGTAGGGACAATACACTGGGGGCCATTCGGCAACTCGGAGAATGAGAACAATGCGTTCAACTTCTTCGTTTGGGTGCTGTGGCTGCCGCTGGTGTCAATATCGACGGTGCTGTTGGGTCGAGCGTGGTGCGGGACTGCCTGCCCGCTGAGGGTGGTGAGCGACTCTTCTAGATCTTTGACCGAATGGCTTGGTTTTGGGAAAGGTTCGGCGACCAACTCCTATTTTCGCCTGGGATGGTTACTGCCGGTGACGTTTGTAATGATAACGTTCGGGGTGAAGTCGTTCCCTGTACAGACGGTCCCCTGGATGGGCGCTGTAACTTTCATTACCATCTTCGGGATGGCAGCGCTGATCGGCCTTGTTTTCAAGCGCGGCACCTGGTGCAGGTATTTCTGTCCAATTGGAGGGTGGCTGGCGAGGATAACACGGTTGAGTCCCGTGGCCCTAAGGCCACAGAAGAATATTTGCAACACTTGTGGAGACAAGCCCTGCCTGGCGGGAACGAAAGTGGCACCGCGCTGCCCGGCTTTTCTTAACCCCTCGAAGTTGGACTCCAACCGCCACTGCCTCGACTGCTGGTACTGCGCAAAGAACTGTCCCCCTGAGAAGGCGAGTCTCCGGCTTGGGTTGAGATCTCCCGGGGCTGAACTGATGCAGCCTCATGCCCCGGATTTCTGGGAATCGATCTTCGTCGGCGGGCTAATAGGGATGTACGCAGCAGTGCTGGCCGGTCCTGTCCTGTTTCCGAACCTTTGGTGGCCGGTTACGTTCTTCGGGATGATAGGAGCCAGCATAGGGTCCTATGCCTTGGTGTGCGCCACGGCTGGTTGGATCGGAGGACTTCACTGGAAGGACGCGATAGCCAAATTCGGCTACGTGGCCCTGCCTCTGGAGTTTGGGATCGCTATTGTGACCTTCGGGGACGATTCCCTGGGGTTCCTGCACATAACACAGCCCGCGACAGCTCTCTTCTTGGGCATAGGTTTCGTATGGAGTGTGCCCCTACTGGTCTCGATAGTAAAAAACAACTGCCGCACCCCGAAAAGGGCGGCGGCAGCTGCGTTGCCACTATTGCTTATCCTTATAGCCCTGCTATTTGCCTGGTCACACTGGTTACTTTCGGGTACGGTGATCGACGTTACCTGACAGGCGAAAACCACACGTCTATCTCCTCGATTACGGCCCCAGGCGCGAAACCACCCCTGGGCCTGCAATCGCTGAACGTGTTTGGCCCACCGACATGGCGAACGCCCTATGCCGCGACCATGTCTTGCAGGGCTACCGGTCGACTAATCTCTAGCCGGAGGCCGCTCTCTCGAAGCGGGTGACTCTCGCCATTGGAGCGGCAGCGACGCGACTTTTCGTCGACTGCTTTTTGGGCACTATAATGGAAAGCAGGTTGCCCACCGAGACGCTTTCGTATACCGGGTGCCGCAGAGACAACTCAGGGTTGACACGGTACACGTTGCGGCGGCCCCTTCTTTTGCGCTGGATGTATCCAGCAGCAGCGAGCTCGCCCACGATTTTCAGGGCCGTCCTTTCGGTGACCCCGATAGCGTTAGCCATCTCCCTCGCTGTGCTTTGGGGATACCTTGCGATCCAGCCCAGCACCAGGGCGTGATTCGTGAGGAACTTCCACTCTGCCATCGCCATCTCCCTCACCTCTTCCTTTTGTTGATAGTCAGTTCTGATCTGGCCAATCCCAAATCAGCATTTATTCGTTCTAAGTTAAATATAGCATTCACGACGTTCATATGCAAGTATTGAGTGTTACAGTTCTGTAAATCAGGTTAGCAATTTCCCCAAAACAATGGGAAGTATTCCCTGGGCAAAACTCTGTTGAGGGTTGTTTAGCGAATGGGTGAAACCAAGCCGTGCAACTAGCGTTAGCGAGTGGCTGTAGATTCAGGCGATATGACAGACACGACCATCAACTGTTTGCGCAGCACAAGAATATCGTGCATCGAAGAGGGGCTATCTCTTGCGTCCAGTGGGAAAGACAGCACCTGGAGGTCATAGAATCCCGCTGACACATCCGGGGGAATTCCAATCACAACGGACATCTTGTGGATTCCCGGGGGTACGTTCCTTTGAGCGATATGCCTGGCAAGCTGGCGGAACTCGTTGCCGTCCTGCAAGCCGATGGATACTCTTATCTCGTGAACTGCTTGCTTCCTTGCAGGGAACCTGATTTCCACGTGGAGTTTTCCGCCCCGACGCCTGATTATCGGCCGGGTGACAAGGCGGACCTTGTGCTTGGGTCTCTTGGTGAGAACCGCCTTGCGCCGAAATGGGAATATCATAGCCAAAGAGGTGAACATCTCGCCGATGGCTTGGGAGAGCCATATGTAGATCTTTAGGATTAGCAGGGCGGGCCAGGAAAGGGTCTTTAGCACTCGTGGCACTCCGGGCTCACCACATCCATGTGCGGCGAGCATGAAAGTGGCGGTGGTCGAGGATTCGTCTTTCATCTGTCGTGATGCGGTACTTATTGGCTCCCAGCACCTTGTCCGACACCTCGGTGAGTTTCTGCTCCATCCATGACTCTATGGTCGCCGGCACGGGGACGCCATGCTGTTTGGCCACAACCATGGGGACGTCGCAGGTGTCACAGTCGACAATGATGATGCGGTCGTCCTCGAAGTGAAGTGGGGTGTAGATGTTCCTTTGCCGGACCAGTCGGCAGAGGTCGCATGACGTGTCCAAGGCCTACCTACCTTTGTCCACAGAGGGCCAAACGCCTCTGCGTCCATGTTCGGGCTGACTCACAGCCGCACCAACAAGGTCGTTAATATCCCGGATGCCCTCCCGACGCATGAAATCCTGTATGCCCGCGATGACATCCAGGCAGGCCTTCGGGTTGCGGAAGTTGGCTGTGCCAATCTGCACGGCAGTGGCGCCAGCCATGATAAACTCAAGGGCATCTGAAGCCGTCTCAACGCCGCCAATGCCTACAATCGGGATATCCACTGCCTGGCGAATCTGGTAGACCATTGCTACGGCGACCGGTCGAATCGCGGGCCCGGATAGTCCGCCGGTGCCAGCACCCAGCAAAGGTCGTTTGAGTCGAACGTCTATGGCCATGCCGATAAGCGTGTTTATCGCTGAGATGGCATCTGCTCCTGAATCAGCAACAGCCCTTGCGATCTCGGTGACATCAGTAACGTTAGGGGTCATCTTCACAATCACAGGAAGTGTAGTGGCAGAGCGGACCGCCTCGGTTACCTTTGCCGCCAAGCGGACGCTTCGCCCAAACTCGATTCTGGCCTCGGCCACATTGGGGCAACTGATGTTCACCTCGATGCCAGAAACACCCGGCACTCCCTCGAGTGCGGCGGCAATGTCTCTGTACTCCTCGACCGTTTCCCCGGAGATGTTGACTATGACTGGGACTTTCCAGCGGGCCCAGACGGGGGCTTTGTCTGTGACCACGCAACGGACCCCTACGTTCTGGAGTCCAATGGAGTTGAGCATACCAGAGGGCGTTTCGGCGACGCGAGGCTGTGGATTTCCTTCCCTGGGTAGAAGTGTAGTGCCCTTGCAGACGATGGCACCCAGCCGCTGTATGTCCAGAAGGTCCGCTAACTCGATGCCGTACCCGAAGGTTCCTGAGGCTGTCATCACCGGGTTGGCCAACCGCAGTCCCTTCGGGTGTCTCGGGGCTAGCTCTACTTCGAGTGTCTGTCCATTAGGCTCGGTCATTCCTGGTCAAACTCAGGATAACGCTATTCTAGATTGACTCGTCATCCTTTGCAGGCTCATCCTCCGAAGGTTCGATTCCCTCGTCCTCCAACTCTTCCTCATCGATGTCCTCGTCGTCTTCGCCCATTCCCTCCAAACTCACAGCCTGTTTCGGGCCTTCAGCAGGGGTCTCCCCCAGCATCTCGGCTATCTGATCCGCGTGGCTAATACCACCGTTGCCACCGACGGCCACAGGTTCGAGGTTAGCACGGGTCGCAGCCAGCAAGCTTGCCGCGGCCGCCCTGACCCTCTCCATCTCCTCAAGGACTACTCGAGACCTGGCCGGGATCAGCCGCCCTATAATGACGTTCTCCTTCAGCCCCAAGAGGTGGTCCAACTCGCCCTGCAGAGCGGCCTCGGTGAGCACCCGAGTGGTCTCCTGGAACGATGCTGCCGCCAGGAAGCTATCGGTGTTGAGGGATGCCTTGGTTACGCCCAGCAGCACCGGCTGCGCAGTCGCGGGGTCGCCACCCTCGGCGACGACCTTTGCGTTCACATCTTCGAAGGCGAAGCGGTCGACGAGTTCACTTGGAAGAAGGTCTGTGTCGCCCGCCGAGTCGACCCTGACCCTACGGAGGATCTGGCGAATGATAACTTCGATATGCTTGTCGTTAATGACCACGCCCTGGGAGCGGTACACTTTCTGCACCTCCTCAACCAGGTATTGCTGCACAGCCTCGCGGCCCTGAATCCGGAGAATATCCTGTGGGTTCTTCGGGCCCTCAGTGAGAGCGTCGCCAGCCCTGACCTTGGAGCCATTGGTCACAATTATCCGGGCGGTCGGTGGCACAACGTATTCGCGGCGGTCGGTCTCCTCGTAGGTGACAACGATCTTTTCTTCAGAGAAGTTGACCTTGCCAGCGATGCGGGCGTTGAGCATGGCCGGGGGCTCGGCAGATTCGTCGTGCCCATCCTTGCCCTCGACAACTTGCTCGGCCAGGGGCGTCCCGGTCTCGACAAGACTCCCATCCTCGACCAGGAGGCGGTATCCCGATGGGACCGGGTATTCATCGTGATAGAACTCGGAACTCGTTACGGCTATCTTGCGGCCCTCCGGGCTCTCGGTCAACTCTACCTGCCCATCGATCTCTGAGAGGACAGCCTGGCCCTTAGGGGCACGCGCTTCGAAGAGCTCTTCGACCCTAGGAAGACCGCTCGTGATATCGATACCTGCGACACCTCCGGTATGGAAGGTACGCATGGTAAGCTGAGTGCCAGGCTCGCCGATACTTTGGGCTGCGATGATGCCGACGGCCTCGCCGATCTCGACGAGGCGCCCGCTTGCAAGGCTGCGGCCATAGCAAGGCCTGCAGATGCCCCGACGCGCTTCGCAGACCAGGGGCGAGCGAATGTAGACCTTGTGCAAGTCTCTACCGATCTGGGCGAGGGCCTTTTCGTGAGTGAGGCCTTTCTTCTCGACCAGGAACTTTACCGCTTCGAGCCAGTTGACCGCGGCGGCTTTGACCTCGTCCTTTGAGGCGCCTGCCTCGGCAAGCTTCTTCTGCCGGTACTCTAGGAGACAGCGAGATATAGTCTTGACCCTAATCTCATCTATCTCCTCGTTCCGAGTGACTATGATCTCTCCCGTCAACGGGTTGGCGAACGGGCCCGCGGCGGTGCGGCCAAGGATCTTCTCCTCGAATGTACCGAGAAGAGCCTTGTCGGGCTGGTCCTCGATCCATGTGCCGCCGGTGCTCTCGCAGTCCTCGTGGAGGACGATGACATCCTGGGCAACGTCGATGAGACGTCGAGTCAGGTAACCGCTGTCGGCTGTTCTAAGAGCGGTATCGGCCAAACCCTTGCGTGCTCCGTGGGTGGAGATGAAGTACTCCAGGACGGTGAGGCCCTCGCGGAAGCTCGACTTGATGGGCAGGTCGATAATCCGGCCTCGAGGGTCGGTCATCAGTCCCCGCATGCCGGCCATCTGCTTAATCTGGGCGATGTTACCTTTGGCCCCTGAAGTCGCCATCATGTAGACCGAACCGTAGTCAGGAAGCGAATCCTTTATTATCTGTTCCATTCTGTCGGAGGCCTTTGTCCATATGGCGACCGTTTGTTTGTATCGTTCCTCTTCGGTTATGAGACCGCGCTGGAACTGCTTATCAAGGAGCGCGATCTGGCTGTGGGCCTCCTCCAACACCAGGGCCTTGCTTGCCGGCACTTCCACGTCTGTTATCGCGATGCTCGCACCCGACCTGGTGGCATAGTGGAAGCCCAATCCTTTCACGCTATCGAGGACGTTGGCTGTCTCCTGGTTGCCAAGCAAGTGGTAGCACTCGGACACCAACTCTTTGAGGCTCTTCTTGTCCATGGTCTCGTTCCTGTAGCGTAGACCTTTGGCAACAGGAAGGACTTCGTTGAATATGAGCCGGCCAACGGTTGTCGCTAGATAACCGGAAGGCTGAGCGACGTCCCTGACCTTAATCGGGGCATGCAACTCGAGGTAGCCGAGTTCGTAGGCCATCCTGGCCTCGTCGAACTCGGCGAAGTGCATTCCAGCACCCTTGGCCTTGCTGTTCTCCATCGTCAGGTAGTGGCAGCCAAGCACCATGTCCAGGGTCGGGGCCACCAGCGGTTCGCCGGAGGCCGGGGAAAGCATGTTGTTGACGCTAAGCATGACCTTGCGGGCCTCGATGACAGCGGCCTTGGACAGTGGGACGTGAACAGCCATCTGGTCGCCATCGAAGTCGGCGTTGAAGGCCGCGCACACGAGTGGGTGCACCTGGATAGCGCTTCCTTCGACCAACACGATCTCAAACGCCTGTATACCGAGGCGGTGAAGGGTGGGGGCGCGGTTCAGGAACACCGGCCTCTCCTTGACCACATCTTCCAGCACGTCGAGGACTTCAGGCCGCAGACGCTCAACCATTCGCTTGGCGCTCTTAATGTTGTGGGCGAGTCCTCCCGCGACCAGCTTGTGCATAATAAACGGCTTGAACAGCTCAAGTGCCATGCGCTTGGGTATGCCGCACTGGTGTAACCTGAGGTTAGGTCCTACAACGATCACCGAGCGGCCACTGTAGTCGACACGCTTGCCAAGGAGGTTCTGCCTGAAACGGCCCTGTTTGCCTCGAAGCATGTCGGACAAGGACTTCAGGCGGTGGTTGTGACTCCCTGCGATGGCCCGGCCACGCCTGCCGTTGTCAATTAGAGCATCGACAGCTTCCTGGAGCATTCGCTTCTCGTTGCGGATGATGATCTCAGGCGCGCCGAGCTCGAGGAGCCTCCGAAGGCGGTTATTGCGGTTGATGACCCGGCGATACAGGTCGTTGAGGTCGCTTGTGGCAAACCGGCCGCCATCCAACTGCACCATGGGGCGCAGGTCCGGGGGCAACACCGGCAGGACGGTAAGGATCATCCATTCGGGCTTGTTGTTGCTTTTCCGGAACGCCTCTACGACACGAAGACGCTTGGTGGCCTTCTTGCGTCTTTGCCCAGAGGAGGAGCGTATCTCAACAAGCAACTCCTCGCGGATTTTCTCCAGCTCGACCTGCTTCAGGATTTCAAGTATGGCCTCAGCGCCGATTCCGGCGGTGAAGATGTCACCATACTTCTCCCGCAGCTCCCGGTAGCGGTTCTCTGAAACGACCATCCATGGCCGAAGCTCTTCGAGATCATCGAGGCCTACCTGGAGACCTTCCTCAAGCTCTCTCTTCTCGTCGAGTAGCGCTCGCTGTATCTCGTTCTCCTGCTTATCGGCCTCTTCGCGCTTGTACTCGACCTCGGCATCGACAAGGTCTCGCTTGCCCTGCCTGGCTTCTTCCAGTTTTGACTTGAGCTGCCCCACCTTGGCAGCGGACTTTTCGGTAAGCTCGGCGAGGTGAGCCTCCTCGATAGGGGTACCCTTCGCGACCAGGGTTTCTTCGTTGAAAACGATATCTGACCTGGTAGTCTTGCCTAGAGAAGCGCTCAACTTAGCCTGGACTGCTTCTGTAGCCTTTTGGACTTCCTCGATGGCGGCAGTATGTTCAAGTTCGAGTTTCTTCTCTTCTTGTTCGAGGCCACCCTTCATCTCATCTATTTGCTTCTCTAAGGCCTGTTCGATCTCGCCAATCTTGGCCTGGGCGACCTCGTCCTTCTGCCTAGCCTTCTCGTCAGCCTCAGCCTGCATCTTCTCCAGGATCTTCCTGCGTGCTTCCTGGTCAACCGTCACGATGATGTGCTGGTTGAAATAAAGGACCCGTTCGAGGCTTCGAGGGGAAAGGTCAAGCAAGAGCCCCAGGCGGCTGGGGGTGCCCTTCGCAAACCAGATGTGGCTGACAGGCGCAGCGAGATCGATGTGGCCCATGCGTTCGCGCCGCACTTTGGAGCGAGCGACTTCAACGCCACACCGGTCGCAGATGATGCCCTTATATCTAACGCGCTTGTACTTGCCGCAGTAGCACTCGAAGTCCTTGGTCGGGCCGAATATTCGCTCACAGAAAAGCCCGTCTTTTTCGGGTTTCAGCGTGCGATAGTTTATTGTCTCCGGTTTGATAACCTCGCCGTAGGACCAGCTTCTAATCTGTTCCGGTGAGGCGAGAGATATCCGGATGGCATTGAAATCGTTGGCTTCAGGCATTTACTCGACTCCCATTCAACAGGCCCAAACTAAATCCTGCCCGGACTAATCTCTTCTAGCCCTTTCTCTAGTTCCGAGGTCTCAGGTGCGGTCTCCTCGGGAAGGGTCACCTTCTCCTCCTCTTCATTGAGAAGCTCCACGGCCAGGCCGAGGCTCTGAAGCTCCTTAAGGAGGACGTGAAACGATTCCGGCACACCTGGCTGGCTTACATCCTCCCCTTTGACGATGGCCTCATATGTTTTCACCCTGCCTACGACATCGTCCGACTTGACAGTCAATATCTCCTGTAGGTTGTGGGCAACACTGTAGGCTTCCAGCGCCCACACCTCCATCTCCCCGAAGCGCTGGCCACCAAACTGGGCCTTGCCGCCGAGAGGCTGCTGGGTAATCAAGGAGTAGGGCCCTGTGGAGCGGGCGTGGACCTTGTCCTCGACCATGTGGATAAGCTTCATCATGTAGACATGACCCACGGTCACCGGGTCATCGAAGCGACCGCCAGTCCTTCCATCGTAGAGGACGGTCTTGCCAAAGACGGGGGGCGCCATCTTCTTCTCTTTGTAGAGCGTCCTGGCCTTGGCAAACAACTGGTCGTCGTTCTTCAGGTCATCAACGTTGACTCCGGCCTCTTCCTGAAGCCAAATGCGGGTGCACACACGCTTCGCCTCGCCAAGATGCTTGTCGTTGAAAATCCTCTCGGCCTTGTAGCCGCGGGGCTCGAGCCAAGCCTTCACTTTGGCCATGTCGACGACGGTATTTCCATCGAAGCCAAGAGGCGGAATGGCGCCAGCCTTCTGGGCAATCCAGGCCCTGCCTAGCTCGTCTTCAATTGCGGTGTCTTGAGCGCCATCGAAGACGGGTGTGAGGGCAGCGAAGCCGAGCATGGAGGCCGCTAACCCCAGGTGTGTCTCAAGGACCTGACCAAGGTTCATACGAGAAGGAACGCCAAGCGGGTTGAGGACGATGTCCACAGGGGTGCCATCGGGAAGGAATGGCATGTCTTCCATAGGCAGGATCTTCGCAATGACGCCCTTGTTCCCGTGACGCCCGGCCATTTTGTCGCCCTCAGAGACCTTTCTGGTTTGGGCCACCCAGACGCGCACGAGCTTCTTGACTCCAGGGGGCAACTCATCCTTGTTTTCCAAGAAGACCTTGACGTCGATGACTTTGCCTCGCTCACCATGAGGCACTCTGAGGGAGGTATCCTTGACCTCTCGGGCCTTCTCTCCGAAGATTGCGCGGAGGAGCTTCTCCTCGGCAGTAAGCTCGGTCTCACCTTTGGGCGTGATCTTGCCCACGAGGATGTCGCCAGGACCTACCTCGGCTCCGATCCGGACTATGCCGCTTTCGTCAAGGTCATGCAAGTTCTCTTCGCCAACGTTCGGTATGTCACGAGTGATCTCTTCATCTCCGAGCTTCGTGCTTCTAGCCTCAACCTCATGTTTCTCGATGTGGATAGAGGTGAAGAAGTCTTTCTTGACAAGGGCCTCGCTGATGATGACCGCGTCCTCGAAGTTGTAGCCCTCCCAGCTCATGAAAGCGGCGAGGACGTTCTGGCCCAAGGCCAGTTCGCCGTGGTCGGTCGAAGAGCTGTCCGCCAGGGGCTGGTTCTTCCGTACAACGTCGCCGACGTTGACGATGGCCCGCTGGGTGTTGCAGGTGCCCTGGTTACTCCTCGTGAACTTGAGCAGCTTATAGGTTCTCTCGTTGTTGTGAGTGTCCCTGACCTTGATTTCCCTGCCTGTCACAGAGGTTACGACGCCCTCGGCTTCGGCGAGCACCATCTGGCCGCTATCCTGCGCGACTCGACCTTCCATGCCTGTGCCGACCACGGGGGCTTCAGAACGAAGCAGGGGGACGGCCTGGCGCTGCATGTTCGATCCCATCAAGGCGCGGTTGGCGTCATCGTGCTCGAGGAAGGGCACCAGAGCTGTCGACACGCTGACGATCTGTTTGGGGGAGACGTCCATAAATGCCAGGTTCAGGGGATCATCCATGAGGAAGTCAGCCCCTCTCCGTATTTCGACCTTCTCGTCGACAAACTGGTTGAGAGAGTCCACCCGCGCACTGGCCTGAGCGATGTTGTGCTGCTCTTCCTTATCGGCGGACATGTAGACGATCTCGTTGGAGACAAACGGCTTCACTTTGACTGTCTGAATCTTCAACTGGGTTATTTTCTTGGCCTTGTCGTTATTTATGACATCCCCAGCCTTGATGACCGTGTCGCCCGAAGATGTCGTGATGGTCTCTCGGACGGTGCGGCCGACGACCTCTTCGTAACGGTTGGGGACCTCTTTCATGACCCGTCGATAGGGGGTCTCGATGAAGCCGTACTCGTTCACTTTGCCATAGGTAGCCAGAGAGCCCAGAAGTCCAATGTTGGGGCCTTCAGGGGTCTCGATGGGGCATATGCGACCGTAGTGGGAGTGATGGACGTCGCGAACGTCGAACCCGGCTCGCTCCCTGGAAAGGCCGCCGGGGCCGAGGGCGGAGAGCCTCCGCTTGTGGGTGAGCTCGGCGAGGGGGTTGGTCTGGTCCATGAACTGTGAGAGCTGGGAACCGCCGAAGAACTCCTTGATCGCCGCCACTACGGGTCGGACGTTTATGAGGGCCCCAGGTGTCGCCTGCTCGGGATCGACCAGGGTCATGCGCTCTTTCACCACACGTTCCATCCGCAGGAGACCGATCCGGAGCTGATTCTGAATCAGTTCACCAACAGCCCTTATGCGCCTGTTGCCCAGGTGGTCGATATCGTCCGGGTGATCCTTGCTGTTGTTGACCGTCACGATGTTGCGGACGATGCTAATCAGGTCCTCGCTCGTTAAGACGCGCGGCGAGAGAGCGTTGAATACGTCAAAACAGAATTGAACAGCCTTGGCCTCGGCTTCGGAAGAGTCATAAGTCTCGAAGCTTTTGCGAATGCCGTCAACTTCTTCTTGAAGCTCACGCGGGATGAAATAGGCCAGGGACTTAGACCAGCCCATGACGTCCCGAGTCTTGTTTATGAGGTCCAACTGCTCCTTGATTCCAGGCTCGGAGACCTTGCTGAACTTGCCGAAAGCCTTCTTGACACCTTCGAACTTGGTTTTGGCCTCTTCCTGAGAAAGCTTGCGGGTGTCAGCTTCAGTCGGCGCGCCATGGCGCAGGCGACTATTGAGTTTGTACCTTCCCACTCTGCCGAGGTCATACCTGCGGGGGTTGAAGAAGAGAGCGAACAGAAGATTGCGGGCGTTCTCGGGGTTGGAGGGCTCGCCCGGTCGAAGTTTTTTGTAGAAGTCCACAAGAGCCTCTTTCTCGGTCTTGACGGAGGGCTCTCGTTCTATGGTGGTCTTGATGTACTGGTGGTCAGCATTGGTGTCAACGTCAGCGAACATCTCCAGGAGTTGGTCGTCCTTGCTGAAACCCATTGCCCTGAGTAGGGTGACTACCGAGACCTTGCGTTTCCGGTCGACCTTGACCGAGATGACGTCCCTGTTGCTCGTCTCAAACTCAAGCCAGGCACCACGGTTCGGGATGAGTTTGGAGAAACACAGCCCCTTGCCGGTGCCGATGTCCTCTTCTATCGTGAAGTAGACACCTGGGGAGCGCACCAACTGGCTCACCACTACCCGCTCGGCGCCGTTGATGACAAAGGTGCCCCGACGTGTCATCAAGGGAATATCGCCCATGAAGAGCCACTGCCTTATACGCTCACCGGCGCCCTCACCGGTCTTCTTTTCGAGCTCTACTTCCACATAAAGGGGGACCGAATAGGTCATGTCGCGCTCACGGCACTCTTCCTCGGAGTACTTTGGCATGACCCAGCGGTCGAGGTGTGCCACGTACTCGAGCCGGGGGTGGCCGTCCGGGTACTTCTCGTCCTTGAACTGGTACCCGACAAACCTCAGCTCATACTTGCTTCCGGCGAACCCCTGAATTGGCGAGACCTCGTTGAAGAGCTCTTTGATGCCCTCGTCTAGCAGCCACCGGAACGAGTCCAGCTGTATCTGGACCAGGTTTGGGACCTCTAGGACGTCGGCTATCTTGCCGTAGGATTTTCGAAGGGAAAGCTTCTCCGACGAAGCAGCAGCGTTCATGCTTTACGCTCCCGAAAATGAAAATAACAGGTAGCCCTAGGTATGGGCTACCGCGTCCTGAGGGACCGCGCTTCTAAGAGGGACTGGTCTGAAGAATTTTAGAGGCATAATTCGACAACCTACGTATTCTACCAGTTGTCTGATTGTCTTGTCAAGCGGGAAGTATCGAGTTTTGGGCCAGTTTGCTCTCACACATTCATGACATGGAGGTCAGTGCCCTTCGCCTTGACACCTTTTGACCAATAACCTACCATGAACCGAGAGAACCCTTGGAATTGACTGCTATGGAGGTTCAGTCTATTTTGCCGTCCGCTGATAGGAAATCTCCATCGCAACGCGATGGGCAGAACAGCTCAACGCAGTGGTATGCTGTCGTGCTCGCTGCTGGCAAGGGCACCCGCATGAAGTCCAAGAAACCCAAGGTCCTCCACGAGGTGAGCGGGCGGCCCATGCTGGGCTATGTGGTCGAAGCAGCGAAGGCGGTGGGCGTTCGTGAAGTGGTTGTGGTGGTAGGGCAGGGCGCCAAAGAGGTGAAGCGCTTCTTGGGTGAAAGTGCGACGCCAGTCGAGCAGCGCGAACAACTAGGCACTGGACACGCCCTTCTTCAAGCCAAGGCCTTGCTTGGCGGCTTCCGAGGGAATGTCCTTGTGCTAAATGGTGATGTCCCGCTGGTCAAGACCAAGACCCTGAACGCGATGATGGAGCACCATATCGCGCATCGTGCAGTCGCGACGGTGCTTACATGCCAGGGATGTTCCATGGATGGGCTCGGGCGAGTAGTGCGTGACGGGTTGGGCAAGGTGACCGGCATCGTGGAAGAAGCAGAAATGCTCGAAGAACACAAGGCAATCACAGAAGTAAATGCCGGGATATACTGTTTCGAGGCCGAGTGGCTCTTGTCCAGCTTGGAAGGCCTTAGGCCGGGCAAGAAAGGCGAGTTGTACCTGACAGACCTGATCGCGATGGCTTTGGAAGCTGGGCGGCCTGCAGAGGGCTACGTGACGAAAGACCAGGCAGATGCGCTGGGCATAAACGATCGAATCCAGTTGGCCATGGCAGAGGGGTTGATGCGAGAGCGCATCCGTGAGAACTGGATGAGGAACGGCGTTACGTTCGTGGACCCTCCCTCGACATTCGTGGACGCGGACGTGCGGATAGGGCAAGACACGGTGATCTATCCTTTCACGACCATCGTGGGTCGAACAACCATAGGGGAGGAGTGCGAGATTGGCCCGCACGCGATTATCAAGGAATCGGTGGTTGGGGATAGGTGCAAGGTGGAAGGGGCCCTGCTCGAGGGGGCGTCGCTAGCTGCCGAAGTGCAGGTCGGGCCGTTCTGCCACCTCCGGTCGGGGAGCCGCCTCGAGACGGGGGTGCACCTGGGCAACTTCGTCGAGGTCAAGAAAAGCCACCTGGCGAAAGGGGCCAAGGCGGGTCACTTCAGCTATATCGGGGATGCGATCGTGGGTGAAAACGTGAACATTGGGGCCGGCACCGTCACCTGCAACTACGACGGTGTCCGAAAGAACCAGACCATCATCGAGGACGATGCCTTCATCGGGAGCGACTGTATGCTTGTCGCTCCTGTCCGGGTCGGAGCCAGGGCAAGGACGGGCGCGGGGTCGGTGGTCACAAAGGATGTGCCTCCGGATGCGACGGTAGTTGGTGTGCCAGCGCGCAAGGTTCCGGCAAAACCTCAAGCAACCAAGCCAGAACCCTAAATTCATTACCCCAGTTGTCCCTAAGGAATTGGATTTGGATACTGATAGCACTATCGCGCTGGTTGTTCTTGTGCTCTCGCTATTCTTCCTGGTTGCCACGGCGCTGGTAGCGGCAGCGATCAGGGTGGAGTCACGTGTCGATATGGACAAGGGGGTCGGTGAGACAAGGCTTCCTTCGAACCTTGCTGATGCCGCCAGGCTTCCCTTCATGGTCTTGTTTACGGCGTCTGCAATCTATCTCACTGTCAACCTCACCTCATTTAGCTGGCCGAGCGTGCTGTTGCCTTCCTTACTGGTGCTGTGCCTCACCGCCGCAATACTGTTGATCGCCGGATCCAAGGCACTTTCTGGGAGTAAGGTTGCTGTCGGATTGGCGGGCCTGTCGCAAAGAGGTTTCCGAGCTATCGCATGGCCGTACATTCAGATGAAGACCATCGCTGAGCCGCACGCCCCTGCCCGACCAACACCGTTGGAAGATGATATGGCGCCGAGCAAAGAGGTGATGAAGCTGGTCGCCGACCTTGAGGAGGAGGCTGGACTCGATAAGCACGGAGGCAAGATGATTCGAGCCGTGCTGGAGCTCGACAAGACGACGGCGAGAGAGATTATGGTGCCCCGAATAGACATCAAAGCAGTGAGCACAGGGTCACCGATGTCGGAAGTGAACAGAATTATTCTGGAGGAGGGTCACAGCCGAGTTCCCCTTTACGACGGCACGGTTGACCATATCGTGGGCGTCATCTATGCCCGGGACGTTTTGAAGTACACCTGCATCGGAGAACCCGTCGCCGACCTCAGAACGCTGGCCAAGCCTGCCTATTTTATTCCAGAGACAAAGAACATCCGCGAGCTCCTCAGGGAGTTCCAGGAGAGGCGGGTCCATCTTGCCATAGTGGTCGACGAGCACGGGGGCACCGCAGGACTTGTGAGCCTCGAGGACTTGCTCGAGGAGATCGTTGGCGATATCGAGGAGGAGTTTGAGCCGGCCGCGCCTCTGATAGTGTTAGTGAATGAAAACGAGGCGCTGCTCGATGGCCGGGCCTTGTTGGACGAGATCAACGAGAAGCTGTCCCTTCACCTGACCAGCGATGGATTCGACACACTAGGGGGCTTTGTCCTTCACCACCTGGGGAAGATGCCCAAGGAAGGGGATATCATCCGCGTTGACGTAGTAACCCTTGAAGTGCTGGCGACACTCGGGAGAAGGGTAAAGAGGGTGAAGCTTACAAAGAGCACCCCCTCAGGAGAGACCTCGGTCGGGCAAGCGCCACTGAACACCCGGTTGCAGCCCTGATTCGTGCGCCCTATAATTCTGCCGGAGGACTGCTGACATGCTTCTGGCGATCGACATTGGCAACACCAATGTGACCGTGGGCCTCTTTCGCGGCGATAATTTGATAGCTACGTGGCGTGCGAAAACGGATGTCCACAGGCAACCAGACGAGTACGCCGTTCTCCTGATGAACCTCTTGAGCCACAAAGGAATTCCCCTCGCGGAAATCAGGAAAGCCGCTATCGCCAGCACGGTACCCCCACTTATTAGCACCTTCGAAGAGTTGAGCCGCGAATATTTTCATGTAAACCCGCTCGTCGTGGGGGCGGGTACCAAGACAGGCATGCGCGTTCTTTATGAGAACCCGAAGGATGTCGGCGCGGACCGTGTTGTCGATGCAGTGGCCGGCTACAAGCTGTACGGGGCCCCGCTCATTATCGTTGACTTTGGCACTGCCACTGTGTTCGATGCAGTCACAAAGGACGGCGACTACCTCGGTGGAGCGATAGCTCCTGGCATTGGAATAGCAGCGGAAGCCCTTTTTGAGCACGCCTCGAAGCTCCCACGGATTGAGCTCCTAAGACCCAAGACAGCAATAGGCCGCAATACTGTGTCGAGCATGCAGTCGGGGCTCATTTTCGGGTATGTGGGCCTGATCGAAGGGCTTGTCGAGCGGTTCCAGCGCGAACTCGGGGGTGGAGCGAAGGTCGTGGGGACAGGCGGGCTGGTCGGCATCTTCGCAAAGGAAACGAAGGTTATCGATATCGTGGACAGGGGCCTCACCCTCACCGGGTTGCGGATGCTCCACGAACTCAATGAGAAGCCAGGGGCGGCCTAGCCGTGTCCATACAGATACTTGAGGACAAACGAATCGTGCTGGGTGTTTCCGGAAGTATCGCAGTTTACAAAGCGGCGGACCTGGCGAGCAAGCTCGCTCAGGCCGGGGCCCTGGTCGACGTGGTGATGACCAGGGAGGCCCAGCAGTTCGTAACGCCCCTTACGTTCAGAAGCCTGACCCACCGCGCAGTAGCACGGGACCTCTTCGACCCGGACTCGGCCCTCAGCATAGAGCACGTCGCCCTCGCAGAAACTGCCAACGTGGTCGTGATAGCACCTGCTACCGCTAACATCATTGCCAAGCTCGCCCACGGTCTTGCCGACGACCTTCTCACCTGCATTCTTCTTGCGACAAAGGCACCGGTCATCGTGGCCCCCGCCATGGACGGCAACATGTTCCAAAACCCTGCAACACAAGAGAACCTGCTGCGATTGGAGAAGAGAGGGGTCACGGTCGTTGGGCCTGCGAAAGGACGGCTCGCCTCTGGCCTAGTCGGAGTGGGCCGCATGGGCGAGCCACTGGAGATCGTCGACACCATACGGCTTATGCTGGGCCGCAACGGAGACCTCGCGGGCAGGCGGGTGGTGGTTACGGCGGGTGGGACGCATGAGCCAATCGACCCGGTGCGAGTCATTGGCAACCGCTCGTCCGGAAAGATGGGTTTCGCGCTCGCCGAGGCTGCCAGGGACCGCGGGGCCGAGGTCACTCTGATCGCAACCGGAGTTCCGATGTCCGACCCAGTCGGTCTGAAAACAGTGCGGGTGGAGACTGCTGAACAGATGCGAAGCGCCGTCACGAAGGCCATCAAGGGGTCTGACGCACTCCTGATGGCTGCTGCCGTCGCTGACTACAGACCCGAGAAAACAGCCTCATCGAAGATCAAAAAGAACTCCACCACTTTGACTCTCCAACTTGTTCGAACGCCCGACATTCTAGGCGAAGTGAAGGGCGATTTCCTACGGGTTGGCTTCGCGGCGGAGAGTGATGACCTGGTCAAGAACGCAAAGGCCAAGCTCGTGAAGAAAGGCCTCGACTTGATTGTGGGCAACGATATCACCGCGAAAGACAGCGGGTTTAGCGTCGACACCAACCGGGTCGTGCTCGTTGGCCGCAATGGGAATGTCGAAGAGTTGCCGCTCATGTCCAAGTATGATGTTGCTAACAAGATACTGGATAGAGTCGTTGCCCTCCTGGCCACCGGGTCGTAGTCTAGCGACCTTAACCTGCTATAATGTCTTTACTGGTGGAGCATGCTTTTCTATTTCTTGGACACCCTTATACGTGAACCCCTGATCTTCCTCCGGTTATTGCCACTCATCCTGGTTACTTTCGTGCTGTCGTTGCTCATCGCGATGACTGTCCACGAGTTTGGCCATGCGCTTGTAGCCCACATGCTTGGCGATGAGACGGCCCGTCGAGCGGGAAGACTCTCGTTGAACCCGCTGCGTCACTTAGACCCGGCGGGAACCATCCTACTGCTCATCGTGGGGATTGGCTGGGGCAAACCTGTTCCTGTGAACCCGAATCTGCTAGGCAGAGGGGCGCGGCAGGGCATGGCCGTGGTAGCGGCGGCAGGCCCGGCAGCGAATTTCGTCACAGCAGCGATCGCAGCCATCCCAATCCAGCTCGGCCTGGTGCAGTGGCGAACGCCACTTGATGGCATCCCCGGATACTACAGTGTAGACGGGATAGTGCCGACACTATTTGCGTTCGTCATTTTCTATAACATTCTTCTGGGCGTTTTCAACCTTATCCCTATCTCACCTCTCGATGGGTTCAAGGTCCTCCTCGGCATACTCCCGGCCGGCCTCTCATTCTCCCTCGCCAAGCTTGAACAGTATGGTATGGCCATACTGATACTTCTATTCGCCCTCGACTGGTTCACCAACATGGGCATCTTCTGGCGAATTATCAGCGGCCCCGCCAACACCATCGGAACTCTTTTCGTCGGGCGCCCATTCCTGTAGAATATAAGCCTTACGATCAGCAGGCGGGCGAAGCTACCTGGGAAGGGGTGCAGCATGCAACATGTTGCCATAATTGGGTTGGGGCTAATTGGGACATCGATGGGTCGGGCGCTCAAACAGGCCAAGGTCGAGGGACTTCGAATTGTGGGCCACGACAAGGAACCGACCAATGCCTCCAAGGCGCAGAAGCTCGGAGCGGTTGACAAGGTAGAGTGGAACATCATCGAGGCTACCAAGGACGCGGGCGTCGTCATCGTAGCCACGCCTGTTATGGCTATCAAAGACGTTATGGAGGCCATCGGGCCCCATGTTAAGCCCGGCTGTGTCGTGACCGACACGGGTAGCACCAAGGCCCAAGTGTTGAAGTGGGCGGAGGAGATTCTTCCCAAAGGGGTCAGTTTCGTGGGCGGGCATCCTATGGCGGGGAAGGAGACCTCGGGGCCGGAAAACGCGGAGGCCGACCTCTTCAGGGGTGCGGTCTACTGTGTCATACCAGCAAAGGATGCTGCGCCTGAAGCGGTACAGGCGGTGGTCGGAATTGCGGAACTGGTGGGAGCCAAGCCCTTTTTCTTGAGCGTGGGCGAACACGAGAGCTTCGTGGCTGCTGTCAGCCACCTGCCCATCGTACTTTCGGCTGCCCTGGTATCTTCGACAAGCAAAAGCCCGTCCTGGCATGAAATGTCAAAGCTGGCTGCATCCGCGTATCGGGATGTCACTCGACTCGCCTCCGGCGACCCGGAAATGAACCGCGACATATGCATGACGAACCGCCAGGAGATCGTGTCCTGGATAGACCGGATGATTGCAGAGCTTTTAGAGTTCAAACGACTGATGAACGAGAACGAGAAGGGGCTGGCCCAGGTCTTCGCGAATGTGCACGAAGCCAGGGAGAGGTGGGTCAACCATCTCATCGAAAGCCCCGGCGGCCAAGCTTCTGTGGGCGGTCTCCCGAGCGCGGGCGAGCGGCTGAGCTCTCTTCTTGTTGGCGAGTTGCTCTCTAAAAAGGGCAAAGCAATGATGGATCGGTACGAAAACAAGGACGGTAAATCTAAGAAGTAGCCCCAGAGTTTTTGATGAACAAAGCCATTCGAAGGCCCAAGGCCCTGCGCGGTGAGGTTTCTCCACCCGGCGACAAATCCCTGACTCACCGCGCATTGTTGTTCAACGCAATCGCCAACGGGACCGCCAAAGTCACGAACTACTCGAGGGGCGCCGATTGCCTCTCGACGATGGCCTGTCTCAAAGCCCTGGGCGCCCGCATCCAGGAAGATGGTAGCACACTCACCATCCATGGCTCGTCAGGAGAAGGCCTGACCGAACCAGTGGATGTGCTCAACGCGGGCAACAGCGGTACAACAATCAGGCTGATAAGCGGCCTGCTTGCAACCACGCCATTCCTCTCGGTCATCACCGGAGATAGCTCACTGCGCTCTCGACCAATGGGGCGCCTGGCCGAACCGCTGCGGCTCATGGGCGCTCAGATATGGGGACGTCGTGGGGACACTCTAGCGCCTTTGGCCATCAAGGGAGGCCATCTGAAAGGCATCAACTACCGGCTGCCCGTGGCGAGCGCCCAGATAAAGTCAGCGGTGCTCATTGCGGGGCTTTTTGCCAGCAGCGAAACCACGGTCGAGGAACCCATGCTATCTCGAGACCACACGGAGCGCATGTTTGCGGCTATGGGAGTCAAACTCCAGCAACGCGGGTGCGCCACAACGATCGCACCGGGTCCCCTCTCCTCGGTAGACGTCCGTGTCCCGGGTGACATTAGCTCGGCGGCTTACTGGCTTCTAGCAGGCGTGTTGCATCCGAATGCTCAGGTCAGGGTGACAGGTGTCGGAGTGAACCCAACCCGGACCGGCATCCTTGACGTCCTTTCTCAGATGGGCGCTGAAGTTTCAGTCGAGAACCGGCAAGAGTCAGGCGGCGAACCTGTAGCCGATATCATTGTGTCATCGAGCATGCTTCACGGCGTCGAAGTGAGCGGCCCACTGATTCCCAGGACTATTGACGAGTTGCCTCTGGTCGCTCTGGCAGGTTGCTTTGCTAGTGGAACGACGGTCATCAAAGACGCCAGCGAGCTCCGGGTGAAGGAAAGCGACCGGATAAGCGCGACGGTTCAGGAGCTTTCCAAACTCGGAGCGAAGATCGAGGAGTTGCCGGACGGCATGGTTATCCACGGTGGCCATAGGCTGACCGGGGCAGAGTGTGTCTCGCATGGAGACCACCGGCTCGCGATGACCCTCGGGGTGGCAGGGTTGGCCATCCAGGGTGAGACGGTCATCCATGACGCCGAGGCCGTGGAGATATCTTACCCTGAGGTCTGGAACGACCTGGAGAAGCTCTGTCGATAGGAGGGGGAGCGTTGTTGGCTATAGAGCTTGTCCATGTGGGATTTGGGCATATCGTGGTCGCAAACAGGCTGCTAGCGATATTGCCCGGGACTTCGCCTGCGCGGGGGTCCTATTCACTCACAACGCGTAACCTCATAAGAGAGGCCAGGAAGAACTCTCTGGTGGTTGACATGACAAGCGGGCGCCGGACCAAGTCGGTGCTGGTTATGGATACGGGTCATATAGTCCTGGTGGCCATGAGCCCGAAGACCGTCGCCACCAGGTTGGCTGAAGCCCCACGAGGCAGGGGCCTACAAACATGGCAAGAGGAGGAGGAATAAGCTGGAAAGCCTGCGACCGTATCTGACCAGGCACCCACTACTTCTCATCCTGTCTGGCCCGTCCGGAGTTGGAAAAGACGCCGTTCTGGCCAGGATGAGGGATCTCGGCTGCGACTTGCACTACACCATAACCTACACCACGCGATCGCAGCGGGCCAATGAGCGCCATGGAGTCGACTACTTCTTTGTGAGCCGCAGCACCTTCGAGGAGATGTTGCACAAGGGCGATCTTCTGGAGTACGCCGAGGTCTATGGCAACTGGTACGGTATCCCCAAGTCGCAGGTTCAGTCTGCGTTTGCCCGAGGCAAGGACGTCATCATCAAGACTGACGTTCAGGGCGCCGCTACCATAAAACGACTGGCCCCAAAGGCTGTCATGGTGTTCTTGGCCCCGCCTTCAATGCAGGAGCTCGAGAGGCGGTTGCGCTGGCGGATGACGGAGTCCCAGCACGACCTGATGGTCAGGATACGAACTGCCCGAGAAGAGATGACGAAGCTCCCGCTTTTCGACTATGTGGTGATGAATGACAAACTGGACGAGGCGATAAGCCAGATCAAGGCTATCATCGCTGCTGAGAAGTGCCGAGTGCCACCTCGGATAGTGAAACTCTAGGCCTTGCGGCCGTCTTGGCCTTTCATCCGAATGGACAGCGTCGCCACCCGCCTTCCAAGGGTTCGAGCCTGCTCAAGGTCTTCATCCTGTACCTTGCCGGCCGCCGTTGCCCCATAGTAGGAGCCTGTTCTCTGCATCGTGTCGTTCCACGGGAGACCAACGATAACCATTCCGTTTGCCAGCAACCAGTGGATCAGTTGCAGCAACGTCGCCTCGGTTCCTGAGGACTTCGAAAGCCCGGCAGTGAATGCTGCCCCAATCTTGTTGGCGAGTTGGCCCTCTTCCCAGACGCCGCGCAGGGTGCGGAGCCAGTGCTTCATTTTGCCCGTCATGCCCGACCAGTTTGGCGAGCCCAGGATTATCGCGTCGGCGGACAGCATGTCTTCCCTGCGGGCATTGTCGATGGTGACCAGCCTTGCCCTGGCGCCAGGCACCGACTGGGCTCCCTGACCAACAGCCGATGCCAACTGCTCGATAAGGCCCCGACTATCGTAGAGCACCAGGACTTCCACGCTCATCTGCATCCTCCATGCCTCATTTGACCAACCGGGCTAGTCTGGCTTCTTCTGGTCCTTCTTGTAGCTCTCAACCGCCTTGTAAACCCGAAGCATCTCTTCGTCGGCTGGGTTCTTTGAGTAGTAGGGCTTGATGACTACGCCGCCAAAGGCCACCACTATTCCCGGGTGATCGTCGATGCAGAAGTCAGGGACAACCTCGACACCCAGCTCGACCAGGCTGTTCTTGTAGTCAGAAAGAGGTTTGATGTAGCAGGTCTCGATGAACTGCCGGAGGTCGTGCCGCTTGATTACTTCCCATCTAAGCCCGACGCCGGACCAGATGTAAATGTTGTGTCCATCATCTTTCAGTTTTTGAAAAACGTCCCTTACGTGAGGTCTTAGGCTTGAGTCGTCCGAGACGAGGGTGTAATCGACGTCGAAAAAGACGTTCATGTTTTCCAGTTTCCTTTACCCGGTACAGAGATTACAGCAAAACGCGGAACGGCACAAGACGATACGCTGGGATTTAAGGTTGACAGGGAAGGCTAAATTCTCCGTGCCTCTTCGGCCATCCTTGGGTCGAGGGCGTCTCGAAGGCCGTCGCCAAGGAAGGTGAAGGCGAGCATCA
>ORJL011615663.1_pt1 | contig 24533 bp, 27 predicted proteins | sample 1779941 | NCBI WGS metagenome assembly ORJL01 (sample SAMEA104232317, study PRJEB22302) | groundwater metagenome | biome: forest; feature: aquifer; material: groundwater | place: USA | collected 2011-08-07 | depth 5.8 m
CCCGATGAGCTGGTGACCACGGTGGTGGACGTAGGCGCCTACGTGGACGCCAAGCTAGGGGCCATCCGCAGCCACCGCACCCAGATCAACCCCAACAACCCCCTGCTACGTCTGCCGGAAGACCTGGTGCGCCGCTTTCTAGAGAAGGAGCACTTCACCCTGGCTCCTCAAGGCGCACCCCTGGACTGCCTGGCGCGGCTGCCCTGATTCAAGCTCCCACGGCCCGGGGGCGGGCATCGCCAGTGCTACAATGGGCCCATTCGTAAGCCCTAAGGAGGCGCCACCGTGCCCTACGCCAAAGTCAACGGCGTCCGGCTCTACTACGAGCGCCATGGCTTTCCCGACAAGCCGCCCTTGGTCCTCATCCACGGCGGGCAAGGTGATTCCTCCATGCTGGCCGACCTTGTGCCCATGTTCTCCCGGGAGTTCCGGGTCCTGCTGTTCGATCAGCGCGGCCTGGGACGTAGCGACAAGCCCGACGTGCCCTACACCATCCCCTTGATCGCCGACGACACCGCCGCCCTCATGGAGCGCACCGGCTTCAACCCCGCCCACGTGCTGGGCGTCTCCTTGGGCGGCATGATCGCTCAGGAGCTGGCGCTGCGCCACCCGGACCAGCCTTTGAGCCTGGTGCTGGGCTGTACCAGCCCCGGCGGGCCGAGGGCTCTCCGTCTCGCGGCCCGCAACCGCGCTTACACCAACGAGCCCCTCAGCGACGAGGAGCGCGGCCGCGCCCTGGCGGAGGCGATATTCACCCCGGGCTTCCTGAAGGAGCACCCCGAGATGGTGGACAAGCTCATCGCGCTGCGCCGCGCCCACCCCTTAGACCCAGTGGGCTTTGCCCGGCGTCTGGAGGCTGCCGTGGCATGGCCGGGCGCCTACGACCGCCTCTCTCAGATTGCCTGCCCCACCCTAGTCATCACGGGCGCCCAGGACAAACTGGTGCCGGCGACTAACTCGCGCCTGTTGGCCCGCGCTATCAAGGGCTCGGAGCTCGTAGTCCTGGACCACGCCGGCCACGGGTTTTGGCTGGAGCGGCCCCAGGAGAGCAAGCGGGCGCTCCTGGCCTTCCTGCGCAGGCAAATCGCCGGCCGCGCTACGACACGCGCTGCCTCAAAGCTCCGCGCTCGGCTTCAAGCCGCACCTGCCAGGGCGGCAGCGAAGAGAGCCGCCACGTCCAAGGTGCTGCCACCCGCGCGCGGCGGAGCACCCTCGAAAGCGAGAGCGCGAGCTGGTCGGTAAGGCGAGTTGCGAGGCGGCGGGCTGACCACCTCGCAGTCGCGACAATAAAGGGGGCCCTCATGCCTGCCATCTCCGTCAATGGCGTCCGCCTCTACTACGAGTCCACCGGCAGCGGCTACCCCGTCGTCTTCCTCCACGGGTTCGCCGGTACCACCAGCATGTGGAGGCCCCAGGTCGGCCCCCTGTCCCAGCGCTATCGCTTCCTCGTCTACGACGCCCGCGGCCACGGACAGTCGGAGAGCCCGACCTCCGCCGACCAGTACTCCGCCGACATCATCGTGGAAGACCTGTACCAGCTCCTGCGCGCCCTGAAGGTCGAGCAAGCCGTAGTGGGCGGCCTCTCCATGGGCGGCTACGAGTCTCTCCGCTTCTATCTGCGCCATCCCGAGGTCGTGACCGCCCTCATCCTGATGGACACCGGCCCCGGCTATCGCAACCCCGCCCGCATGGCGGAGTGGAACAAGCAGCAGGAAGAGCGCGCGCAGCTGTTGGAGAAGCAGGGCATCCGCTCCTTCGCCGACGACCCCGGCACCCGGTCCCTGGACAGCTACACCCCGCGCGAGCTGATGCTCAGGCAGAACCCAGTGGGCCTGGCCCACATGGCCCGCCGGGCGGTCTCCCAGCACGACTCCTTCGTCATCGAGCGCCTGGGCGAGGTGAGGGTGCCGACCCTGGTGCTGGTAGGGGACCGGGACAAGCCCTTCCTCCAGGCCGCCGACTACATGGCCACGGCGATCCCGGGCGCTCGCAAAGCGATTATCCCCAACGCGGGCCACGCCTCCAACATCGACAATCCGGAGGCCTTCAACCGCGAGGTGCTGGGCTTCCTCGCCGGCCTCAAGCTCAAATAGGAGTTGTGGTATGGCCGAGCCGACTGTCGCTGTCCTCATCGACTACGAAAACGTTGGGTTGAGCGCGTTGCCAGACTTGTTCGACAAGATTTCTGACGTCGGTCGTGTCATCGTCCGGAGGGCTTACGGAGACTGGTCAGCAGCCAAGGAGGAGGCAAGGGATCAGCTGCTTGAGCTTGGTATTGAGGCGATACAGAACTTCCACTCCAAAGGGTCGGCAAAGAACTCCGCAGATATCCGTCTGGCGGTGGACGCGATTGAGTTGCTATATCGTTCACCCGTAGAAGTATTTGTGATCGTCTCTGCTGACAGTGACTTCGTCCCGTTGGTCGGTAAACTTCGAGCGGGCGGGAAGGAAGTAATTGGCGCTGGCCGGCAGGACGTAGTGTCGTCCACCCTAGTTAAGTCATGCGACAGGTACATTTATCTCGGCGGTGATAGCGCGCAGCTCAAAGGCGTAAAACGCACGGCACCACGAAGGGGCAAGGCTGAGAAGCTAGCCTCGCAGTATTCTGCAGCCGTTCAAGATCTATTACTGCGTGCTTTGAAAGCCTCTGCTGGTACAGATGGAAAGGTAGTCGGAGCGAAGCTTAGCCAGACTATGCTTCGTATTGACCCTAGTTTTGATTTCCGAGCATTGAGTTTCAAGTCGTTCGGAGAGTTTCTCGAAGCGTGCGAAGGCATCAAGGTCTCCCGCCCGAAAGGATCTCCAGACGTTGTTGTGGAGGTGACTTAGGCCAGGTCATTTCCCATGCTATAATCGTGACGCAATTCACAGAGTAGAGGCGGACTCATGGCCGAATCCCTGCCGGCGATGCGCCAACGAGCGCAGCAAACCTGGGACCGCTACTGGAAAGGCCCCGGGCCGCGCGCCGCCGTCAATTTCGACACCAACGGCTGGGCTATGGGCGCCCCCGCCGTGCAGCGCGCCCTAGAGCAAGAGCTACAGCGCCGCGGCATCCCGGCCCCGGTCACCCGCGTGGGCGGTCTGGGGCTGTGCTACTTGGAGCCCCTTGTCTACCTGGCGGCGGCCTCGCAGCCCTTCGTGGTCTACGGGCCCGTCCAGCCCGAGGACGTGCCCGCCCTGGTGGAGTCTCACCTGGTGAAGGGCCAGCTGGTGCGGGAAAAGGCGCTGGGCACCCTGGGCGACGGCTCCCTGCCCGGCCTGCCCAGCATCTGGGAGCACCCCTTCCTGAAGCCCCAGGTGCGCCTGGCCACCCGCAACTTCGGCGTCATCGACCCCGAGAGCCTGGACCATTACCTGGCGCGGGGCGGCTTCACCGGTTTCGAGCGGGCCCTGGCCACGGCGCCCAAGACGGCCATCGACTACGTGCGGGACGCCGGCCTGCGCGGGCGCGGCGGCGCCGCCTTCCCCACCGCCCAGAAGTGGGGCTTCTGCGCTAGCGCCCAGGGAGTGCCCAGGTACGTGGTGTGCAACGCCGAGGAAGGCGACACGGGCTCCTTCATGGACCGTGCCCTCATCGAGTCCGATCCCTTTCAGATCATGGAGGCGCTGCTCATCGCCGGCTACGCCATGGGCTGCGCCGAGGCCTACGTCTCCATCCGCAACATGTTCGAACTGGCCCTGCGACGGGCGCGGCTCGCGGTCAGGCAGATGAAGGAGCAGGGCCTGCTGGGAAAGAACATCCTGGGGTCTAGCTTCAGCTTCGAGATCGTAGTCCAGGAGAGCGGCGAGTCCTACGTGGCGGGCGAAGAGACGGCGCTGCTGGCGGAGCTGGAGGGCGACCGCGCCCAGCCCCGCGCCCGGCCGCCCTTCCCAGCCCAGCAAGGGCTGTGGCGTCGTCCCACGAACGTCAATAACGTCAAGACCCTGGCCTATGTGCCTTCCATCCTGTCCCAGGGCCCCCAGTGGTTCAACGGCGTGGGCACCGAGCGCAGCAAGGGCACCGCCCTGGTCACCCTTTCCGGTGACGTGGCCCGCACGGGCCTGGTTGAAGTGCCCATGGGATACCCGGTGCGCGACCTGGTTTACCAGGTCGGCGGCGGCCCCGTCTCGGGCAGCCAGCCCAAGGTGTTGCAGATGGGCGGGCCCCTGGGTGGCTTCCTCCCCGCCACCATGTTCGATCACGGGCTGGACTTCGAGTCCCTCCAGGGCACTGGCGGCACCCTAGGCTCGGGCGGCATCATCGTCGCCAGCGAACGGCGCTGCGTGGTGGACCTGATGCGGCTCATCGTGGCCTTTACGCAAAAGGAGTCCTGCGGGAAGTGCGTCCCCTGCCGGGTAGGGCAGACCCAGCTCCTGGAGGTCTACAACCGCCTCGCCACCGGCCGCGCCCGGCCCCACGAGCTGGAGACCATCCAGCAGATCTGCGCCACCATGGCGCCGGGCTCCCTGTGCGGCCACGGCCAGCTCACCCCCAACCCCATCAACGCCACCATCCGGCACTTCAAGGGCGAGTACGAGGCCCACCTTCGCGACAAGGTCTGCCCCGCTGGTGTCTGCCCCATGGCCTAGCGGGGTGCTGAGAAACTCGTACCAAACATCCCCCCTGCACTCCCTCTATTCCGGCACGGTGCCATTTTTGTGCAAGGCCGAAGACACCCCAATCCTTCCACGGAAGGACCGTCATCCGCCTAGGCGGACGCTCCTCTGGACCCCCCGTTTTTCAGCCGGCGGTGCGGTGATATACTACTCACCTCGCCCTGGGCTGCCGTATCCCTTGAAGCGGGGGCCGTGGAGCGGAGTCCGGGGACATCCGACTGAGGGGGCTATCGCATGCCATACGAAGGGTTACTAGCGGAGACCACCAGCATTCGCGGGTATCAGGGCGACAACATCGCGACCTACTTCGCCCGACCCTTGGGCTCAGGGCCCTTCCCCGGAGTCGTGCTGCTCCACCACGCGCCCGGATGGGATGAATGGTACCGGGAGGCCACCCGCAAGTTCGCCCATCACGGCTACGTTGCCTCCTGTCCCGACCTCTATCATCGCGCGGGGCCGGGCAGCGCCGAAGATGTGGCAGCCAAGGTCCGCGCCGCCGGGGGCGTCCCCGACGACCAGGCCGTTGGCGATGCCGAGGGCGCGATCCACCACTTGCGCTCCTTGCCCTACGTCAACGGCAAGGTCGGTGTCTTCGGCTCCTGCTCCGCCGGACGGCACACCTACCTGGTTGCCTGCCGGGTGAAGGGCGTGGATGCCGCCGTGGACCTGTGGGGTGGGCGCGTGGTGATGACCAAGGAAGAGCTCAACCCCAAGCAGCCCGTTGCTCCCATCGACTACACCAAGGACCTGTCCTGCCCTCTGCTGGGGCTCTTTGGCGAGGAGGACCGCAGCCCCACGCCGGAGCAGGTGACCATCCACGAGCAGGAGCTCAAGAAGTACGGCAAGGTGTACGAGTTCCACATGTACCCCAAGGCCGGCCACGGCTTTTTTTACTACGACCGCGCCATGTACCGTCAGGAGCAGGCAGTGGACGGGTGGAAGAAGGTCTTCGCCTTCTTCGAAAAGCACCTTATTACACCTGCTACAGCACGCGTATAGGAGGGTGAGCGATGTGCACGGGTATTATCGAGAAGGCAGTGGTGTCGGGCAGCGGCAGGGGCCCCCAGGGTTGGTTCCCTGTCACCGGGGCCAACGTTAGCTATGACCACCCTACCCAAGCCCCTCTGGAGTACAGCCTGAATATCGACTTCGTGAACGAGGCGCTGGGGCCAGGCGCGCGGATCGCGGTGGAACTGAGCGCCGAGTCGGCGCGGGCACTGGTCCAGGCCGTCCAGGCTGCCCTGGAGACTGGCCGGCAGCAGTTTCAGATTTGACCATCCCCCTGGGCCCCCTTCCCTTCGGCAGCTCAGGGCAACCTCTGGCCAGGAAGGGGGTAATATGAACCAGGAGAAGGGGGACACCCCCTTTGGCCCCCGGCAGAGGCACTCCCGCTATTCCAACACCTTGATCCGCTCCAGGATCAGGAGGACCCGGTCCTGGGCGGTATTGGGAATGCGGTAAGCCTCGTTGCGGACGATGAGGTACTCGTCCGTCCGCAGGGAGGCGATCTCCGCCGCCACCCTGGGCCCTTTCATGAAGATGGCCTGGCCGCCCAGGGGCAGGCATCCGCCCAGACGGGGCAGAGTCTTCTCCACGGTTTCGAAGGCGCGGGTAATGGCGGCCGCAAAGGGTTGGGTAAGGCTGCGGGATGTGACCTTATGCGTGAAAACTGAGATATCGCGCAAGCCCAACTCTCGGATAACGGTTTCTAAGAACCCCGCCCGTCGCGCTCGAGGCTCCGCCAAAACGATTCGCGTGCCCGGGGACATAAGCTTGATCATGATGCCGGGAAAACCGGCTCCGCTTCCCACGTCCACCAGTGGGCTGGGCCATTTCCCACCCATCATCCCATGGAGGATCATGCAATCGGCGTAATGCCTTTGGACGATGGTGTCGAATCCGATGAGTCGGGTGAGGTCGTGGTCCCGGTTGTTCTCCCGCAGGAGCTGATGATAAGCCCAGAGCAGGTCCAGAGTAGCTGGCGGCAGGGGGACACCGTAGCGCGCCATGAGCCTTCCCAATTCGCCCTTTGAGGGCGGGGGGGTGGCGGGATGGCCCTTGCTGCGAAACGAGCCCCTACCCGAAACGGGCGGGCGGGCTTGGCCCGGAAAAGGCTGGGCGCCTCGACCCTTCACAGCCTTGCCCAGAATGTCATTCTTGCTGAGTCCCGACTTGTCGGGACGAAGAATCATTAACGGGCGCCTCTATCCCACGAAGAGCCCGGTAACGGACTCTTCGCTACGCTCAGGATAAATATTCGCCACCGACCATATTATGCTGCCATATGCTGTAGGCGAATAGAGGGGCATACTGGGGCCTGGGCTTGACGGCGACCAGGCGGCCTTCCCTCAATCGTATCTGCTCGAAGACCTCCCTGCCCAGCTCGCGGCGCTGCTCGGCGGTGACGCCCTCATGATGCCATAGGGACGGCAAGTCCTTGATCAGCTGCGCCGCCCGATCAAGGTTGGGGATCATGGTTGCGGCCACCGGCATCTGCAGGGCCTTGAGTTGTCTGATCAAGTCCTGGAAAGCGCCCTTGAACTCCTCGTCGGAGACCGCACCCCAGAGGTGTTGCTTCTTGAGGTTTCCTAGAGCGCCCTCGATGCGCCTCGCCTCCAGCGTATGGTCCGGCCTCGAACCCTCGTTGGCCAGCGCCCTGAGGACGGCTGCCCGCCAGCCTTCGTCGAGGGTAAGGCAGGATAGCACGCGCTCGGCAAACTCCTCCTCCACCTTCGGCGCGGCTACGGACAGGGGCCTCATGCCGCAGCGGTGCCAGCTATGCCACATCCTGGGGTAGCTGCGGGGCTTGGAGACGGTGGAGACCCCGTGAAAGAGCTCTCCACAGCCGTCACATACCAGCACGCCGGTCAGCGGGTAGACCCGGTGTTGGCGCGAGCGCGGGCTTGGCTGTGGCGTGAGGGCCTTCTCTCTGCGCACCTGCTGGCACTGGCGCCAGAGAGTCTTCACCTCTTCAGGGACTTCATGGACCCCTTCCCGTAGCTCCTGGTCGGGGCGACCCTTGTGCAAGTAGAACCTGCCTTCGTAGAAGGGGTTGTTCAGGACCGTGGCTATTGAGCCTTCGGTAAAAACGTTGCCCCGCGTGGACCGCTTGCCAAGGGCATTAAGTTCCAGGGCCAGGCTCTTGAAAGAATGCTCACCAGTCGCATAGCCCTTAAGCAAGGCAAGGAGGACGGGCATACGCTGCTCGTCAGGCAGCGCCCAGGCCCCACGCCCACTCTTGGCCTTTTCATGCCGGTATCCCAGGGGCGCGTGTCCCAGGGCAAGGCCCGCCGCGGCCTTGCGGGCCTTGCCCTCGCGGACGTAGCGGGAAAGATTGCGGGAATACTGCTCGTCGAGTGTCTCATTGATGCGCTCCGCCAGGAAGTCCCGGTCGGAGCCTGAGATGATGCCCTGGGAGACGAAGACCACGGTCTTGCCCAGTTGCTGCAACTCGCCCTTGTACCTGATGCACTCCTCCTGATTGCGCCCGAAGCGGCTGGTGTGATCCACCAGGAGCACCTCGTATGCATCGACCCGGGCATCCTCAATGAATTGCTGGAACTGGAGGCGTTTGCTGGCCTGCCGGCCGGAGACAAACTCTGTGTACCAGCGGGTCCCCAGCACCAGGCCGTAGCTCAGAGCGAAGCGCTCGATACTGTGGCGCTGGATGTCCGGACCGAAGCCGTCCCGCTGGTCGAGGGTGCTGTCGCGGACATAGCCTTCAGCCCTTAGGCCCTTCAGGTCTTCGAAGGTCCACTGGCTCCTGGGAGCTAGCTTCAATGCCGTCACCATTCGCCTTGGCTCCTTCTCCTACTCGGAGCCCCTTTCTGGCGCTCCGGCGGCCAGAGTGTATACGCTGGGGTAGGCATGTCAACGCCTTGGGCGCCTCAGTTTTGGCCTTTCCTTCAGGCTGGCCGTGCTCCCGCTCCCAGGCCAGGGCCGAGCGCAGCATTCCGGCCAGGATGGATACCAGGCGCTCCATCAAGCCTTCCCCTCCGTTGCCTGCCCTGAGCCTGTCGAAGGGGCCTGGGCATCCAGGAGGCGCTTGAGGGTGGCGTACCCTATGCCCAACTCCCATGCCGCCCGGCGGCGCGACAGGGAGCCCTCGCCAAGGCGCTCCAGAACTGCTCCAAAATCGCGTGAGAAGCCCCGGCGCTCTGTTATCCTGGGACGGCCGATTCTGCGGCCCTGGCGCCGGGCCCGCTCCATGCCCGCCTTGACCCGCTCGCGGATCAGCTCCAGCTCGAACTCCGCCAGGGCCGCCAGGAGATTCAGCAAGAGGCGACCGTAAGGGGTCGAGGTGTCGAACTGCTCGCGCAGGCTCTTGAAGCTGACGCTGGCGATCTCCCACGCAGCAAGTGTGTCGTGCATGTGCTTGACAGAGCGGAAGGCGCGGTCCAGCTTGAACACCAGTACGACACTGAAGCGCCTCTTGGCGGCGTCGTCCAGCAGGTCGCGCCAGGCTAGGCGGTGGGCGACATCGTTGGCGGAGACCTGGTCCACATACTCGCGGTGGACCTCCCAGCCCTGGGCCTGGCAGTAGTCTCTGAGCGGCAGGAGCTGGGTATCAGGATTCTGGTCCCTGTCCGATGTGCTGATCCTGGCGTAGAGGGCAACCTTCACGGCCTGGCCTCCAGCCGGGCGAGAACCTGGGCGACGTAGCCCTGGTCGTTGATAAACAGCCGGGCGTGGCGGCCATCCTTAGGGCAGACCATCATGATGAAGGTCTTCTGGCGTTTGGCCTTGCGCGAGTGTGCCAGGCGGACCTCCAGCGGCGTGCGGCAGATAGGGCAAGGCAGCGGGCTCATGATGCCCTCCGCCGCCTATACGCGGGCGTATAGGACTTTTGCCCCCGCAAATAGGCCTGACAAAGCTGGTAGAGGGCCAGACCGCGACGGTTGGGGTTACCGCCCTCGCCGGACTCCACGTCCGGCAGCATCCGAGCCAGCGCCTCTTCCACGACCTCGAATTGGGCAGGGGTGAGCTGCACCTGGAAGTGGCGGAGCCGCGCCGCCTGCAGCTGCTCGAAGGCCCGCAGCCGGTCGGCGATCCCCTCCTTGCCAATGGAGACGATGGCCGTGAGGGACTCCGCCGTCTCCGGCAACAGGGCCAACACCTCCTCCTGCGGCCGGGCGGCCAGCACCTCCCTCAGCAGTTCTGCGCGCAGCCCGGCGTTGTCCCTACCGGCGATATGGTTCAGGGTCTGGCTCAGGAGCCGCGCCTGGGCATCGTCGACCTCCACGACAACGCAAGGTACGGTCGTGAACCCGAGCTCGCCCAGGGCTGCGAGGCGTTGGTTGCCGCCGATGGTCTCGTAGCTGTCACCGAACCGTCGGACCACCAGGGGCACGACCAAGCCGAAGCGCTCGATGGAGCGGCGCAGCCGGGCGCGCATGGCTGTGTCCTGCTCATTCGCGTTCCAGCTGGCAGCAGCTAGCTGATCCAGGGGAAGTTCAACCAACTGCATTGCTGGCCTCCCGCTTGGGATAGGGGAGCACCGGCACCCGCAGCCGCGGCCGCCAGGTGGGGTATAGGAAGTAGACGTACCGGTGCTTCTGGGATTGCGGCACCAGCCTCACCGCCACCCCGTGGCGCCGGAAGTGGCTGGCGCTGTGAGTGCCGTAGGCATGGGAGAGGCTCCGCGAGTGCCGGGCCTTGCCGTCGCCCACGTTGTAGAGCGGCATGGCCTCAGAGAGCCCGGTATAGAGCCAGTTGCTGGCCTGATAGATGGTCCCGACGTGACCGACGGCGGGGTCAGCGTAACTCACCAAGAACTTGACGGCGGTGTGGGCCCCCAGCGCGCGGAGCGACAAGCCGATCACTCTGGACTCGGAATTGCGGGGCAGTTCGTCGGAGAGCCAGAGGCGGCTCAGGACAAGACAGTCGGCGGGGCCGGCGCCCTCCACCAGCCTGTGCGCGTTTACCGGGCCGGCGCCGAACGTGATGGCACCCAGCAGCCTGGCGGCTGAGAACACGCCGAAGGCCAGCTTGGTGCCACCGGGATAGGAGTGCAAGTAGTGATAGCGCACGAGCAGCTCGCGGCCCACACCATGACCGATCGGGAGTACCTTGAGGGGTGGTAACGGCCCTCTCTGGGTCCTCCCTCCCGCTAGCGACTCTTGGAGAGAATTCGGCATCATGTATACTCACGCTCTTGCTTTCCGGGAGCAGGTGTCTAGAATCAGGTTATGGGTTAGACCAGCGTCTGGGGCCAACTTTGGGCCAAGTTTGGACGAATGTCGGGGGAAGGACGGTGCCGGAGAATGCTATACGCGAACATGGAATCGGGAGGGCCGTGGTATTCGGCTTCGGTCCGGGCGGCCAGCATGCTCGGTCATCGAGCCATGCGAGCGGGAACGATAAGCTACCTTGACCTTCAGGCCCAGCTAGAGACCCAGCTTGCGTCCGAACTGAAGGGGCGGAATGCCCCGAGTCTGGAGATCATCCGCCAGTGGGAGCGGAACCAACCCGATTTCCCGGAGCGCGCCGTGCGTGATGGATTGGTGCCTCCCGCACGGCTGCCCGGATGGGCGCAGAACCAGCTAAGACTCAATCTCCCGAACGTGGAACTCCATAGCCTGCGTCTGGGGTCGGGACAGTCCGCGGACCATGCCCAGAGCAGCAGCAGCGATTGGGGCCCCTGGATTGTCCTGGGCATTGCGTTGCTCTTGGGCAACGCGGCCCAGGCCCGGCCAGCGCAGCCTGAGCCGACGCCGCTCGATTTCTATCGAGGCTCTTTCGGGCGAGGGCGGGTGGACAGCTTTCCGCCGCTCGACTAGCGCGGCAAAAAAGGGCCGGTGCTATGCCTCGTAACGGCAAGTGAACTTGGTCGCGGCCCGGGACCCGGAGCACAGGCTGGGACGCTCTGCCAGGTATGAGCGCAGCGCCTTGCCGAGCCGCTCCCGCGTCTGGCGCAGGGTGAAACCCGTGAGAACAGCGCTAAGCGTACTGGTGCCCACCTGGGTGAGCTGCTCACCGGCCAAGACGTAGTCGACGATGTTGGCCAGGGCGGGGGCGGTGGAGCCGAGCCGTTGTGTGAGCTGGCCCAGGCGCTGTTTGCAAGAATCCGCTGCCCGGTCCAGGTCCTGACGTATCTCGGCCAGGCGGCGATCCAGATTATCATCACGGGCGGTCAAGCCCTGCACCGTCGCGCGCAGCTCAGCGACCTTGCTTCTGACCGTGGAGACCTCGCCCAACGCGTCCCGCAACGACGCCAGGGCTGTCGCCACGCCCGCGTCTGGGGACACCCGGTCCATGGACGCCGGCTCCCTCAGCACTACGGCTCTGGGCGCCATCGTGGCCGCGGCTCTCCGTTGTGCGGGCGGTCCTCCATTCCGTCTGAACTGGCGCTGGGCCTTGTAGACTGAGCCCGGCGCATACCCCCGCTCGATCACGTCCCGGCTACTGTCGCCTGCCGCCAGCAACTCCCTGATCTCCTGTAATACTCCTTTTTCTTCCACTCGCGTTCTCCCTTCCGCCCCTATCCTGCGGCGCTCTGTCTGGTGTACACGTGTAGCGGCTAGGGGTGGATATGTCAACGCCTTAGCCAGTTCATAGGGAGAGCCATAGGCACTTCCCTGGGAGCTGCCCAGTACACTGCATAAGCACGGTAGGGCACTAGCCCCTGGCCCCATTAGGGAGGTGCATAGACACGGAACGGGAGCTTCCCAGGATACTGCCTATGCACCGGGGTACCATTAGGCCAGGAGTGCGGAGAATGTTCGGCGACATAGGCTTGCCGGAGCTGTTGGTGATCTTGGTTCCTAGCGCTATTCCTTTTCGGGCCCGGTCCCCTGCCTTAGGCGGCCCTGACCCAGCGGAATCTGGATGCCGCCACCGAACGCACCTGGAAGGCGCTCAATCTGCCCTCCCGCCAGCAGGTCACTCGCCTGCTGGAGCAATTCAAGGTGCTGGAGATGCGGCTGGAGGGGTTGGAGGACAAGTTCGCCGCTGCTTTCGGCCACAATGGCGCTCAGGCCCAGACTTCTCCCGAGCCAGCCGCGCCGCGGCGCCGCAAAAAGGCCTCCTGAAAACGGCTTACACCGGTCGCAAAACGAATGGCCCCCTAGCAAGGGGGCCATTCGCGTTCCCAAGGCCCTGCCTCAAATGTCATTCTGAGAAGCGCAGTGACGAAGAATCTCGGGCGGAGCCGACGTTACCCAGGTGGCCCCGACCCGTTACACGCGGGATAGAATACAGGCAAGCCTCAAACACAGCTGAGAATAAGCAAACCGAGAGTTCAACCGAGGAGATTGGGATGCCCAGCGAGAGAGTCCTGGTCGTTGAGGACGAAGAGAACCTCCTTGCGGCGTTGCGGTACAACCTGGACAAGGAAGGCTACCAGGTCCTTACGGCAGTGGATGGCGAGCAAGGGTTAGAGGCTGCCCGCGAGGAGAAGCCCGACCTAATTCTCCTGGACATCATGCTGCCGAAGCTCGATGGCTTCGAGGTTTGCCGCATCCTCCGGCGAGAGACCAACATACCTATTGTGATGCTCACCGCCAAGGGGGAGGAGGTGGACCGGGTGGTGGGGCTGGAGCTGGGCGCCGACGACTACGTCACAAAGCCCTTCAGCATGCGCGAGCTGCTTGCCCGGGTGCGGGCTATGCTCAGGCGCTCCCGCATCGCTTCCGAGACTCATTCTGCCAGGGGAGAACGGTTCCAAGCAGGAGACCTCGAGATAGACCTGGTCAGCCATACGGCGAGGCTCGGCGGGTCTCCCCTGGAATTAAAGCCGAGAGAGTTTGACCTCTTGGGACTGTTGGTGGCTAACACGGGAAGAGCTCTTACAAGGGACCAAATTCTGGAACGCCTCTGGGGACACGATTACGTCGGGGACACCCGCACCGTGGACGTGCACATCCGCTGGCTGCGGGAGAAGATCGAAGCCAATCCCAGCAGCCCTAAGAGAATCATCACCATCCGAGGCGTAGGGTACCGGTTCGAAGGTTGAGGCTTTTACACAGTCTTCAATGGCGCATTGTCGTGGCCTATACTGCCCTCATTTTCGTTTCCATGGGAGCGGTCAGCGTCTACCTGGTCAATTTCGTTAGTGACACCTACATGTCCAATCTGGAAGAGCGCCTGGAGCAGGAAGCAGGGTTGGTAGGTGAGAGTACGGCTCGCTTCTTCCCCGAGCTACTCGATCCCGCTGACCTCCAGGTAGCCAGCAAGCGTATTGGCAACCTCATCGATGCTCGGGTGACAGTGATCGCCAGGGACGGTACAGTGCTGGCCGACACCTGGGAAGACCCCACCATGATGGAGAACCACGCCCTGCGGCCAGAGTTCCAGGGTGCCCTCAGCACTGGCCTTGGTAGAAACACGCGGGTCAGCGCGACCGTTGGCCAGGAGATGCTCTATACTGCTGTTCCCATCTGGGTAGGCGGCACTCTGATGGGTGTGGCCCGGGTAGCGGTGCCCACTTCCACCATTCAGGCAAACGTCAACCGGATCGTCGCCACCATCTCCTTCTCAGCGCTTATCGTAACGCTCCTCTCTGTAGCATTGGGCTACTTCCTGGCCCGTCGTACCTCTCGGTCCATCCGTTCTGTCACCCAGGCGGCCCACCGTCTTGCCGGGGGCACGTTGGAGCAGCGGGTAGAGGCGCTCTCGTCGGACGAGACCCAGGAGCTGGCAGAGGCTTTCAACAGCATGGCCTCTGCGCTCAGAAACATGATCCAGGAGCTCTCAGGGGAGCGGGACAAGCTATCAGCTGTCCTTGACACTATGGCGGACGGCGTCGTGGTGATCGGGCCGGAGGGCCAGGTTGTGCTCTCGAACCCCGCGTCCGAAGCGCTGCTAGGCATTAGGAGACAGGGCCCTGTCGGAGGGCGGTTCATAGAGTTGATTCGAGACCACGAATTACAAGGTCTAGTGAAGCATTGCCAGGACACTGGGCAGCAGCAGCACGGCGAAGTCGAACTGCTTCAGCGCGGCCTCTTCCTCAGCGCCATCGCCACTCCACTCACTGAGGGCGCCTCCTCAAGCGTGCTCCTGACTTTGCACGACCTCACTCAGATTCGCCAGGTGGAGACTATCCGCAAGGAGTTCGTCAGCAACGTCTCCCACGAGCTGCGTAGTCCCCTGGCCTCCGTGAAGGCCCTGGTTGATACCCTGGACAGCGGGGCGCTGGAGGAGCAGCAGGTGGCCAGGGACTTCGTTCGCCGTATCCAGAGAGAGATCGACCGCATGAGCAGCATGGTGGAAGAGCTGCTAGAACTGGCTCGCCTCGAGAGCGGGCAGGAGAGGCTCCAACTGAGCCCTGTGGACCTGAGACCCCTGCTGGAGGAGATCGGGGCGCGGTTTCAGGAGCAGGCTGATGCCAAGGGGATCGAAGTGGATGTTGTCCTCCCCGACGCTCTGCCCAAGGTCCTGGGGGAGGAAGAGAAGCTTCGCCAGGTGCTGACCAATCTGGTGGACAACGCTCTCAAGTACACACCGGAGCGGGGGCGCGTGACTCTGTCCGCGAGCGCGGCCAACCAGGTGGTCGGAGTCAGCGTCAAAGACACCGGCATTGGCATACCACAGGAACACCTTCCACGCATCTTCGAGCGGTTCTACAAGGTGGCCCGCTCCCGGCGGGATGGCGGGTCGGGCCTCGGGCTTGCTATCGTCAAGCACATTATCCAGGCCCATGGCGGCGAAGTCGGGGTCGAGAGCCGAGAGGGCGAAGGCAGCACCTTCACCTTCACCTTGCCTCGCGCCAACTAGCCCACCTGCCCGGCGCGCTTGAGAGGCCCTTCCAAGCGGAAGGGCTTCTTGCTGTTCATCCTCCCTTCATGGAGACCTAAACGAACGTTAACGCTGCCATAAAGACCCGTTCACGTAAGGGGGCTACCTTGAAGATGGAATCTAGAAGGGAAAGGAGGTGAGAAGGTTGGCTAAGGTTGAAGTCAGAGAGACGCCGACTCCGCTAGAGATGCTGGTAGGCACAACCCCTCGCCAGATGAAGCCTTCGGCCTGGAGGCGGCTGCGGGCCCTCGGCGCAAGAGCACTGAGCAAGGTCTGCCCGCAGTTCCCCATTCCGGGCTATTGTCTCTCTTGCTGGGCCAGGCTAGAGATGATGAGAGACCTGCCTCGAGAGGGGTTTGATGACTACCTGGTACAGGGAGTGCGGCTCTGGAGATGCCCCGACTGCGGCCAGGGCGCCAGCACCAGGTATACCTACCTGTATGACCCCAGCCTCTGGTAACGGAGGGTTAAAGCTTCGTTAACAATGCGTTTACGGTCCCTTAAAGAGACATCAATACAATCGAGTGGAGGAGCACTAGATGCAGAAGACTAGCATAGCGAATCAGCAGCGGGCAAGGATGCAACTGGCCGTAGTCGGCCTGACTGCAACTGTACTGTCGCTGGTGGCGGCAGCGTGTGGTGGTGGGGCAAAGCCCATTGCTACTTCTACGCCCACAGCCACTCTCACGACGCCCGCGACACCTACCACTCCAACTGCCCCCACTATAACACCGGTCAAGCTTAGCGGCAAAGTCGAGATTGACGGCTCTAGCACCGTCTTCCCGGTGACGGAAGCGGTGGCTGAGGAGTACCAAAAGCTGCACCGGGACGTCAAGGTGACCGTGGGCATCTCTGGCACCGGCGGTGGATTCAAGCGGTTTTGCAGTGGTGAGACAGACATTAGCGACGCCTCCCGGCCGATCTCAGCCGCCGAGATTGAACAATGCAAGAAGACAGGGGTAGAGTTCGTTGAGATCCCCGTGGCCTACGACGGGCTCTCGGTCATGGTCAACCCCAGCAACACCTGGGCCACCTCTATGACCGTGGCCGAATTGAAGAAACTCTGGGCGCCCGAGGCGCAGGGAGTGATCACTCGCTGGATCCAGGTCCGCCCGGACTGGCCCGACCAGCCGATCAACCTGTACGGACCTGGCACGGACTCCGGTACGTTTGACTACTTCACCGAGGCCATCACCGGGAAGGCGAAGGCCAGCCGCGGCGACTTCACTGCCAGTGAGGACGACAATGTGCTGGTCCAGGGCATCGCGGGCGACCGGAACGCTCTGGGGTATTTTGGCTACGCCTACTACATTGAGAACACTGGCAAGCTGAAGCTGGTTGCGGTGGACGGCGGCAAGGGCCCGGTCTTGCCCACTGAGGAGACAATCCTCAGCAATACGTACCAGCCGCTGTCTCGCCCCCTGTTCATCTACGTGAAGAAGCAGGCGGCGGAGCGCCCGGAAGTCAAGGAGTTCATCAGGTTCTACCTCACGGCCGGGCGGCCGCTCATCAAGCAGGTCGGCTACATCCAGATCCCGAGCGTTGTATACGATATAGCGCTCCAGCGGTTTGAGAAGGCCGTGGTCGGCTCAGTGTACGGCCCCAACGTCCCGACCTCAGCCAAGCTGGAAGTCATCTTCAAAGCTCCCTAGACACTCGCAGGGGTGGAAGAAGAGCAACAGGCCTGGGCCGCCCCCGTCTGTTGCTCTTCCATGACGTGAGGTGAGAGCGGTCCATGAGACAGAGCGCAGCCCTTAGCGCCCGCAGGCGAGGCCGCCAGCTATGGTTTGGGCTCAACACCCGCTCCGTTGCCGAGGGCGCGGTCCAAAATTTGCTGCTCCTGGCAAGCCTGGTCTCCATTGTGACGACGGTGGGGATTGTTGCAGTCCTGATTTTTGAAACTGTCGAGTTCTTTCAAGAAGTGTCGATTCTTGAATTCCTCACGGACAGGCAGTGGACGCCGCTGTTCACGCAGCAGCATTTCGGCATAGCACCCCTGTTCACCGCCACGGTCCTTATTGCGGTGGGCGCGATGACGGTGGCGCTGCCCATTGGACTGGTGACGGCCATCTATCTGAGCGAGTACGCTCCAGACCGGCTCCGCAGCATCGTGAAGCCCATTCTGGAAATCCTGGCGGGTATCCCCACCATCGTCTACGGCTACTTTGCCCTGTTGTTCATCACGCCCATCCTCAGAGCAATCTTCCCGCAGATGCAGACCTTCAACGCGGCCAGCGCGGCGATTGTCATGGGGATCATGATCGTGCCGTACATCTCCTCGCTGAGCGAGGAGGCGATGGGGGCGGTGCCGCGATCGCTGCGGGAGGCGGCCTACGCCCTGGGCTCCACCAAGATGGAGGTCGCCACCCGCGTGGTGGTGCCCGCGGCGGCGTCGGGCATTGTCGCGGCGTTCATCCTGGGAGTCTCCCGCGCCATTGGCGAGACCATGATCGTGGCGATTGCGGCGGGCCAGCAGGCGAGGCTGAGCTTCAACCCTCTCCAGGGCATGGAGACGATGACGGCGTACATTGTGCAGGTGAGCCTGGGCGACACGCCAACCGGCACGATAGAGTTCAAGACCATCTTTGCAGTGGGGATGGCGCTGTTCCTGATGACCTTCTTGCTGAACATGGCAAGCCGGTGGCTGCTGCGACGTTTTCGCGAGGTGTACCAGTGAGCGCGACGGCCTCACCCAAGCGCCATGCGCTCCTACGGAAGAGGAAGGACATAGCATTCCAGGTGGTGGCCGTCGTCGCCACCAGCATCGCCATCGCCATGCTGGTGCTGTTGCTGGTGGACGTGGCGCGCCGGGGGTTCGGCGGGCTGGACCTGAGCCTCTTCACCAACTACCCATCCCGCTTCCCGGACCAGGCCGGGCTGAAGTCCGCGCTCGTAGGTTCTGTGTTCGTCATCGGCCTCACGGCAGCGTTCGCGCTTCCCCTGGGCGTCGCGGCCGCCGTATACCTGGAGGAGATAGCGCCCAACTCCTGGCTGAAGGCGATCATTCAGACCAACATCTCCAACCTGGCTGGTGTACCATCCATCGTGTACGGACTGCTAGGGCTTGAGGTGTTCGTGCGCGCCATGCAGTTGGACCGGAGCATCATCACGGGGGCGCTCACGCTGACGCTGCTCATACTGCCCATCATCATCATCGCGACCCAGGAGGGGCTGCGCGCCATACCCAGCTCGTTCCGGGAGGCCTCCTACGCGCTAGGCGGAACGAAGCTACAGACCATCGGTGCGGTAGTCCTGCCGATGGCGCTCCCCAGCATGCTGACCGGGACGATCTTGGCGCTCTCGCGGGCCATCGGAGAGACGGCGCCGCTCATCACCATCGGAGCGCTCACCTTTATTGCCTTCCTTCCAGACGGACTCCGCGCGCCGTTCACGGTGCTGCCAATCCAGATCTTCAACTGGATTTCGCGACCGCAGGCGGGGTTCCATGAGCGGGCTGCCGCCGGCATTTTGGTCTTGCTCGCGGTGCTCCTGCTGATGAACGCCGCCGCCATCATCCTGCGGAACAGGTACCAGAGGAGGGCGCAGTGGTAACAAAAAAGGAGCGGGAAGCCCCTCCGACACCAGCGCAGCGTGTCACTCTTCCGGAACCGGCCCAGGCCGCCGCGCCGCCGAGCGCCGACTTTGCGCTAGAGACGGTTGACCTGAGCGTACACTACGGCCCCCGGCCCGCCATACAGCACGTGGAGATTGGCATACGGCACCGCACAGTGACGGCCATCATCGGCCCCTCCGGCTGTGGCAAGAGCACGCTGCTGCGTTGTTTCAACCGCATGAACGATCTGATCCCCACCTGCCGGATTGAGGGGAAGGTGCTGTTCCACGGCCAGAATATCTACTACCCCGGCGTGGATGCCACAGAGATCCGCTACCGGATTGGCATGGTGTTCCAGAAGGCAAACCCCTTCCCCAAGCCTATCTACGACAACGTGGCGTTCGGCCCCCGGATCAACGGCCTTCACGGGAACCTTGACGAGTTGGTGGAGCGCTCTCTTCGCCGCGCCGCGTTGTGGGACGAGGTGAAGGACCGGCTCAAGCACAGCGCTTTTGCGCTTTCCGGCGGCCAGCAGCAGCGCCTGTGCATCGCCAGGGCGCTGGCCATTGAGCCGGAGGTCCTGCTGATGGACGAGCCGGCGTCCGCACTGGACCCAACGGCGACCGCGCGCATTGAGGACTTGATCCGCGAGCTGGCCGGGGAGATTCCCATCGTCATCGTGACGCACAACATGCAGCAGGCGGCGCGCGCCTCCGACATGACTGCCTTTATGCTGGCGGGCAGCTTGATTGAGTATTCTTCCACCAACGACCTGTTCACCAACCCCAAAGAAGAGCGCACGGAGGCCTATATTACTGGCCGGTTCGGCTAGGGAGAGGAGACGCCCATGCCCAGAGCTGATTTTGACCGACACCTGCGAGCATTGCAGGATGATCTGCTGGTGCTGGGGAGCATGGTGGAGAAAGCCATCGCCAAGGCCCTGGACGCTCTGAAGCGCCGAGACCTGGAAGAGTCAAGGCTGGTGATCCAGGAAGACGATGCCATAGACCAGCAGCGGTTCCAGCTTGAAGAGAAGTGCATCGAGCTCATCGCCACCCAGCAGCCCATGGCCCGTGACCTGAGGGCGCTCATCGCGATCCTCCACATCTCCGTGGAGTTGGAGCGCATGGGAGACTATGCCGAAGGTATCGGAAAAATCAGTCTCATGATGGGGGAGGAGCCACCACTAAAGCCCCTCATAGACATCCCACGCATGGCCGAGAAGGCTACGGACATGCTGCGGCGAAGTCTGGACGCCCTGGTAGGTCGGGATATAGTTGCGGCCAAAGCTGTGTGCAATGACGACGACGAGGTGGACGCCCTGTGTGACCAGGTGTATCGGGAATTGCTCACTTACATGATTCAAGATCCGAAGACTATTCAACGTGCCACCTACCTCCTCTGGGTTGCCCATGACCTGGAGCGTGTTGCCGACCGTGCCACCAACATTGCTGAGATGGTGGTTTATCTCGTCACTGGGAAGATGACGGAGATCAATGTCTCGAAGTATTAGGGAACACCACGGAAAGTCAGCCTCCTGCTTGCTGGAATTACGGGTCAGCTAAGCCTTCCAGGGCCGTCTGAGCAAGCCTGCCAACCCACTCCGAAACCCCCAAGACCGCTACCCCTGTTGGTAGAACTGTTGTCGGTGGCATGCGCTCATCCCAGGATAGATATTGGCCACCGACCATGTTATGCTGCCATATGCTGTAGGCGAATAGCGGGGCAACTCTGCTCCAACGGCCGGGGCTTCCGGGTGTTTCCATCGGCGACGAAAGCAAGAGCCCAGCTCAAAGAAGAGTGAGGCCCTTGGACAGCTCCCTGTCTGGCTAACAGTCGTGAGTCATCGACGTTTTTGGGGACGGAGCAGCCAAAATCTGAAAAAGGGGTGCAGAAATGTTTAGGCGTCTCACTTTGGTTCTACCGCTGGTCTTGTTGGCGGTTCTGGCTTTCGTTGGATGCGAGGGATCTACACAGGCCCAGCTTGAAGGCATCCTCCAGAACGTGGACAGCATCTCTGGGGAAGTTACAGTTAAGCTCAAGGACGGAGGGACGGTCACCTTCAATCTCAAAGATGTCAACGTAGAAACCCTTCGCAAGACGATTGGCAGCGCCTCCTTAGAGGCAGGTAACCAGGTCACTCTCGAAATCGACAAGGATCAGAAGGTCAAAACAGTAAAGGCCCGCCACGCTGAGGTCGAAGGAGTCATCAAGAGCGTGGATAAAGACAAGAAGAGTGTAACTATCACCGCAGAAAAATCTGGCGACCTTACCATAGGGGTGACAGAGGCCACCAAGATTGAGATGGAAGATGAGGACGCGGCCTCCTTCTCGTCCCTACGCGAAGGCCAAGAGATTGAAGCCAAGTACGATGTGGAGACCAAGGAAGCTCTAAAGATCGAGGTGGGGGAGGAAGAGGCCAAGGCTGAATTCGAAGGGACCGTCACGGCAGTCGACAATAGCGCCAAGACCGTAACCATCCGTGCGAAGAACGGGACAGAGGCCATCTATAAAGTCACGGCATCGACCAAGCTCGAACTCGGCGGAGTGGGAACCTTCGAAGGACTCAAGAGCGGCATGAAGGTGGAGGCCAAGATCTATCGTGCCAACAACGAGTTGGTCAAACTAAAACTCGAAGATTAAAGCCTCCCAGGCGTGCAGTTGTGGGAAAACGGAGACACGAACAATGGACCAGAAAGAAAAGCAAGTGCTCTATACGGGGATGGAGACAGTGACGCTGGTGCCCTTGCCGGGGTTGGAATGGAGCTCCAGCCTGCCGCCCAGCAGCTCGGCGCGCTCCTGCATGCCCAGGAGTCCCAGCTTGCCCCTAGAGGCGAAGCCTCCCAGGTTCGAGGACACGTTGAAGCCCGCCCCGTCATCGTGGACTACCAGCCTCACCACTGGGTCTGCGAATGATAGGGTCACTGAAACGTTGGTGGCCCGGGCATGACGCTCTACATTCCGCAACGCCTCTTGCGCGATGCGGAATAGCCCCAGCTCCGTGTCCGGCGGCAGCCGCCGCTCCTCCCCCGTCACTTTCAAGTGACCTTCCAGCTTGGCCCTTTCCGCCAGGTCCAGGAGCAGTCTCCGGATGGAGGTGACCAGCCCCAGGTCCTCCAGCGTGAGTGGCCGGAGGGCCTTGGCGAAGTCGCGGAGCTGCTGGAGCACCTGCTCGGCCGACCTTCTCGCCTCGTGGAGGCCCGCCACGACCGGAGGTGGCAAAGCGCCCTGGGGTCCCTCGATGGTGTCCAGGCGCCGACAAAGCAAGATCAGGGCCTGCACGGTCTCGTCGTGCAGCTCCTGGGCGATGCGCAGGCGCTCCTCTTCCTGGGCCCTGATTACATAGGCGGCGTAGGCCTTCAGCCCGGCCTGGCGCAGGCGCTCCTCCGTCACATCCCGCAAGAGCACTTGAGTCAGGGGCTCCCTCTCATCGGCGACGATCCGGGTTATGGTGGGCTCCAGATATAGCTCGCGGCCAGCGCTGGCCTTCAGGGTAAGCTGAACATCGTCGCCGTCACGTCCCAGCGTCGAGGTCAAGAGCTTCTTGGAGCTCTCCCCCAGCATGTCGGCCACGGACGCGCCCCTAAGAGCGTCAGCCCGGACCCCCAGGAGGACGCCCGCGGCGGGGTTCGCATCCAGGATCGCGCCAGCAGGGTCTAGGACCAGGACGGCGAAGGGGCTGGACTCGAACAGGCCCCGGTACTTCATCTCCGAGGCCCTCAGGGCGACGCCGGCAGCTTCCGCCCGCTGCCGGGCGCTCATCTCCTGTTCGACCCGCTGGCCCACGAACACCGCGATGGCATCCACGATGCCGATTTGAAGGGCCTCGCGCAGGCGTTCCACCCCCGTATGGAACGTCACCAGGTTAGGTATGGTGAGCACGGTGCACCACGCGGCGGTGGCGATGGCGCCCGTGAAGCCGAAATTGAGGGCCGCGTACACCACCGGGACAAAGAACAGCGACACCGTAACGAAGGAGGCCAGGGCGACTCGGGGCTCGGCCCCAACGAGGACTGGATGCCCGAAGAGCTTCAGAATTTCGGCGCTGGAATGGGTCCCCGCAACCACTACCACCAGTCCCTGCACCACCCAAAAACGCCAGTCCTGGAGCGGGGGCTGATAGGGATTGAGGGAGCGGCTTAGCCGCCCCAGCCAGCGCAGCGGCGCGGCCCGGCCCGGTATGGCCTCACGCGCTTCTGGGCCGGGCCCTTTCATGGCCGGGCATCACCTTCCAAGGCGATCCAATGGCGAGAGGCAGCATAAAGGACGGCCTCTAGACGTGAGGATACGCCCAGCTTGGCCAGGATGCTGTTGAAGTGTCCTTCCACCGTGCGCACGCTGATGGTCAGCCTCTCAGCAATCGCCTTGTTCCGCAGTCCCCGGGCGGCCAGCTCCAGCACCTCCCGCTCCCGCTGCGTCAGGGCCTCGGGCTGCTCCCGCTCCAGGAGCACCTGGCGGTGTCCCCACAGCCGCGCCACCTTGGCAGCGATGGCGGCTTGCAAGACCGGCTCGCCTTGGTGCACGGTGCGGACGGCCTCCACCAGCTCGTCGGCCCGCGCCGTTTTCAGGAGGTACCCCATCGCGCCGGCCTCCATGAGGGCCAGGATGTAGTCGTCATCGTCGTAGGCGGTCAGCATCAGCGCCTTGGTAGCAGGCGAGCATTCCTTCATCCGGCGCACGACCTCGACGCCGTTCAGCTTGGGTATCCGGATGTCCAGGATCGCCACATCGGGGCGCAGGCGCTCCAAAAGCTCCAGGGCCTGCGGGCCGTCTTCAGCCTCGCCCACGACAGCTATGTCGGCGCACTGCTCCAGGATCCGGCGGGTGCCTTCCCGCACCACGGCATGGTCCTCTGCCAACAGGACGCGGATAGGTGCCATACCCCCTCCCGTCTGCATGATAGCACCACCGCGCGCCCCGCCACCGATGTGTCCACCCGGCCTGGGTAGGTGTTTTCACCTGCCCCAAAGGGGGTGCTTTCTTCCATGCCGGAACTCCTCGCGCAGCCGATATTGGGGGCGGTGACAGCGACCACGCGGAGGAACGCCATGGGCAGCGCCAAGGAAACCGCGATCAAGGCGACGATACAGGCCATGCATCTGCCCCCCGCCCTGGCGGGGGAGTTGCTGGGCCGGCCAGCGCCTCAAGGGCAGGGCCTGGTATTGATGCTGGAGGAAGGGTCTTGGGGTGTTTACACCCCGCCAGCAGACTACCTGGCCGATCCTGCCTACGAGGTTGGATTGGCCGCCTAGCAGGATGGGGCGGTTTGTTCAGAGGACTGAGGAATGTTCATCATGGTCCAGGGCTGATCATGGCCTAGGCTGAACCAAGTTTGGACACGGGAGCCAGCAGAGCGCAGCAAGATGGAGATGCAGATGGACCAAGGGCCAGGCAAAGCGCGGGTGAACCGCCGGCAGTTCCTGAAGCTCCTGGGCACCGTCGGGGCGGCCGCGGCGGCGGCCCCCCTGCTGCCCTCCCTCCTGACCAAGGTGGGCGTCGTGGCCGCGCAGGGCAGCGCCGAAGAGAGCGCCCCAAGGCGCCAGTGGGCCATGGTCTTCGACCTGCGCAAGTGCGAGGGCTGCGTCACCACGGACAAGCCCCCCCAGTGCATCGAGGGCTGCAACACCGAGCACTTCGTCCCCAAGGGCCA
>ORJL010299909.1_pt1 | contig 24528 bp, 20 predicted proteins | sample 1779941 | NCBI WGS metagenome assembly ORJL01 (sample SAMEA104232317, study PRJEB22302) | groundwater metagenome | biome: forest; feature: aquifer; material: groundwater | place: USA | collected 2011-08-07 | depth 5.8 m
CGATGCCTTCTCTTTTTCCGTGGCGGCGTTCTTGAGCTCTCCCATTTCTTCGACCAGTTTGTCGAAGAGACCGCCTATGTCCTTCAAGTTGAACCCCACCGCGGCCACACGGCGCTGGACTTCCTGGCTGTATGCCAGTGCCGGCATATGTTTGGGAACGCTCGCCAACGACGATGCACCCTTCCGCTCGGCTTGCTTGATTACTTACCAGTTATGCAGCACTTCTTCGGACGTATCCGCTTTGACCGAACCGAAGACGTGGGGGTGGCGGTTGATCAGTTTCTTGTTGATGCTGGTCATTACGTCGGCCAATTCGAACTCGCCCGCTTCGCCGGCAATCTGGGCATGCAGGACGATTTGCAGCAAAAGGTCCCCCAGTTCGACGCCCATCGCCGGCCAGTCTTCCTTGTCGATGGTCTCCAATACCTCGTAGCATTCTTCCAGCAAATGCTCCCGCAGTGAAGCGTGCGTCTGCTCGCGGTCCCAGGGGCAGCCTTCTTTGGAACGTAATTTGGCTACGATATCTACAAGGGTCTGAAACCGTTCCGGATTTTTCGGTGAGTTCAATTAATGCCTCCTGATCGGGTATATGCGGCTGACAAATTATATCACCCTCAACCAACTTCTCCGGCGCCCTGAGGGCACCCGCTATCCTTGCTGCTGCGGCAGGTTAAGGACTTTGGTAGAAGGGAACGGGGACGCTGGATACCGGCTTTCGCCAGTATGGTACCAGAAAAAAGTTAGATTACGCTGGATTCCGGTCCCGATAAATACGGGATCTATCACTTCCTTCGGATCGTTTTCCAGTATTAGTGGTTTAATAGCGAGGCCACCATTCCGTGCTTGACACGGAATCCAGCGGTTTTCGCTCAAACGCCTTCCACAACCTCTTCAAAAAGGTCTTTCCATCCAGGGTTCACTTTTTCAATCAGCTCCAACTTCCAGCTTCTTTTCCACTCCTTGATTTGCTTTTCACGCTGAAGAGCGGCATTTCGGTCTTCGCATTGTTCGAAATAAACAAGGGTGTGAACGGAATACCTCTTAGTGAAGCCTTCGACTAAATCGTTTTTGTGCGCAAAGACTCTCTGCAGTAAATCGTTTGTGAATCCGACGTAAAGAGTACCGTTCCGACGGCTTGCCAAGATGTACACATAGTAATATTTATCCATTGATTCTCTGGATTCCGGCTTCCGCCGGAATGGTTTAGGATACGACCGGTAGACTCCTCACTTCAAGGGAGTAGGGAGGGAACGCTGGATTCCGTTCCCGTATCAAGTACGGGACAGGTTTTCAACGGAATGGTTCGAGATAAAGTATTTCGCGATACAACTTGTATACCCCTCCCCCAGATCCTTCGTCCTTCTCCGGAAGGACTCAGGATGACAAAAGTGGGCCGGGATGACAATCAAGATGGCAGGACGGCTCCCGGGAAATCCCGCTGCCCGCGCAGGAATTCGGCGGCGGTCATTTCCCGCTTACCTTCCAACTGTAACTGTAAAACGTCCAGGATGCCGTCCCCGGTGCCGATACCGAGTCTTGGGCCTTCCAGGGACACTACCTGCCCCGGTTTAACCCCTGTTGCGGCGGGTAAAGGCACTGCCTGTGTTATCTTGAACTGTTTGCCCTTCCAGCAGGTGTAGGTGCCCGGCCACGGGGTGAACGCGCGGACGCGAAGCGAGAGTTCCTTTGCGGGAAGCGACCAGTCGATTTCGCCGTCTTCCTTTTCGAATTTACGGGTCAAGGTCGCCTGAGACTCATCCTGTGCCTGCGGGGCAATCTCTCCTTTTATCCAGCGCGGCATGACGTCGAGCAACAAATTGGCGCCGACGCGGGCTAGTTTGTCCGTCATCGAACCGGTCGTATCCAATGGCGAAATTGAAACCTGCGCCCGGGCCAGGACAGGTCCGGTATCCATGCCTTCGTCCAGCAGCATGACACTGACGCCGGTGAATTGGTTTCCGGCCAAAATGGCCGAGGCCACGGGCGAAGCCCCCCGGAATTGAGGCAGCAGGGAAGGATGAATGTTTAGAACGCCGCGAAGCGGCAAGTTCAGGACGGAAGCCGGCAGTATCTTGCCGTAGGCAGCGACGACGATGACGTCGGGCCGAAGGTCCGATAGTTCCTGCAAGGCTTCAGCCTGCTTCAGGCTGGCGGGCTGCTCCACGCGAAGGCCGAGTTCAAGGGCGGCTTGCTTGACCGGCGGCGCAAGCGGCATCCGTCCCCGGCCGGCTTCTTTATCCGGTTGTGTATAAACCGCTGCGATGTCGTAACCGTCGAGCACGAGCTGCTCGAGAGCCGGTACGGCAAACTCCGGCGTGCCCATGAAAACAACGCTCAAACCTCAACCTCCGGACTCTGGATACCGGCTTTCGCCGGTATGGTTAATGGGGTCATTTTAGCACCATCAAAAAAATTTACCAACCGCTAACCCCGTCAAGTCTACGGACGCGAAAAATGGCAAAATAACGAGCGCGAGAGACCCTGTAAAAGATATTAAAGAGTTAAAAATAGCTGGCAATCCCCGACAAAAGCCTTGCCACTGAAAACCCTCGCCTCTATGCTATTAGCTGTTCCAATTTTTCCGCAGGTCGTCCCTGCAACCAGAATTTTATTGAAGTAAAATCTGGCTCAAAGGAGCCCTTTTATTTTGACCGATTATGATAAATCGGCGCAGCACATCTGGGAGGCTGCGCTTGGTGAATTACAACTCCAGGTCAATAAATCCAATTACTATACCTGGCTAAAAGGGACCACGGGTCTGAACAGCCAGGACGGACAGTTTATCATCGGCGTTCCGAACACCTTCGTCGCCGAATACCTCGATAGAAATCAGCGGTCGTTAATTGAAAAGGTCCTTACCGACCTGACCCAGCAGGAACTGCAGGTCCAATTCCAGATCCACAACAGCCCCGCCAAAACACCGGTTCGCCCGGACAACCGGATAAAACCCATCTCTCCCCGCCAGGCAAGGATGCCCCTGTTTAACCCCAAATACACCTTCGATTCTTTCATCGTCGGCAACGGCAATCAGCTTGCCTATGCCGCGGCACTGGGCATCGCGGAAAATCCCGGACACAGTTACAATCCGCTGTTCATTCATGCCGGTCCCGGGCTGGGTAAAACGCATCTCTTGCAGTCCATCGGCAATCTCGCCCAGGCCCACGACATGAAGGTCATCTACGTCAGCGCCGAGCAGTATACCAACGAGTTGATGACCGCCCTGCGCGAAAAGAATATGGAAGATTTCCGCGGCAAATACCGCAGCGCGGACATGCTGCTGGTCGATGATGTCCAGTTCTTCAGCGGTAAAGAGCAAACCGGAGAAAGTTTCTTCCACACGTTCAACGAACTGCATAACTCGAGCCGCCAGATCGCCGTCACCAGCGACCAGCGGCCGCACGACATTCCCTGTCTCCCGGAACGTCTGCGCTCCCGCCTGGAGTGGGGACTGGTCACGGATATACAACCGCCTGATTTCAAGACCCGGCTGGCCATCCTGCAAAACAAGGCTGATGAAAAGGGCATTGACGTGTCCGTCGACATCCTGGAAGTCATCGCTCTCCAGGTCCAGCAGAACATCCGTGCCCTGGAAGGGGCGCTTAACCGGGTGATCGCCTACGCCAAGTTGATAAAGACGGGGTTGACGCCCGAACTGGTCAACCGGGCGCTGCTCGACGTCGCCGCCAATGAAGAGAAAAAAAAGGTGACCCCGCTGCTGATCATCGAAGCGGTAGTGAACAGCTTCCAGTTGACCCCGACCGACCTGAAAAGCCGGAAGAAGGACGAGGCCACTGTGCTCGCCCGGCAGGTCGCCATGTATCTCATCAGGCAAGAGACGGATTGCTCGCTGGACGAAGTCGGGAAGGAACTGGGCGGCCGCAGTCCGGCCACGGTTAGTTATTCTTATCAAAAAATTGCGACTTCTCTTAATGATTGTCCGTCATTGCAACGCAAAGTTTTTGATATCCAACAGAGGCTATATACCGTTTCCGCTCCGGCCGGAAGGTAGTTTTTAATAACCCGACAAAACCTTCGATAAGTCCGTCCGCCATTTCATAACTTCCCCGCAGCCAGCCTTGTTTTTCCCCGTTTTTCGGATAGCTGCCCCCGCAACTTCAAGGCTAATTCAATGTATGTTAGTATTACTAATACTACCGTTCTATTTATTCTTTAACCATAAACAAAATATTAGGATACGTTAATAAGTTAAATGTTCGATAGAGCGGAAATACTGGTAAAAGCCGGTGATGGCGGTGACGGGGTAGTCAGTTTCCGGCATGAGAAATACGTTCCGTTCGGCGGTCCGGATGGAGGCGATGGGGGCAATGGCGGTAATGTCGTTGTCATGTCATTTCCGGATATAAGCAACCTGGTAAAGTTCCGGTACAAGAGTCTTCACCGCGCGGTTAAAGGCGGTAACGGCCGCGGAAAAAAGATGCATGGCAAGCAAGGGGAAGACCTGGTTCTTCGCGTTCCGGCCGGAACCATAGTTTGGGAGATAATGCCGGACGACACCAAAACCCTGGTAAAAGATCTCGCGACAGCAGGCGAGGAGGTAGTTGTTGCCCGGGGAGGCAGGGGTGGGTGGGGAAATACGCATTTCGTTTCTTCGGTCAACCAGGTACCGCGGTTGGCCAGAAAGGGAGAAGCAGGCGAAGAACGCCGGATAATGCTGGAAATGAGGTTGATCGCCGACGTCGGTATTATCGGCCGCCCTAATGCCGGTAAATCGTCACTGCTAGCCGCAGCTTCTGCGGCAAAGCCCAAGATAGCCAACTACGCCTTCACTACTCTGGAACCGGTTCTCGGCGTGGTAACAGTGGGTAAGGACACTTTTGTCATGGCCGAAATTCCGGGACTGATCGAAGGGGCACACCTCGGGCGCGGGCTGGGATACGAATTTCTCCGTCACGCGATGCGCACCAAGATATTTATCCACATGATCGACGGCGCTTCCGGGTCGCCGGTAGAAGATATGCAGCAGACAAACAACGAAATGGGGCAGTTCGACCCGCTGCTGGCCCAAAAGCCGCAAATAGTCGCGATTAACAAGGTAGACCTGCCCGAGGTACAGTCGGCCCTGGCGGGCATCAAGCAGGAATTTCGCAGCGCCGGGATTTCGGTGTCTTTCGTTTCTGCCGCTACCGGGGAGGGTGTCGGCGAACTTATGGCCCAGGCAAAAAAGATGCTCGACTTGGAAGCGGCGAAACCGGTTGCCGCCGAGGTCCTCCCGCAAAAAGTGTTCCGTCCAAAGCCGGGGAAGGGACCTCCGGTAGTAAGCAAACAGGATGGTACCTTTATAATCGAGTCCCCGGAACTGGAGAGCACTGTCGCCGGCTTCGAAGCCGCCGACGCGGCGGTGATACAGTATTTGCGGGGGCGGTTCGACAGGTCGGGCGCGACCAAAGCCCTGACCAAAGCCGGCATCAGACCCGGCGACAAAGTTCGCTGCGGCCACCTGCAGTGGGAGTGGTAGGGTTGAAAACAGGGATCCTGGGCGGCACTTTCGACCCGGTACATAACGGGCACCTAAAGGTCGCGGAAGAGGTCAAAAAGCGGCTGGGGCTGCAAAACGTCATCTTCGTTCCCGCCGGTAAGCCCTGGATGAAGTCGGATAGACCTATCACGCCAGTGGAGCACCGGGTGGCAATGGTCCGTCTGGCCATTGCCGGTCATCCCGATTTTGAGTTGTCTCTGTCGGAAGTGAATCGCCCCGGCTCTACCTACACCGTCCAAACCATACGCGAATTTCGCCGCAAATTCGGCGAGGGGGCGGAGATCTATTTCATCATCGGCAGGGACGGGCTGTGGCATTTACCGCAGTGGAGGAGCGTCGGCCAATTGGTAAAGTTGTGCCGTATCGCGGTAGTCCCGCGGCCGGGATTTTCTTTACCGGATATGGATGCCATGGAGAAACAGGTTCCCGGCTTGTCGGGGAGCGTAGTACTGCTGGACAAACCGGAGATCGACGTTTCCGCGACGGAGATAAGAAGAAGGGTAGCCCAGGGATTACCCTGGAAAGCCATGGTCCCGGCGGCAGTTGCAGAATACATCAAAGAGCACCGGCTTTACGTCTGAAAAGGGCAGCACGGCGGCCGGGCTAGATGTCGAGGTTCTTGACGCTCTTGGCGTGCGTCAGGATAAAGTTCTTGCGGGGCAGGACCTCTTCGCCCATCAGCATATTGAACACCTCATCCGTCTTGGCGGCGTCCTCGACGTTTACCTTTAGCATGGTGCGGGTTTCCGGGTTCATCGTGGTTTCCCACAGTTGTTCCGCAGTCATTTCGCCGAGACCTTTGTAGCGCTGGATGGTGTAACCGGCCCTATCGGTGGCCTTGCCTAATTCGGCAACCAGCTTGTTCCAGGGGATGTCCTTACTGAGTTCCTTACCCTTTTTCGTTATAGAGAAAGGGCCTTTTTCCACGAGGTCCTTGACCGAGGAATAGGCTTTAAAGCATTCCGCCAGTAGCGGCTCCTCGAAAAGCTTGTTTTCGAGGCGTATTTTCTTGCCGCCGATGTCGAGGTTGATCCAGTATTCGCTTTTTGCCGTATCGGCATGTACGGAAGCCTTGTAACCGGCTTCCTCGAGCCAGGACTTGAACTGCTGCTGGTTCTGCTTATCGTTGAGACTCAGACGGTAAAAAGCTTCATCCCGGTTAAGCAGAGACTGAGTAACCGCCCGGGGCACGCCTTTTCCTTCGAGCAACGTGAATCCCTTTTCAACATCTTCGAGGGCAGCCGAGATTTCAGCCAATTCCGTACCTTTCAAGCCGTTGGCTCCGCCGTGGGAGTGGATGGCGACGTCCCGGAAAGGAAGGCTCTGCAGGTCCCTGTCGTTGTAAACCCAATCCTCCGATTTTCCCTTGGTGACCCGATAAAGCGGCGGCTGGGCAATGAAAAGGTGGCCCTGGTAGATAAGTTGCGGCATATGGCGGAAGAAAAATGTTAATAAAAGGGTACGGATGTGGGAGCCATCGACATCGGCATCGGTCATCAGGACGATGTGGTGGTAGCGCAGCTTGGAAATATCGAACTCGACATCGATACCGGTGCCGAGTGCGGTAACCATAGCCCTGATTTCTGTATGGCCCAGCATCTTGTCCAGGGCAGCCTTTTCCACGTTCAGGATCTTACCGCGCAGTGGTAGGATCGCCTGGAAACGGCGGTTCCGGCCTTGTTTGGCGGAGCCGCCGGCGGATTCACCTTCCACAAGGTACAGTTCGGCGTGGAGCGGGTCCCTTTCCGTACAATCGGCCAGTTTTCCCGGCAGAGTACCAAAAAGGTTGCTCTTCTTGATGACGAGGTCGCGGGCTTTGCGGGCGGCCTCTCTGGCCCGGGCGGCAAGAAGACATTTTTCAATTACCGATTTCAGATCGTCGGGATGCTCTTCAAAGTATAGCGAGAGTCCGTCACCGACGGCACTTTCCACGATGCCCTTGATCTCGGCGTTGCCCAGTTTGGCTTTAGTTTGTCCTTCGAATTGCGGTTCAGCTAACTTGACGCTGATAATGGCCGTCAAACCTTCCCGCATGTCTTCACCCGTCAGGTTCGGGTCGTCTTCCTTGAGGATCTTGCTCTTGTGGGCGAAGTCGTTAAGGACGCGGGTCAGGGCGGTACGGAAACCGGTGAGATGGGTGCCGCCCTCGGGCGTATTGATGCAGTTGGCAAAACTGAATATCGACTCGGTAAAACCGTCGTTGTACTGGAAAGCGGCTTCGACGATAGTGCTGTCGATGGTCTTGGTTACATGGACCGGCAGGCGGGTGACGGTGGCGCGTTTCCGGTTCAAGTGCCGCACGAAGCTGGTGATACCACCTTCGAAAAAGAACGTGCATTCGCGGTTGCTTTGCTCGTCCCGCAGCGAAATTTCCAGAGCTTTGTTCAGGTAGGCAATTTCACGCATGCGCTCGTTAAGCGTATCGAAATCGTACTTGAATTTGCCGAATATCTGCTCGTCGGGGAAGAAAGTCGTTATCGTGCCGGTATCATTCGACTCGCCGATAACGGTTACGGGGGTCTTGGGCACGCCCCGCTTATATTCCTGGTGGTAAATCTTGCCGTCCCGGTGGACGTCTACTTTGAGCCACTCGGAGAGGGCGTTAACCGCCGAGGCACCGACGCCGTGTAGACCGCCGGAGACCTGATAAGTCTTGCCGCCGAACTTGGCGCCGGCATGCAATACGGTCATGACCGTTTCAAGGGCAGATTTCTTGGTGGTGGGATGTATGTCTACCGGGATACCGCGTCCGTTATCTTCCACCCTGACGGAATTATCGGCCAGCAAGGTGACAATAATATGGTCGCACCAGCCCGCCATCGCTTCGTCGACGCTGTTGTAAGTAATCTCGTAGACGAGGTGATGAACGCCGCGCTGGTCGGTACTGCCGATATACATGCCCGGGCGGCGGCGGACCGCCTCGAGGCCTTCGAGTACCTGGATCGAACTAGCAGTATACTGGCTGCTGCTTAAAGTATTTCCTGAAGACGCGGGATTATCTTGACTCATGCCTTTCGGCCTGCCTTACAATTATTTACAAAAATAAGCATTTGGAAGGAATTATAGCGCTTGACGGGGTGTTTGTGTGCAATCTGCCGTGGATAATTTCCAGTGGTCAGGCTCAAGAAATTACACATTTGATTAATAAATTATAGCACAATTTAGCTTTGGTGGGAAGTGGGAAAATTCCTTGACGTGCCCCGCCTGCTTTTGATACAGTTAACGGTTAAAAACAAGGAGTTTCAGAATGACAGCCCCCAAGTTCAAACAACTTCGCCGTTCTTACGGCTTTGATGAGGTAGCAATCGTCCCCGGTGACACCACGATCAACCCCGAACAGACGAATATCGAACTGAAGTTGGGGGATTTCACCCTGGACCTGCCCATAATCGCTGCGGCCATGGATGCCGTCAGCGACGTTAATTTCTGCGTCAAGATGGGCAAGTTGGGCGGATTGGCCGTAATAAATCTCGAAGGGGTTCAATCCCGGTATGACAATCCTCACGAGATCCTCGACGAAATCGCCCGTGCCCCGCAAGCCGAGGTTACGGCTTTGATGCAAAAGGCATATTCCCAGCCGATAAAGGAAAACCTGGTCGGCGATCGTATCCGGGCTATCAAAAAGGGCGGAGTCCTGTGTGCGGTGGCGGTAGCACCGATAAATACCAAGCGGGTCGCTCCTGTGGTTGCCGAGGCGGGCTGCGACATACTTTTCGTACAATCGACCGTGACCACGGCACGCCACATCTCAAAAAGCTATCACGGACTTGTCTTCTCCGAACTGGTAAAGTCAGTTTCGATGCCGGTGGTCGTCGGTAACTGCGTCAGCTACAGCGCCTGTCTGGAACTGATGCGCACCGGTGTCGCCGGCATTCTTGTCGGTGTCGGTCCCGGTGCCGCCTGCACCAGCCGGGAAGTACTCGGCATCGGCGTTCCCCAGATCACCGCTACTATCGACTGTGCTGCCGCCCGTGACTCTTATAAGGAAGAGTCCGGCCGGCATGTGCCCATTATTACCGACGGGGGAATGCGTAAGGGAGGCGATATGTGCAAGGCCTTCGTGGCCGGTGCCGACGGCGTCATGCTCGGCTCCGTCTTTGCCCAGGCGAAAGAGGCCCCGGGCGCCGGTTTCGAATGGGGAATGTCTCAGCCGCACAACAGCCTGCCCAGGGGAACCCGGATCAAAGTCGGGACTACGGGTACGCTGGAACAAATACTGTTCGGGCCCACTTCGTTAGTTAACGGCAGCCAGAATCTGGTAGGTGCCCTGCGCACCATGATGGGTGTATGCGGGGCGGCTGACATTAAGGATATCCATCAGGCGGAGATGGTAATCGCTCCCGCGATCACCACCGAAGGCAAAGCCTGGCAGATGGCGCAGGTGATGTCGAAAAGTTAGCCGGTTTTAATTATTTGTTAGGAAATCCGAAGGGAGGATCAATTCGATCCTCCCTTTTTGTTTAGGCAAAAACCACAACCGGGTTTTCCTATATTGTCATTGTCCCCGAAGGCGGAGAATCCCCACCCAATTAATATAGATTGCTTCGGTTCGGCTCGAAGCCGAATCTCGCAATGACAATTCGTTTGTTTGGTAATTGGTTTTTCCGTTGGCGGCTATTCTTCTTCTTCTTCGTGGTCGGCTGCGGCCGGTTCGCGCGTGGGGTGGGGCAGTGTTGCGTCTATCTTCTCGCGGCGGCGGCCGCGCGGCGGGAATTTGGTGTCGCCGATCGTTTTCAGCAACGCCTTGAAAGTTTCCGGAGACAGTTCCTCCGTGTCGACAACGGCGCCGATAACGCCGGCCTCCCATAAGAGCTTCAATTCCTCCGCACCGGCGCCGGCGGGAACCGGGGCGAGGAGCGGCTTTGTGAGCAGAGCGGCACAGCGCTGAAACCCTATTAAATGCTGCCAGGTCAGGGGGCCTTCCCCCACGGAATCATCGTTGATAAAAACCGCATCCACGGGAAGGCTGCCGGCGGCGCGCAGCATGGTATCGGAGATAGAAGGCTCCACTTCCAGGATCTTGCCGGTCTTTTCATCAGCGGCGGCGGTCAGCAAGGTCGAACCCGAAAAAACGACAAAATCGCATCCGGCTTTGACAAGTTCCGGTATAGCGGCGTTCTTTCCCTTCAACCATCCGCCCCAGGGCGTTTTGCCGGCCGCACCGGCAAATCCGGTCAGCCGCTTTTTCGACGGGTTTTCGCTGGCGACCGGCAACAAAACGGCATCGGCCCCATCGATGAATCCGGCGACGCGATCCAGGTCTTCCGGAGCCACAACGGCCAGCAACTGCATCCGGCATGGCGCCGTTGCCGTCTGCCGCGGCAGAAAACCGATGGGCGACGGGGCTCCGTCGCAAGCCCGCTTTAAATCATCGATGAATTTGCTCATAACACGCTCCTGATAATTAAGTACTGCTTTCGATTATACCCGATGGAAGTTATGTGTCTTTTTGATCTTTGAGGCAGGCTTTAAGCTGCGGCGGTGAAAAGGCGCCGGCCGAAACCACCATTTTTATGGCATCCTCGATCGACATGTCAAGGCGCACGACGTCTTTTTCTTTAACGATTTCGATGAAGCCGGTGGTGGGAGTAGGTGCCTGGGGCACGTAGATGGTAAGCAATTTTTCGTCGCCCTCCGACTTTATTTCGCCGGTGACGAAGCCTATCGTCCTCATTCCCTTCGTGGGGAATTCTATCAGCACCACCTGGTTGAAACCCCCGCTTTTGCCCGACATCGAAAAACCCGTAACCAGGTTTTTAATACCGGTGTAAACATAACGGAAGATGGGAACTCTGGCGAGCTGCGATTCACCGTAGCGTATCACCCTCCTGCCGATAACATTTTCGGTAATGAGGCCTACCATGTAGATTAGAAGCAGCGTCATGACGAATCCCGCGCCGGGGATGGTATCGAATCCGGCGTTCGGGATAGTCCACTTGATAATCTCCTTTATTACCGGTTGGAGGAACCCGTCTACGGCTTCAAACAGCCAGATAAGGATCAAAAGGGCGATGCCTATGGGAACAATGACGAGAATGCCTTCGATAAATTGCGAGGTAATTTTTCGTCGCAGCCAGTGCGGTTCCTTTTTAATTGGGTCTTCCATTTTTTATACCTTCATGTTTGGCCGGAAAATTTTCCGGCGCGGAGGTCGTACGGTCAAAATCAAGATTGGACGTTCGTATTATAGCATTTAGGCGCAAAAGTAACGAATTTGGAGTCTGAAAAGGTGACAGCACAATCAAATTATGCGATTATATTAGGAATCCGAAAAATTCAATGTCTGTGGAGCGAGTTACATGGGTCTTCAAATAACCGATACCACATTGAGGGATTCACATCAGTCGCTGATCGCCACCCGAATGCGCACCCGTGACATGGTGCCTATTGCCGAAAAGCTCGACAAGGTCGGGTTTTTCTCTCTAGAAATGTGGGGTGGGGCGACCTTCGACGCCTGCCTCCGGTTCCTTAACGAAGACCCGTGGGAAAGACTGAGGGTTTTACGCTCCAAGATAAAGAATACGCGCTTGCAAATGCTGCTGCGGGGGCAAAATATCGTCGGTTATCGCCACTATGCCGATGATGTGCTCAAGGAATTCATCCGGCTCGCCGTTAAGAACGGTATAGATGTTTTCCGGGTTTTCGACGCTCTTAACGACGTGCGCAATATGGAGTTGGCGATCAAGGTCGCCAAGGAACACGGAGCTCACGTCCAGGGAGCGATGTGCTATACCACCAGCCCCGTTCACACCATAGGCAGCTTCGCCAAAATGGCAGCTACGCTGGAAGGGTTGGGCTGTGACTCAATCTGCATCAAGGACATGGCCGGGCTGATAACGCCGACGGCGGCCAACGACCTGGTCAAAGCGATAAAAAGAAAGGTAAAGATCCCTCTCGACCTTCATTCTCATTGTTCCAGCGGTATGGCGCCATTAAGTTATTATGCAGCGGTGCTTGCCGGTGCCGATATCGTCGATACTACTTTTTCGCCGTTGAGTTGGGGGACTTCCCAGCCGCCGACGGAGAGCATCGTTGCCGCATTCAAGGATACGCCGTACGATTCCGGCTTGAACCTGGATCAGCTCTACGAAATCGGCGAGTATTTTGCCGCGCTGGTGGGAAACTATCGGACGTTATTTACCGCGGAAGCAACCCGCCCTAACGTCAGCGTGCTGCTGCACCAGATACCGGGCGGAATGCTGTCCAACCTGGTCAGCCAGCTCAAGGAGCAGAACGCCCTGGATAGACTGGAGGAAGTGGAACTCGAGGTCCCAAGAGTCCGGCAAGACCTCGGCTATCCGCCGCTGGTGACGCCGACGAGTCAGCTCGTCGGTACTCAGGCCGTGCTTAACGTTCTTGCCGGAACCCGGTACAAGAGAGTCACCCAGGAAGTGAAAAATTACTTTCTGGGGCAGTATGGCCGCCCGCCGGCAGAGGTCAACGAAGAGATCAAAAAAGCGGTTATCGGCGACGAGAAACCGATCACGGTACGTCCCGCCGATATCATTAAACCGGAACTGGAGAAACTGAAAGCCGACGGTCGGAAGCTTGGTATTCTGAATAGCGAAGAGGATTTGATTACCTATGCTTTGTATCCGCAGGTCGCGGTGAAATTCCTTAAAGGCGAAGCCAAGGAAGAAGCCGTTCCGGCCGCCGCGGCTCCCGCAGTTCTGCCGCCGCATGAAGCCGGGCCTGCGGAGTTCAGCGTCGACGTCGACGGCGAGATCTTCAACGTCAAAATCGCGCCGGTGGTCGGCAAGACTATCGAAGTTGCTAGATCCGAGAAACCCAAAGGATCGTCACCGGGGGCGGTAGTGTCGCCCATGGCGGGAATGATACTCGCCGTAAAAGTGAAGGTCGGCGACAAGGTCAAGGCCGGCGATATCCTGCTCATGATAGAAGCGATGAAAATGCACAACGAAGTGGACGCACCGCATAACGGCGTGGTGAAAGAGATACTGGCCTTCGAGGGCGAGGTGGTTAACTCCGGCGACGTCCTGATGGTGCTGGAGTTGTCTTAGTGAAAATACTCATTGCGAACCGCGGGGAAATAGCCATCCGCGTCATGCGCGCCTGCCGGGAGCTGGGGATTCCCTCCGTTGCCGTTTATTCCGATGCCGACGAGGGAGCACTGTTCACCAAGTACGCCGACGAGGCTTTTCACATCGGACAGGCCCCGGCATCCGAAAGTTATCTCAACATAAGGAAGATTATCCAGGTCGCCAAAGACAGCGGCGCCGATGCGATCCACCCTGGTTATGGTTTTCTGGCGGAGAATCCTAACTTTGCCTATGCTTGTGAAAAAGAAGGGATAAAGTTCATCGGTCCCTCCAGCAAGGTGCTGGAGCTGATGGGGAACAAGGTAGCGGCCCGGCGTGAGATGCAAAAAGCTGGCGTGCCGACGGTAGCCGGCAGCGACGGGCATGTTTCCGATATCGCTGCCGCCCAGAAGATTGTTGCCGAGATCGGTTTTCCGGTAATCATCAAGCCATCGGGGGGCGGCGGCGGTATCGGGATGAGGGTGGTCAATAGCCAGTCGGAGATGCAGGAAGCCCTGGAATCAGCCAAAGCGAAAGCGGCCAGTGCTTTCGGCCTGGCGGAAGTTTATATCGAAAGGTACCTGCCGCATCCGCGCCATATCGAATTTCAAATCCTTGCCGATAAACACGGCAACGTCATTCACCTGGGAGAGCGGGAATGCTCCATCCAGCGCCGCTACCAGAAGCTGATCGAAGAAACGCCGTCTTCCGCCCTTTCTCCGGCGTTGCGTCGTGAAATGGGTGAAATCGCCGTCCGGGCAGCCAAATGGGTGAATTACGAGGGTGCCGGAACCATCGAATTCCTTCTTTCCGACGGGAAGTACTACTTCCTCGAAGCGAACACACGTATTCAGGTAGAGCATGCTATCACGGAAGTGGTTACCGGCATCGATATCGTCAAGGAACAGATACAAATTGTTTACGGGCATCCCTTGAGCATCAAGCAAGGCGACGTCCACCAGAACGGTTGGGCGATTGAATGCCGCATCAATGCGGAAGACCCTTTAAACAACTTCGCCCCATCCCCCGGCAAGCTCAAGCATTACCGTTCCCCCGGCGGAATCGGCATTCGGGTGGACAGCGGCGTGCATACCGGCTACACCATACCGACCACCTACGATCCGATGATTTCGAAGCTAATTGCCTGGGGAAGAGACCGTAATGAATGCATACATCGCATGCGCCGGGCATTGTACGAATATATTATTGTCGGTCCGAAGACGAATATTCTATTCCACAAAGCGGTCATGGAAAACCCCCGCTTCGTCAGCGGCGAGCTGGGGACCCATTTCATCGACCGGGAGGCTACCCTAATCGACGACATGAAGCATATCATGGATAGGGAAAAGCCGCTGGAAGAGAAGCTTTCGAAGGTTTTTGCCGACCAGAAGAGAGTGGCCGGTATTGCTGCCGTTACCGCTTATACGCGGATGTACCTGCACGGCGATTAAGGGCTTTTCCGGACTGGAACGAGTCTGGGAATTCAGCCTCATCGGTGTACTTGTATTGTTTTCTTGCCATGTTGTATAGTATAGTCCTAATTTATGTCTTTTGGAGAAGTGGATGGTATTAGAAAAAGTAGTAACTGAGACAGGTGCGGGGTTGAGAGATTACGAATTGACCGTAATCATCAAACCGGACATCGATGAGGAAAAACTGGAGGCAAGAATAAACGCCATCAGCCAGTTTATCACCGATAAAGGCGGAACTGTCTCCGAGATACAGAAGTGGGGAAAACGGAAACTGGGCTACCCCATCAAGCGTACTCTGGAGGGAATTTACGTCCTGGTCAAATGCAAAATGAAACCGGCCTCGGGGAAAGAGCTGGAAGCGAACCTGCGGATTTCCGAGGATGTCCTGCGGCATCTTCTGATAGTTGTTGAGAGCTAGTCGGGAGCAAACCTGCTTCTAGAGCGTGAGGAATCGGATCACGGGGGGTCGGAGAAATGGTCAGCATAAACAAGATCATCATAATCGGGAACCTGGGTGGGGAACCCGAAATGCGTTTTACTCCGAGCGGACGGCCGGTAACCTCCTTCACCGTAGCGACCAACTGGCGGTATATTACTGCGGAAGGCGAACGCCGTGAAGAAACCGAGTGGTTTACCGTAGTAACTTGGGGAAAGCTGGCCGAGCAGTGCAACCAGTTCTTGAATAAAGGACGGCTCGTTTACGTGGAGGGGAGATTGCACTCCCATAGCTGGGACGGGCAGGACGGCCAGAAGCATTCTAAGAACGAGATAATCGCCAACCGCGTGAGTTTTCTCGATCGGCAGGGCGCCGCGATACCGGCAGCAGCCGGAGAGAAAGCCGTAGAAGGCGGCGACGAAATAGAACCAGAAGATCTTCCCTTTTAGCGGAAGGACTGTTTAATAAAGCTATAAAAATCAGGAGTAGATAACCAGTGGCAAGAGAAATGAGCAATCCGAGAGAAAACAGAACGGGCCGGCCGGGCTACGCCCCGCCCCGTAAAGTTTGTCAGTTTTGTGCCAACAAGGTAACGCACATCGACTATAAGGATTACGAGAAACTGCGCACCTTGATATCGGATAGGGGAAAGATCGACCCCCGCCGGCGGACCGGGACCTGTGCCAGGCATCAGCGGCTTCTGGCGAACGCCATCAAGAGGGCTCGGCATCTGGCTTTACTGCCCTATGTGCCCTCCCATATTCGCCAGACCGGAGTTTTCGGAGCCACGCCAATCCAGTAATAGAGCGTGTGCGAAAGTCGGTTTTTCCCGGATAACTATTGAATTCAATGAGAGGATAATGTGCCAAAAAGGACTTACCAACCCAAAGCCATTCCCCGAAAGCGCGAGCACGGCTTTATGAAGAGAATGAGCAGCCGTGGCGGACGAGACGTCCTGCACACGCGCCGGCTCAAAGGCCGCCAGCGGCTTACTGTAGTCTGACGCATAGGCGTTTCTTTCACGCCGATTTGGGAGGGGAGTCATGCGCGGGGAACAATATCTGACCAAGCCGCCGCAATATGCCCTCGTCTACGGTAAAGGCAGTTCCATGGCGTCCCAATTGCTGGTTTTAAAAACGATCGGAAATGGCCGGCCATTGTCGCGGTATGGTTTTTCGGTCAGCCGGAAAGTAGGTAACGCCGTGGTGCGAAACCGGATCAAGCGTTGGCTCCGTGAAATTCTGCGAGCGACCACGCTAAAAGCCGGACATGATATTATATTTATAGTTCGTCCGGCGGCATCGGCGACCGATTACTGGGAACTCAAGAAAGCTGTCGCCGATATGTTGTCCCGGGCCCGGCTGCTGGGGAATCGCGAAGTACCCGGGATTTTAGCCGTGTCCGAAGCGGACCGTAAGCCGGGGAATTAGCTGTAACATGAGGAAAATTGCCTTAAGTTTAATTCGATTTTATCAAACGACATGGTCGCGGGTGATGCCGCCGTCGTGCCGTTTTATACCCACCTGTTCGAATTACACTTATGAGGCGATAAACCGCTATGGTTTCCCGAGCGGAGTGTGGCTCGGCATAAAGCGTCTGTCCCGCTGCCATCCCTTCCATGAAGGGGGGTACGACCCGGTGCCGTGATATCCGTGGAGCCTAACAGTCCTGATTTGCGGACAGTCATGACGAAAAGAGTGAAAATTTGATAATAAAGCATAACAAAATACTTAACATCGGTAAGGTTTTACTGCTCGTCACCCTGGTTCTCGTCGTTTTTGGTTGTGTGCCTGCGACATCGGTTCCCCGGGGGTGGTCGGGCGCGACCGTAGACGGGACAACTCTGTATATCGGCTCCATGGACGGCAAGATCTTGTCCGTAAATACCGCCGACGGGAGAAAGTTGTGGGAAGCACCGCTTGAGGTAACCGCCGCGCCCAGTGGTGGTTTCGGCTGTTCTGCTCCGCCCGTGGCGGTGGCCATTTACGGTTCCCCTGCGGTGTCAGGCAATCTCGTCTACGTCGGAGGGTACAACGGTAAGTTCTACGCCTTCGCCCCTGGCGAACAAGAACCGAGATGGGTCTATCCCCGCGAGGGAGCAGCGGATACGCAGATAGTCGGCGGAGCGCTGGTTGCTGAAAACAAGGTCTTTTTCGGTACCGCAAACGGTAAAGTATACGCATTAAATGCGGCCACCGGGTCCAGCTCTAACGGCTGGGTATTTCCTTCGGACAGCACCCATGTCGGCAAGATCTGGTCGGCTCCGGCGGTTCTTGACGGTACGTTATTCGTTGGTTCCTTTGACCGCAACCTTTATGCCCTGGACATAGCGACCGGACAAAAGAAGTGGGCATTTCCCACTCAGGGCTCTATCGTTGCATCTCCCGTCACCGACAACGACACGGTTTATATAGGCTCTTTCGATCGCAATCTCTATGCCGTCAACGCGGCTACCGGCCAGCAGAAGTGGAAGTTTGCCGGAGCGAAGAACTGGTTCTGGGCGCAGCCTTTGATCGCCAACGGCAAGATATACGCAGCGAATCTGGACGGAAAGGTGTATGTCCTGGATGCTAAGACCGGCAGTAAGCTTGCTGAATTGGATCTCGGCGGCGCGCTAAGTGCTTCGCCGGTCATGGTCGGTAGCGCGGTCATGGCGGCTAATGAAAACGGTGTCGTCTACTCGCTCAATACGGGGACGAACGAAAAAAGGCTATTGCTCGATCTTAAGGAAAAAGTCGATGCTCCGCTTGCCACCGACGGAACGGCGGTCTTCATCCATACCAATGCCGCTAAACTCTATGCGGTGAATGCTCAGACCGGCGGCATACTGTGGACTACCTTGCTGAAAGGCAATTAAGGAATTATTGAAAATATGTGGGACCTGATAATTCTTAACCCGCTTATCAATATAATCGTTGCTACTTCCCATTTCCTGTTCAGCAGTTTTGGGCTGACGATAATCGTGCTGACGATTATCATACGCGCCGTGACATTCCCTCTCACCCTGAAGCAACTTCGGGTGAGTAAAGCCATGCAGGGCATACAGGCCCAGATGACGGAACTGCGCAAGAAGTATGGCAAAGACCAGCAAAGACTGGCGCAGGAGCAAATGAAGCTCTACAAGCAAGCCGGAATGAATCCGCTGGGGTGCATTTTGCCCATGCTGGTCCAGATGCCGGTCTGGATAGCTCTCTACCAGGCGATCATCCGGGTCTTAGCGGTTGCTCCGGAGGATTTCCTTAATTTGTCCCGGAGCCTGTATTCCTCATGGTCGCTGGGGTTCTCCTTGGTGCCTCTGCAAAGCAAGTTTCTATGGTTGGACCTGGCCGCGCCGGACAGATTGCTGATTTTACCCATTCTGGTAGGCGCTTCGATGTGGATCCAGCAAAAGATGACAACCGTGCAGACCACCGACCCGTCGCAGCAGTCGCAGAACCAGATAATGCTCTGGATGATGCCCTTGATGTTCGCATTCCTTACCCTGAACTTTCCCAGCGGTCTCGCCCTTTATTGGGTAGCATCCAACATCATCGGTATTGCGTTGCAGTATTTCGTCACCGGCTGGGGCGGGCTATTCACGCCCGGAACGGCAGCGAAGAAAACAACCGGCGATAAGAAAATTAAAGGGCAGACGGCTCGAAACGAGACACCGGAAGAAACGGACGTCAAAATGATCGAGCCGATTTCTCCGCCCGAAGGGGTAAACGATGGAAAACCAGGAGTTCAGCGGCAAGACAGTAGAGGAAGCGATTCAAAAGGCCCTGGACCAAATGGGCCTAAGCCGGGAGGAAGTGGCGGTCAACGTCGTAAGCGAAGGTAGATCGGGGATCCTCGGACTTGGAGCCGAACCGGCGGTTATACAAGTAACACCACTGCCGGCACCGACGGCAGGGAATGTTGATGTTGCCGAAACGGCCAAAAATGTCTTGGAGAAACTGCTGGACCTGATGGGAGTCCCTGCCACAGTCACGTGCCAGGCAAATGAAGGCGGGGAAGCTCCGGCATCGGTTACTCTCAACGTCATCGGCGAAGAATTGGGCATCCTGATCGGCCGGCGCGGTTTGACCCTTTCCAGTCTGCAATATGTGGTGCGCCTGATGGTGAGCAATCAAACCAAATCTCGGGAGCCTATTCTTATCGATGTCGAAGGCTACAAAGAGCGGCGTTATCGGAATCTCGAGGCCTACGCCCGGCAAATGGCGGAAGCGGTAAAGATGTCACGGAAACCGTTCACCTTCGAGCCGATGTCTTCCTTCGAACGCCGGCTGATCCACGTGGCATTATCCAACGATCCGGACGTGACCACGGAGAGCATGGGGGAAGGCGAGGACCGCAAGGTCGTCATCCTGCCCAAGATGAGTTAGCTTCGTTACCGTGTGTTGATTTTCTTTTAGACATTGTGCTAGACTCACGTCACGAGCGTTGACGGAGAAGAGTACGGGACTTCCCGGCACCAAGCGAGTCTGGTAAGGTGCGAGCAGATGTGTCCGGCCTCCTGGAAAATCTCTCCTGAGCTGCCAACCGAACAAGGTGTTCAAGATGACAAGGTAGTTTAAGGACAACCTTAAGTAAGTCTGGCCGGAGTCATCGAACGATATTTCCGATGAGGCCCCGATATATCGGGGCCTGATGAGAGTTCCTCCGATGGAATCGGGGGGGAACCAGGGTGGTACCGCGGGTTATTGATCCCGTCCCTGCACAGGGACGGGATTTTTGTTTTTAAAGCAGGAGGAATCTGTTATGTTTCGACCCGTAAGCAGTAAATTCGACTTCCCGAAGATGGAGGAGGAAATTCTCCGCTTCTGGCGGGAAAACAGTATTTTCCAAAAGAGCGTCGACGGGCGCAAAGGGGGACCCAGGTTCACTCTTTACGAGGGACCGCCTACGGCTAACGGCAACCCGGGGATCCACCACGTGCTTGCCCGCGTATTCAAGGATGTTATTCCCCGGTACAAAGTGATGAAGGGATACTACGCTCCTCGCATCGCCGGCTGGGATACCCACGGCCTGCCGGTGGAACTTGATGTGGAGAAAAAACTCAGCCTTAAGAACAAGAAAGAGATCGAAGAATACGGCATCGATAAATTTAACGCCAAGTGCAGGGAAAGTGTCTTCACTTACCTCAAAGAATGGAATACCCTGACCGACCGTATCGCCTTCTGGGTCGACCAGAAACATGCCTACATCACGATGGACAACAACTTTATCGAGACGGGATGGTGGTCGATCAAACAGATGTGGGACAAGGGGCTGGTCTACCAGGGCTATAAGGTTACCCCTCACTGCCCCCGCTGCGGCACGTCGTTAAGCTCCCATGAAGTAGCATTGGGGTACAAGGACGATGTGCCCGATCCTTCGGTTTACATAAAGTTCAAGATTGATCTCTCCTCGTTGACAGGCTCGAAAACCCGGGAGCACATGAAAAAACTGTTCCGCGGCGCCGACAAGCCGGCTTACCTGCTGGCATGGACGACCACGCCCTGGACGCTTCCCGGTAATACTGCCCTGGCGGTTTCCGCCGAAGCCGATTATGTGGTGGTGGAAACGCATGATGCTTATCTGATCCTGGCCACAGCGCGCCGGGAAGCAGCCGCTCTGGGTGAAGCCAAAGTGGTACTCGAGGGACTAGAAGGGAAAGATCTCGTCGGCGTGCGCTACGAGCCTCTTTTCCGGCCGGATAATTTCGGTATCCCGGTGAAGAGATTTGAGGACATCGGGCAAGGCACGCCGATATTGCGGGAGGCAAGCCCTCCCGATACGTACGCGGTGATCGCTACCGATTTCGTTTCCATGGACGACGGTACCGGCATCGTACATATCGCTCCGGCGTACGGCGAAGCCGACTACGAAGCGGGGCAAAAGAACGGGCTGTTCTTTATCCACACGGTAGACCTCCAGGGAAAGGTCATCGGTAACTATCCCTTTGCCGGTAAATTCGTCAAAACGGCCGATCCGCTGATACAAGAAGATTTGAAATCGCGGGGGCTGCTTTTCCGCTCCGAGACGGTACATCATACCTATCCCTTTTGCTGGCGCTGCGGTACCCCTCTTCTCTACTATGCCAAGCAATCATGGTACATCCGCACCACCGCGGTCAAAGACAAACTTATCTCCGGCAATGAGCAGATCAACTGGTATCCGGAGCATATCAAGCACGGACGCTTTGGCGATTGGCTGCAGAACAATGTAGACTGGGCGTTCTCGCGAGAGCGTTACTGGGGGACGCCCCTGCCGGTATGGCACTGCGAACAATGCAGTGCCAAAGAGTGTATTGGCGGCATCGAAGAATTGAAAGGGAAGCCGGGAGTTGCCGGGCTTAAAGAACCGCTCGACCTCCACCGGCCCTATATCGACGAAGTCAACTTTACCTGCGCCAAATGTGGCGGCACGATGAAGCGGTTCCCCGAGGTTATCGACTGCTGGTTCGATTCCGGCAACATGCCGATCGCGCAGAACCATTATCCCTTCGACCCCGACAGCCAGACTATGTTCGACGACGGCCGTTTCCCGGCCGACTATATCTGCGAAGCGGTCGACCAGACGCGCGGCTGGTTTTACAGCCTCCATGCCATTTCCACCCTTCTTTTCGGCAAGCCGAGTTATAAGAACGTCATCTGCCTGGGGCTCATCCTCGACGCCCAGGGCGAAAAGATGAGCAAGACCAGAGGGAACGTGGTGCAGCCGTGGTCGATAATCAATAAATACGGTGCCGACCCGCTGCGCTGGTACTGCCTTACCGGTGCCCCTCCCGGAAACGTGCGCCGCTTTGACGAGAAGATGGTGGCGGAGATTACCCGCCAAATGTTCCTGACGCTGTGGAATGTCTATTCGTTTTTCGTCACGTACGCCAATATCGATAATTTCAACCCGAAAACGGCCGCTCCGGTGGAAAATCTTGCCGAGCTCGACCGCTGGCTCGTCTCTGAATTGAACCAGCTCGTTATCGACGTCGATACGTCGCTGGCCGGTTATGATCCCACGGAAGCCGGCAGAAAGATCGAAATTTTTGTCGACGAGCTGTCCAACTGGTATGTCCGCCGCAGCCGGCGGCGCTTCTGGAAAAGCGAGAGCGATTCCGACAAGCTGTCGGCTTATACGACCCTTTACCAGTGCCTGGTAACACTGGCCAAATTGCTGGCGCCTTTTACTCCCTACCTGGCGGAAGAGCTGTATCAGAATCTGGTATGTTCCGCCTATCCCGAAGCCCCGGAAAGCATCCATCTGACCGATTTTCCTGCGGGTGACGAGAAAAAGATCGACCAGCAACTGACTGATGCCATCCACCTCGCGATTAAGATTTCTAGCCTGGGACGGGCGGCGCGCAGCGAAGCTAAGATCAAGGTACGCCAGCCTATAGCGGAGGCGATCGTTAAAGTGGCGTCAGCCCGGGAAAAGGAAAGCCTTAAACTGGTGATACCGCAAATTCTGGACGAACTTAATGTTAAAGGTATCAAGACGGTAGAACAGGACAGCGAACTGGGCGGAGCGGACTACGTGTCCTGCGCCGAAGGTAACTACGCGGTAGCCGTCCCCCTCAAGGTCTCGGACGAACTGAAAGCCGAAGGTATGGCGAGGGAGATCGTACACCGTATCCAGACGATGCGGCGAAATTCCGGGTTTGAGATTGCCGACCACATTTCGATCTACTACAGGGGCGACGATTACATCATGAGCGTTATTGCGCAGTTCGCCGGTTATATTGAACAGGAAACGCTTGCGGTTAGCATCGCGGCAGGGATTCCCGCGGAAGGTGTGACCCCGGAGACTTTCAAGCTGGAAGGCCAGGAAATAGATATTGCAGTAAAGAAGGCGGGGTAAAAGCAAGAGTAAAAGCTAAAAAAGTCTAAGCTCCAAAAACTGTCTTTGCGAGGACTCCCGATGCAAATCGGGACGACGCGGCAATCTGGGTGGGGAACGGCCAACAGCCCTTCACCCGGATTGCTTCGGCTCCCGACGTTGTCGGGATGCGCTCGCAACGACTGTCATGGGGGTATAGCGGAGGGGGTATTGGAAGTCTGGATTCCGGATCAAGCCTGTCCCGTACCTGATACGGGATCCGGAATGACAGCGGTCCAATAAAAAAGGGGGCAGGATTCCTGCCCCCTTTTTTCTCCGGGTGAGATTTTATCCCGACACTTTGGGTAATGAGGCGAGGGCCTCTTTTACCTTGGCTTCCGGATACTCGTAATCGGTTAATTGTCCGGAGAGATATTGCTCGTAGGCCGCCATATCGAAATGGCCGTGACCGCTGTGAGCGATCAATATCGTCTTAGCCTCGCCCGACTCCTTGCACTTCAGGGCTTCGTCGATAGCAACCCTGATGGCGTGGTTGGTTTCGGGGGCGCTGATAAAGCCTTCGGTTCTCGCGAACTTGACGCCGGCTTCGAAAGTCGTTACCTGCGGCACAGCTTTGGCCTCTATTAAATTGAGATTATATAAGTGAGAGATGATAGGAGCCATGCCGTGATATCTTAGACCCCCGGCATGGACCGGCGGCGGCATGAAGGTATGCCCCAGTGTGTGCATTTTCATTAAGGGCGTCATCCCCGCCGTATCGCCGAAGTCATAGGCACAAACTCCTTTTGTAATCGAGGGACAGCTCGCCGGTTCGGCACAGATAATGCGAAGGTCAGGGTGCTTTTTGTCTACCTTGTCCTTGATGAAGGGCAGGAACATGCCGCCGAAATTAGAACCGCCGCCGACGCAGCCGACGATGATGTCGGGATAGACGCCGGCCATTTCCATCTGTTTCTTCGCCTCCAGCCCAATAACTGTCTGGTGCAGCAGGACGTGGTTTACGACGCTGCCGATAGCGTACTTGGTATCTTTCGAGGTTACCGCGTCCTCGATGGCTTCGCTGATAGCGATACCCAGGCTGCCCGGAGATTGGGGATCTTTGGCCAGAATGTCCCGTCCGGCCTTTGTATCGTTGCTGGGGCTGGGAATGCATTTGGCGCCCCATGTTTCCATCATCATGCGGCGGTATGGTTTTTGGGTATAACTTACCTTGACCATATATACCTTAAGTTCCAAACCGAAGAGCATACAGGCGAAAGCCAGGGAACTGCCCCATTGACCGGCACC
>ORJL010188078.1_pt1 | contig 24521 bp, 20 predicted proteins | sample 1779941 | NCBI WGS metagenome assembly ORJL01 (sample SAMEA104232317, study PRJEB22302) | groundwater metagenome | biome: forest; feature: aquifer; material: groundwater | place: USA | collected 2011-08-07 | depth 5.8 m
ACAAAGACCTATGTTATACACCAACTTTGTGCCGATATTTAAACCTTCGCGCCCAGACAACGGTTTTTTAAACCATCGCCAAAACGCGATGCCAAACACAGCACAGGCAGGTGGAATACACTCAATGCGGGATTCGCTTATAAACCTTACGGGTAAAGTATTGCCTATTGACGATGTATTGGCGGGCAGGAAACGAATTTTCGGGCTTTTTCGACGTAACCCTTTACGACAAAACTACGGCAGGCGTCTAATGTTTGTCGAAGGCGGTTACGGCGAAAAAGCCCCAAAATACGCTTCCCGTCCCCAAGGGCATCGTCAGGAGCCAATACTGTACCCGTAAAACTTATAAAGCGACCCTGCATTAAGAGTATTCCACCTGCCTGTGCTGTGTTTGGCATCGCGTTTTGGCGATGGTTTAAAAAACCGTTGTCTGGGCGCGAAGGTTTAAATATCGGCACAAAGTTGGTGTATAACATAGGTCTTTGTAAGACATTGGACGAACCCACAAGGTTCGTACGGGGTGATTTCGTGAAGAGTTTGAATGTGAAGAAAATTGCTTCCGCCGCTGCTGGTGGAGCTCTCCTTGCGGCTGCCTTTGTTGGCGCTGTCACGGTAGATGAAAGCAGCCTTGGTAACTACAACTTCTTTACCAATGGCGAGCCCAATGTGAAGATTGTCGTCGGCTCACAGGCCCAGATTTGGGACGGTGTTGCTGCCGCAAACATTGCCGCCATGGTAGGCAACCTCGCGTACAGCGAGCGCGACGTCACCCAGACGGGTGGCGCTACCGCCACTCCCGCTGCCTCGCCGAACCCCTCAGCGCTTCCGGCAGGCACTGTCGCCGACAAGAACGTCGAGCTTTCAGTCACGACCCCCGCGGGCGCGACCGGCCAGACCGGCACTGCGAACATTGACACGCAGCTCTACGACTTCCTTGACAATAGCATCAAGACCGCCACGACCGGTCGCACCGACGACAGCGACGGCATCGGCGATCCCGGCCTGATTGGCGACGGCATCACAACTGGCGGCTTCTACCTGTCGAACCAGCTCTTCCCCGACGTGGTCTTCAAGGGTGCGGTTGCGAACCTTGGTTCGTACTCCGTCAGCCAGGAGGAAGGCTACTACGTGAGCGGGCAGAGCTACTATGACTTTACTGAGGACGCCTACGTGGCCGACCGCATCAGGATGGCGTATGTCACCAACTTCACTGACGCCATCCCGTACCATGTCGACATCGTGAACGGCAGCACTGCTGGCCGCGCGAGCAATGACAACCAGGTTACGGAGAACAGGAACATCAAGCTCAAATTCCTGGGCCGCGACTATGTCATCACCGACTTCGAGAACGGCTCCGCGACCATGCCGACAGTAAGCCTCGGCGAGTCGGCAGTCTTCAAGCAGATAAAGACCGGCGAGTCCATCAAGCTCGGCGTCAAGGAAATCCGCCTCGTGAGCATCTCGCCCATCGCGACCGGCTCCACGCAGCAGCCGTTCGCCTCGTTCGAGATTGTTGACGCAGAGGGCACGCGCCTGGACTTCTTCTCAATGTCCAAGGATTCCTCAGACTACAACAAGAACGGCATCATCCTCGACGTCCGCGACGTGTTCGTGGGCGGCGGCGAGTCCTCGTACACCGAGGTTGCCGTGTACTCGAGCGCCATCACCATCAAGGACGGCGACAAGCTCGTGTTCCAGGGCGACGACGCCACCACGCGCCTGAACCAGGACGCGGGCTGGGGCGCAGCCTTGGTGTTCAACACGCGGACCATCGGCACCGACCACCAGAAGGCGCTCAAGAGCATCAGGATTACCGGCCCCACTTCGGCTAGGGTGAAGGTTGGCAAGAGCTTCGACCTCATCGCCAAGCCGGTCGCCAAGAGCGTGACCTTCCTCGGCCCGGTTGCAGCCGACCGCGACACCTTGAGCGTCAGTGCTTTGGGCAGGCGCACGATGGACAGGATGTCCCCGGTGGGCGACAACGCAACTGCCGACGTGTTCCCGAACGGCGTCAACGTTGACGTGAACGTCACCGAGCTTAGGTCTAGCTACATCAGCGCGTTCCTCGTAGGGGGCAAGAGCTATGACACCGTGTGGATTGACAAGTACAACGGCCGCTTCATCGTACGCGACACCACCAGCTCGCCGACCAACTACACCTCCCCGAGCGACATCGCCGACGACACGCTGGACTACTACTACCCGGGAACACCCGCAATCGGCGGCATAACGCTGGTGAGCAACAACGCCAAGCCTGGTCCTGCTGGGCTGGCTGGCGCTATAACGGGCGGTAGTGCCTTTAACTTCACCGGCAACACGGCGTTCATGGTCGCCTACAACATGACCAGCACGGGCGGCATTTCGCGCCCGTCCGTAGTGTCCGTCGTTGCAAGCGGCGCTGCTCCCGCAACAACGGGTGCGTTTCTGAATTGGCACCCAGTCACGGGTGCGCACACCTACCTGGTCTACGCCTACAACGGCACTGGTTTCCAGCACATCGGCAACACCTCGAGCACGTCGTTCAACACGTCGTTGAGCGGCAGCGCATTAACCGCGTTTGCTGCAGTCACTGGTGCCCCCAACGCCACGACCAAGGACATCAAGCTGAGGATTTTGGAGCCCATAGTCGACAACCTCGCTAGCTTTAACGGGTGGTTCAACATCGACATGTTCCCCGGCGCAACCGCCAACGATGCGAGCTACCTGTTCAACAGCACGTTGTCGACAACGACCCTGACGACCCAGTACGCAACGACCGTAACACCCGGCACGTCGCCCTCGTTCTTCCCGGCGACAGGCGGCTCTGGCGTTGAGCAGGGCTTCGTTTCGCCCGGCGGCAGCATCCTGAAGAGCTTGGGCCTGTCCTCGATTACCATCGAGTACCCGAAGAGGCTCGTGAAGGCGAGGTTCCAGTTCGGCGCGCCTTCTAACGTGAACATCACGGCGGCTGGCGAGGTCGTTTCGACCACCACGCTGAACGAGGGCGAGGAGTACTCGCTCGGCGGCGGCTACAAGGTCAAGGTCTCGGCTATCGGCGGCACTGCAGTCTGCACTGGCGGTGGATCGACTGGTGCTGGCACCTGTTCGCCCAACAAGGCGGCGGTTGTCACCCCGTTGAACACGGCCTCAGACAGGCTTGTCGTGCTCGACTCTGACGCTGGCTCGACCGCGCAGGTGATTGTCGTCGGCGGCCCGATGGTGAACAGCATTGCTGCTGGCACCCCCGGCGTTGCCGAGGCGACCAACGCGCCCGGTTCGTCCATCGTCCGTGTCATTGGCGGCAAGGTTTTTGTCGCTGGTTACACGGCACAGGACACGCAGGACGCGGCCAACGCCCTCATCGGCTGGCTGGCCACGAACCGCGACACTGTCCGCGGCGTCTGAGTAGCGCTTTGAGGGGCGTGAAAACGCCTCCCCCCTATTTTTCTTTCTTCTTTTTATTTTCAAACTCCAGTGACCCCCGAGGGAAGACGGGTTTCAGCGTGCTTTATTTGCCTTTCCATTCACTAAAGTGTCAAGTTCGCTATTTGCCCCAAGGTTTGTTTCACACTAGATAGTCAGGTGCTGCATTTTGGCTGGAAAAAGGGGTCCCGCGTTTTACTTTACCGTGGCCATGATTTTGCTGTTTAGCATATCGTTGTTCAGCGTTCTTTTGAGCGTTCCACAGGATAGTGGCGGCCAGGCGAGCGGCCAGCCCACGCCCCAGGCGGCGCAGTTCAAGGGCTTTGCGGCCGGCTCCGGCCGCGTGATTGCCTTGGGCAGCCAGCTGATTATCCAGTGCGGTTCCCCGGCAGAGGGCGCGGTTGGCGCTGTCGAGGCGGTTGAGGGCGTTTCAACTGCGTTCCAGACCGGCAGTTCGGGGCTTATTGTCGCGGTTGTAAACGCGTCTAATGACGCTGGCGAAGTGGCCGGCAGGGTGGCGGTAGCAGTGTTGCCCAAGTGCACTTCGCTTCGCATCTTGCGCTCGTCGCTAGTTGAGTTTACCGGACCGGTTGAGCTTGCTGCAGTGCCTGACAGTGCGGTTAAGGAGAGCCGGACGATTTACCCGCTTGAAGCGCGGGGTTACGGCCTGCAGACTGCCAATTTGGCCGGCGTTTCCGCCTATCTCGAGGCGATTTCAACCCGCGTCAACGACACTGTGCCAATCTACGTTTCGGCAACCTTGACCGGCTCGCAAATCACCGAGCTGGTTGTCGAGCAGCAGAATGTTGGCGAGATTAGGGATACGCACAGGCCCCTGAACGGGACTTCGGGCAACCAGACTGGTGGCGAGGCAGGCAACCTGACCGGCGCCAACGCCACTGGCACGCCAGGTAATGCAACCAGTGGCGTTGACGGTGAGGGTGGTTTGAACGCCTCTGGCGCGCTCGGCAATGGCACGGGCGGGCTTTTGCCAACTCCCGGGGCAATGCCGTCTCCGACTCCAGGAGGCAATTCAAGCGGTTCCAATTCTTCCAAATAAGGCGGGTGGTTTTGATGAAGGTCCAAAAAGGCGATTTGATTGAAGTCATGATTACTGGCAGCGCCGGCGGCACTGTGTTCGAGAAGGCGGAAAAGCCGCTCGTTGTTTTTGCCGGCGAGGGCCAGGTGGTAAAGGGGCTTGACGATGCCTTGCTTGACGCCGAGGTCGGCGCTGCGACGAAAGTGACGCTTGCCCCCGAGAATGCCTTTGGCGAGCGGCGCGACGACGCCGTGCGGCTCATCCCGCTTGAGCAGTTCCACCGCCAGGGCGTCGAGCCCGTTGCCGGAATGCCCGTTGAGCTTGACGGCGTGTCCGCCCGCGTGCAGGCAGTGAGCGGCGGCCGGGTGCGCGTTGACTTCAACCACGAGTTGGCGGGCAAGACCGTTGACTACGAGTTTACCATCCAGAAGGCGTACTCGACCCCGGCCGACAAGGTCTCCGGAATGCAGGCTCACCTCCTTGGGGGCTGCACTGCCGTGCTTGAGGGTTCGGCAGTCAAGGTCTCGGCGCCTGCGGCAGTGCGCAAGGACGCGGATTTCATTTCGCGCAAGCTGGGCTTCGTCGGCCGTTGCCTGCGTTACGTGGCTGGCGTGAAGAGCGTGTCTTTCCTGGAGGACTACGAGTCGCCGGACTCCCCGGCATAACGGATGGTTTAAATATTTTTGCAAACAAAGGTGTGTTGCAATCCTTTTTTCGGTTTCTAGCTCGCGAGGTGGGCGCATAATGGATAGCGCTGAGGAAAAGAAGTTCAAGGGCACTACGACTGTCGGCATCGTCTATGACAAGGGCGTCATCCTGGCTGCCGAGAAGCGCGCGACCATGGGCACTTTCATCGCAAGCAAGGACGTTGAGAAGATTCTAGCCGTTGGCGACCGCATTGCAATCACTACCGCAGGCGGGGTTGGCGACGCCCAGTCGCTGGCGAGGCTGCTTCGCGCGGAGCTCGAGATGTACAAGTACTCGAGCGGCGAGTCGCTCTCGGTCCAGGGCTCGGCAACGCTGCTTGCAAATGTCTTGCAGGGGAGCAAGTACTTCCCGTACATCGTCCAAATCATAATCGGCGGTTACGACACTGCCCCGCGGCTCTTTGACGTCGACCTCTTCGGCGGCCTGCTTGAGGAGAAGTACACGTCAACCGGAAGCGGCAGCATCGTCGCCTACGGCGTGCTTGACGACGGCTTTAGGGAGGGCCTGAAGGAAGAGGAGGCCGCTGCCCTGGCGACCCGCGCAATCCGCGCCGCTATCAAGCGCGACAGCGCAAGCGGAGAGGGCATTGACGTAGTTGCGATAACGCGCGACTCGATCAAGCGCTTCAAGACCGCGCCGGTCGCGGAAGCTTCGTAATCAGTTTCAAGCTCACCAATTGACTGTGGAAGGCAACCCCCTTTAGGTTCCGGTATCTTTAGCCCGGATTATTTTCGGAAAGAGGTCATGCACGAGTGAATGGATTGAAGGAAATCGAGGAGACCGTAAAGTCGGTCCTGCCTACCGCGTGCGAGCTTGCCAAAGTCGAGTTCGAGGGCCCCCAAATCGTAATCTACATCAAGAACATGGCGGCCTTCTACTCCGACGAGCACCTCATCACGCGCATTGCCGGCAAGCTGCGCAAGAAAATCATCGTGCGGGCGGACTCGAGCGTGCTCATGCCCGCCGAGCGGGCGCTTGCCAAGCTTCACGAGCTCGTTCCGGTGGAGGCGGGCGTCAAGAGCATCCACTTTGACCCGAACTTCAACGAAGTCGTCATCGAGGCGATGAAGCCCGGCGTGGTGATTGGCAAGCAGGGTTCGGTGCTAAAGTCCATCATCCTGGCAACCGGCTGGTCGCCGCGCGTGCTGCGCTCCCCGACCATGCCGAGCGAGACCATCGCGGCCATCCGCGGGGCGAGCAACGCGATGAGCGAGGCGCGCAAGAAGTTCCTCGTGAACTTGGGCAAGAAGCTCTTCACCACCCCCGGCAAGCCCTGCGAGTGGGTCAAAATCACCGCGCTTGGCGGATTCCGCGAAGTGGGCCGCAGCTGCTTTTTGCTGCAGACGCCAAACTCGAATGTCATCGTCGACTGCGGCATCAACATCGACACGAGCGACGCGAGCCGGGCGTACCCGTACCTGAACGCCATGGGCCTTAGCCTCGAGCAGATAGACGCGGTCATCATCTCGCACGCCCACCTTGACCACTCGGGTTTCGTGCCCTACCTCTACGCCTACGGCTACGATGGCCCGACTTACGTGACGCCGCCCACGCGCGACATGATGGTGCTCCTCCAGCAGGATTGCATCAACGTCATGCACAGCGAAACGGGCAAGGCGCCGTTTGGCGAGCGGGACATCAAGAAGCAGCTTGCGCACGTCATCACGCGCGAGTACGGCGAGGTCACCGACGTGACGAGCGACATCCGCTTCACCTTCCACAACGCGGGCCACATGCTCGGCAGTGCGATGGTGCACCTGCACATCGGCGAGGGAATGCACAACCTGGTTTATTCCGCCGACCTCAAGTACGGCCGCACCAAGCTGTGCGAGCCCGCTTCCACCAACTTCCCGCGCGTCGAGACCCTCCTCATCGAGTCGACTTACGGCAGCCACGCCGACGTCAAGCCACGCCTCGAGGAGAGCGAGACCAAGCTTGCCGAAATCGTCGCCCAGACTATAGCCAAGAGGGGCAAAGTGCTCATTCCCGTCATCGCCTCGGGCCGGGCCCAGGAAGTGATGCTCGTGCTTGAGGAGAAGTTCAAGGACCCGGGCTTCACCGTCTACCTTGACGGCATGGTGAAGGAGTCAAGCGCCATCCACACGGTCTATCCCGAGTACCTTCGCCGCAACGTGCAGCGCCGCATCCTCCAGAACGACTCGCCTTTTGACAAGCCCCTGTTCAAGAGCGTGCAGAACAATGACCAGCGGCAACAAATTGTGGAGAGCGACGAGCCCTGCGTCATTGTCGCGCCCAGCGGCATGCTTACCGGCGGTCCCAGCGTGCAATACCTCAAGGCACTTGCAAGCGACGAGCGCAATTCGCTGGTCTTCGTCGGCTACCAGGCCGCCCTCACCCTAGGCCGCAAGATACAGAACGGCGAGCGCGAAGTGCCAGTGCTCAACAGCGCCAACAAGCAGGAGTCCATCCGCATCAACCTCACCAACTACACTCTCGACGGCTTCTCGGGACACTCCGACCGTCCGCAGCTGCTTGCGTGGACGCGCAACCTGCGCCCCAAGCCGTCGCGCATCATGACAATGCACGGCGAGGAAGGCAAGTGCGAGGAGCTCGCGCGCACGCTCAACCGCATGCTGCACGTCCAGACGCAAGTGCCGATGAACCTCGACAGCATCCGATTAAAGTAAAACGTGGAATTAATGCGTCTAGTCATCACCGGCGTGCCCGCAACGGGCAAGACTGCGATTTCAAAAGCCCTAGCGAAGGTCATGAAGGCCGAGCTCGTGCACGCCAACGACTTTGCCAAGAAGGTTGGCGCTGCCAAGAAGGCCCGCGGCGCGAGCGAGCTTACAGTTGACCTAAAGAAGCTGCAGAAACACTTGGCCAAGGCCTTTGCCGCCAACAAAAACATCATTGCCGAGGGCCACTTGCTCTGCGAGTTTGCCCTGCCTGCCGACGCGGTGCTAGTGCTGCGCGCCAATCCGATAGTTCTCCTCAAGCGCTACGCCGCCCGCGGCTATTCGCGGCAAAAGGCTGCTGACAACGCCGTTGCCGAGGCCCTTGACTATTGCCTCTTGAAGGCCGAAGCCGCCTACGGGAGCCGCAAAGTCATCCAAATCGACGCCACCAGGCGAATTGCCGTAAAAAGCCTCCTAGCCCGCCTGAAACGGCAAAAAAGCGATTCCGTTGACTGGAGCGGCCTGTTGCTCGCGCCGCCTTTGGCAAGGCTCGCAACCAGCTCCGGTGGAAAAGGTTTATAAACAACTCCAGTTAATTAGATAGACTTTCCAGAGGTGAACCCACCAAATGAAAATGCATGGACTACCCAGCCCGGTTCTTCCCGTCTTCATGGCAGAAGATGACGACACGGACGACGAAGAGGATTGGGACGAAGACGAAGAGTGGGATGAAGACGACGACGGCGACGAGTAACCCGCCCCATCTCCCTAGAGACAAAAAGGGCATTTTGCGATGAAGCTCAAGCCCGCGTTCCGACGGTTCCTCAAACGGCCGCTCGGACGCCTGCTGACTTCACGGCAAGCCCGCAAGCTCCCTCTTTCCGGTGGCGGCCTCACGGCAACCGTGGGCGACGTCACCACCTTGTTTTTTCTCTCACAAAAGCGAGTGCCAAGCATCTCGATAGTCGACTTCCAAGTGAGGCGCAAGCCAATCCACGCAAGCAAGGCTGCGAAACTCCGCTTGATGAAAGCCGCGAAATTCTTTTGCAAGAACCCTGCCGGCACAATCACCGCGAGCGCGCAAAAGGCGATTGCTGGTGCAGTGAAAAAAGCAATCCTCGGCAAGAACGCGATTATTTTTGTTGATGGCGAAGAGGACCTGCTTTTGTTGCCTCTTCTTTTAGCAATGCCGGAAAATTCCTTGCTCTTCTACGGCCAGCCCAACAAGGGCCTCGTTGCCGTGAAGGCGACGAAAGCGAAGAAAAGGCGAGTCCGCGAACTGTTGAGAAAGTGCTTTGAGTAAGTACGGCCTAAGTGCGGGGAGGCGACTAGAGAAACAAACTAGAGCCTGTCCTTCAAGGCTTCTTTTGTAGTTATAATGCGGATGCCGGCGAGTTTTTTCAGGGTAAGGAGGTCCTTGTCGCCAGTGACTAACAAGCTGCATTTAGCTGCCAACGCGGCGGCGAGTACGTGCTTGTCTTCGGCGTCCCGGACTTTCTGCATTTCGACTAGTTTCTCGTAGTCTTTCCTTCGGATTGCCCTGATTTCCGCTAGCTTGATAAATTCTTTCACGAGAAAGGCTTTTTCTGGAAACTTGCGGTCGATGACTTCAACAAGTTCCTCTATCACGTCTTCAGAGGTAATTAGTTCGAATTGCTTGCGGGTTCCCAGCTTAAGCAGCGTATGCTCCGACCCCGAGAACACGATGCCTGAAACTAGGGTGTTCGCGTCGAGGAAAACCCGCTTCAAGGAAATTCACTTCCTGCTTTTTTTTACTGACTCAAGTTCAAAAAGCAAGTCTTGCTTGTTGATGCCTTTAGCCTTGGCTTCCTTTTCAAAGGCGCCAGTAATTTCATCCAGGCGAAGCTCCGCCTTACCGAGGACAATGTAACTGCCGACCTTCCTCATGACAACATAGTCGTTTTCCGTAATTCCCTCTCTCGCGCGAAGCTCCTGCGGAATGGTAACCTGACCGCGAGAAGTAACTTTGCTGATAAACGCATCCATTTTCTCACCTATAAGAAAATAAGAAAATCATATTAATATAGCTTTGTGTTCCAAAAGTCGCTGGGGGGACGAGGTCTGCTTCTAGCCCTAGCCTCAGTGCGGGGGGAGGAACTCTAGAAAGAAACTAGAGTCTGATGACGCAATATTCATGTTTTCGGCATGAGTAGATCGTGTATCCTGCGTGCAGCGGTGACGCGTGCTTTGAGGTTGGTTAGTTTATACACTTCAGTTGCATCCAGCTGATCTAGTGCAGTTTGGAGGGCACCAGTTTTTGGAAGGCCAGTGTTAACATGCAGTTCGATTTCCATTGGTTCAAGTGGATTATCGCTCTTTCTGATGCTAAGGACGTGGTTTTTCTCGCGAACACGTTCTTGGATGCCATTGTAGAATTCTACCGCATCATTATCGAGGCGTTGTTTGGGCATAAAGAACCGCATTTTGATTCCAATTCGATTTGCATTTGTCGTCCTGTTCTTCTTCCTATTTGTTTCATCATCAGTGATTCTCCGTTCATCCAAAGTAACCCAAAACACGTACGAGTTTGGTTTATTTTCCCACGCACCTGCTTGCCATTGCCAATGCGGCTTAAACCCGCGCTCCTTAGCATACTTCAGCACTGAACCAAAAAACTCCATGCTTCACCTAGTAGGCCAACCATAAAAAAGCCTATGCTCGACACTCAACTGTGGCGCCACTACGCCAACCCCGCTTCAATTACGTTTCTAATTGTGTTGCTTTGGAGCAGCGAAAAAAGCTTGAGGACTGGCTAGGAGAGATGCCGCAGACTCTAGAAAGATAGAACATGCAGGGGGGAGTGCTTTGAACATTTGCTGCTTGTTCAGCGCCTTTGCCCCTTCTGCGCCGCGTCCATCATTGCCGCTAGCTGGAGTGTGGTGACGTCGGTTGCCATTGCCTCTTCCTTCTTGAAGCCCAGCTTGCCTGCGAGTTCGTAAGCGTGTTTTTCCGCCCTTTCCCTCTGGCGCGGGAAGTTCGTTGCCGGCAAGGCCAGTTCGAGGAAGTCGCCAAAGCCCCTCACTGAATAGACTAGTGCCGGGACTTCAAAATATAGAAAGCGCCAGACGTCATACTGCCGCTCGAACGCCTTTTGGTAGCCCATTTGCTCGAGGTCTTCTGCAAACTTGAACGCGCTGGTGACGTCAAAGCCCAGCTTGTCCTCCTCCTGCAGCATGTAAGCGTCGCTGACTACCGTCTCTTCCTCGGTCTTCGCGTCGGTGCGCACGAGCATGTAAGCGAACACTCCGCCCATGTCCTTGGCGTGCACTGCCTCGGTGAACTCGCCGCCCCCGAGGAAGCGCGCGTTGGCTTTCTTTAGCCCGGCGACAGTGACTTCGGCATCCTTGAGGGCGAACGACTGGCGCTGCTCCGGCAGCTTCCACTTGAGCTTGTGCTCTTTCGCGTGGGGCTTGCGCTTGATGCCCAAGAGCTTGTCAAGCGCGCTGAGGGCCTGTTCGCGGTCGAACTGTATCGGGGGCAGCATTTTCATTCGGCATATTCCCGCGGGCCTTGGCGGCCGCGCAAGAAAAAGTACGCTGCAGTGCTTAAAATGGCTATGCCGCTTGCGCCAAGCAGCCAGTCGGGCGGCCCTGGGCGGCCGCCGGAAGGCGGGGGAAGAAGGTCTTTTGCCTGCGAGGCAATGGTATATGCAGTGAAGAAATTGCCCTTGCCAAAACTCTCTTTAGCATCCTGCAGCGCTGCCTCGTCAGATGCGGTTCCGAATTGCTTGACGCGGCCAGCAGCAGCCTCAATCGCGCCGGAGGCCTGCTCCTCCATGCCATCAACCGCGTTTTTGACTTCAGCCGCCCGGACAACCGCGGTCGCCAGCTTGTTTTCAAGCACAGTTGGCGAATGCTTTGCCAATCCCTCTTGCGTTTGCTCAAGCATCGCGGCCGCGTCAAGGAAGGCAATGTCTTTTGCCAAAGCGTCGGCCGATTTTTTGGCAGCAGCGTAGGAAGATGGCTTTCGCTTGCCCGGGTCGGCTTCAAATGCTTTTTCAAAAGACTCAAGCGCTCCACGGAATTGCGTTTTTTGGGAAGTGTATTCCCCAAGCACGGCAATTTTTTGCGCAAGCTCTTGCGCCGCCTGCTGCTTGAGGCCGAGCCACTTGGCCTGCGCTTTTCCAAGCTCGCCAACCGCCTGCTCGAGAAGGTTGATTGACGCCAGGCCGCGCGCCTTGGCCGCCGCGGCGCCTATTGCCGCGCAGGCAGAAGGGCTGTTTGCCTCGCCGCATTCCTTCTCAATTGCCCTGCTTCGCTCAGCAATGCTGGCGGCGACCTGTTTGAGTGCTTCTTTCGCTTCCTGCAACCGGCCTTGCGCCGCAAGCTCGACCGCCCGGCCTGCTGCAACTGTGATTTCATCATCGCTCGCAAGCGCCTCGCCGGCGGCGCGCTTTACCGCAACCGCCTCTTGGGCGACTGAACTATCCTCCTGCAGCGTGCCGGAATAGCCTTCACACTGGGCCTCGAGTGCGTACTTTCGCTGCTCTCCCGCATCAAGCTGCTTTTCCTCGAGTTTTACAAAAAGCGTGTCGTTGTAGTAGCTTACCGCCGGGCTGCCAAGCACTGCCTTTGCCGAGGCAATTTCGCAAGGCAGTTTGCGCTCGACCGTGCGGCCAAGCGCCATTGGTTCGGCTCCGTTGTTTGAAGCGGTGATTTGGACTGCAAACCCGTCCCTAATTTGGCCGACAGTTGTTTCAACCGCAATGGGCTCTGCAACGTACTGAAGCGTCAGGCTGTTTTCGCCTTCGCGAGCGTCCACAAGCGCCATTGCCGTTGTTGCCACGGAATTTTGGCCAACAACATTGCCGGCAAACGCAACTGACCTGGCGTTTGGCGGCACGGGCCGCGTGACTTTGACAAGCGCGTTTTGCAGCGAGCGAAACTCGATGGCCGTGCGCACCAGCCCCACTCCATCAACTGTGGTCTTTTCCCCTGTTGTTGAGGCAATTGTCTGGCCATACTCGACAGCCAGCCAATAATCGGGCCGGCTGCCGTACTCGCTTAGCTGCACTTCCCCCCTCTCGAAATCAACTGCCAAAATGCTTTGGGAAGCGCCCGCAAGCACCGCGCTTGCAGGCAGCTTGAGCAAGTCGCTTGAGATTCGCATTGGCCCGGCTTCAATGCTAGGCTGTCCTTCAAACTCAATTCGCAAATCCAATCTCGCTGGCTTGTCCAGCTCCACTCCGTCAGGAAAGCTGGTTGTAACCCGCGCCATCTCAAGCCGCTTTTGCGCAATGGCCTGCGGGTCGGCCTTGATGCGGCCGAGTGCCGTCCTGATTTGAAGCAACAGCGGCCGCGCTTTCGCGGCATGCGCGACCGGCGTCGGGTCTAGCAACAACGAAGCGGCTTTTTGCGCAAGGCCGCGCTCTCCCTCGCCAAAAAAGTCTGCAAAAGCGTTGAACTCTCCGGCTGCAGCTTCAAGGCCGGTAAACTGCTGCATGGCAATTTCCTCAAGGCCGGCTGCCGTTCGCCTCACCGCCTGCCTGATTGCGGTGATTTGGCTCAAGGGCGCGCCCCGCCCGAGGGCCTTTAGCGAGTCAAGGGCGGTTTGCAAGGCCAGTTGCTCGCTGCTTGAATCAATTCCCGCTTCCTGCAGCTGCCCTGCGAGCGCAAGGGCCGCCTGGCCGTCGAGCATGGTCGCGTCAATCAACCCGCTCTTGCCGTCAAGCACCGCGTTTGCCGCGTCAAGCGCGTCGCGGGCCGCCTGCAGCGCCTCGCTGGCGGCCTTGATTCTCTGGGCCAAATTGCCTGCCGGCAGCGACGCCTGTTGTTGCCTTGCGAGCTTTAGAAGGTTCGCCGCTTCGCCAGCTTCCTGCGGTGACTTTTCAGACGCGGCTTTAACCGCTGCCTCTGCATTTGCGAGCGTCCCGCGCGCTTTTTCAAGCAGCTTTTCGTGAGCCTCGCCCGCCTGCCCTATTGCAGCGGCTGTCGCGTAGTTCGCTTGCCCGGCCTTCTGTCGTGCCTGCTCTAAAAACAGCGTCGAGCGCGAGAGCCACCCGCGAGGTTTTTTCGACTGCTCGGCTTGCGCCTGGCCAGCGAGGTCCCGTGCGTTTCGCAATAGCGTCCTTGCGGCCAAGAGCTTTTCTGCCGGTCCCGCCTCGGGTTTTTGCACCGCAACTGCCGGTCCCCCAAGAACGGGCAGGCCGTCAGTAGCTATTGTCTGCAGGCCATCGGCTTCTGCCCTTGACAATAGCGCGCTTGCCGCATCGTATTCAGTAGAGTAGGCCGCCGATTTTGCTGCCATGTCAAGCTCAAGCTGCAAGAGCGCCTGCCTTGACTTTATTGAAAAGTTTGCTGTAGCCGTGATGACCGCAAGCCGCTCTTCGCCCGCAAGGAGGCGGAATGCGGGCTCGACTTTCCAGTCGTCGCTTCCAGACGTTTGCCACGCAACGCCAAGGGCCGCGCTTGACTTGTTTAACAGCGCGCCAACGCTGTTGCCCCTGCCGGCCTGCACTTCAAACCCGGTTGCGGCCGCGAGCTCAAGCAGTCCCGAGGCGGCGTTGTTGTGCTTGGGTTCCACTGCTGCTGCAAGCTCGTTTGCCGAGGCGTCGGCGGAAGCCAGGGCATTGGCTGCAGCTCTTGTCGTCAGCCGCAGCGCGTTTGCAGCGTGGCTTCGGCATTCGTAGGCGAGGTAGCGGTCGATGACAAAACCCGCAGTTCCCATGGCAGGCGTGCTTTTCCTCACCATCGCGTTGGCAGCAGACTGGCCAAGCTCGTCTTTAGCCTGTGCAAGCAGTTCCCTGGTTTGGGAAAACCCGTCGGGCAGCGGGGCGTCGCGGATTTGCGGCGGGGCCGTAAACGGGCAGGGCTTGGGAATCACGAGCAGGTCGTAGAAAGAGGGGTTTCTTTCGTAAAGCAGCGGCGAGTACTCGGTGAAGAACGCATTGGCGAGCGGCTGCAGCGCCAGCAAAAGCAACAGTAACTTGCGCAACTCTTTTTTCCGCGTACCAGCCGAGTTAATGTGCGGCAGGCAGGATTTAAGCTTTTCCTAGAACACGAGCAGCAGTACCGCGAGGAGGATGAAGCTGACTACCGCGATTGCGGTGCTGAAGTAGGCGAGGACGGAGAGAATGACGGGAATGCCGATTGCCCAGACGAGCATGCCTGGGTTGTTCGTGACGATGAGCGAGCCGTACGCCACGCCAAGTGCAAAGAGGAGGAAGAGGAACGCGGTAAAGCGCCTCAGGCTCTTGGTCAGGCTCTCGACAATAGTGTTTCCGATGTTCTCAAGGAGTCCCATGTGTGATTACTTTCTCGATTTTGGGCCTATTTATACCTTAGGAAAGCGCCGATGCCGTGGAAGCCTCCGGCGAACTGCTCGCCCTCGCTAGTCTCGGTTGAAATCATCTCGACCGGCATTTGCCTGTCCTCGGCCATTCCTATGATTTCGTTGATGAGGTCGGTGCTCTTGACGCTCCTAAGCTTGCCGCTCTTGCAGTTGGTGCAGTCGGACTCGTGGATGTTGTTCGTGCTCGTGACAGTAGACGTAAAGCCGCACGCGCTGCACTGGAGGTCGAGCTTGAAGAAGTTCTGGTTCTCGCTGACGAGCAGCTGCTTGGCCTGGTTGGACTCGATTGCCTGCTTCACCGCGTCGTAGCCGTAGACAACGGCGCCTTCCCGCGCGGCTTGGCTCATGAAGTCCGCCAAGAGGCGTTTTTCGACAATCGACTCCTGTTCCGAAATCACGTCGCCGGCCTTCTCGAGGAGCTCGCGCAGGCCGTACTCGTCGGTGTAACCCGTGTCGACCATCGCCAGCAGCTTGAGCTGGTAGTTGTATGTCTTTGCCTTGAGGAAATCCTCCTTGGCGGGACCCGGGCCGCCGACGATGACGCCCTTGAAGCCCTTGACTTCGAGAAACGCGGCCATTGCCTCGCCGATGCGCTCCTGGAACCACTCGATGCCCTCCTCGCGCAGGCGCTGGAAACGCGCGGCGGAGTTATGCACAATCATGCCGTTAGCTACGAAATTCTCGTTGCCAGGCACTTCCAAGTCGTAGAACGGGCCTTTTGTCTCTACAGAACTAATATTCCATATGCGCGCCACTCTAACTTGAATTAGCTTAGTGGTGTTAGTTGATGCCGTATTAACGGGTCCAGAGAGCAGTAAGTCGCCGGCCTTTAGTTCTTCGGCAAGTTTTTCTTCGACGTCTTTATTACCCCAGACAAAAAACCGGTGTTCTGCAGTTGCAATAACCTCGCTTGTCGGACTTTTGGTTTTGATTGAAAGGGCCTTGTTTGATGTCCGCGTCATCACATTAGTACACTCCGCTTCCTCGAAAGCCTGTTTTGCCCAATTGAACGAAAGCAGCATGTCCCTGGGTTTCACGTCGCGTATTTCCTTTATCTCCCCATTGGCCATTTGCACGAGCGTCTTTTCGTGCAGGCACTGCCCGCCCTTGTGGGTTTTCGAGTGTGCAGTCGAGTGAATTTGCTTGATGACCTTGATGTTCTTTCCGCGCAGGACGGCGACCGTCGCCTCTTTTCCGTCCATTACCACGAGGCCGTATGCGCCCTCGTGCTCGACGAGCTCCTTTAGGGGCTCGAGGACGAAGACGCTCTCGCAGCGGTAGAACTGCACGTGCAGGGGCGCGGGGGGCTCGATGCTGAACAGCTGTATGTCCTGCTTGCCCTCGATTTCGGAGACATTGCCGCAGAATACCGCCATGCCGTTTGCGGGCGGCTGCTTGAAGTTCTTTAGGAAAGCCAGAATCTTTGATAGCGCGTCGGTCACGTTGTTGCGCGTGCCCGTGCTCTTGATGTTGGTTGCCTGGCCGGCCTCTTCCTTCAGCTTGTTCGTGATGTCGCTGATTTGGTAGCCTGGCGTGATGTAGACGCTGATTAGCTCGGTGCCGCGGCCCCTGAAGCCCTCGAGAGCCTTCAGCTGCTTCTTGAACTCGTAAACTTCCTTGCTCTTCGCGTCAATTGCCATTTTTTCACTTTACGTCGTCGCCGGCCTCTTGAGCGGCCGCAAAAATTCAATGTCGTTCATGTATTTTCGCAAAACATTAGGCACTACAACCCCGCCGTCCTCTTGCTGGAAGTTTTCCAGCACCGCCCGCATCGCGCGGCTCGTCGCGACTTGAGTTGAGTTTAGCGTGTGGAGGTATTCCTTTTCTTCCCCGCCTTTCTTGAGCCTGTAGCGAACGCCCAGGCCGACTGCCTGGTAGTCCGTGCAGTTTGAGCAGCTGACTGCCTCTCGGTACGCCTTCTCGCGGGGCATCCACACTTCCAAATCGTACTTCTTTGCCGCGACTGTTCCCATGTCGCCGGTGCACAAGTTGACTACGCGGTAGGGCAATTCGAGTGCGGAGAAGAACTCCTCGGCGTTGGCAATGAGCTCCTCGTGGATTTGCCAGCTCTGGTCGGGCCGGGAAAAGACGAATTGCTCGACTTTGTTGAACTGGTGCATGCGGAAGAGGCCGCGCGTGTCCACGCCGTGGCTTCCAATCTCGCGCCGAAAGCACGGGCTCACTCCGGCCAGCTTGACGGGCAGGTCGTCGGGGTCGAAAGTCTCGCTAGCGTACATGGCTGCCAAGGCGTGCTCGCTCGTCGCAATCAAGTACTTGTCCTCGCCGTCGATTTTGTACATCACGTTCTCAAAATCAGCCAGGTCGGTTACCGCCTCGTAGGGCTTCTTGTCAAGTAGTAGGGGCACTTGCACGGTTACGAAGCCCTTTTTCTCCAAAAGATCCAGGGCAAAGAGCTGCATTGCAAAATCAAGGCGCGCAAGGTCGCCAAGCAGGTAGACGAAGCCGGCGCCTGCTACTTTTGCCGCGCGGCCGAAGTCCGCCCAACCCATTTCTTCGGCAAACTCGCCGTGGGGCTTGAGGTTCGCGTGCGCGGGTTTGGCGGTTCCCCACGTGCGGACGACGATGTTGCCCTCGGCGCCATGGCCGACCGGCACGCTCTCGTGGAGGACGTTGGGAAGGTGGGTGAGGCCGTACTTCACCCGCTCTTGGACGACCTGCATTTCCATTTCGACTTCCTTGATTTGGTCGGGAACGTTTGCAGCCTCGGCCTTGAGCTCGTCGGCCTTGCGCTTGTCGCCCGCCTTCATCGCAGTTGCCACGTCGCGGGTGACGGAATTGCGCCTTCCCCGCAGCGCTTCGGTTTCCTGGAGCTTCTTGCGGTAGAGCTCGTCGTCCTGCAGCAGCTTTTCGAGGAGTTCGAGCTTTGCCGCATCGCCGCGCTTTTGCAGGCTGGCCCTAATCACTTCGGGCGATTTCCTCACGAATCTTATGTCAAGCATTTTTTCCCAAATCCCTCAAGCCACTGGCTAATCGCTTTTGTCAAACTGCCCTATTAACTGCTTCGCAGCATCTCGCTTCTGGCCTGTTCGACCTGGCTGCGAACCACGTCCTGCTTGTGCTTGAGCGGGCCGACGAGCGAGGAGCTGAACTTCACTAGCATGAGGTTGTCGTAAAGCTCACTTAGGCAGTCGAAGTAATACTGCGCTTCCTTTCGCTTGCCGTCGCCGAGGGCGATTTGCATTGCCCGGCGGAGCTCGCCTGACGTGTCTGCAAGGCCGTTCAAGTAAGCAACCGCGTCGACGTCAAGCTCTTCCATCGAGGGGACCGGCTTTCTCTGCACGAGCGCCAAGAGCGACTTGACTTCGACGAACTCCTGGAAGCACTGGGCGGAATTGCGCTTGAGGTCCGAATCAAGCTTGCGCACCTTGTCGAGCTTCTTCTCAGCGTCGCCCGCGACTTTCTCCGCGTCCTTGATTTGGCCCGTGTGCAAGTGGCGGATGGCGAGGGCGCAGTCGCGGATGACTTCCCGCTGGAGCCGCAGCACCTCGTCCTGGCGCTTTTCGCGCTCCGACATGGTGGCGACTATGGCCTTGATTGTAGACTCTACTTTCACTAGTTCCTTCACGGTTTATTGTGGGTCGTTGCAGGCTTTTAATTGCGTTACAAGAGCGGGATGAGGGGAGAAGAGCAAAGCTTTGTGCCGGATTGCCTCCCTGGGGTTGCTTTGGTTCTCCGCCTCCCTCTAATTACTTTTGTGAATTATAAATCGATTCCGGCTGGTTTGGGCCGTTTTGGCGGGAAAGTGGCCGGTTTGTGGGTTGGGTTTAAATCGTTTGCCCGCGTGCTTAGTACGGTAGGGGGAGCGGGGGGAAGATGCCTGAATCTGATTCAGTTGCCAAAAAAGTTCGCAGGGTGCTTTCAGAGCGGCCCAGCATTGCCGAGGGCCTGAAGCTCGGCATTGTAAACTACAGCGCCCTTGCCCGCCTCTTGTCAAACGAGCTGGGCATCCGCAACGGCGAGGCGGTCGTAAGCGCAATCAAGCGCTTTGCCGAGTCAACAGGCCAAACAGACTCTGACAAGCGCCTGAGGCGGGTTGTTGCCGAGTCGACGATAGAGCTCCGGCCCGACGTTGCGGTCATCACGCTGGCGCCGAATTCGGACTGGCGCAAGCTTGAGTCGCAGCTGCGCGTGCACCACGTGGTGCAGGGGCACACTTCAACCAACATCATTGTTGACGAGCGCTCGCTCTCAAAAACGCCGGCCACGCTTTTGCAGGGCCTTGACGTCAGGCGTCGCTTGGCCGCAATCACCATCCGCCGGCCAAAGGAAGTCACCACCACGCCCGGCGTTGTAGTCTACTTTCTCGCTTCAATCGCCTCGGCGGGAATCAACTTGGAAGAGACGCTCACCTGCAACGCCGACCAGGTGCTCGTCTTCAAGATAGCCGACGCGCAAAAGGCGTTTTTGCTGCTCAATGACGTCATCATGAGAGCGCGGGATTCAAAAGCCATTTAACCGTTTGCGGGGAAAACAACCTTGATGAAGAACGCCGTCGTCATCTCCCTTGGCGGGAGCATGCTCTACCTCAAGGACGACGGTATTGACGTTCCCTACATGCAGGCGTTCGAGAAGATGGTGCTCGAGCTGCGGGAAAAAGTGCCCCACATCGCAATCGTCGTCGGAGGCGGCAGGCTCGCAAGCGAGTACGCGACAAAGGCCCGTGCCGAAACCGGAAGCGAATTCTTCGCCGACCGGGCGGCCATCAAGGCAACCCGCGAGAACGCGGCCATCCTCATCCGCGAGCTCAACGGAAAAGCCGCTCCAACTCCCTTCACCACTCCCGACGAGGCCGCGGCCGCAATCGAGGCGGGGCAAATCGCCGTTGGCGGCGGCTTTCTCGAGGGCCTGACTACCGACGCGTGCAGCGTGATTGTCGCCGAGCGCATTGGCGCCAAGACCGTCATCAACGTGAGCCACGTTGACGGCGTCTACGACAGCGACCCGCGCAAGAACCCGAATGCAAGGAAGTTCCAAACCATGGCCCACGGCCAGCTGGTTGAATTGGCCGTAAGGAGCGACGACCGCCTGGCGAGGACAAACTTCGTCTTCGACCTAATCGCCTGCAAGCTCGCCCAACGAAGCGACATCACACTCCAGTTTGTGAAAGGCAGCGACCTCTCGCAAGTGCGCGCGGCAATCCTGGGCGAAAAGCACGACGGCACGGTTGTGAAGAAGATCTAGCGCCTAGAGCGGCGTTCCTGCCTGATTTGTTCCGACTGGTGGGCGGCGAGTTGGTTGTGAATTCCTCTGAATAGCCTAATTTTTTCGCGTGCGTAGGCTTTGCCTTTGCGATCTCCTAGTATGGAAGAGGGGTGTGGCGGAAGATTTTTCAAGGCAGTTTCGAGGGTTTGATCTGCGGAATTTTGTAACAAAATCAATTTTTGTTGATCCAGCGCGGTTTCGTGCGTCAAGACTGCTTGCTTTTGTTCTGCTGTAGCGCCTATTTTCTCAAGTGCTTTTTCAACTGCAAGGCGCATGGCAACTTTCGATGTATGTAGCCCCCTACAAATTACCTCGTACCCTATTGTGTCAAAGTCAAACCTGAGATTCTCCCCGACCCGAAAGAGGCCTTCAGACGTTGGCGATTCTCTTTGTGCATATTTTGAGTGATTATATGCGTCTACCAGTTGGCCCACTTTTCTTCTGATTTCCTCGTTTATCCTTTCAACTTCATCTAGAGACAAGGGCTTTCTCCATAGGGCCATTGCTTATCCTCTCGCTTTCTTCAAGAGCAGCCTTTGCTCGGCCGAGGCGATTCTCTTTCTCGTCGCCTCGATGACGTCGGGGTTGACGCTGATGCTGTCGATGCCGAATTCGATTAGTTTTTCAGCAAATTCGGGGTAGACGCTTGGGGCCTGGCCGCAGATGCCGACCGTAACGCCGCACTCGTGGCAGGCCTTGATGACCTTCTCGAGGCTCGCGTAAATGGAGGGGTCGCGCTCGTCGAACTCCTCCGCAACCACGGCATTGTCCCTGTCAAGGCCGAGGGTGAGTTGCGTGAGGTCGTTGCTTCCGATTGAGAAGAACTGGGCGCCCTCCTCGCAGAACTCTTTTGCGAGGATGACCGTCGAGGGGACTTCGCACATGATGCCGAGCTTGAAGTCAAGGCCGGGCTTGAGCCCCGACGCCTCGACAAGCGCCTTGACCTTCCTAAACTCGCCTATTGTCCTGACGACCGGAATCATGAGGTGCAGGTTCTTGAAGCCGTACTCGCTGCGGACCTTCTTGATTGCCTCGAGCTCGAGGTTGAACTCCTCGGGGTCGTGGATGTAGCGCAGGCAACCGCGGTAGCCAATCATGGGGTTTTCCTCGTGCGGCTCGAACTCCTCGCCGCCCTTGAGGTTGCGGTACTCGTTTGTCTTGAAGTCGGTCGCGCGGTAAATCACCGGCCTCGGGTCAAAGGCGCTGCAAACTTGCCGCAGTCCTTCCGCAATCTTGTCGACAAACTCCTGATGCCTTCCATCCTTGATGAGCTTCTTGGGGTGCACGCCAATGCCTGCAATCATGAACTCGGCGCGCAGGAGGCCGACGCCGTCGACATCGTGCGCCGCCACCCGCTCGGCAAGCTCGGGCTCGGCAATGTTGACGTAAATGCGGGTGCCAGTGACTACCGTCCCGCCGCCGGAAGTGACTGCTTGCGCCCCGCCGCCTGCACCAGCCTGGCCTGCCCCGCCCTGGCCCAAGTCAACATTGCCCTCGTAGGCAATGCCCCGCTTGGCGTCAACAGTGACTATATCGCCGTCGTGAAGAACTTTAGTCGCACTGCCGGTGCCGACAATGCAAGGCACGCCAAGCTCGCGGCTCACAATAGCCGCGTGGCAGGTCGAGCCGCCCTCGTCGGTGAGGATTGCGCAAGCTCGCTTCATGCCGGGCACGAAGTCGGGCGAAGTCATCCTCGTCACAAGCACGTCTCCAACCTTGATTTTGTCAAGCTCGCTTGCGTCTGCAATGATGCGCACGGGGCCGCTTGCAATTCCAGGCGACGCTCCCATGCCCTTGAGCAGCACTTTCTTTTCAGTAGTGGTCGCCATTTGTTGCACCCCGCTTGCTTGAGTTTCCTTTTTCTTGAGTGTGGTAATCGCCCTGCTTTGCACGATGTAGAGCTTGCCCTTCTCAAGGGCCCATTCGATGTCCTGGGGCGCTCCGTAGTGCTCTTCGATGTGCCTGCCGATTGCAGCGAGTTCCATGACATTCTCGTCAGAGAGCTTCTGGCGTTCCGCCAGTTCCTCAGGCACGTCAAGCTCGGCATCCCCGTCCCCGCTAAGGACTATCATCTTGTCCTGCTTGTGGATTTGCTTTTCCTCAAGGCCCAGGTTGGCCTTGTTGACAACGAAGTGGTCGGGCGTTATCATGCCGCTCACAATCGCCTCGCCAAGGCCCCAGCCTGCCTCGATGACTATCTTGCCAGTGTCGCCGGAAAAAGCGTCGGCAGTGAACATCACGCCGCTTGACTCGCTTTCTATCATGCGCTGCACTACTGCCGAGAGGCCGACCTTGAGGTGGTCGAAGTTGGCGTTCTGGCGGTAGTAGATTGCGCGCGCCTCAAAGAGGCTGGCCCAGCACTTGCGCACGGCGTCGACGACGCCAGCGTCGCCCCGCACGTTGAGGAAAGTCGCCTGCTGGCCGGCGAAGCTAGCCGTGTTGTGGGTTATTATGCCACCCAACCCTGCCAGGAAGTTTTGGGGGCCGGGAACGACGAAATCGTATACGAGGCCTTCATACTCGACTTCCTCGACTTTCTCTATCTTGTCCCATATGACGTCGGAAGAAACGATTTCGTGTAGCTCGTGCGAACCTGCTTTCACGGCGATTCTCTCTAGCATTCCGGTACCGTAAGCCTGCGGACTGAAGTAGCCCTTGTTCCACGGCGCAAATCCTGGAGTAAATTGTCCTCTTCCACTCAGGGCGGATTGTGTAAGGTAGGTGATGGTTTTCAGCGGCGTCCTCCCCTCGGAAACCGATACGTTGCAGGACTTGCACATCCAGCGTTGTTTTTTGCTTTCCGAATTTCCGTTCTTCGTCATTATCCCCATGCAAGCCGGGCACTCGGCGGCATCCCTCAAGATTGTTGGGAGGCTCCTTGAAGATTGGCGCGAGATTATTTCGGCGATTTTCTTGCTTGGCGGGAATGTGTCAAGCTCGTCATGATGCTTTGGTCGAGACGTATAAACCTCTATTGCCTTGAGGAGCTTTTCCCGCTTCCTTTTTTCCTGTGAGTTGATGAGGCTGGCAAAAGCCCGGAGTTGGCTTGAGGGAACGACGACTTCATTGTCCCTGAGCGAGCTCTTGATTCCTTGCGTTGAGAGCAGCAGGGCGGTGCCAGCAAGCAGTTTTCTTGAGACCGAGCACACAGTCACTTCACAAGCTTTTGGCGAAACGTAGCCGTCGCCGTCAAAGTAGCCTCGCAGGTAAGCCCGTATGAAATCATCTGGGGCGTTGAAGACGAGGTCTGGAACGGTCTTTGTCCTGGCATGCTTGCCCTTTCCCTTGGCGTCGGACGGCTTTCCAAAAAGCCTGTGGAGGAGTGCCACGAGCGGCATGCTGAAAACGCGCACGTTCTTCGGTCCCCCGTTAGTCTTTAGCCCGGCCGATTCGAGGAATTTTCTTGACTCTGCGGCAATCTCATCGGATTCGCATGAGATGTCGATGCAGTTCTTTCCGTACGTGGATCCTTCGGACGCAAACGCTCCGAGGAAATAGGCGAATTCCGGCGTGAGCGGTATTTTTGCCGGGAAAGGCTTCTGGATGCTCCACTTGCCCTGCCTTAATCGAACTCCTTTTTCATCGACGACCAGTTCCCCGCCTATCGCACTGGCAACGTCAAGTTCGTACGGTACGGCAAGGGCAGGCCTCCGCAGGTTTTTGACAACCGGAACGCGCGTGTTGGCGCTCACCTGCTGGATGCTTGCAGGTACGGCTTCCATGGTGTCGGGGTCAAGAACCATGAGCGAATGGTCCGGCGTGATAGTTATCTGCCTGCCCGTTTTCGTCGTTATCCTCACTAGCTTGCTCTTGACTGGATGGGCGTAAATTTCGCTTGCTTTCTTCCAAACTATTTTGTTCCCTTCGAGGGCCGGAACGCTTATCTCCACTTGCGGGTTTGCCATGTACTCCTTCCACAGGTCCTCCATCGCACAAAATCGCAGCTCCCCATTGACTGCAACAATTATAGGCTCGTATCCGGCAATGCTCGGCAGGTCTTCTGCAGTCGCGCTGCTGCGGACGGCAACGAGGACTTCCCTGCCAACCGTGTGGATGCCGTCGGTGTCGGGCGACTCGCAGAGCTTCTCGTAAGCCTCGACGATTTGGTCCCTGATGCTTGGGGGAATGCGGCCGGCGAGGATGGCGTCCTTTACCGCAACGCTTGCAGGCTGGAGCGCCCCATTGTCCTCGGCGTTCAG
>ORJL011305276.1_pt1 | contig 24515 bp, 26 predicted proteins | sample 1779941 | NCBI WGS metagenome assembly ORJL01 (sample SAMEA104232317, study PRJEB22302) | groundwater metagenome | biome: forest; feature: aquifer; material: groundwater | place: USA | collected 2011-08-07 | depth 5.8 m
GCGGTAGAGGCCTTCTTGGAGCGCTATCATTACCACCGGCCGCACTTGGGCCTGGGACTCCGCCCACCGCTCAAGAAAGGAGGCTGACGACTGTCGGATATTTACGGAGAATATAGCGCCAAGCTGCGAGGCTACCTTGGTGGACGGTGTCGGCGGCCTGCCGGCGTCCCTGTAATCCCGTTGACAGGGGGGTCGGCAAATGGTATCCTTACTGATGTACTGCCGCCGCTGGCGGCCGTAATACGTATGGAGGGGCAGCTATGACGACGACCGCGACCCCCCTGGTGACCGTTACCTCCCAGGCGGCGGGAAAGATCAAGGCGATCCTAACTGAGCAAGGGACGCCCCAGGCGGCGCTGCGGGTGATTGTGGCCGGCGGCGGTTGCTCTGGTTTCCAGTACCTCATGACCCTGGAGGACAGCCCCAAGGAGGATGACATCCTCCTCGAAGTCGAGGGGGTGAAGGTCGTTATTGACCCCCAGAGCGCACCCTACCTGGTGGGGGCCTCAATCGACTACGTGGACGGGCTGATGAAGTCTGGCTTCACCATCGATAATCCCAATGCTACCGGCTCGTGCGCCTGCGGCTCCTCCTTCAAGACTGCCGACGGTGGGGGCGAGCAGCGGGCCTGCAGTCACCACTAAGCGCTTTAGCGAATCAAAGCGGGCGGCCGTCGGCCGCCCGCTTCTGTTTTTGGGGCTTCTCCTCTAGGTCAGGGCGATGGCTGGCCTTTGTCCTCCTGGAAAGGCGGCGAAGAGGCGCCGCTTCAGCTCCTGAAGATGCGCCTGGTAGGCTGGGGAGCCAAGCACGTCGGTGGTCATGATGAAGGCGTCTTCATTATTGTCGGTGTAATACTTGGGCCGCACCCCTACCTTGACGAAGGCATACTTCTCGTAGAGCGCCTGGGCCGGGGCGTTGGAGGCCCGGACTTCCAGGGTGGACACCCGCGCCTGGCGCTGGAGCGCCAGCTCCAGGGCGGCGATGAGCAGCAGCTCCCCTACCCCTTGGCGCCGGTGCTGCTCCCGCACGGCGATAGTCGTGATGTGGGCCTCATCGACCATGAACCAGATCCCCACGAAACCCAGTATGCGGGCCGGTGGGGGCTCCGGCTCCGGCCGGCGTGAGAAGAGGCGCCGTACCTTGTGGAGCAGGCCGCCTTCCCAGGTGTTCAGCTCCCTCGCGGGCGTTGCCGGCGGGGGGCCCCGGTAGCGCTCCTCCACCTCCCAGGCGACCAGGTAGCGAGCGATCTTGTTGTGGAGCAGCTCGTCCTTGAAAGCGGGAGGAGGCCATAGGGTAGGGAAGGACTCCCGGTCGATGGCTGAGACCTGCGGGACATCGGCCAGCTCCATGGGCCTGACCGCCACCTGAAACTGGACTGGCGCCATAGGCCTTGGTCCCGCTCCTGCTCAGCCCGTTCGTACTCAGGTAGATAAGCTATTTTAGCACGGGCGCTAACTTGGGCTGCGGGCGTCCGTTATAGTAGTGTGCACAGCACCCAGTCAATAGCGGTTGATATCTTTGGGCGGGCACTCCCGCACCAGGGGGCCAGGCTGTCCGCGGAGAACCAGGGCGTGCACCATGAACAGCAGCTTGTGGAGCGGGCTCAGGCGGGGGACGCCAGCGCCGCCGGCCTGTTGTATGAAAGCTATTTTCCCAAGGTGTACCGCTATGTCGTGCTGCGGGTGGGAGAGCCGGCCACGGCGGAGGATATCACTGAGGATGTCTTCCTGAAGATGCTGGAGGCCATCGGCTCCTTCCGCTTCACGGGGGCCCCCTTTTCCTCCTGGCTGTTCCGCATCGCCCATAACCAGGTGATAGACCATCACCGGCGGCGCGGCAAAGGCCAGCCCGCGCCTGTGGATGAGGGGATCGCGGCCCCTGGCAACGCGGACCCTGCCGTGGGTGCCCCGGCCCGCCTCCATTTCGGCGAGCTGCGGGAAGCCCTCCAGCGGGTGACCACGGCCCAGCAGCAGGTGGTGGCGCTGCGCTTCGCCGCTGGGCTCTCCATCGCGGAGACAGCCCGGGTGATGGGACGCAGCCAAGGGGCCATCAAGGCCCTCCAGCATAGCGCCGTCCAGGCCCTGAGGCGGCTCCTGGCCCAGGGGGGATCAGACCTGGGCCAGACCGAAGACTATGAACGCTAAAGAGCGCGCTCAACGGCTCAGCGAGTCCCTCGACGCCCTCCTGGAGGGCCAGCCCCTGGCCGCCCGCCCCCAGCCGGCCTCGGAGGCCGACCGGGAGCTCGGACAGCTCCTCCAGACCGCGGCGGCGGTCCAGCGGGTAACCCAGGACGTGAGCCCGCGGGCCGAGTTCAGGACGGCGGCGCGGGCCCGGTTCCTGGCCGCCTTGGCCCAGCGCCGGCGTGAGCCGGTGGCGCAGCGTTGGCCCCTGGCCCTGGGCGGCCTGCACCTCGCCTCCAGGACCTGGCTCAGCGCCGCGGCCTCGTTGGTGCTGCTCCTCGCCGCTGGCGCCGGTACCGTGGGCGCCGCCAGTAGCAGCCTCCCCCAGGAGACTCTCTACCCCGTCAAGCGCGCCTCTGAGCGGGTCCAGGGCTTCTTCGCCGTGGGGACCGAGTCCAGGGTGCGTTTCCAGCTGCGGACGGCGGAGCGGCGCCTCCAGGAGCTCCTGCGCCTCCAGAGCGGTGGCCGGGAGGCCCCCCAGGCCCTCTTCGCTGACCTGGGCCAGGCCACCGACCGCGCCGTGGCCCTCCTGGCTCCCCTCGCCCCGGACGAAGGGCTTGATATTAAAGAGGAGGCGCTGCAGAAGCTGGCCGAGGTGAACGCCCGCCGCCAGGAGACCCTGCTGGCGCTGCTGGCCCGAGCGGAGCCCCGGGTCCAGGCTAGCCTGGCCCCCGCCCTCGACAGCGGCGCCCTGGATACGGAGCGGGTGAGTGCCGCCCTGCGGACCGTCCAGGAGGCGAGGGAAGGGCTCCAGCCTTCGAGTCCAGGCGCCCAGGTCCAACGTTCGGGGCTCATCACCCGCCATGGCATCCGCAGCCTGGTGGTCGGTCCCTACAACGTCCGTTTCGATGACGACACCCGCCTGGAAGGCGTGCCCGAGCTGGGGCAGGTGGCGGAGGTGGTGGGGGTGGTCCAGCCCGACGGCTCGATCCTGGCCTCGCAGGTGCGGGTGCGACCTCCCTCCCCTGACGGCAGGGCGGGCGAGCTGCCTACCCACCGCGTGCGCGCCACCATCGAGGCGATGGAGCCGGAGACCTGGAGCTTGGACGGGCATACCGTCCTGGTCACCGCCAACACTCTTATCCTGGGTGCTCCCGCCGTGGGGGCCCAGGCTGAGATCCTTGTCACCATCCTGCCTGACGGCCGGATCCTAGCGCTGAGCATCGAAGCCGGCGCGGTGCCCCGCTAAGGGCAGGCGTCCTCGCCCGCCGCGTTCGCTCCGTATATAATTTCTCCAGAGGCGGTTCAGAGGCTACGCAGCCTTTTGCCGCCCTGGGGAGAGACATCGATGCTGCGGGTGCTCCGGCGTTTGCTGGGTTGGTTGCGGCCCTATCGCCGCCAGCTAATCGGCGCCTATTTGTGCTTGCTCCTTTCCACCCTCCTCTCCCTGGCCGTACCCAAGCTCTTAGGCGAGACCATCGACCAGGGGCTCACCCGCGGCTCCCTGTCGCTGCTGCTGGCGCTGGCGCTGGCGGTCGTCGCTGTGGCGGTGCTGCGGGGCCTGACGTCCTTCGGCCAGAGCTACCTGGCGGAGCGGGTCTCCCAGGGCGTGGCCTACGACCTGCGCAACGCCCTCTACGACAAGATCCAACACCTGAGCTTCGGCTACCACGACCGCGCCCAGACCGGCCAGCTCATGTCCCGAGCGACCCAGGACGTGGAGCAGGTGCAGTGGTGGGTGGCCTTTGGCCTGATCCGGGTGGGCCAGATGGCGGTCCTGCTCGTCGGCACGGCGGTGCTCCTCAGCCTTATCAACTGGAAGCTGGCCCTGGTGGGCCTCGCTCTGCTGCCTCTGATCTCTTATCGCGCCGTCGCGGCGAGCCCGCGGCTGCGCCGCCTGTGGGACCGGGTCCAGGACAAGCTGGGGGAGCTGAGCACGGTCCTGCAGGAAAATCTGATGGGCATAAGGGTGGTCAAGGCCTTCAACCGGGAGCGCTACGAGGAGGAGAAGTTCGCCCGCAAGGCTATCGAGGTCTATACCGCCGGCCTGGACGCGGCCAAGGTCTACAATTTCCACGTCCCCTTCATGTCCTTCCTCATCATGACCGCCACCGGGCTGGTGCTATGGTATGGCACCCGCGAGGCGCTGCAAGGGGGACTGACCCCAGGCCAGCTTACCCAGTTTATCTTCTACTTGACCATGCTGACCATGCCGGTGAGGATGATGGGCTGGGCCCTGAATCTCTTCAGCCGGGCGGCCTCGGCCGGGGCCCGCATCTACCAGGTGCTGGATGCCCAGTCCCCGGTGCAAGAGCGGCCAGGCGCCAGGGAGTTGGCCGCCGCGCGGGGGGAGGTGGCTTTCCATAACGTGACCTTTGCCTACGATTCCGTCCCCGTGCTGCGCAACGTGAGCTTTGTGGCCGCCCCGGGTAGGAAGGTGGCCCTGGTCGGGACCACTGGGAGCGGCAAGAGCAGCGTGGTCAACCTCATCCCGCGCTTCTACGACGTGACCGAGGGCAGCATCACCATCGACGGCACCGACGTCCGGGACGTGACCCTGGCCTCCCTGCGGCGTCACGTGGGCGTCGTCCTACAGGACGTCTTCCTTTTCTCGGCCACCATCAGGGACAACCTGGCCTACGGGGCCATGGATGCCACCCAGGCGGAGGTCGAGCGAGCCGCCCGGGCGGCCCAGCTCCACGACTTCATCGTCAGCCTGCCCTCCGGCTACGACACCTGGGTCGGCGAGCGAGGGGTGACCCTCTCCGGGGGCCAGAAGCAGCGGGTCGCCATCGCCCGCGCCCTGCTGCTCAACCCGCCGCTCCTGGTCCTGGACGACTCCACCTCCAGCGTGGATACCGAGACCGAGCACCAGCTGCGCCTGGCGCTGGAGGCGCTGATGCGGGAGCGCACCACCTTCATGATCACCCAGCGCCTCACCAGCGCCCAGGACGCTGACCTGATCCTCTTCCTGGATGAGGGGCGCATCTTGGAACGGGGGACCCACCCGGAGCTGATGGCGCTGCGGGGCCGCTACCACCAGGTGTACGAGCTGCAGCGGGCGGCCCGCATACGGGCTGCCATCCCTACCATCGAGGAGGCCTTCGCCCGGGAAGGGACTCGGGCCGGCGCTGAGGGGGTCCTGTAGCGATGCCGGACCCCCTCAGCGCCAGGCCCACCCAGGAGCAGCGGCCCCAAGCCCTGCGGGGCGCTCTGGACTGGGAGTTCGAGGACGAGGAGCTGGGCAGGGTCTACGACCACCAGGTCGTGGCCCGCCTCGCCCGCTTCCTGTCCCCTTACAAGGCCAGGATCGCCCTGGGCTTGGTGGCAATGGTGCTCCTCACCACCACCACCGTCGCCAGCCCCTGGCTCATCCGCCTCGCAATCGACACCTTCTTCACCGCCGGGGACCAGCGCCATCTCAATCTGCTCATCATCGCCTTCTTCGCCAACGGGGCCCTCAACTGGTTCGCCCAGTGGATCGAGATGGCGTCCATGACCAGAGTGGGCGAGGGGGTGATGCTGGCGCTGCGGGTGACGCTATTCCGGCACATCCAGAAGCTCTCCCTGGGGTTCTTCGACGCCAACGAGACCGGCCGCATCATGTCCCGGGTGCAGAACGACACCAACCAGCTCGAGGAGCTCCTGGAGAGCGGCTTCATCAACGTGGTGGCGGAGCTGCTGACCCTGGTGGGGGTGCTGGTGGCCGTCTTCATCCTGGACGCACGGCTGGCCCTCATTACCATGAGCGTCATCCCCCTGCTGCTGGTCTTCCTGCTCGTGTGGCAGCGCTACTCGCGCGCGGCCTTCCTGCGGGTGCGCATGGCGATCTCGGCGGTGAACGGGTCCCTCCAGGAGAACATCAGCGGGGTGCGGGTCGTCCAGGCTCTGTCCAGGGAGGGGGTGAACTTCTCCAACTTCCGCCGCCACAACCAGGAGCACCTGGCCGCCAACCTCCAGGCCAGCCGCCTCTCCGGCCTGGTGCTTCCCTACGTGGAGCTGCTGGTCGCTCTGGCCACCGCCTTCGTCATCATCTTCGGCGGGCGCCAAGTCCTGGCGGGCGCCCTGAGCGTCGGCACCCTGGTGGGCTTCGCCCTCTACGTCCAGCGCTTCTTTGACCCCATCCGCAACCTGACCATGCAGTACACCCAGTTCCAGAAGGCGATGGCGGCTGGGGTACGCATCTTCGAGGTGCTGGATATGAAGCCAGCCATGGGGGATGCTCCCGATGCGGTGGAGCTAAGGAGCCCTCGGGGCGGGGTCACCTTCGACCAGGCATATTTGAGCTACCTGCCGGAGGTCGAGGTGCTCCACGGCGTCAACCTGGAGGTGCGGCCGGGGGAGAAGGTGGCCCTGGTGGGGCCCACGGGAGCCGGCAAGAGCAGCCTGGCCAGCCTCATCCCGCGCTTTTACGACGTGACCGCTGGCGCGGTGCGTATCGACGGCCAGGACGTGCGCCACCTGAAGCGTGACTCTCTGATGCGGCACGTCGCCCTGGTCTTGCAGGACCCTTTCCTGTTCTCCGGCAGCGTCAAGGAGAACCTGCGCTACGGGCGCTTGGACGCCAGCGACGCCGAGGTGGTGGCGGCCGCCCAGGCCGTGGGCGCTCACGACTTCATCATGGCCCTGGAGCAGGGCTACGATACCGAGCTGGCGGAGCGCGGCAGCAACCTCAGCCAGGGGCAGCGCCAGCTTGTCAGCTTCGCCCGCACGCTCCTGGCCAACCCGACCATCCTCATCCTGGACGAGGCGACGGCCAGCGTGGACACCGAGACGGAGGAGGTCATCCAGCGCGCCCTGCGCCAGCTTCTGGCCGGGCGCACCGCCTTCATCATCGCGCACCGTCTCTCCACCACCCGCGACGCCGACCGGGTCGTGGTCCTAGACCAGGGCCGCGTGGTCGAAGAGGGGACCCACGAGGAGCTGCTGGCCCGCGGGGGGCTCTTCGCCCGCCTCCACCGCATGACCTACGATGCCTACCAGGCGGCTCAGCCGGCGTAAGGGTCCGGTCGTAGTTTAGGTCAGGGCCGCGGGGCGGGCGTCCCGCTGGGCTGGGCGGGCGCTGACGAGACCAGGTAGCACTGATCGAAGGAGCAGACCTCGTCGGCCAGCCCCAGCTTCAGGCACTCCTGGGAGGAGAGAAACTGGTCGTGTCCGGAGTAGATGTAGTTGCGCCACCAGCGGGCGGTATGCTTTCCCGAGCGCTGGGCGAAGAGCTCCCCGATGAGCATCTGGTAGTGGTTGGCCAGCTTCTGGAAGTCCTTGAAGATGCGGGTGTCCTCGCCCGAGACCACCCAGTTGACGCTGTGGAGCATGAGGGTGGAGAAGTGACCCATCAGGCGCCTATCGCCGGCCTGGAAGACGATGGCGCCCATGGAGTAGGCGTAGCCGGTGACCACCGTGTTCACCCGCACGCCGAAGTCCCGCCTAATCTTGTAGATCATCTCCATCATGGCGAAGCCGGCCCCCACGGAGCCGCCGCCCGAGTTTACATAGACGGTGATGGCAGGGTTGGGCCCCCTGCCTTTGAGCTGGCTGGCCATGATGAGCAGGGACTTGGAGAAGCGCTCGGCCTCCTCGTCGGTAATGTCGGAGAGGAAGTAGGCCCCCTGGCGGTCAAGCTCGTCCTTGCGCGCCCGGTAGGCCGCGATCATCTGGTCCAGCTCGGTCGTCATCACCATTAGCCGCCTCCTAGCTCTCTTGCGGGCTCAGCATAGCATGTCGGAAAGGGAGCGGCTCTAGGTTTTAGCCGGCACTGCGCGCCGGCTGGGCCTACTCCCGCTCCCACAGCTTCATCTGGGGGGTGGTTCTGCCCTCGGGGAACGCGATGCCCAGGTGCTCGTAGGCGGGGCGGGTGGCCATCCTCCCGCGGGGTGTCCGCGCCAGGAATCCCAGCTGGAGCAGGTAGGGCTCGTACACGTCCATGATGGTGTCGGCCTCCTCGCTGATGGAGGCGGCCAGGGTCTCCAGCCCCACGGGCCCGCCGTCGAACTTGTCGATCAGCACCCGCAGGAGGCGGTTGTCCACCGCCTCCAGCCCCAGCTCGTCCACCTCCAGCCGCGCCAGGGCCTCCAACGCCACCGCGGGGGTCAGAAGCCCCTGGGCGCGCACCTGGGCGTAGTCCCGTAGGCGCCGCAGCAGCCGGTTGGCCACCCGCGGGGTGCCCCGCGCCCGCCGCGCGATCTCGCCGATGGCGGCTTCCTCTGCGGCGATGCCCAGGATGCGCGCCGAGCGCCGCACGATGGACACCATGGCGGCGTGGTCGTAGAAGTCGAGACGAAAGAGCTGGCCGAAGCGGTCGCGCAGGGGGCCGGTCAGCATGGCGATGCGGGTGGTGGCGCCGATGATTGTAAACGGCTTCAAGGGCAGCCGGATGCTCTTGGCGCCCAGGGCCTGGCTCCGGTTGGGCAGCACCCAGTGGAGCACGAAGTCCTCCATTGCCGGGTAGAGGAGCTCCTCCACGGGCCGGGGCAGGCGGTGGACCTCGTCGATGAAGAGCACGTCCTCGGCTTGCAGGCCGTTGAGGATGGAGGCCAGGTCGCCGGCGCGCTCGATGGCCGGGCCCGTGGTCTCGCGTATGCTCACCCCCATCTCGGAGGCGACGATGTGGGCGAGGGTGGTCTTGCCCAGGCCGGGGGGGCCGTAGAACAGCAAGTGGTCCAGGGGCTCGTGGCGCGCCTGGGCCGCCTCGATGGCGATTTGCAGGTTGTCCTTCACCTTGTCCTGGCCCACGAACTCCGCCAGGCGGCGGGGGCGCAGGCTCTGGTCGAGGGGCAGGTCCTCCTCCCGCGTCTTGCCGGAGACCAGGCGGGTCGCAGGGACGGGCCGGCGGGGCTCGGGCATGGGGCTCCTTCGCCGTTGCTGCTGGCCCAATTATACCAGCTTGCGAACAAATGAACGGATGGCGGCCTAACCCTCTCCCTGGGAGGGAGAGGGTTAGTGAGCGTGAGTCCTTCACATGCATCATCCCAGCGGCATTGGAAACGCAGGGCGATATAATCCAGTTGGGGCTAAATGTCCGCCTGCGGAGGTCTGCCATGGCCATTCATCTGACCAAGCTCTCCCATTTGGTGCTGCGTGTCCGCGACCTGGAGCGTTCGAAGTCGTTCTACGCCGATGTCTTGGGGCTCCCCCTCACCGGCGAGATCGCGGGCCGCATGGCCTTCTTCAGCGCCGGCCCCGACTCCCACGACCTGGCCCTGATGGCAATCGGCAAGGACGCACCGGGACCAGACCCCCGGCGGGTGGGGATGTACCATTTCGCCTATCAGGTGGCGAGCTTCGAGGCGCTGCGGGAGGCCTACTGGCACCTGCTGGACCAGGGCGTCCAGATCGTAGGCAGCGCCAACCACGGCGTCTCGATGGGCCTCTACTTGCAAGACCCCGACGGCAACGAGATCGAGCTGACCTACGAGGTGCCGCGGGCGCAGTGGCCGTCGTCGGCGAACCCCTTTGCGGGCGCGGCGCCCCTGGACTTCGGGGAACGTCCCCAGGCCGCCGCCAAGCGATAGTTTGACACCCCAACCCTCGCCCGATAGACTTGCGGCGGCTGAGCGACCCCGTTCGCCCTGAGCCCGCCTGCCCTGAGCCTGCCGAAGGGTCGAAGGGCGGCAACACCTAGCTAGTGGAGGGGTGCGACCATGCCCAGCAAGAGCAAGCGGGAGTGGCGGGAGAAGACCTACCAGCCGGGGGTGGCCCGCTTCCCGGAGCGAGAGAAGCAGTTCGAGTCCACCTCCGCCATCCCCGTGGAGCCCGTCTACGACGCCTCCGACCTGGCGGGCTGGGACTCGGAGCAGAAGCTGGGCTACCCCGGAGAGTACCCTTTCACCCGCGGCACCCAGCCCAGCATGTACCGGGGGCGCCTGTGGACCATGCGCCAGTACGCGGGCTTTGCCAGCGCCGAGGAGTCCAACAAGCGCTACCGCTATCTCCTGGCGCAGGGCCAGACGGGCCTGTCGGTGGCCTTCGACCTGCCCACCCAGATAGGCTACGACTCCGACGATAAGATGGCCCAGGGCGAGGTGGGCAAGGTGGGGGTGCCCATCTGCCACCTGGATGATATGGCCATCCTCTTCGACCAGATCCCCATGGACAAAGTCACCACCTCCATGACCATCAACTCCACGGCGCCCATTCTGCTGGCCCTGTACATCGCCGTGGGGAAGCGGCAAGGGGTGCCGCCGGAGAAGCTGGACGGCACCGTCCAGAACGACATCCTCAAGGAGTACGTCGCCCGCGGCACCTATATCTACCCGCCGCGCCCCTCCCTGCGTCTCATCACCGATGTCTTCGCCTACTGCGCCAAGAGCGTGCCCAAGTGGAACACCATCAGCATTAGCGGCTACCACATCCGCGAGGCGGGGGCCACGGCTGCCCAGGAGGCCGCCTTCACCCTGGCCGACGGCATCGCCTACGTCCAGGCCGCGGTGGACGCTGGGCTGGCGGTGGACGGCTTCGCCCCCAATCTGTCCTTCTTCTTCGCCGCCTACAGCAACCTCTTCGAGGAGGTGGCCAAGTTCCGGGCCGCCCGGCGCATCTGGGCTCGCATCATGAAGGAACGCTTCGGGGCCGAGAACCCGCGCTCCTGGATGCTGCGCTTCCACACCCAGACGGGGGGCGCCACCCTCACCGCCCAGCAGCCCGATAACAACATCGCCCGCACTACCATCCAGGCCCTCTCCGCTATCCTGGGTGGCACCCAGAGCCTGCACACCAACTCCAAGGACGAGGCCCTGGCGCTGCCCAGCGAGCAGGCCGTCCAGGTGGCCCTGCGCACCCAGCAAATACTGGCCTACGAGAGCGGCGTGGCCGACGTGGTGGACCCCCTGGGAGGCTCCTACTTCGTGGAACGCCTTACAGACGAGATGGAAGCCAAGGTGCAGGCGTACCTGGACCGCATCGACGCCCTGGGCGGCGCCCTGGCGGCCATCGAGCAGGGCTTCATGCAGCGGGAGATTCAGGAGAGCTCCTATCAACACCAGCGCGCCGTGGACGCGGGCAAGAAGGTGGTGGTGGGAGTCAACAAGTTCACCTCCGAAGAGCCCCTTCCCGAGGGCTTGCTCCGCATCGATGCGGCCCAGGCCAAACGGCAGGTGGAGCGCCTGGCGCGCTTCCGCGCCCAGCGCGACCAGGCGCAAGCCGGGGACGCCATCAAACGTCTGGAGGAGGCCGCCGCCGGCGCGGAAAACACCATGCCCCACATCCTGGGCGCTGTGGAGGCTCACGCCACCCTGGGCGAGATCGCGGATGCCCTGCGGCGGGTCTTCGGCGAGCAGAAGGAGTCCCTGGTTTTCTAGGCAGCAGGAGGTTCCAGCTTAGTTATAGAGGAGGCGCAACATGGCGATTACCCTGAGCGAGGCCCAGAAGATCATACGCGCGGCCGAGGCTAGCGCCAAGACTCTGGGCATTAACGTCAGCATCAGCGTGGTCGACCCCCGCGGCGACCTGGTGGCCTCGGTCCGCATGGACGGGGCCCGCTTCTTCACCCCCGACGTCTCCCGCGGCAAGGCCATGGTCTCGGCCATGTTCGGCCAGGCCAGCGCCGCCCTGGCGGAGCGGGCTAGCAACCCTATCTTTCAGGGCCTGAACCAGATGCAGCAGGGCCGCCTGATGTTCGGACAGGGGGCGTTGCCCATCACCAAAGGGAGCGAGATCCTGGGCGCCGTGGGGGTCAGCGGGGGCACCGCCCAGCAGGACGAGGACACGGCCAAGGCGGGACTAGCGGCCCTGTAGCTTCGAACTGCCTCGTTCGTCCTGGACGGGGCTAACGGGGCACCGCGGGATGAAATTCGCGGCATACAGTTGGTGAAGCTGCGGGTTTCAACCCGCAGTAAAGCCCTGCACCGGGGACTACGGGCCAGAGAGGACTTGCCATGGACTTCGAGCTCACGGAGCAGCAACGGCTCTTTCGCCAGAGCATCCGCGACTTCGCTCGCAAGGAGGTGGCCCCCCACGCCAGCGAGATCGACGAGCATGAGCGCTTTCCCGCCGAGCTGATTAAGAAGATTGCCGATCTGGGCCTCTTCGGGCTCTCGATCCCGCCCGCCTACGGCGGCCACGGAGGCACCCTTTTGGACGCGACCATCGCCATGGAGGAGCTCTCCTGGGCATGCCCCTCCACCGCACTGGCGTGGGGCGTCTGCATCTCTCTCTATGGCAGCTCTTTGCTGAAGGGCGGCAACGAAGAGCAGAAGAAGCGCTTCCTGACGCCCGTGGCCAGCGGCCAGCGCCTGGGCGCCTTCGCCCTCAGTGAGGCCTCCTGCGGCAGCGACGCCGCCGCCCTGCGCTGCCAGGCCCGGCGCGACGGCGAGAGCTACGTCCTGAACGGCGCCAAATACTGGATCTCCAACGGTGCCGAGGCTGACTACGTGGTGGTCTACACCACGGTGGACCCCGCGCTGCGGACCAAGGGCATCACCGCCTTCGTGGTGGAGAAGGGCACCCGCGGTTTCAGCGTCGGCAAGCTGGAGCGCAAGATGGGCATTCGGGGCACCTCGACCGCCGAGCTCATCTTCGACGACTGCCGGGTGCCCGCCGCCAACCGCCTGGGGCCGGAGGGCGCCGGCTTCCGTCTGGCGATGAACGTGCTGGACGCCAGCCGCATCGGCATCGGGGCGCAGGCGCTGGGCATCGCCCAGGCGGCCTACGACGCCGCCCTGGGCTACGCCAAGCAACGGCAAGCCTTCGGCCAGCCCCTCGCCGGCTTCCAGGCCATCCAGTGGATGCTGGCCGACATGGCGACTGACCTAGATGCCGCTCGCCTCCTGCTGTACCGGGTCGCCACCATGGTGGAACGGGGGGTGCCCTTCATCAAGGAGGCCTGCATGGCCAAGCTCTTCGCCACGGAGATGGCGGAGCGGGTCTGCTCCAAAGCAGTGCAGGTCCACGGCGGCGTCGGCTACGTGAAGGGGAGCGTGGTGGAGCGCTGCTATCGCGACCAGCGTGTCACCTCCATCTACGAAGGCACCAGCGAGATCCAGCGCCTGACCATGGCGAGACAACTGCTGGCGGAGGGCGGGTGAAACATGTCTATGTGGTTGTGGCGCGACGGACTCGTGGGCGTGCTGACGGTAGCCTTGGCCGTGGCCTTCTTCGCCCTCATCGGGGTCGGCCCCGCGCGCATCGGCTGGGGAGCGACCTGGGCCGTCTTCGCGCTCCTGATGGCGGCGGGCACTCTGATCTGTGGCCTGGTGCTTAAGCGGCGCAAAGATTCGGGAAGTCCTTCACACTGAGGAGGTGTCTGTGGCCATAAAGAAGATTGACCACGTGGCTCTGGTGGTGCGCAACATCGACGACGTCCTGAGGCTCTACCGCGACGTCTTCGGGCTCCGCGCAGGCCATGTCTTCACCCTCAAGGACCAGCGGGTGAAGGCCGCCCTGCTGCGCCTGGGCGAGGCCGAGTTGGAGCTGATCGCGCCCACGGACGCCGAGAGCGGCGTGGCGAAGTTCCTGGAGCGTAGTGGCGAGGGGCTGCACCACGTCTGCTACGAGAGCGACGATATCCAGGGCGACTTGCTGGCGCTGGAGGGCAAGGGCTGCCAGCTTGTAGACAAGGAGCCGCGCCCGGGGCTGGCGGGGATGATCGGCTTCGTCCACCCCCGGTCAACGCACGGCGCCCTGACCGAGCTCTGCGAGAAGCCTCTGCCGCACTGAGGTTTTTGGTCTCAGTCCTCCCTCCCCTGGAGGAGGAAGTTAGAGGGAGGGGGAAGGCCACTCGCCCCGGCCCTCAGGATAGAATCGAAGGGAGAGTGGGAGCGATGGATAGGAGGCACACATGGCACTGAAGCGCATAGACCACGTGGTGGTGGCGGTCAAGGACTGCAAGGCGGCGGGCGAGCGCTACGCCCAGCTCCTGGGCAAGAGCGCCTCGCCGGTGCAGGAGCTGGCGGCCCTGGGCATCAAGAACACCACTGTCAACCTGGGTGACGCCTTCATCGAGCTGGCGGAGCCGCTAACCAATCAGGGGCCCGTGGCCAAGTTCCTGGAGGCCAAGGGCGAGGGGCTGTACCTACTGTCGGTTGAGGTGGATGACATGGACGCCACCATCAAGGACCTGACCGCCAAGGGGGTCCAGATGGCAGGAACACCGGTGGACAGCGGCAGCAGCAAGCTGGCCTTCGTCCATCCCAAGTCCACTCACGGCGTCCTGCTCCAGTTGGTGCAAAAGCGCCGCTAGCGGAAGGCTGGGGAGCGCTGGCACTTGGCGGCCGGGCCGCTGTAATGTACCCTGTCGGGGTTGCAGCCTAGCCTGCTAGAGCGTTCTCCAGGCTGGGACGGAGGTGAGCGTGGCACCGGTGGCAGAAGCGCAGAAGATACGCGTGCTGGTCGCGAAGCCCGGCCTGGACGGCCATGACCGGGGCGCCAAGGTGGTCGCGCGGGCCCTGCGCGACGCGGGCATGGAAGTGATCTACACGGGCATCCGCCAGACTCCCGAGATGATTGCCCAGGCGGCCCTGCAAGAGGACGTGGACGTGGTGGGCCTCAGCATACTCTCGGGCGCCCACAGGGAGCTTTTCCCCCTGATCCTTGACGAGCTCAAAAAGCGGGGCAAGGACGACGCCATCGTTTTCGCGGGGGGGATCATCCCCGAGGAAGACATGCCGGCGCTGAAGACGATAGGGGTCTGGGCCGTGTTTGGGCCGGGCACCACCACCGACGCCATCGTCGAGGCGATCCGCAAGGCGGTGCAGGAGAAGCGGGCCCAGGGCTAGCCCACGGGTGAGTCTGGTCCCTTGCGGCGTGGCGGCTGCCCCCCTGGGCCAGTCTAGTCTTCCAGCTGAGTGGTCTTGCTGCCTGTCGTGGTGAGGGCGAGGTGGGAGAAGGCCGAGTCCACGGTGGCGCCATGCCAGTGCTTCTCCCGCGCCGGGATGTGGATGACATCTCCCAAGGTCACCTTCCGCTCCTCCCCCTCGGTTGCCACGATGCCCTTGCCGGCGGTGACGATCAGTACCTGGTCGCTGGTGTGGGTGTGGAACTTGTTGCGTATGCCCTTGCCGAAGTTTACGACCGCCAGGTTAAAGGACTTGCCCATGTCATCGGTAACCAGGGGCTGGCGGCTGACCCGGCCGGTGAACAGAGGGCTGGCAACAGCCTGCTTGGGGACCTTGCTCACACGGATCACCTTCATGGCACCCTCCCACGACGCAATTAGCTAGCGAGACGAGGCGATTATAGCGGATGGCTGGCACCAGCGCGGCTGGGGCGCAGCCATGTCGCCAAGGCGAAACGGCTAGCCTTGATGCCGTGCCGTTTCCGGCCCAGCCTTAGGTCAACGGGGCGGGCTAGATCGCTGCCTCGCCCCGCTCCCCCGTCCGCACGCGGATAACCTGGGTGACGGGGATGACGAAGATCTTGCCGTCGCCGATGTTGCCGGTGCGAGCGGCGGCGATGACTACCTGGATCGCCTTCTCGGTGTCGCCGTCCTTGACCACCAGCTCCAGCTTCAGCTTGGGCAGCATGTCGATCTGAATGGTCTCGCCGCCGCGGACGGTGTGGACGATTCCCCGCTGGGCCCCGCGGCCGGTTACGTGGACCACGTTCAGGCCCACAAAGCCCGCCCCGGCGAGAGCGTTCTTCACCGCATCTAGCCTCTCCTCGCGAATGATGGCCTCGACTTTGTTCACAGGGCTTCCCTCCTCTTTGTTCTGGCGCCGATGCTGAGCAGGCTCTCTACATAGAATACCCCAGCTTGTCATGCTGGGAGATAGCCCGCCCCCAGCACGGTCATGGAGATGTCGTGGGGCTCCCATGGCAGGGGCGACAGCACCACGGAGCGCTAGCTCGGTGCGTGGCTTCTTACAGCTGCCCTTCTTTGCAGCGCGGCCGCGGCCGGGACCGCTTGTGAAATATGGTGCAATGTAACCAGGGTATTCCCCAAGGTTCGCCATGGCCCGAGCGAGGCGCTCCGCTAGAATAAGGCTGCGATTAGGGGAATAGGTTGGCAAGGGAGGAATCGAGCCATGATGTGGGCAATACGAAGGCATTCCCCTTGGGTCTCAACGCTGTTCATTGGCCTGTGCCTGCTGGCCGGAGGCCTTTTCTTTATTGTGCGGGGGCTGGAGGCCAAGGAGCAGATAAAGGCAGCGCTTGTGGCGGAGCAGGTCAAGACCGGCGTGGACGGCGTCCAGTTCGGTGCGGTGGAAGGCAGCCCGGTCACCGATGCCGAGACAGCAGAGGCACAGGCGAAGACCATAGAATTGCATAGCACTTCGATCAAGGGCGAGGTTCTAAAGTCGGGTGTGCCCACGATACTCCGTTATGCTGAGATGAAGAGTGCTCTTTTTGTGACTCCAGAGGCATATGCTGCCGCCCGAAGTACTTACGTCACGGGCCTGACCTTGAGAACCGCCTTGAACATGGCCGTCATGGGCTTTGGTCTGGCCGATATGGCCGTTGGCGCGGGTGTAATCCTTCTCATTGCGGGCGTGGCGACCCTCGGTCTAGCGGCGCCCGCCCTGTACATGCTCGCGGGTGTAGGGGTTCTCCGGCCACCCCCGTCCGGAGCAAGCCGGTAGAACAGCAGTTGTCCCAGCAGTCAAAGAAGGTCGGGAATGAGGGAGCGTGCGGCAGGAAGAAATACCACGCAGCCCCTGAACGGGTCGCCACGGGAAAGCTCGGCATCCGGCGCTAAGGCGCCGGATGCCGAGCTTTAGGAGGTGCCGCGCTCCGCCTTATAATGAGGAGGTGAAAAACCAGGCCCAGACCCTCGTCCGGTGGCTGCTGAACTTCCCCATCTTCTACAAGATCCTGGTGGCCAACTCCGTCCTGATCGTGGTCGCCGCCATCGCCGCCACCATGCTCACAGCGGCCCTGGAGGCCCGTTCCACGATGCCCCTGATCCTGGTCTTCGCCGTCCTGGGGGCGACCTCCATGGTCCTCAACTTCGTCATCCTCAAGGCGGCGCTCCTGCCGCTCTCGTCGGTCCAGCGCACGGTGGACGAGGTGCGACGCGGGAACCTGCAGGCCAGGGCCGCCAAACGACTGTTGGGCGACCCCGACATCAACCGCCTCACGGAGACCCTGAACTCCACCTTGGAGGAGCTCCAGAGCAGCCAGCAGCAGCGGCGGGAGCTATCGCTGCGGGTGCTGATCGCCCAGGAGGAGGAGCGCCGCCGCATCGCCCGCGAGCTCCACGACGAGACTGGCCAAGCGCTCACCTCGCTCCTGGTGGGGCTGAAGGCCCTGGAGCGCGTGGAGGGGGCCGCGGAGCTGGCGGAGCGGGTGGCGGGGCTGCGGGCCATGACCGTGGCCACCCTGGACGCCGTTCACCGGCTGGCCCTGGAGCTGCGCCCCGCCGCCCTGGATGAGCTGGGGCTGGTGCCCGCCTTGCGCACCTACGCCAGGGACTACGCCAAACAGCATGGCCTGAAGGTGGAGTTCCACGCCCAGGAGCTGGGGGAACGGCTGCCGCCGGAGGTGGAGCTGGCCCTTTACCGGGTGGTCCAAGAAGCCCTTACCAACGTCGCCAAGCATGCCCGCGCCCAGGTCGTCTGGGTATCGCTGGAGCGGCGTGACGAAGTGGTGACCGTCACCGTGGAGGATGACGGCCAGGGGCTTGACCAGACAGAGTTGCGTCGCTCTCGGGGACTGGGCCTGGGGCTTTTCGGGATGCAGGAGCGCCTGGCCGCCATCGGCGGGCGGCTCAGCGTCGAGGGCGCTCCCCGGGTGGGCAGCCGGATCATCGCCGAGGCTCCCGTGGGCGAGGCTGCGCGTGAGCGCTAAGATACGCATCCTGCTGGCCGACGACCACGCGGTGCTGCGGGCGGGGCTCAGGGCCCTGCTGAACGCCGAGCCCGACATGACGGTGGTGGGGGAGGCCGCCAACGGCGCCGAGGCCCTCCGCGAGACGGCCCGCCTCCTTCCCGACGTCGTCCTGATGGACATCTCCATGCCTGGCACCGACGGGCTGGCCGCGACCCGGCTCATCCGCCAGCAGTGCCCCGAGGTCCGTGTCATCGCCCTCACCATGCACGACAACGAGGAGTACCTCTTCAAGGTGCTGGAGGCCGGTGGCTCGGGCTACGTCACCAAGCGCGCTGCCGACACCGAGCTCATCGACGCCATCCGCGCCGTCCAGCGGGGCGACGCCTTCCTGCAGCCCACGGCCGCCCGGCGCCTCATCGACGACTACCTGGGGCGGGTCGGCGCCGGTGAAGAGTCGGAGAGCTATGGCCGTCTGACCCCGCGGGAGCGGGAGGTGCTGCGGCTCATCGCCGACGGCTACACCAACCAGGAGATCGCCGACCAGCTCGTCATCAGCGTAAAGACCGTAGAGACCCACCGGGCCCATATCCTGGAGAAGCTGGGGCTGCGCACCCGCGCCGAGCTGGTGCGCTACGCCCGGGAGAAGGGCCTGATAAGCCCCGGACCCGCCTAGTCACCGGGCCTGCTACCATACACCCCAGTCCTGCTGGGAGACCCATGGCGCGCACCGATACGGAGATCGCTGTCCCGCCGCGGCCTCGCCTCTTCCATGGCTGGGTGATCGTGGGGGTCGTCTTCACCGCCTCCCTGGTGGGCGCCGCCTCCGGCTTCGACATGCTGGCGGTGCTGTTGAAGCCGATGTCGGAGTCTCTGGGGCTCTCCCGCACGGCGGCGCTCCTCCCCGCCACCATCGCCACCGGCGTCAGCGCGGTGGCCGGCTTCTTCCTCGGGCCTTTGGTGGACCGCTACGGTCCCCGCCGGGTCATGGTGGCCTGTGGCCTGCTGGGGGTAGCGGTGCTCCTGCTGCTCTCCCGCATGAGTGAAGCGTGGCAGTTCTACGTCCTGTTTGGCTTGGGCATCGGCATCCTGCGCCCGGGCCTGTGGGGGCTGCCCGGAATGTCGGCCCTGGCGCACTGGTTTATCCGGCGCCGCGGCCGGGCGATGGCCCTGGCCTCCGCCGGCATGGGGGTGTCGGCCCTGGTCATGATCCCCATTGGCCAGGCGGTGGCCAACGCCTTCGGCTGGCGCGCGGTGTGGCTCATGCTGGCGGCCATGATGCTGGCGCTAGTGGTGCCCGCCGCCGCCCTCTTCATGCGCGGCCGCCCGGAGGAGATGGGCCTGCGGCCCGACGGCGAGGAGCCACCAGCGCCGGGGGGCGCGGCCAGCCTCCTTCCCGCAGACCTGGCACGCAGGGGAGAAGACTGGCAGGCCCGCGAAGCGCTGCGGACACGGGCCTTCTGGCTCATCGCCATCGCCTTTGGCCTGAGCATGCTGCCCGTGGGAGGGCTCTGGCTCCACGCCCTGGCCTTCTTCACCGACGCTGGGCTGAGCGCCACCCAGGCCTCCTTCGCCATGGCGGCCACGGCCCTGGGAACACTGCCCGGACGGCTCGTCTGGGGGATCATCGGCGAGCGGGTGCCCTCACGCTGGTGCATCCTGATCTCCACCGCTGCCACCGGGGCCATGCTGCTGCTGATCATGAGCGCCCGTCACCCGCTGGTGGCAGCCCTGGCCATGGCCCTCTGGGGTTTCGCCCAGGCGGGGCTGATCCAGCAGCAGATGCAGGTCTGGCCGGACTACTTCGGGCGCAGTCACATCGCCACCATCACCGGCCGAGCACTGCCAGTCCAGATGCTGGGGAGCGCCGCCGGGCCCATCCTGGCGGCGCGCATCTTCGATGTCAGCGGCAGCTATACCATCACCTTCATCATCTTCATGGCCGCTCATGCCCTGGGCGCCGTGGCCATATTCTTCGCCCGGCCGCCGCGCCGGGCCGCGCCATAATTGGGTGCCACCGGCCTTGCACAAAAAATGTCATTCTGAGTCCCGACAACTCGGGACGAAGAATCCGCCCTATAGGAGCGCGGACCCTTCGCGGAGCCTGTCCTGAGCCAGCCGAAGGGCTCAGGGTGACAGGAATTCGGCGGCTTTTTGTGTAAAGCCGGGGATACCTCTGTCATACTGGTTTTGAAGCAGCAGATCCCAGGGCCTAGCCGTTGCCGGAGGTGCGGGCAACCCCTACAATGCTGTTGCTAGCGCCCTGTGGGCGAAGGAGGAAGCGATGGAGAGAGGTACGGGGACCTGGACGGTGAAGAAGGGCCTCGCCCAGATGTTGAAGGGCGGCGTGATCATGGACGTGGTCACGCCAGAGCACGCCAAGATCGCTGAAGAAGCCGGCGCCTGCGCCGTCATGGCGCTGGAGCGAGTGACCGCCGATATCCGCGCCGCGGGCGGCGTCGCCCGCATGGCCGACCCGGAGATCATCCTGCGCATCATGGACGCCGTCAGCATACCCGTTATGGCTAAGTGCCGCATCGGCCACTTCGTGGAGGCCCAGGTCCTGGAAGCCCTGGGCGTGGACTACCTCGACGAGTCGGAGGTGCTGACCCCCGCGGACGAGGCCAACCACATCTGGAAGCACGACTTCAAAGTCCCCTTCGTCTGCGGCTGTCGCGACCTGGGCGAGGCGCTGCGCCGCATCGCCGAGGGGGCGGCCATGATACGCACCAAGGGCGAGGCCGGCACGGGCAATATCGTCGAAGCCGTCCGGCACATGCGGGCCGTGCAGTCGGAGGTCCGCCGCATTCTCCATCTGCCCGAGGAGGAGCTGGCCGCCGCGGCCAAGGCCCTGGGAGCGCCGCCGGAGCTCCTCCGCGACGTCCGCAAGGAGGGACGCCTGCCGGTGGTGAACTTCGCCGCCGGCGGCGTAGCCACCCCTGCCGACGCCGCCCTCATGATGCAGCTGGGGGCCGATGGCATCTTCGTCGGCTCTGGCGTCTTCAAGTCGGCGGATCCGCAGCAGCGGGCTCGAGCCATCGTCAAGGCCACCACTCACTATCAGGACGCCAAGATCCTCGCCGAGGTCTCCCGAGGGCTGGGCGAGGCCATGAAGGGCATCGAGATCTCCACCCTGAAGAAGGAGGAGCTGCTGGCCACCCGAGGCTGGTGAGCACGACTCGTTTGCGGGCTGCGGCAAGCCGCGCCGCCAGATAGCCCGTCCCGGCGGGCTGTGCTAAACTGATGGCGTAATCTATCCTTCAGCGGCGGAGCTAACCGCAAACATCGCTACGCTAAGTAACCACCTCAAGATCGGAGTGCTAGCCCTCCAGGGCGACTTCGCGGAGCATACCGATGTGGTGCGGCGCCTGGGGGCAGAGGCGATCCCCGTTCGACTTCCCCAGCACCTACCAGGGTTGCACGGCCTCATCATCCCTGGCGGCGAGAGCACCACGATAGTACGGCTCCTGGATATCTTTGGCCTGCGCCAGCCCATCTTGGAGCTGGCCCGGCGGGCTCCCCTCTTCGGCACCTGCGCGGGCATGATCCTACTGGCCAAGCAGGCCACGGACCTGGCCCAGCCTACCCTGGGCCTAATCGACATCGTGGTCCAGCGCAACGCCTTTGGACGCCAGGTGGACAGCTTCGAGGCGGCGCTGTCGTTCAAGGGGCTGGCGGCGCCGGTCCCAGCCGTCTTTATCCGTGCCCCCCTCATCCTGAAAGCAGGGCCTGCCGTGGAAGTCCTAGCCTCCCTGCCCGATGGCATGGCGGTGGCGGCGCGCCAGGGGAATATCCTGGTCACGGCCTTCCACCCCGAGCTGACGGCCGATACCCGCGTCCATGGCTACTTCCTTGGTTTAGCCCAGGAGGCATCCCACCTTCGTTAGGAGGGACCGCGATGCAAACAGTTGTCACCGATGACCTGGACGCCCTCCTGGCAGCGCTGCCGCCTCGGGTGGCAGCGCCCCTCCGCCAAGGGCCCCATCTCGCGGACCTCCTGGAGGTCGTCCTCGACCTGGGGAGGCCGCCGGAGGCCCGCTTTCCGGGCCGCGAGGAGGTGCTGAGCGAGCTGGAGGTCAGCCGGGAGGAACTAGGCTATGTCATCGAGCGCGTGGGCGCCTTCGGCGAGGATAACCGGGCGGGGATCGAGCGCACCCTCCACCGCTTCTCGGCCCTGCGCAACCGCAAGGGTGACGTGGTAGGTCTCACCTGCCGGGTCGGCCGGGCGGTCTTCGGCACCATCAAGATCATCGAAGACCTGGTGCAATCGGGCCAAAGCCTCTTGCTCCTGGGAGCCCCCGGCGTGGGCAAGACGACCATGCTGCGGGAGGTGGCGCGGGTGCTGGCCGACGATTTTCACAAGCGCGTGGTGGTCGTGGACACCTCCAACGAGATCGCCGGCGACGGCGATATCCCCCATCCCGCCATTGGACACGCCCGGCGCTTGCAGGTCCCTAAGCCCAGCCTGCAGCACGCGGTCATGATCGAGGCGGTGGAGAACCACATGCCGGAGGTCATTGTCATCGACGAGATCGGCACCGAGCTGGAGGCGGCGGCGGCCCGCACCATCGCCGAGCGCGGGGTGCAGCTGGTGGGGACCGCCCACGGGAACACCCTGGAGAACCTGATGCTGAACCCCACCCTCGCGGACCTCATCGGCGGCATCCAGACCGTTACCCTCGGGGATGAGGAAGCGCGACGCCGGGGCACTCAAAAGTCCGTCCTGGAGCGCAAGGCGCCGCCCACCTTCTCCATGGTGGTGGAGATCCAGGCCTGGGACAGGGTGGCCATTCACCCCAAGGTGGACCAGGTGGTGGACGCGATCCTGCGGGGCCTCAAGGTGACACCTGAGAGCCGCTGGCGGGATGCCGAGGGCCAGCTACGGATGGAGCCGGGCACTGCCCTCGCCGAGCGCAGCCGCCGGGGCCGTCGCGGGGCCCTAGGAGTCCAGCGACTCGCGGACCGACAGGAGACTCCCCGTGTGGCCACCGCGCCCGGCGGCGCCGCCGCACCCGCCGGAGGGGGACAGGCGAGCGCCCCCAGCGCCATGACCCGTGTGCTGCTCTATGGACTGGGCCGCGGGCGGCTGGAGCAGGCGGCGGCGGAGCTCCAGCTCCCCGTCCAGGCGGTGGACTCCCTTGCCGACGCGGATGTGGTGATGACCCTCAAGAGCGCCTACCGGCGCCAGCCCTCCGTGCTCAAAGAGGCCCAGGCTTCGGGCGTGCCCATCTATGTGCTCAGGAGCAACACCCCGCTGCAGCTAGCCGAGGCCCTGGATAGCCTCCGGGAAGCGCGCGGCTCCGCAACCTATGATGGAGCCCTGCGTGAAGCCGAAGAGGCCATCGCCACGGTGGAGGGTGGCCAGTCGGGCGTGGAGCTAAACCCCCAGAACGCCTTCGTCCGGCGACTCCAGCACCAGCTCGCGGAGCGGCACCAGCTGACCTCCCACAGCCGGGGGCGCGAGCCCTTCCGGCGGGTCAAGATCTTCCGCAGCGGCGCCCTGGGGCGAGAGCCCTAGGCCGCCGTCGCTCTGCCAGCCATGCCACCACCCCACCCGCGACCCCCAGCCAGAGGCCAGTGGCCGGGCCTCTTCATCGCCTTTGAGGGCGGCGACGGCAGCGGCAAAAGCGTGCAGGCGCGCGCCCTCTACCAACGGCTGCGGCGTCTGGGGCTCAAGACCAGGCTGGTCGCGGAGCCCGGCGGCACCGCCCTGGGCGAGCTGCTGCGCACCCTGGTAACCAGCCAGGGGCCGCTCCGCTTCGTCCCTGGAGGGCCCCTTCCCGGCGCGGTTTGGCCGCTGGCCGATAGCCTGCTCTTGCCTCCAGTGCCTGAAGCGGAGCTGTTCCTATTTGCCGCCTCCAGGGCACAGCTCGTCGCCGAGGTGATTAGGCCCAGCCTGTCCAGGGGGGAGATCGTGATCTGCGACCGTTACGCGCCCTCTACCCTGGCCTACCAGGGCTATGGCCGGGGCCTTTCCAAGGCGCTGGTGCGCCGTGTCAATCGCCTGGCTACTCAGGGGGTCTGGCCCGACGTCATCTTTCTGTTGGACGCGCCGGTCGCGCTGAGCGCATCGCGCCGGCGGCGGAGGGCCGCCGCTCCCGACCGCATCGAAGGCGAGGGCGCAGCCTTTCACCGTCGGGTGCGCCGCGGCTATCTGGCCATGGCATCCCAGGATCCCCAGGGCTGGCTGGTCCTCGCCGGGCAGCGGCCGCGCGCTGAGATCGCAGAAGAGGTATGGGGACGGGTAGCCCAACTGCTGCGGGAACGCTCCCCCCATCTGGCCGCTATCTTGCGTGGAGAGTCCAGGCGGCGCGGCGTCCGCGGCCCCGCCTCCAATCGCCCCGGGGCGAGGAGCCCCGCCCCCAAGCTCGCCCTATAATGGGGCGAAACACTTTCGCTCGTCCCGCGTTCCTGAAGACGAATGCCTGCGCCAGCGTGGAACCCCGTGAGCCTCCCTAGCCTCCGGTCGGCATTATTGCTCGCCGTGGGCTTTGCCTTCGTGCTCCTGATCGCTTGCCGCGCAGGTCGCGCCCAGGAGCCCACGCCGGGCCCTTCCATCGCGCCGGCAACCAGCCTGCCCACACCTACGCCGACCGCGGCTGACCCCACCCCTACCCCAACGCTGGCCGCCCCCCCGGGGGCGCCCCCCCCCCCCCCCCCACCCCCCCCCCCCCCCCCCCCCCCACCCCCCCCCCC
>ORJL011608187.1_pt1 | contig 24505 bp, 25 predicted proteins | sample 1779941 | NCBI WGS metagenome assembly ORJL01 (sample SAMEA104232317, study PRJEB22302) | groundwater metagenome | biome: forest; feature: aquifer; material: groundwater | place: USA | collected 2011-08-07 | depth 5.8 m
GCGGCGCCGACTTCGGCGCCGCCGCTTGCGCCTGCCCCTGTTGTGCAGGGGCAGGGGTCATTGCTGGAATCGTCGGCTGCGAGTCGTTGCAGGCGACGAGGGCTCCGCACAGCAGAGCCGCGGCGAGGAATTTGAAGAAGCGATTCATCATCACCTCCTCACTTCAACGACTGGAAGGTCTCGGACTCGGCTTCCACCGAGACGACCGAGAACTCCACCCGACGCATCGCGTTCCACGCCTCTTGCGTGGGCGGCAGACAGTCGGGCCCCACGTCCCCGCCGGATGGACGGCATCCGGGGATATTGGGCTTCTTGAAGCCGTTGCCGACCGCCGCGAACTGGTTCGGATCGAGCGTGACACCCTTGTTCTTGGCGTAAGAAATCAACGCATCGCGTACGGCGTATGCGCGTTCCAACGTCAAGTTATTGGCAGTCTGCTTGATCTTCGAGAGCACGTCGGGCGTACCGGTCCCGGAAGCACACTTCGGGTCCAGCTTCTTCCTCGGCTGGCCATTCGGATCCGTCACGGTAATGACCCCGCACTTGCGTACGAGATATTCTTGCGTGTCGGAGTTGCCTTCAATGGTGAGCAGAGCGCCGCCGTACGTCGCAGTGAGCTCGACCACTTTGTCGAACTCCTGCAGGTACAGCGCCGGATCCACTTCCTTCTTGTTGGCCTTGAACTGCACGGCGAAGCTGAACAGTTTGCCTTCGTCGAGCGTATCTTTTTGCTGACGGTCGCGGATGATTGCCTCGACCGCCTGTTTGTTGAAGCGCGACACTTCGACGCCCTCTTTGTCGGCGATGCCGACGGAGAGCTTCGCATAGTCGAGCGCGGCCGACACGAACGACACCGGCTTGCTGACCAGCTTGAGGCCTGCGGGGCCGAACGCCACCCCCACCTCCGCGGTGAGTTTGGCGAAGTTGCGCGGATAGTTATCGTCGGTGAAGAAGGACACATTGCCCTTCCAGCCTACGAACCGTGCGTCGCCGTACATGCCTGCAGCAGCGTCGAGGTCATCGGGCGCGTCAAGCAGCATTCCGGCCGAAGCCTTGAGCCACTTGCCCGCCTCGTCTTTTCGCTTGTCCTTCTCGGCCAACAGCTTGGCGCTTGCCTCCTGCGCGAGCATCAGCCCGTGCACGAAGTTTGGCACCGTCGTCTGCTGGTTGGCGTCGTAGAAGTCCTGGCGGACGAAGTAGAGGTCGGCGATGACGCGGCTTGGGGTCTTGGTCGAGAACATCGCCCACGCACCCTTAACCACGCCCTCGCCTTTACCTTTGGTCAGACCGTCCACATCGGGCGAAATCACGAACACCGCGTCGATGGACTTGTCCTCGCGAAACACCTTTGCAGGGTACGTCGAGTTCTTGTCCTTCGGCACTTCGGTGATGTCCCTCACCCATTTGATGGTCACTTGACCGGGACAGCCGGCGTCTTTGAGCACGGTGGTCAAGAGGTCGGGATGCGGGCCATAGGCCTGCATCGCAACCGTCTTGCCGCAGAGGTCCTTGGGCACCTTGATGTAATCGCGGACAACCAGGACATCGCCGCCTTCCGACCAGGTTTCCTGGTAGATGGCGACCGGCCTTGTGCGTGGATCGGCATTGAGCACATCGCTGGCCATGGCAACCATGCCGAGCGTACCGCGCAGGAACGGCGTCTTGCAGGAGAGGTAGTCCTCGACCTGCGTAACGAACCGGTCCTGACGATACAGGTGCACGGAGAGCCCTTCCTTCTGGAAGATGCTTCCCTGCGCGGTCTTTTCGGTATTGCCGTTGGCGTAGATGGTAGCCATGTCGCCGCCCCACGCGATCATCGGTACCGGCAGTTCGCGGAAGGAGCCGCAGGCCTGCACGGGCGTTTTGATCACTTGGGACAGCGGTGGAGCCGCCACATAGTCAACGGCGTGCGCCGGCGTCTGCGACAGGGCCGTTAAGCCCAGAGCCGCAATAGCCAGCGCGTGTGTGAACTTGTATTTCACGTTGTTTTCTCCTTTTCAGTTGACAACGTCCACGACCTTCAGAATAAGCAGGGGGAAGCCCCGCCTTCCCTGAGTCGCGCACGACTGTACACAATTTTTGACAAAAAGTCAAGGAGATTTTATGGCTTAAATACTGGAGATTCGGGGAAATAGAACTAGCCTCAATAGAGGTTCCACGGGGCAAGTCCCGAGATGTTGAGCCTATATTGTCGTCGCTCGCTCGGAAATCAGAGCTTCACTCTGCCGCTTTGCGCCTCGCTCGAAAAGAAAAAGAGGACTCTTTCTTTTCTCGCTCAGCGCATCGCTTCCATTTCTCTCGCTTCGCTAGACAATAAAAAGAAAAAGACCCGGATTTCTCCGGGCCATGTGGTGATTTTCGACCGATGGTCGTCAGGCCGCTTGAGGCGTGGCCGGCCAGTGAAGGATGCTTTCGCCCCAGGCAACTGCCCGGTCGACGCCCTGCCTGATCTTCGCATCGGCCGCGTCGAACGCGACCTTTGCGCCTTTCAGCATGAGCGGCGTGCCAGTCCGCACCGTGACGCGGTGCAGTGCCGCGAAATCTTTCCACCGCCAGCCGTCCTTCGACGTACGGTGTAGGTTATTGATGTCGCGCAAGGTCACCGCATCGAGGGTGGCGCCGACGCTTCCGGCCTTGAAGTGCCGGTCCTCGATGAAGCCCTTGGCCTGGCGCAGGAACGCGCGGCGAGCGCCTACGAACTCGGGATGCATGGCAACAGCGATGATGCCGGCCGTTGCGACGAGCTCGACTGCGGTGGATACCGCAAGTACGGTTTTTAACATGACACCTATCCTTGTGTGAAGCCGGAGGCTAACCGGCACGTACAGCTGGCCATCATTATAGCACCAGCGGGAAAAAGGCAAGAGCTGACGTGTTATGCAGTTTTCTCTGTACGCAAGCTGAAAAGTTGCGAGAAGGTGAGCTTGCAGACGCCGAAGAGGTAAACGATTTCAAGAATGCCGAGGGTGTTTATAAGGAGAAGGGCGATGAACCACCACCGCTCTCCCCTCTGCGCCGAGTGCCAGAGCGCAAGACCCTTCCACAGAAGGCACCAGAGTATGAGGATGATAAAGACCGAGGGAGCCCACACCGGAAGGCTGAAACCTATTCCGTACTGCGTTCCGAACCCGTTCATAGTGTAGTAATTCATACGACCAGTATACCCAGTTAGTACAATTTCGGATAGTTAGTGCTATTTTTCATCTACGTTTACCTGTTATTCTATCTGAAGATAATTTTTTATTATTGAAAGAAGCACATCCCCACAGAAGCAATCCGAAATTGTCCTACTGGGTATACCCCGTGAGATGGCGGCTTCGCCTATCTCACGGGGTATACTCCCGCGAGCGGTTTGTCTACTGACTTTACTTAAGAGGCGGCTGCGCCGCGGTCTGCCGGAGGGCCGATATGAGGCTCGAGGAAAGGAAATACTGCGACAGCTTGTTCTTCCAGTTCGGGTTTCCGATATCCACATCGGGTACCACTCCCCGCCCTTCGATGGGCTGGTTGTCGCTCCCGAGCGTGATGTTGTTTACCAGAAGCAGAGCGTAGGAGGTGTGCGGGTCTATGGATGTTTTGAGCGGATACGTATTTTCCACCGTCCCCCAGCCGCGCGTCGTCGCCCCGACGACGCGCGCGAGGCGGTAGCGCTTGAACGTGGCTGCGGTCAGCTCGGCTGTCGATTGTGTTTGATTGTCGGTCAAGATAGCAATGTCGCGGTAGCGGGAAAGTTCGTCGAAACGTGCAATGGTGGTGCGTTGCGGCTCGAAATTCCCTTTTCGGTAGAGGTCGAACGCATACTGATTCTGCCCGATAAAGAGGCCGAGGAATGCCTGCAGGAAATCAAGCGACCCGCCGATGTTGCCGCGCACATCGATAATCATGCTGTCGAGTCCGGGCGTGGTCGAAGCCTGGTCGACCGCGAGCGCGAACTCCTGAAGCGATGTCGGCGAGATGCGCGTGAGGTTGAAGTAGAGCGTATGCCCGAGCGTGCGGCCGAAGAGTGTTGGTTCTATCTGCGCTTGGTCGTAGAGATTTTTGCTGTTGGCGTTGGTAAGCACTTCGCGAGCGTAGGCTATCTGCTTCTTCTCGGCCTCCGCTTGCGACGAGGTGGCGTTCGCGAGTTTCGCCGCTTTCTGTGTGTATGCGGCATCCACTTCCGACGCGCTCGCACCCTTCGAGAGTCCCAAGTCGCCGTAGAGGTTTGAGGACGGATTGATATTGCTTACCTCTTGGCGCAATGCGGTTTCCTCGGCCGTGGAGAGAAGTTGGTCGCGGCCCGCGGGAGAAAGATTGTAGAGAACGACCTGCACCACGCCGAGCGCCCACTGACGCCGCTCGTCCGTCGAAGTGGCCTCCGCGAAGCGCTTCGCGAGCATCTCGGCTGTCGCGGCGCGGGGGGACGTGGCGAGCGTCTCCGTCGTGCTCGCAACTTTCTGCAAAGACAGGCGGAACAACTCCCCGAGGTCGGCATCCGATGGTCCGCCCCAATATTCTTTTTGTATCGTGTCGTACGCTTCCATATCGAAACGTACGTAGAGACTCGAAGCTTCTGCGGAAGTTTGGTAGCGGACGGACGGCGCGGAGAAGCGCGTGAAGTACCACCAGCCACCGACGGTGCCGATGATAAGCACTAACCCCGCGCCGGAGAGCAATAAGAACCGCTTCATCAGAAAAAGCCGCTGCATTCGCTTCTATTGTACACGCATTCGCAAAGTCCCCGCGGAAAAATATCTACGATTCGTGTGATTGAAAGTAGTTTATGACGGCATGCGTGTTGCCGGGGTCGAGCGCCAGCGTGATAAGCCACCTCAAATTGTATATCACCGGCAGCTGTCCGAGCTTGTCTACTTCGTACCAGCCTATTTTCTCGTCGGTCACGGATTGCACTTCATAGTCCCCATGCGCGGCAAAACAATGCACGTTGCCGTCCTGTACTTTGAGCAGCGCGAACTCCTTCCACTCCGGAACCTCCACACCCGCCTCTTCAAGGAATTCTCGGCGCATCGCCGCTTCCGGCGACTCGCCCTCGTTTATCTTCCCTCCCACGCCATTGAGCTTTCCCGCCTGCCACTCCGGATGCGTTTTTGATATCAGGGCGACCTCCCGCCCGTTCCGGAATAAAAACCCGACCACCCATTGTGTGTTTTCTTTCATGTGTCTACATTCGCGGACTTCGGGAAAAAAGAATTACGATTTCCGCAGGTCCGCCCACAGAAATACCAGTCCGATTGCCGCCCAAAATACGACCTTCAGCCAGTCCTGCGTTTGCACCGCTTCCAGAGCGGCAACGCCGAAGAATAGAATAAATATCGCGAAATTGGTGCCGAGTTTGTTCATATGCTTAGTATACGCCGAACCGGATACGCGGGACGGCAGTGGAACCTTTCTTAAAGCTTAGTCAGTAAGACTTGCGTTGTTTCCATGGGTAATAATTTTTCCGGTTTATTCGCTACAAACTCATCAAACGCGCGCCAGACACCTTCGCATTGTCCGTAGTCGTGGGAAAGAATTCTCCCTCCCGATAGCATTCTTGGATAAAAGAAGGAAAGAGCGTCACGAGTCGCGCTGTACAGGTCGACGTCGAGATGCACAAATGAGAACTTGAGGTTGTGGATTGCATCGGCAGAGGCCGGGAAAACACCCCGATATATATGCACTTCTGTATATTTTGAAAGGCGTTCCTTGACCGCTTGCTCGCTTGCGGCAAACATCCCTTTTTTAAATCGCCCGTCACTCTCGCTTACCTGATCCGGTAAACCCTCAAAGGTGTCAAACAAATGAAGTGGCGCGTGCCCTTTGCCCTCACACATTACCTTGGCTGACGCTCCGCGAAATACCCCCACTTCGGCGAATGCGCCTCCATGGTCGGACATGATACGCGACTGTTCCCAAATGTTTAAAAGTTCTCCCGGGCTAAAAAGAACCGGCTTTTCTCCCCATAGCAATGTCGCAAGAATAGAACTTTGTTCTTCTTCATAGATTGTTTTTACCAAAGCAAGGGCTTTGCTCTCAAGCGGATTTCGTTTGTAATACGACAGTTTAGTCAACTCAAATCGCGACACGAGACGCTTCATAAGCATTCCGATTCGCGTGTTAGCCACTTGATTATCGATATCTGCGGTTGATTGCATATGATGTTGCTGGTTGACCGTGTGGAATGACGATCTAATCACTATAAATCGCGCAGATAGGGCGCGAACCATTTCCCCATCCGGTTTTTTAGCTCCTCATTCTTATAATCCTCAAAGGTTATTCGTTTGCGACAGCGCGGGCTCCCGCAAGAGCATTCCATCGTCCAGCCGGGCCGTGTCTCAAAAGTCCCGTAGTCGCACGTAACCTCCTCTCCCTTTTTGATGTCACGAATGGCGCACCATACTCCGTTAGACAGCAAACCAACATTCGGTTCACAGCTATGATTTATGTAACCGCCCTGATAATCCTCATGCAGTGGTGCGTGGAGTATATAAGCATCCCAGCCGATGCACAGATTGCATTCGTAGCCGGTAACCGATTCGATAATATCAATGAACGCCCGATTTACCGTCGGCCCCAATTCAACAACAACTATTTCTCCTTCATCTATATCCCGCTCGGCAGCCAGGCCAATCCCGGCAATGATGCTTGATTGTAATGTTACAGCCGGTGAAAAGTGAGGTTTCGGTAAAGAAAAAAGATACTCTCTGAGTTTTTGTTCAGGCATGCCTTAACTATATCGTACCGAGCTGGCCTCCCGGACGGAGAGAGGTGCTTACCGCCGGAAGCTATATGGACACACATGCGTTTTGACGGTATAACGCACACCGGACGACATCAACGGGAGGGCACAGTGACCAGTCAGCACATTTTGATAGCGATGGTCGCGGTCATCCTCGACCTGGGGCTGTGGGCGCTCATCGTGGTGTGGCAACATGCCATCGGTTGTGTGAGGGGCCAAGTGCGGGAGCGCCTGGTGATTTTGGACTTCTGGTTCGGCTCGCTCGGTGCGCCGATAGGCGGCTCAATCGCCGCGGCGATGGTAGGCTTGCTCATATCGCAGACGGCCGACCTTGGTACTGAAATTCGTTTGGGAGCGGTAGCACTCGTAACCGCCCTTCTATGCGCAACACTCTTGGCGAAGTACTGGGCGTGGGGCCCGGTAGTCAAAAAGCTACTCAACATCGACATCGCAGACGACGGAAGTTTGTCGGCTGTAGGAAAAATGCATTTTGTCTACGCCTTCATCCACTTCGCTATCTTCTGGTGGCTCGTAGCACAGCTGGTGTTCGGCACCGGCTGGACATGGCACCTCACCGTCGCAGGATGTGGTTACTGTCTGGTCGCCATGACCATCTTCCTTGATGTTAAGAGCGGCATACAGCTCATCCCGGATGCCACGTTTGTTCCGTTTTGCCGCGGCAAACGCGGTGCCGGAGCTGATACATAGAGCGCCCTGCCACTACTGGTACGGCGCTTTTTTTCTTTTGAACACTCGAGTATTCTACCTTTCGCGCGAAAGGTAGAATACTCTAGAACCAGTCTCAATAAATATCAATGGTGTCGCTTTCAACGATGAGCACAGCCGGCCCAACAGCACGGCCTGCGCATGCCGCCCTTAAGTTTCGAGATTCCCTTCTTGATACGGATATTTCTCGTTTCCGCTTTCTTGCCGGACGTAATCCAGCAAATCCACTCGTTGCGCGCGAGCGGCGTAATATCTTCCCACACTCCCTGCGCCGCAGGTATTTCCATCAGGGCCACTCTAAAATCCTCCGGCATGGTGTGTACCTGCCCGCGCGCAGCGCGCAGGCGGGCCACGCCACCAGCAATCCCCTTTTTGGTCATGTGGTTATGGTATCAAATCCTCTTTCTATATTCTCAATTTTACGATGACCTCAAGTTCCATGAAGGTTGCTAAAAAACTATGTTTTTACTATTGTGGTCTGCGGCACCGCATCCCGCGACGCCCTTGTTCTTCTCAACCTACGGTACTCCGAAAGGAACACCAGATGCATATGCACCCGTTCTCCAATGCCCAAGCGGCCCACGCGCTTGATGTCGTGCTGAAGCTTATGAAAGAACGACGTTTCTTTCTTTTTCAGCAGGATACTCACTCGCTCAAGACCGAAGGAGCCCTTGGCCACAGTTTTGACCTGTCAGTTTTTGGCCCGGCATTCAGGCTTGACCAGGATATCCGCGCGATTTACGCGACGGCAACCCTCCAAGCCAAGGATGCAATCGCCAGTGCCGAGCGGAGCCTTGGGCTTAAAGCGCCTGATCTCAGCGGCAATAAGCGGGTGGTGCACTGTAATTGCTATACCGGCGGTCTCGACATCTGCCGGGTGTATCCCGCCACTGCATTTACTACATTTGCCCCTGCGACCGTCGACGAACTGCAGGCCCAAGAGACGCTGCGCCTGCTGGGCGATAAGGCAGTGGAAAATTATTCGCCCAAAGCGATGCGGGAGCTCCAGGAGCGCGCTCATGCAAACGCATCCAGGATTTGGGAGGAATTGGCGGCCATCAAGGGCCTGGCGTCTGGAAACTCCTGCGTGGTATTGCTGAAGACGCGGTTTGAGCCGGTTGGCGGCGAGAGCGGAGACGACTTTCTGGAAGGCAGGCTCGCCGATATTCAACTTTTCCCGTACGCGATGGGCTACCTGTTCTACGAGTACTCCAGGCGGACTAGAATCGTGCACCATGCCCATGTGGCATTCAACGCCTCGAGGAAGGCGCATGTGAACGTTCAACATTGGAGCGATGCTAAGCCGTCGTTGTGGTTCGACTCCACAGGCGGCTACTCCTGCAAGGTCTACTTCCCGATTGTGCTTTAGCGTCGTCTGCCGCTCCAATCTACGGAGCGGCATTTTCTTTTTCTTTTTGGATTCAGGTAACTCTCTATCAAGCCCCGCAAGGGTTTTCTGATTCTTTATTCAGAAATGCTTTGATGCTCCTCGGAATGGGTTATTTACTGGGTAAAATGCGTCCAAAGTTTATTTATATCTTTCTCTCTTTCCCAAAACTCCACAATCTTTTGACGAAGTTCTTGATGTTGGGGATAGCCCGCATCGGATAAACCCTCAGGCAAAAGATCTTTACACTCCAGATTGAGTAAGACTGTTAACGCTTCTTTAATCTCATTATATTTCTGCTTTCCTAACTTTTGTTCTTGGTCGGTACCGAGACCGTACCAGGTGTAAAAGTGCCAAAGTTCGTGCATCGCCGTTCGGCTCGACGACTTAGTAGGAATTGCTACGAAAAAGTAATTACCGTTAATACTGTAAGGGCACCGACTGTTTATTGTGAGGTAGCCTATCACATCGTTTTGAAGCGAGACTCCGAATATCGCTTCAGCTCTTTTTTGATATTCGTCAGAAATACTATTCCAGTCTTTCTGATACTTTTTTATGTATTGAGAGATATCAATGTTGTTATCACTCACATATTTTTCAATAAAACTTGAAGTGCGTTCCTCAGTCAGATTTTCACCAACAGTCACTACCAACTGCTCGTACTGTTGAGTCGGATTTTGTGAATTGTTAGAACTCTTGCCTTTATTTAGGAGGCACCAGACATCTTTCTCTTTTTGGTATTGAAATTGTACGCTCATATATTTCGATGCTCTTCGGAGTCCGAACCTATCTCAAACTCTCCGTCGAAATTTGCTAATTTCGACGCGATTTTTACGCTTAAAAATCGGCTGGGGAGTAGGGACTCGAACCCCAATTTACGGGACCAAAACCCGGTGTCCTACCATTAGACGACTCCCCAATATTATTTGATTATGCCTTCTACCCAACCCGCTATTGTCCGATTAAGATTGGTACTTGACCGGACTCTTATGCGCACCAATCCATAGTACCCGTTTTCCGTATTTTTCCTATTACGTTTGATAACATTCTTTTTAAAGTAAACCGTCGCAAGATTTTCTAACGGCTCTCCAAGCACCTGTGCCCAATACATTTTTACCTCGGGCAAACGGTGTTTTTGGCTATCGTGCAAGTAAATTTCAAATTTCAAATCTGATTGATTGACACCGACGCTCTCCAAAAGCCAATCCTTAAAGAACCTGAGCATAAGCGGGTCCGAATTATTAAAATTAACAGCCGCACTAATAGAACTGTCCCGCTGCTTAGCGCCCTCTGCCCAGTATAATGCGACCCCGACCAACAGCCTTTCTCGCGCTGAAAGTTTACCAACTTGTTGGCGGGCTTTATGTATCAATTTTTCTGTAGATAAAAGTCTTTGTTTCCTTTTAGTTTCGGCACCGCGCCTCGCAGCATCAAGTTTCTTTTGAGTTAACGTTTGTTTTTGAGGAACAGAGAGCTTAACCGAGTGCAACCACAACGAAAGAGTTGATTTTGCGACAGGAACTTGCTTTAAAATTTCTCGATAAGAAAAACCTTGTTTACGCAACTCTATAGCTTTTAGCTTAAAAGTTTTATGAACCATGCTTATATTCTACCGTAGAAAATAAGCGGGTTTTATGTTATCCACACCTGATCGTTTGAATAAACAAATAAGAAAACCTGCAAATGAAAAATGACTTGCAGATGACTTTTGCGACGGGGCCTGGTAGGATTACTGATATGACATCCCGTCCGGCAACCTACGCTGTAGTCGTCCTCCTTAGCACCCCGCGAGACGGGTTGTGTTTTGGATGATTCTCCAAAGAACTATTCAAAACAGAGCCCGCCTCAAGCGGGCTCTGTTCGTCTCAAGGAGGACAGAATGGACGAGAAGTACCTGGTCCCTACCAAAAAGGCGCGGTGGGCCGTCGGACGGCGGTTCGGAGAAAAGTTCTTTACGCTCGTAGAAGACAGCCGCTTGGACGATGCAAGCGAGGCCGCTCTGGTACTGCAGGCTCTCCGCATTGAGCCGACGGAAGAAAATCTCGACCAGTACTTCCCTATCCGAAAAAGGAAGGGCCGCTGTCCCACTCTGGAGTTGCTCAATATCTTCGCTCAAGCTGAGCGAGCGATACGAAAAGAGCACGGCGTGTAGTTTGAGTCCGGACTTATAGTCCGGGCTTTTTATATGCATACGCTTTTTTACTGCTCCAAAGTAAACGTGCGATAGAGCGCGAGCTCAAGCGATATCTGCGGCAGGGGCGCGCGGTTCATTTCTATAAGCGCAGTGATGAGCTCCGCAAGCAACGCCGCGTTGATGGCCGCGCCGTCCTTCCCCGCGAGCCCGGTCAGAAATTTCACGTCGTCCTCGCCGAATTGCTCGTCCAATTCCTTTTTCAGCTCCGGAGCGAAGCGCAGAAGCAGTACGCCGCGCACTTTCGCTATCGCAAGGAGCGCGAACATTTTCGACTCCGCACCTGAAGCAAGCGCGCGGTGGAATCCCTCTATCGCTTTACCGATGTCCTTTTTCGCGAGCGCGTCGAGAAATTCATTGACCGTCGCGCCGGACGGAGCACCTACCACTTTCGCCACTTCCTCTTCCGTCAGTTTTGCGTCCTGCGAAACCGTCAGCACTTTCTGGAGTATGCCGAGCGCGTCGCGGAAGCTTCCCTCCGCCATGAGCGCTATGAGTTCCGCGCCGGCGGGCTCCAGTTTCGCGCCTTCTTTTTTTGCGACGCCGAGCACCAGCGATTTGAGCGCCTCATGGCCGGGCTTTTTGAATTGAAATACCTGGCAGCGCGATTGGATGGTATCGGGCACGCGGTCGAGCTCGGTCGTTGCTAAGACGAACATAGCATGCTCGGGCGGCTCCTCCAAAGTTTTGAGGAGCGTATTGAATGCCTCCTTAGTGAGCATGTGCACTTCGTCGAGAATGTAGAACTTGTATTTTGATTCGAACGGCATCGTGGAAACGCCTTCGCGCAACTCCCGCGCATCTTCCACCTGGCGATTGCTGGCCGCATCTATTTCGTAAATATCTTTTTCCGACGTGCCGAGCGCCTGGGCGAATAGCCGCGCCATCGTGGTCTTGCCCGTGCCGCGGCTGCCCGCGAACAGGTAGGCGTGCGCGAGCTTCTTGTTCTTGATGGCGCTTTTGAGCACCTCGACCACCTGCGTATCGCCCTGAATTTCATCAAAGCTCTGCGGGCGGTATTTTCGGTAGAGCGCGAGCGATTCCCCTGCTTTCTTGGCCATAGCGCTCATTATATCCTGTCTGCCAGGAATTCTTCTATCACCTTGTTTATCTGTGCGGCATTCTCCGTCTCCATGAGCTTCATGCGGAGCTCCTTGGCGCCGGGGAATCCTTCCGCGTAGGCTTTGAAATGTTTTTTCATGATGGCGAAATTCTTTATATCTCCGAGCAACTCTTCGAAGAGCTCCGCGTGCTCTACGGCGATGCGCAGGCGCTCCGGCAGTTCCGGATGCTTGGATTCATCGAAAAGCCAAGGCCGCCCGAATATCGCGCGGCCGAGCATGACGCCGTCGACGCCGCTTGCTACAGCCTTCGCGCGCGCGTCCGGCAAATCCTGAACGTCGCCGTTGCCGACGATGAGCGTATCACTTTCGAGTTCGTCGCGTATCTCAACCGCACGCTTGACGCGCTCCCACCGCGCGGGAACTTTCGACATCTCCTTGCGCGTGCGCGCATGAATCGTGATGACTGCAGGTTTCGCCGCGAGCAGTGCGGGCAGCCACTCTTCAAGTATGTCTTTGTGGTAGCCGAGACGCGTTTTGACCGACACCGGAAGATTCGGCGCGCCACGCTTGGCGGCGGCGATAAGCTCCTGCGCCACTGCGGGCGTTTTTATAAGCTCGGCTCCCGCTCCCTGGTTGTTTACCGGTCCTGCCGGACAACCCATATTGATGTCCACGCCGTCAAAACCGAGTTCTTCCGCAAGGGCGGCAGTTTTTTCCATATGTTCGGGATGACAGGTAAAAAACTGCGCCACGATGGGCCGCTCCGCTTCCGAGAATACAAGGTCGCGCATGAGCTTCTGCTTCCCCGGCTCCGGCGCGAGGCACAGACCGTCGGCGGCGACGAATTCCGTATACATCACAAATGAAGCGGGCTTGGAATATTTCGCGATGATGCGGCGAAACGCAGCGTCTGTAACATCCGCCAGCGGCGCGAGCGCAACAAACGGCTTAGGTAGTTCTGTCCAGAAATTTTTCATATCAAGGTGACACCTTAACACAAGGCTCCCAAAGGTGTCACCTTAGTTTGTAGTAGAGCTTATCGCCGAAACGCAAATCCAGATACAAAAATGCGGAAAGCGGATGCGCTGTGAACGGCGTACTTCCGAGCGCGAGCGCAAAGCGTTGGAATATTTTTGCCGAATCATCGTCGAGCGAAAACTTCAGAACGAAGCCGCTCACGAAATTTGTCTGCACGTCATTGTCGGTATTTATGGAAACGCTCTCCACCTCCCCCGCCTTCACTCCGATGGCGTCGATGAGCGCGAAGAGCGCCTGTGCCGTACCGGGCGAGAGAAATTGCTTAGGCAGAGCCTCGCCCGGAAGCGGTCCGTAATAGCGCACATAGGGAGAGCCGGAGAATGCCGGCGCGGCGCCGTACGCGGCGCCGCTCTCATCGAGAAAGAGACACGGCTGGGGCGCATCCGGCGACGCTCCGCACCACGTCTCTTTCGGCTGACGTTCCGAAATGGCGAGGGAGAGTGAGGAAAAATTATCGGCGCGGACGGCGGCGGTCGCGAAGACCGGATACGCGGCACGCACATCCCCTTCAATGCGGCTCTTCGGATATACGAAAATATTGTCGCGGGGAATAATGCCGAGATAGGCGCCGAGAAGGCGCTGGCGCACGAACCGCTCAAGCGTCGTTGATGCTACCGTCTGTGCTCCCTCAACGCGAACCGTTTGTATACGCAGAGCGGGCCGCCAAGATAGCCAGACGAGGCCGCCGACGAGGCCGTAGCAAAGAACCACTGCGATGCCGGAGAGAATAATCCTGCGCTTGCGGCGGCGTGCGTGGAGTCTTGATTCTGGCAGAACGCGGGCCATGAGGTTAGTTTAGCAAGAAAACCACGGCCACTTTATATCGAGTTCTTTGAAAATCGATGTCATGCAAGGCGCGGACACTAAACAACGTAGAGCACAGAACACAGGAATCAGAACCCAAACAGAACCAAAAATACAAAACACAGACATCCAAAACGGTTCCGGTTTGTGTTCTCGATTTAGTCTAGGTTTTGTGCTTTGTCTGTGTTCTGTGCAGTCTGTGTTCTGTGCAGTCTGTGTTCTGGGCTTTGCGACACTAGTGGATGCAGAGGAAAGACCAAGGCCATAACGCAGCAGGGCGCGATTTTCAGAGAATTCGCTCGATTTTTTCTCTGCCGCCCATGTAGGGCCGCAACACCTCCGGTATCATCACCGAACCGTCGGCCTGCTGATAGTTCTCCAGTATCGCAATGAGCGGACGCTGTGAGAGCGCGGTTGCATCATTCATATGTACCGGCTCGGAGGAACCGTCCGCACGCTTCACTTTGGTATTAAGCCGGCGTGCCTGGAAACCGCCGATATAGTCGGAGGTGTGCGTCTCGCGGTATCTGTTTTGCCCGGGCATCCACGTCTCAATATCAATTTGCCGCTGGTCGGGAAAGCCCATATCTCCGGTGCAAATAGAAACCACCTGATAGGGAAGCTTCAGCTGCTGCATCAAATATTCCTGTATAGCTACCATCAACTCCTGCTCCTTCAGTCCGTCTTCCGGTTTGGTGAAGCTCTCCATTTCCATTTTGTTGAACTGATGCAGCCGCAAAATGCCTTTGGTGTCCTTGCCGTAACTTCCCGCTTCCCGCCGGAATGCGGGGGTCGTGGCTACGTAGCGCAACGGAAGCGTGTTTTCGGAAATCGTCTCGTCCATGTGCAGGGGTCCCAGCGTATGTTCGGCGCTGCCGATAAAGACCATGCCGTCTTTGTCGAAATGATACCGCTCTTCTATCGGGTCGAGGCGCGCCATGCGGTTCATCACTTGAGCACGCATGAGAAGCGGCGGTATGACCGGTATGAACGGCTTGTCGCTTAGGGAGAGGCCCGCATTTTTTATAATGGTCCCGAGTGTTTCGCGCGAAGTAAGCGTTCTCCACCCCAAGTCCATGAGCGCCATCTCCAGCATCACCAAGTCCCCTTTCAGATAAGCGAACCGGGCGCCGGAAATTTCGGAAGCTTTTTCAGTGTCAATGATGCCGAGGTCCCGTCCGAGTTCCCAATGCTCTTTCGGCGTGAAATCGAATGTCGGTATTTCTCCCCATTTCCGCACCACGACATTGCCGCTCTCGTCGGGCCCCACCGGGGTATCGGCCGAAGGAATGTTCGGCAGTTGGACCAAAAGCGCGACCAGTTCTTTCTCGGCTTCTTTGTGTTTCTCTTCCGCCTTTTGATGCTCTTCCTTAAGGCGCTTCCCTTCCTCTATATTGCGCGCGGCCTGCGCCTCGTTGCGGGCGCGGTTGATGTCGGACACGGCCTGCGAGAGCGACTTGCGCTCCTCGGCGAGCGCGAGAATGCGGTCGAGGTCTATCCCCTCCCGGTTCTTATCCTTCATCGCCTTGCGGACGATGTCGGGATTCTCGCGGATGAAGTTCAGGTCGAGCATCACTAAAGAATACCCTGATTATACAATCTCGAAAAGCCGCCATGCTCACCCGATTTCCGCATCAACCTGTATTCTACCTTTCGCGCGAAAGGTCTTAGCAATCACAGGTCACAGGTAAGCAAGCGCCTGCGTAGCCAGCTTGTGTAGAGGTTCTTTCAGACAATAGTCTGCATGAAAGCCGCTCTGCTCCCGCGAGACAAAGTCTGCGGCGGCAAGTATCCGTAAATGTTTTGATGCTGCCTTAAGCGATATCTTGCAGTGTTCCGCGATACCGCTCACATCTGCATGACGCTTTTGCAAATACTTGAGAATGACCAAGCGTCGGCGATTGGCGAGTACTTTCAGAATTTTTTCGATGTCGTATATTTTCTCCACCTTTGTATTCTACCTTTCGCGCGAAAGGTTCTATACAAAAGGTGATGGGGCTGTTGATAACCGACGTCTGAGAACTCATTTCAAAACTTGCTTTCGAGCCGAGCGGGGCGGTTTTGACGCCGAGACGGAAGCTCAAAGGCGAGGAATAGCGAGCTATTTCGAGCCTGAAGCGCCGCGTCGCAGGCCAAAACCGCCCCGCGCAGAGCCGGAATGAAGTTTTGAAATGAGTTCTAATACAAAGACAGCGACAAGATATGCCGCGGTACAATACACGAAATGGACTTCCCTTTGCGACAACTTTCTCCCGAAGAACTTCCGGAGCTCTTGCGCGAGATTCCGAGCCCGCCCAAGCGCCTCTTTGTACGCGGCGAGCTCCCCTCCCACGACACGCATCGCTACTTGTGCGTGGTGGGTTCGCGCAGTGCTTCTCCCTACGGCCGGCGCATATGCCAGTCTCTTATATCCGGACTCGCAGGATTCCCCGTCGCAATCGTTTCGGGCCTCGCATTGGGTCTCGACGCGCAGGCCCATGAAGCCGCGCTTGAGGCGGGTCTGCCGACAGTGGCCATACTGCCGGCGGGCGTCGGCGATACGCACATATATCCGCGGCTAAATTATGAGCTCGCGCAGAGAATACTGAAAAAAGGAGGCGCTCTTATAAGCGAGCAGGAAGACGGGACGCCGCTCGGGCGCTGGAGCTTCCCGGTTCGGGACCGAATCATGGCGGGACTCTCCCACGCGACCTTGGTCATTGAGGCCGGAGAAAAATCCGGCACGCTCATTACCGCAAAACTCACGCTCGATTACAACCGCGAAGTGCTCGCGGTGCCGCACGAACTCGGTGCGCACGCCGGAGCCGGCGGAAACCGCCTTATCCGCGAAGGCGCCACTCTGGTGCGCGGCCGGGAAGATATCCTGCAGGCGCTCGGCCTTGACCCACAGAAAGACGGCGTGGCGCGGCGACTCCCCGGCGACCTAACGGAGCCGGAGTTGAAACTGTTCACCGCACTCATCGAACCCTTAGACCGCGATTCGCTCATGGAGCGCGCCGAGCTCGGCGCGCAGGACGCGAACATTGCGCTGTCGTCTTTGCTCATCCGCGGTCTTATCGCGGAGCGGATGGGGAAAATCGAGCGAATCTGAAGCACTGTCCTTTGCATGTTTTCCGTATTCAGTGTAATAGTGGTAGTCATCGCATGAAGCCCGCCCTTTCAATTCGACGCGACGCCCGCGCATCAACGGCGCATGTTGAAATGTCACCTTGCATGACAGTCGTTATTGGCTTAGAAAGAGCGGGATGAAGTTAGTAATAGTAGAATCGCCCGCGAAAGCGAAGACCATAGAAAAATATCTCTCCGGACTCGGCGCGGGCGAATTCATCGTGCGCGCGTCGGTGGGCCATGTGCGCGACCTGCCGAAATCGAACAAGAAGGCCATCGACATTCCCGCAGGCTTCGTCCCCCACTACGAAGTAGTGCCGGGCAAGGCCAAGGTCATCCACGAACTGAAAGAGCTTGCCGCCGAAGCTAAAGAGGTGATACTGGCGACCGACCCCGACCGTGAAGGAGAGGCTATTGCTTGGCACTTAGCACAAGTGCTAACCGACAACGAACGACAAACGACAAACGACAAAAAATTCGAGCGCATTGTCTTTCATGAAATAACCAAAGAAGCGGTGGAAGAGGCGCTCAAGCACCCCCGCCCCATCGACGACAACTTGCGCTACGCGCAGGAAGCGCGGCGCGTGCTTGACCGCCTGGTGGGCTACGACCTCTCCGGCCTCATCTGGAAGAAAGTGCGCTACGGCCTCTCCGCCGGCCGCGTGCAGTCTCCGGCCTTGCGCATCATCATGGAGCGTGAGCGCGAAATACGCGCCTTCGTGCCCGAGACCTTCTACGTCATCACCGCGGACACCAAAACCAAAAAGAAAAAAACGCTTCTGCTGACGTGCGCCGAGGAGCCCCGCGAGAAGAAAGAGGCCAACCGCATCATTGCCGCGGTGAAGAAAAGCGACCTCACGGTCGCCGCAGTCGAAGAATCTGAAATGGCGCGCACGCCGCGGGCCCCGTTCACCACTTCCACCCTCCAGCAGACGGCCTCTTCGCGTCTTGGCTTCTCGCCGTCGCGCACCATGGGCATCGCACAGAAGCTCTACGAATCCGGCCACATCACCTATATGCGCACCGACTCGGTCAATTTGGGCGCGGCCGCGCGCGGTGCCATGCTCGCACACATAGAGAAGAAGTTCGGCAAAGAATACGCAGCACCCCGCACATTCAAGACCAAATCCAAGAACGCGCAGGAAGCGCACGAGGCTATCCGCCCGACCAATATCGTAAAGGAAAGCGCCGGCACGACACCCGAGCAGAAAAAACTGTACGAACTCATCCGCGCCCGCACGCTCGCTTCTCAAATGGCCGACGCCAAGCTCCTCAAAACCAAAATCGTTGCGGAGACGCCGGAGAAAAACGTTCCGCCGTTCTCGGCCAATGGCTCACGCGTCCTCTTCGACGGCTGGCTCAAGGCTGACCCGGACGCCCGCGGCGAAGATGTTGAACTTCCGGAAGTGAAGGGAGGCGAAGTACTTGACGTAAAAGAGATTTCCGCCGAAGAGAAACAGACGACGCCGCCCGCGCGCTACAGCGAGGCCGGACTCATCAAGGAGCTCGAAAAGCGCGGCATCGGACGCCCCTCAACCTACGCGAGCATCATGAAGACGCTCGCCGATCGCGGCTATGTGGAAAAAGACGGCCGCTCGCTCATACCGACCGACGTCGGCGACGTGGTGTCCTCGTTCCTCGAGGCGAACTTCCCCACTTATATCAGCGACACCTTTACCGCAGAAATGGAGGACGAGCTCGACGAAATAGCCGAGGGCAAGCGTGAATACGCGAAGACGCTGAAAGATTTTTACGGACCGTTCCAAAAAGAAGTAAAGAAGAAGGACAAGGAGGCGGGCAAAATCACGGACTTGGGCCCCGCGCCCGAAGAATTCCCCTGCCCCATCTGCAATGCCCCGATGGTATTTAAGCTTTCGCGCATGGGCAAATTCATGTCCTGCTCGACGTTCCCGAAGTGCACCGGCGCGCGCATGGAGAGCGGCGCGCAAATCGAGCCGGAGAAGCCCATCGGCATTTATCCTGAAACTGGCGAATCTATTTTTGTGCTGAATGGCCGCTTCGGCCCGTTCGTGCAAGTGGGCGAAAGCAAAAAAATAAAGGGCAAGCGCTCCCCTGCTTCGCTAAAGCTTCGCAGGGCAAGTATCCCCAAAGGCAAAGACCCCTCGACTGTGACTGTCGCGGAGGCGCTGAAATATCTCTCGCTCCCACGCGTGTTGGGCGAGCATCCGGAGACGAAAGAGAAAATTACCGCCAACATCGGCCGCTTCGGCCCGTACATCGTACACCAGGCCGATTTCCGCTCTCTTAAAAAAGACGACGTCTATAAAATCGAGCTCAATCGCGCACTTGAAATACTGAAAGAGGAAAAGAAAAAGCGCGGATTCGCGAAAAAGAAAGCTGAATAGAGAATACTTACCTAATCACCCTATATCAACCTATAGGTTGATATAGGGTGATACAAAAAGAAAAAAGAGGAATAAAAAGCAAAACCCCCGGACACCTTGCGGGCCGGGGGCTTGAAATTGAACTGAATCGAGGGCTTAGTGGAGGCCGAAGAACTTGGCGATCCCCGGGCCGCTATTGACGACGGCGATGATCGCGACCGAGATGCCGGCGGCGATGAGGCCGTATTCGATGGCGGTGGCTTGCACCTTGCCGCGTCCGCGCTCCAGAATGGCGGACAGCTTCAGCGATTGCAACAATTTCATGTCAGACTCCCGTTTTGAAGGGCGTGTATGACGAATGGTGATCTGAGGACGAACGCCCACGTCAACCAGATCATGGCGAAGATGTAGCAAGGACCGAGAACCCAGTCACTCGCCACATAGAGCAAATGACAGATTTTCATCTCCTCACCTCCACTGTCTATTATACACCCAAACAACATATTTGTCAATACGTCAAACTCATTCAAGACAAAAACCCTTACTTCTAGGACTTTTTGAGATTTGATATTTGATATTTGGTGCTTCCAGTGTGTACACTGGCTGTATGGCCGCTTCCATCCCAACAGCGAAAGACATCATCGCCCTCATGGATTCTCCGAGCGCGGAGGACCGCGCTCTGGTTGAGAAAGCCTATGATTTCGCGGCGGAAGCCCACAAGGACCACAAACGCCTCTCCGGCGAGCCGTATTTGACGCACCTGGTCGGAACCGCACAGACGCTCGCGCGTCTGGGCATCGGCTCCAAGACCGTCGCCGCCGGATTGCTGCATGACTCCGTGGAAGACGTGGGTGTAAAGGCCGAGACAATAGAAAAAGAATTCGGCAAAGAAATCCGCTTTCTGGTGGAGGGCGTTACGAAGCTCGGCCAGCTGAAGTACCACGGCGCGGAGCGCCACAGCGAGAGCTTGCGCAAACTCCTCGTGGCTACGTCGAAAGACGCGCGGGTGCTCATCATCAAGCTCGCCGACCGCCTGCACAACATGCAGACGCTCCAATTTGTGCCCGCGGAGAAGCGCCAGCGCATTGCGCTCGAGACGCTCGATATTTATGCGGCCATCGCGCACCGGCTCGGCATGGGCGTCATGCGCCGCGACCTGGAGGACCTCGCGTTCCGGTACGCATATCCGAAAGAATTTACGGAAACGCAAAAGCTCCTTGCCGAAGCGGCCAAACGCTCCACCGATCGGCTCGACGGTATGGTGAAAAAGCTCCGGCGCGCGCTCGGCGAGGGCGGTATCAAGAAATTCTCCACCGACTACCGCGTGAAGGGTGTGTACAGCTTCTACCGAAAGCTTCAGCGCAAAGAGAACGACGTAACGCGCATCCACGACACGGTCGCCGTGCGCGTCATCGTGGAGAGCGTCGCCGACTGCTACCAGGTGCTCGGACTCGTGCATGAGCTCTGGCAGCCGCTGCCGAACAAAATAAAAGACTATATCGCCTTCCCGAAGCCCAACGGTTACCAATCGCTCCACACAACCGTTTTCACCGGCGACGGCGGCATCGTCGAAGTGCAGATACGCACCCGGGAGATGCACGATGCGGCGGAATTCGGCATCGCGAGCCATGTTTCCTACAAAGAGAGCGGGGGTGCGGAGGGTACACCGGGAAAAAGCGGCGGGAGCTTTGACTGGATAAAAAGCCTCATGCCGGGATTCTCAAACCGGGGCGCCGTCGGGCCGGAGAAGCCCGAGCGTATTTCAGGAAAACAGCGCTACGGCACCATCGGCGGCCCGCACTGGCTTGAGGAGCTCGCGGAGCAAGAGAACGATACGGATTTTGAGACGGCACTGCGCACTGACCTCTTCAGCCACCGCGTGTTCGTCTTTACGCCGAAGGGCGACGTGGTGGACCTCCCCGTTTCGGCGACGCCCATTGATTTCGCCTACGCCATACACTCCGACATCGGCGACCACGTGTTCGGCGCAAACGTCAACGGCAAGCTGGTGCCGCTTGATACCGTGCTTCACAACGGCGACATTGTGCAGATAGACACCAAGAAAAACGCCAAGCCGACCAAGAAGTGGCTCGATTTCGCGCGCACCACGCTCGCCAAGCGCCACATCCGAAACGTGCTGGAGAAGGAGAAGAGTAGCCACTAGGGTTTAGCCACTAGGGTTTAGCCACTAGCGGAAAAAGAGGTCATGGAACCTTTCGAGCGAAAGGTCCTACAAACACTCTCACAATCTTGAGATTGTGAGAGTGTTTTAAATTGAGAAAAACAACATTCTAATATTCTGCAGAATGTTAGAACGTTAGCCGAGGTGAGCATGGTCGTTCCACGTTCTCATGCGCCAATTATTTGGCTGGCTGCCGTCGTCATATTCTAAAATGGTAATACCGGTATTTGTCGTTCCCAGTCCGTACACCAACCTCAACGCCTCTTTTCCGGTAAAGTCTTCACCAAAAATAGCTATACCAACCAGGATTCTTAAAAACAATCCGTGAGTAACAAGTAATATCTCTGATTCTTTCCGCTCAACCAGGAACGCGAGTCCTTTCTGTGCGCGTTTCTTCAGATCTGCAAAGTTCTCTTCGTCGGCGTACCTATACTCATGCTCTACCAACTGACTATTCACATGATCCTCCATGCGGACAACGTCGGGGTCATGTATTGTTTTCCCGAATTGCTCGCTCGGCATGAGGCGTTCGGTAAATAAATCCGATGTTTCCAGCTCCTTTCCTGTGGCATCCACAACCTGCTCGGCGGTTTGACGTGCACGCAACACCGTACTAGAAATTATTATTTCAATCGGCAATTTCATAGCGCGTTTTGCTACAAATTTTGCTTGCTCAATCCCTTTTTCACTTAAAGGATTGCTGTCTCCCGGCGTAATAAGGCCGCCCGCATTTGAAACGCTTTCTCCGTGGCGCACCAAATATACCCGCTTCTTCATATCGAAAAACTGTCCGGGTCGAAGGCGTTTTCGTCTTTCTGTATTTCTTCCTTTGAGCGGTCGTCGACCGGCGCCTGCGTGGACTCGAGAGTCGGTTCAGTGGCTGCCTCCGTTGCGGAAGCGGCCGGGGCTTCCGCCGCCGGAGCGGCAGCCGCTCCGGCGGCTTTCTGCTGTGCGATGCGGCTTGCGAGCGAGGAGAAGAGCGTGCGCAGGTCATCTTCGCCGAAGAAGTCTATGATGAGCTTTCCGCCGTTGTCTTTGGTTTCGATGGCCACGCGCGTGCCGAGCACTTCGGAGAGTTCGCGCTCCATTTCAAGAATTTCCGGCGAGTAGAGATATTCTTTTTTGCGCACGCGGTCGAAGGCTATGCGCCGCGCGATGGATTCCGTATCGCGCACCGTGAGCTTCTTCAGCATGATTTCGCGGAAGAGCGTGTTCTGCTCCTGCGGCCGGTCAATGAGCATAAGAAGCGGCCGGCTGTGGCCTTCCGAAATCTTCCCTTCGGCGAGCGCGCTTTGCATCTCCTGCGGCAAGGTCAGAAGGCGGATAGTGTTGGAAACATACTCGCGGCTCTTCCCCACCCGCTCGGCTATCTGCGTGTGTTTGAGGCCGAATTCAGAGACCAGCCGCGAGAACGCGCGAGCGCGATCGACCGCGTTGAGGTCCTCGCGCTGAAGGTTCTCGATGATGGCGATTTCCAGTTTTATCTTATCGTCGTCGTGCCCGCCGCGGATGAGGACCGGCACCTGGGTCAGGCCCGCGAGCTTCGAGGCGCGCAGCCGCCGCTCCCCCGCTATGAGCTCGTATTCGGTGGCCAGCCCGCCGTCCGGCTTCTCCACCTCTTTGCGCGTAACGGTGAGCGGCTGAAGCACGCCGTACTGGCGGATGGAGTTGCCGAGCTCGCGCATTTTGTGCTCGTCGAACTCGCGGCGCGGCTGAAAAGGGTTGGGTTGTATCTTGTCGATGTCGACCCAGAATATGGCGTTGTTATAAAAAGACATGGGTTAAGTTCGCTGAAAATCGGCGCTCTGCTCGCCCGCGCCTCACATCCCACCGATTTTCAGCAAACTCATTGTAACGCATAACGAACAGCGGACAATTCACAACTTAAACGCTGTGCTGTAATCAACAACCCCGTGGCCGCTACTCTAGAGTTGATCTTGAAGGACTTGGGGATTGCGCGGATTTCCTTCCTACGACATACCCAAGCGTTGTGCCTACAATAAGAATAGCCGCCATCAATAGTATTTCAGCGACTGAATTTTTTTGCGGAGCGGTCGGGGGAGGTGGTGTGTTATTTTCTCCATCTTGTGACGTTGCATACGCTACCACGTTGCCTGTGTTTGGTTCAGTCGCTGATTGTTCCTTGAAACTCCGTACGATATTTGTATCGTAATATGTTATACCTCTAACAACCGTGAGACCCTCTTTTACGTATCCGCCCTCAAAGCAATCTCCTTTGTTGGAAATGAGGATAGCCATTGCGTCGGTGTCTGGAATCCTGTATCCCTCAAAAATATGAGGTTGTTCTTTGGAACATCCACGGAAATTTATCTGGGCCACTTCTTTGCTATCTTGGGTAAGAGTGGCGCGAAAGTCAGTCCAGTATCTTTCGCCGTTTTCGGTGTGCTCTGAAAGGACTTCGACGCGGACATCAATATTGTTTTTTGTGAGACTTACGCTTCCGAGATATGAAAGATTTTTATATATGTCGGAAATGAATTGCGCGTACTTCTGCTGATTTTCTTCACTGTAATCTTTAAAGAATTGCTGAAAAACTTCATCGCACGTTTTCACTTCGCTGTCTTGAGTTGTTGTAAGAGCAACTGAATGAAGAATGGGCGGACATCCTTTTCCGCCCATGTTGCTTTCCAAGTAATACACTGAATCATCCGAAGCATTATATGCAATTTGAGAAATATATGTTGGTCCACCTACTGTAGCCAAAGCTTTCTCGCTTGAAATTAAAAGTGAACATACGCTTAAAATTACTATTGGTAACAATGTATAATTTTTATTCATACTAAAAGTATAGCTTACATAATGTTAACTCATCACTACTGGTGCCGGAGGTGGGATTCGAACCCACATCCCTTGCGAGACGCGATTTTGAGTCGCGCGCGTATACCATTCCGCCACTCCGGCAAATCAGAGATACTTTAGCA
>ORJL011425549.1_pt1 | contig 24487 bp, 13 predicted proteins | sample 1779941 | NCBI WGS metagenome assembly ORJL01 (sample SAMEA104232317, study PRJEB22302) | groundwater metagenome | biome: forest; feature: aquifer; material: groundwater | place: USA | collected 2011-08-07 | depth 5.8 m
CGGCGGCCACCACGGCCAGCGTGAGGGAGTTCGTAACCAGGCTCTGGTCGTAAAGATCCGCCACTACCAACTCGATGGTCTTCGTGCCGACATCGCTTGCGCCGGGTGTGCCGATCACCGAGAGGCCGCTGATGCCGAGCCAGTCAGGCAATCTGGCGGGAGCGCTAAGCACGAGATACTCGTCCTGGCGTGACGCGTGCAGGGTGAACTGGAAGGGGCTGCCCACAACCGCGGTGGCGTTGGGCAGCGCGGCGAAAGAGCCGTTGGCGGCGACATAGCTGCCGGCTTCGAGCTTCGGCAGGCCCGCGTGCAACCCGCGATAAATCCAGACATCCTGATGCCGATCCCGCAGGGTGAACTTCTTGTAGTGCGCATAAGCATAGGCATCGCGCGTTTCAACCCAGCCCACGGGTATGTCGCCACCCGCAGTGTCTGGCTCGATGTTATAGTTCTTCGCGTTGTCGCCGCTGCCTTCCACCGGCTTGGCCAGCAACGGCAGGGGCATGGGCGGTTGCAGGATTTGCCCGGCCGGCGCGATGTAGTCGAACACGTAACCGGCCTCGGGTTTCTCTCGGAGCACCTTGAAGGCGCTCATGGCGGGGCGGCCATCGGCGGCGGTATATTCCACGAGCACGAAGGGGTCCGACGAGTAGTTGGCGCCACTGGTGATGTTCAAATCGTCGCGCGTGGCAAAGGCCATGCCTCCGGACATAAGAGCGTGCTCTTCGTTGGGATTGTAGCCGGGCAGGGCGGGATCGTTCTGGCGGTAGATGCCGCCCAGCGCCTCCGGTGAGTCCAGCGTGCCGCTGCCCAGCTTGCTGGCCAGCACGATCTCGCGCGAATCCACCGGCCACTGGATGGTGTAATGGCCTACTGCCGACGGCCAGTAAATGGTCTGGAAGCCCAGACTCGTGTTGCCCGCGTTCACACCCGCCTGCGCGTTGTTGGTCCGACACCACCACACCTCGAGCCGGTTGCCGCCCGGGATGGCGTTGACGGGGATGATGGCGCCCCGGTTGGCCGCCTCGAATCCCTGGGCAAACAGGTCGATATAGGCGTTGGGATTGAACAAGACGCCGGCGTTGGTGTTGATGTAGCCGGCCAGGTAGCTCTGCCCGGCCATCGAACCCAGTTCATTGGCGGGCGGGTCGATCCGGTCGCCGACATAGACCGTCTGATTCACCACGCGGGGCGTGATGGAGGAGTCGGGCCAGAAGAACGTTCGGCCGACGTCCACCGCCCGGCCCGTGAGCCACGAGTTCAGGTTGGTTGCCACGCTGTTGGCGAAAGGCAGGGCACCGGCGGCGGCGTTCTCGTTGACCACGATGTTCAAGTCCTCAATCCAATGGCTGGCCAAGGACCCGCCCGTCCGCGCGCCCAGCGTGAACCGGCCCGTCCGCGGCGTGTAGCCCGTGGCGATGTTGGCCAGCACCTTCACGCCCTTGAAATAGACATCCATCCCGCCGCCGTTGCGGAGCACAAGTTCCACCGGCACGAACTCATTGCCCGTTTCCAAGCGCATCGGCTGGCCGCTGGCGGGGTCCATGGGCGTCGGCAGCAGGCCGGCGTCCGGGTAGGCGTTCCTGCCCGACATGGCGACGCCGGCGATTTCCGCGCCGTCGAACTTGATCGTGATGCCGGGGGCCGAGTCCTCGGGATTATCGTCCCAGGTGTCAAAACACACGGCCAGGCCGCTGTCAATTCCCTCCTCCGCAGCCCAGCCCAGCATCACCGCGCTGCCGGTGCTGTTGGTGCTGTCCCCGTAGCCCGGCACGCCCGAGCCGGCAAAGGTGCTGACTTCGCCGGCGGGGGTGACCTTACGGACGCGCTGGTTCCGAAAATCCGCCACGAACACGTTGCCGGCGCTGTCCACCGCGATGAAGGTTGGAGCATAGAACGCCGCAGCCGTGCCGGTCCCATCGGTGAAGCCCGCCGTGCCCAAACCCGCCAGCGTCGTCACCACCCCGGCTGGGCTGACTTTGCGGATGCGATGGTTCGAGTGATCCGCCACATAGACATAGCCCGCGCTGTCCACCGCCACGCCACACGGATTGCTGAACTGCGCCGCCGTGCCGGCGCCGTCCGCGTTGCCCGCCGTGCCCGAACCAGCCAGGGTCGTCACCACCCCGGCCGGCGTGATCTTGCGCAGGCGCTGGTTCCAAAAATCCCCCACGTACACGTTGCCCGCGCTGTCCACTGCCACGCCATACGGATAGTTGAACTGCGCCGCCAAGCCCGCACCATCGGCATAGCCCTGTGCGCCCGAACCGGCCAGGGTCGTTACGACTCCCTCGGGCGTGACTTTGCGGATGCGCTGGTTAGCCATGTCCGCCGCATAGACGTTGCCCGCGCTGTCCACCGCCAGACCAGCCGGAGAATTGAACTGCGCCGCCGTGCCCGCGCCGTCGGCATAACCTGCCGCGCCCGAGCCGGCCAGGGTCGTTACTGCTCCTTCGGGCGTGACTTTGCGGATGCGCTGGTTCTGCGTGTCCGCCACATACACGTTGCCCGCGCTGTCCATCGCCACGCCCTGCGGGTAATTGAACTGCGCCGTCGTGCCGAAGCCGTCTGCATATCCTGCCGCGCCCGAACCCGCCAAGGTGGTCACCACTCCAGCGGGCGTGATCCTGCGGATGCGATGGTTGGAACCATCGGCCACATAGACGTTGCCCGCGCTGTCTTGCGCGAGGCCATTGGGCTCGTTGAACATCACCAGCGGGCCGGGGACGGCGGGAGTATCCATGTAGCCAGGCCCGCCATACCCGGCCAGCGTGCTGACCAGCACGGGGCTGGGGTAAAGCGTGACGGCCGCGCTCAACGGCGTGTTGCCGTTGGCGTAGCCGCCGCCATAGACCGCAAAATCAATCGTGTCGCCCGCGGCCACGGTCGCGCTCAGGTTGAAGGCGCCCGCGTCGGTGGCGCTCCACCACGGTTGGTTGTTGATCCGAACCCCGACTTGCATGATGCCAGCGGCGCCGGCCAGAAACTGGCCCTGGACCGTCACCCAGCCCGCGTTCGGCGCGGTCCAGCGCAGCACGGAAGGCTCCCAGCCTGAACCGGGAAGAAGACTGAACCAGCCGGGGGGCACGCCGCCAGCCGTGGCGTCGGTGGTGTTTTTCCAGAGGCCGGGGGTGTAGTTGGCGTCCCGCCCCCAAGTGGGGGTGCCGATGCCGATGTCGCTATGATTCGCGTAGGGATTGAAGCTGCTGAAGTCGGTGGGCATCCATCCGTAGGACCAGACCCCGTTGGGATTGCCCTGGGTTATGCTGAAGTCGGCGGTGGGATCATAGGTCACCGCCCCGGCGGGCGTCGTGATCTGGCGGATGCGGTTGTTGCCTTGATCGGCCACGAACACGTTGCCCGCACTGTCCACCGCCAGGCCATACGGAAAGTTGAACTGCGCCAACGGGCCGGCCCCCTCCGCGTAGCCCGGCGCGCCCGAACCCGCCAGCGTCGTGACCAGCCCGGCGGGCGTGATCTTGCGGATGCGTTGGTTCATGGTATCGCACACATACACGTTGGTCGCGTTGTCCACCGCCACGTCATACGGGTAGTAGAACTGGGCCGCGCTGCCGGCACCGTCCGCGTAGCCCGGTGCGCCTGAACCGGCCAACGTCGTCACCACCCCAGCCGGCGTCACCTTGCGGATGCAATGGTTGTGATCATCTGCCACGATCACGTTGTCGGCGCTGTCCACGGCCACGCCATTTGGAAGATAGAACTGCGCCGCCGCGCCGGTGCCATCCGCGAAGCCCGCGGTGCCCGAAGCAGCCAAGGTCGTCACCACCCCGGCCGGTGTCACTTTGCGGAGGCAGTGGTTGTATTGATCCGTCACATACAGGTTGCCCGCGCTGTCCCGCGCCACGCCCGTAGGATGCGCGAACCGCGCCGCCGTTCCCGTGCCGTCCACGTAGCCAGCCACGTCCCCAGCCAAGGTTGTCACCACCCCGGCTGGCGTGATCTTGCGGATGCGGTTGTTACCCATGTCCGCCACATAGACGTTGCCCGCGCTATCCACCGCCAGACCCCGCGGACCCCCGAACTGTGCCGCCGCGCCGGTGCCGTCGGCGTAGCCGGGCGCGCCCGAACCGGCCAGGGTCGTCACCACTCCCGCGGGCGTGATCTTGCGAATGCTGTGGTTGTTCTGATCGGACACATACAGGTTGCCCGCACTATCCCTCGCCACCCTGGTCGGAGAATTGAACAGCACCGCCGCGCCGGTGCCGACGGTGGGTTCCCCGTAGCCCGGCGCACCCGAGCCGGCCAGGGTGCTCACGTCGCCGTTGGCCGTGACCATGCGGAGGCGGTTGTTGAAGGCATCCGCCACCAGTACGTTGCCCGCGCTGTCCACCGCCACGCCGACCGGATTGTAAAACTGCGCCGCCGTGCCGTGGCCGTCCGCGTAGCCAGGCGTGCCTGAACCTGCCAGCGTGCTCACCGTTCCGTTGGTCGAGACCTTGCGGATGCGGCAGTTATGGTCGTCCGAGACAATCACGTTGCCGCTGGTGTCCACCGTGACTGCCGCCGGCTTGTTGAACTGCGCCGTCGTGCCAGGGCCGTCTGCGTAGCCAGGCGTGCCTGAACCCGCCAGCGTGCTCACCATTCCGTTGGTCGAAACCTTGCGTATCCGGTTGTTCCAATAGTCGGCCACAAACAGGTTGCCCACGCTGTCCACGGCCACGCTGCCAGGCCCATTGAACTGCACCGCTGTCCCGGCGCCGTCCGCGTAGCCTGCCGTGCCCGAACCGGCCAAAGTAGTCACCAACGGGGCGGGGAGGGGATCAGAGTTGAGATCAATGCCCACCTGCAAGCCCGTCGTGCCGTTGGCCACGCCGCCATAAACCGCAAAGTCAATCGTGTCACCCGCGGCCACGTTCGTGGTCAAGTTGAACGCGCCCGCGTCGCTGGCGCTCCACCAGGGTTGGTTGTTGCGCCGAACGCCGACGGTCATGATGCCCACGTCACCGGGCAGGAACTGACCCTGCACCGTTACCGTGCCGGCGCACGGGGCGGTCCAGCGGACCACCGAAGGCTCCCAGCCACCGCCGGGATGCAAGCCAATCGTTCCCCCCATCCACACGCCTGGAACAGGCTGTGTGCCCGAACGCCACCAACAGGGTTCGCCAGCTCCGGGGGGCCGGGCACCACCGTTCGTGTACAGGTTCAGGCTGCCGAAGCTGGTCTCCATCCAGCCGTAGGACCAAACCCCGTTGGGATTCCGGTTGGTGCTGAAGTCGGTGAAAGGATTGTAGGTCGTTACCAAGCGCCCCCCGGCGGGCGTGACTTTGCGGATGCTGTGGCCCATCCAATCCGCCACAGACACGTTACCCGCGCTGTCCACCGCCACGCCAATCGGCTGATTGAACAGGGCCGCCGGGCCGGTGCCATCCGCGTAGCCCGCCACACCCGAACCCGCCAAGGTGGTTACCACCCCGGCGGGCGTGACCTTGCGGACGCGGTGGTTCAATTGATCGGCCACATACACGTTGCCCGCGCCGTCCACCGCCACGCCGTGGGGAAAATTGAACCGCGCCGCCGTGCCGGTGCCATCGGCGTAGCCTGCAGCCCCCGAACCCGCCAGTGTGGTCGCCACGCCGTCCCGCGTGACCTTGCGGATGCGGTGGTTCCCCCAATCCGCCACATACGCGTTGCCCGCGCTGTCCACCGCCACGCCCCGCGGTCCATTGAACATCGCCGCGGTGTCGACGCTGGTTGCGGTGGCGTGCAGGTCCGGCAGGGAGCCGAAGTTGAAGCTGAAGCCTTCGGCGGGCCAAGGCATGGCGTTCCGAAGGCTGACGTTGAAGGTAGCCCGGAAATTCTCCACCCGGCCGCCTCCGTTGAAGTCGTCCAGCGCATAGACGCCAATCTGGCTGGCCGCTGCGTCGGTCAGATGGAGGATTCCACCGGCCACGGCGGCGTCCCCGTAGATGGCCGCTCCCGGCGAGGCCGTTGCGAAATCGGTGGCGAAGGCCGGCAGGGTTAGGTTCGTATTGAGCAGCGCCGCATCGAGCCAGGAGAAGACGCGATCGAAGGCCACGTACTCGCCGGCGGTGAAGCGCAGCAAGGTGCGGTGCGCCGGGTGCGCTTGGTCGAGCCAGGTGTAGAACTTGAACTCCTCGGTCAATTTGGCGCGGGGAAAGTCGAAGGCATCCTGGTATTCAATGATGGGGACGGTTTCCGTGGCCAGCGCGATGGCGGTTTGTTTGGCCTCGTTCTCGGTGGGGGCGACCGGGCGGACGTAATGGCTGTAGCGGGCCACGTCGGACGGCCAGACCAGGGCATAGCGCCCGAGCTGGGCGGGCCAGAGCAATCTCTGCTCGCCAGTCTCCAGCCAATGCACCAGACAGTCATTGGGGTTGGCCGTGGCGCGAATGGCGAAGATCTCGAGTCGGTCGCTGCCCGCGACGGGGTGCTCGTAAACAAACGGGAGGCCCCCCTGGTTGACTGGGTCTGGGGTCAGCTCGTCGGGCGAACCGGGCGGTGGCGGCTCGAGACGTTCGCCCAGCTCGGTCGTGACCTCGGCCGGAATCGGCTGCTTGCTCACATCGACAATTTCAAAGCCCAGGGACTGGCGCGACTGGCCGTCCGGCCGCGAGTCGCCCAGCAACTCGACGAAGGCGCGGCCTTCGGCGTTGTACGCGTGCAGGTAGCCGTCGTTGTCATCCACGTAGAGAGTGCGCAGGTTGGGCAGGGTCTGATTGGTAGTGCCGTCGGTAATTGTGGATTGGCCGGGGGCGGCGTATTCGGACACGACAGTTTTGGGGAAGGTGGAGTTATAGAGGATCTTCAGGCCGCCGGGCACGCGCACCTTGGGCACCGCAACGGTCTTGCCCAGGTCGCGGAACACCCCTTCGGTCCAGTACATCCTGCGTGGCGGCTTGACCGGGCTGCCGGAGACAAAATAACGGGCGGTGTGGAGCAAGAACACATTGCCGGCGTTGGTGATGAAACTTGGGGTTCCGCTGATGACGCCGTTCGCGTTGACATAGGCTGGCACATTGCCAACCGTGTAGGGCGCGGCCTTCTGCCAGGTGACCGTGATGGGGCCGGGCTGGACGGCATAGACCATGCGGGCGTGGGGACTCCAGTAGTAGGGGGCGTTGGTGTGCCGGTTGATCGAATAGGGCTCGGGAAGCCAATAGGCCTCCTTCGCCATGTGGGTGATCGGCGCCCCCGTCTCATCCTTCTCAGGCACGGCTACGATGCTGCCAAAGTAACAAGACACTCGCCGGCACTCGAAGGGCCCGCCGATCTGGGCCTGCCGCTGGACAATCACAATCGGGCTCGAGCTGTCCGCGACACTGGCCCGTCCCAGCGGACGCTTGATCTCGACGGCCAGGTCGCCGGAAAAGGGCGTCACGCCCCCCTTGAGCGCGGCCGAGTTGCCCACCGCCTGCCACTCGGCCAGGGTCAAGCCGGGGCCGCCGCCAAAGGCGATGAGGCTGGCGAATTGATTCGTGGCGCCCGGGTTGTACGAGCCGGATTCGTTCTGGCCGGAGGGCATCCGGCCGTCGGACCCGGGCGGGATGCCGGCGGTGGCGGAAATGGGCACGCCGCGCTGGGACTGGAGATTATGCGTCATGTTCGGGTCGCCCATGCGCAATTCGAGCGGCAGCAGGGTGGCGGCGTCTGCGATCGAGTTGCCCGCCAGCAGGATGGCCAAGGCCGACAGCGCGGCTGTCCTGGCTGCGCTCCGGTTTGACCCGTCGGCGTTTGCCGGGCTGGCAAGGGGCCCGTCTGAGGCCGGATGATCCACGATAGTGTTCATAGCATCTGCTTTGGGTTCGGCGACGCCGTGCTAGTACAGCCCCCGAATCTTCACCGTGGCGTTCACAGTCACGGGCGACAATCGCCAGTCCGTGCCACCATCCGAGGAGGGCGTCGTGACAATCAAGTATCGGAGGTCGCCAGGGGTGTAAAAATACTTGGAAATCTCGAAGGTCTGGCTTCTGACCAGATCGTCGCAGTGAATCAACATGGTGTTGTTATGAGTGTTCACGCCGTTTGGAAGCGACGTGCTGGCATGGATATGAATAAACCGATACTTGTTTTTCAGGTTCCAGAGGCCAATGGTCGCCGTGCCTGCGACCGTCTGACCCGCGTTGGCGGTTATGGTCACCAGCACATCCCCCCTCCCAGCCACGCTGCTGCCGGCCAGCTTGGCCGGGGTGACGCTGCCGTCGGCCAGTTTGGCCGTGGTGACGCTGCCGTCGGCCAGCTTGGCCGTGGTCACGTTGCCGTTGGCCAGCTTGACCTCGGTGACGCTGCCGGCTTGCAGCTTGGGCCCGCTGACGCTGTTGTCGTCCAGCTTGGTCGAGGTGACGCTGTTGTTGCCTAGCTTGGCCGCGGTGATGGCGCCGTCGGCCAGCTTGTCTGTCGTGACGTTGCTGTCGGCCAGCTTGACCGCGCTGACGCTGCCGTCGGCCACGTTGGCGGCCAAAAAGCAGTACGGCGCGGTCAGCAGACGCAGGCGCGGCAGGATGGTGACGTCGCTGTTACCGGCCCCAATGCCCTTGACGGTCATTTCGACGAACCGGTCGGAAGCGTTCGCTCCGACAAAGAGGGAGCTGAGGGCCGGACGCGGTTCGGTGCCCACCGAGCTGCCCTCGCCCAGTTGGGCGCTGTAGTAGCCTTTGTCGATCGTCACCGTCTGCTGCTCGGCCCAGAGTCTGTTGCCCGCCCCCTGTTCGGTGTAGATGCGGAAGATGATGTCGTAGTTCTTCGGCGCGGTGTTGCCTAAGGCAACACCGCTGGCGTCCACCAGGAAGCCCTGGTAGTTCAACCGCTCGGGCGGACGGCTGTCGGCGGCTTCGATTGGGGGCGCCCACACGGCCAGGGTGAGGAGACACAAGGCGGCAAGGCGCAACGGGGTCGTGAGAACGGAGTTTGTTTTCATAATTATTGTACCTTATACACAACGATAAAAGCGTTCATGGATGTTTATTGCGCCACAGGGCGGACGCGGACGCCGGCGGCGTCCCGTAGCGCAGACCTCCGAGTCTGCTGTATCGCAGGTTTCCAAACCTGCCGGGCGCGCGAAGGGGGTGAGGCGCTGCCAAGTTCGAGCGTTGCAGCGGGGTCGGACGGCCAGCCGGCTTAGAAGCCGGCGAAACAGCAGACTTGGAAGTCTGCGCTACGGGGACGGGCGGAACCGTTGGTTTCATGGCGCGGTCAGGGTGGGCACGGAGGCGATGCGGTTGAGGGTGAAGACGCCGCGGGCGTGGAACTCGCGTGTGTCGTGGGCGCCGCCGCTACGGGCCAGCCCGATGAGCGTGATCGTCTCGGCGTACTCGCCGCTTAGGGTCTGGCCGCCGGCGATGGTCGAGCCAAAGTCGGCGGCGGGCGGGGCTACGGTGAGGGTGATCTCGCGCTGAATGGCATAGGACTCGGAGCCTTGGGGTAGCACGCTATTGAAACCGGCGTCGAGATTGTCGTGGTCCGGGTGGTAGGTGTGCAGGAAAGGGTTCGAGGCGTGGTCATTGTAGTCGAGGGTGACCGTGGTGGTGAGGTTGGTCGCCTGCCCCAGCGCCCCGTTGAAAGCCCAGAACCGGTTGGTCTCCGTCCATGGCAGGTGCGCCGCGCTGATGCGGCGGGCCTGGCTGAGAAAGGCGCGGTTCAGGCACGATTCCTGGCTGGCCACGATCGGGTTGGTGGCGCCGTCCAGCCCGTAAAAGACCCGCTGGAGCAGCACGGCGGGGCCGTGAGCGGGATTGTGGACGATGAGCCGGAGCGGATAGGGACGTGGGACGGACGTCAGGTTGGTGTCGAAGCTGGCCAGGACGTATTGTCCATTGGTGTCCATTACTTGGTTGTTGCTTGCGTCGCGCTGGTAGGTCTTCAAATACTGGCCCACCTGGGTCACCGCTACCGCGCCCACCCACAGGCCGGCGCTGGAGGCCACGTTGGCCGTCACGGGCAAATCCACTTGCGAGTGGCCGAACGAATCGGTCAGACGCAGCACGCCCGCGAACAGGTCGCCCACGTTGCCGCTCAGGGCGGTGCGGTCCAGGCCGAGCACGACCTCGACCTCCGAGCCGGGCTGGCCTCTGGCGGTGAGTGTCCACGCGCGCGTGCCGCCCGCGGGCAGGTTTGTGTAGGCGTAAGTCAGGTTGGTGGTGTTGAGCGGCCCGCGCACCAACAACGGCGGCGTGCCGACGATGTTCGTCTGGCTGGCCGGCGGCGTTTCGGACGCCACCAATCGCAGCGTGACGGTGAGGTTGGTGGCGGCCAGGTTGCGCAGGCGGAAGCTGGCGGCGTTGAGCGAATCGCCGTAGTCCACGCCACGCGAGCCGGACAGGGCCAGCTCGAAGGGGGCGAAGTAGCGGTTGTACACGGTGCCCGCACGGATCCAGTAGGCCTGTCCGCGGTTGACCCGGGTCGTGCGCATGGCGTAGAGGCGGGCGGGATTGCCCGCGCCCAACTCGCCGCCTGGGTAGTGATATATCTCGGCGTTTTGCTGCAACTCCGGCGCGTTGGATAGGAAATCATCGAAAGTGGGGGGGCCGGACGGCACGGTCGGGAAGCCCAGGAAGTTCAGGCCGGTGGTGGTCCAGTCGTAGGTGGGCGGCAGAGGCTTGCCTTTCAGGGTCCAGGTGTAGGCGGCCACGTTCGCCCCCACATGCACCAGGTAGGCGGCGTTGCCCACCAGGCGTTGCAGCGGCTGCGGCTCGGTGGCGTTGCGATTCCAACTCAGCCATTGCGCCCCTTCCACGGGCTGCTGGGGCGACTGCACGAATTGCAGCGTCGAGGCCGGTGGCGCCCAGAGCCAGACATCGACGATGGGATTGTCGATGTCGGAACCGACCAAGTTTTCCAAGGTGTCGTAGGAGGGATCCACGTGCAGATACACCGCGTTCCAACCGGTCTTGAGGGCGAAGGACTGGGTCACCCATTGGGCGCGGACCGACAGCATACCGGCGAGGAGGAGGGCGGCCACGATGCCAAACCTCCTCAGGAACCGCGTACCTTGGACCCTGGACCCTGGACCTTGGACCTCGAACGTTCCGGGAGATGAAGTGGACGGTATTGCTCGCGCTCCATTTCCCGCCGGGATGTTGGCCGATAGTTCTTTCTTCATGTGACGATCAAAGTGTTAGCGCTTCCAGGCATTGGGCGTTCATTTCATAGCTTGCGATAAAAGTGCCAAGCGGGTTGAGGTGAGAGTCGCTGCAATGAGCCGACCGGCTGACCGCCGCTCTTTCCACCAAAGATCATCACCTCGGTGCCCGTCCAGGCGACCGCGGGTTTGGTACGGGCCAGCGGCCCGCCAATTCCGCTCAACGCCCGCCATTCTTGCGTGACGGGGTCGTAGGCGGCGCTGGCGGCCAAATCGCCCGCGGCGTTGGCGCCATCCAGAATCAGCATCTCCGTCCCCGTCCAAACGGACGCATGTTCGGATCGCGGGGCCGGCGCGTTAGCCGTGGAAACGGTCTTCCACTGCTCGCAGCTCGGGCAGTAGGCCGCGCCATCCCCCAGCACGACGCCCGCGTTCTGGCCACCCCAGACGATCATGCGGTCGTTGGCCCAGACGGCGGAATGGCCGCTGCGCGCGAATGGAGCGCCGGAAAGAGGCAGCGACACCCACGAGGCCGGAGCGCCGTTGGAGAAGAGAAGCTGGCCGCCGGTGTCCAATTCGCCCGACGCGCCCTGCCCGCCCCAGACGATAAAGCGGTCACCGGCCCAAACCGCCGTGGCGCCCATGCGTGGCGCCGGAGGATTCGGGATGGCAAGCGCAGTCCATTGGTTCACGGATGGATCGTACAACGCGCCGTCGTTGAGCAAGCCCCAGCGATTGAGTCCGCCCCAGATGAGCATCCGGCTGCCGGTCCACACGGCCACGTGTCCATTGCGCGCGGGCGGGGCGCCGTTGGTCGCGACGGAGCTCCAGGTCTGGGCGCCCGGCGCGAAACTGCCGCCGGTTCCAAGGTCCCCGGAGGATCCTTGCCCGCCCCAGACAATCATCCGCGTGCCACTCCATACCGCGGTGTGCCCGCCCCTCGCCGAAGGCGCGCCAATGGTCGAGACAGCAGCCCAGGCATCCGCATTTGGATCATAGATGCCGCCGGAGGCCGAGTAGGCGCCAGCTCCCACGCTGCCACCCCAGATAATCATCTGTTGGCCGTCCCAGATGGCAGTGTGGCCCGCTCTCGAGGCCGGGGCGTTGGCCGTCGCGCCGTTGACCCACGCGGGTGAGGGGAAGGACATGATCTGCCGGTAGCCACTGGCAATCAGCCCCGCGTCTTGCGCCACCACCGAGGCCAGCACCGCTCCGAGCGGGGCTCCGTATTGATTGGGGGAAGTGGGCAGGTTGGTCAATCCCGAGCCATCCCCGACGAACCGCGCGGTAATTGTGCCGGCGATGAAATTGCCATCGCACTCCTCCCGCCGCACGAGGGTTCCGGGCGTGTTGATGTTCGTGGCGGCATTGGCCGCGTTGGCGCCGGTTGCCACTTGGGCGGCGGTCAGGCCACCCACCGCGCTCACGACCGTCGCGCCTTGCGCGCCGGTCACATCCCCCACGAGTGGAGCGGTGAATCGGGTCGCGCTGGCCGCAGTCCCGACCAAAGCCGCCGCGGTCAGGTTTGTCAGGCCCGCGCCGTCGCCGATGTAAGCGGCCGTGATGGTCCCCGCGGCGAAGCCACCGCCGGCGTCGCGTTTCACCAGCGTGCTGGCGATGTTGGCGCTGGTGGCGGCGTTGCCTGCGTTGGCGCCCGACGCCACATTGGCCGCGGAGACCCCCGCCACCGTGCTGACCACAGCCGCCCCAACTCTTCCAGTGACATCACCCGCCAGTGGCGTGCCGCCAAGACTCGCGCCGGTTACGTTCAGATTGGTCAGACCCAACCCGTCGCCGACAAAAGCGCCCACAAACGTGTTGGCCGCGTTTGTGAAAAGAGTCGCCCCTTGGAAAGTATTTGAACCTGCGAATGTCTGATTGGCGTTGAGAAGAGCGACGTTGGCGGACAAACGCGCGTCCGCCAGCGTGCCCGTCAGATTGGCGGCGTTCAGACTCGTTAGCGCCGCGCCGTTGCCCGCGAACGCCGCAGTAATCGTCCCCGCCGCAAAATTCCCACTGCCGTCGCGTTGAACAATTGCGCCGGGGCTGTTGACGCTGGTGGCGGCGTTGGCCGCATTGGCCCCAGCCGCCACGTAGCCCGCGTTCATGCCGCCTACTCTGCTCACCACCGTCGCGCCTTGGGCGCCCGTCACATCCCCTGCCAGCGACCCGGTGAAGCCGCTCGCCGAGCCGGAGACGTTGCCGGTCACGTTGCCCGACACGTTGCCAGTCACGTTACCAGTGATGTTGCCGGACACGTTGCCCACCAAGGTCCCGGTCAACGTCCCGTTTAGCCTGTTGTCCGCATTGGTGGCCTGCAGCACCCCGTTGAACGTGTTCGAACCTAGAAATCTCTGGTTGGCGTTGAGCAGAGAGACGTTAGTGGATAACCGCGCGTCGGCCACTGTGCCCGCCAGGTTGGCGGCGTTGAGATTCGTCAGCGCCGCGCCGTTGCCCGCGAACGCGGCGGTGATCGTGCTCGCCACGAAATTCCCGCTGCCGTCGCGCAGGACGATCGCGCCCCGAGTGTTGCCGCTGGCGGCCGCGTTGGCCGCATTGGCCCCAGCGGCTACGTTGCCCGCGCTTACACCACCAACTTTGCTCACCACCGTCGCGCCTTGGGTGCCAGTCACGTCCCCTGCCAGCGGCCCAGCGAAGCTGCTTGCCGAGCCGGAAACGTTGCCGGTCACGTTGCCGCTCAGGTTGCCGGTCACGTTGCCCACCAAGGCCCCGGTTAACGTCCCGCCCAGCCTGTTGTTTACGTTGGTGGCCTGCAGCACCCCGCTGAACGTGTTTGAACCTGGAAAGCTCTGGTTGGCGTTGAGCAGAGAGACGTTCGTGGATAACCGCGCGTCTGCCACCGTGCCCGTCAGGCTGGCGGCGCTCAGATTCGTCAGCCCCGCGCCGTTGCCCGCCAAGTCGGTGGCGGTGATGGCACCAGCACGGAAGCCCCCGGCACTGTCACGTTTGACGATGGCCCCGGGTGTGTTGACGCTGGTGGCCGCGTTGGCTGCGATTGCGCCATTGGCGATGCCGCCCGCGGGCTGCCCCCCCACGCGTGCCACTAACGTCGCGGTTTGCGTGCCGATTACATCCCCAGTGAGAGGAGCGGTGAAATTGGTCGCGCTGCCGGCCGAGGTGGCGGAAGCGGCCGTGGCGGCCGCACCCGCATTCGACGCGTAGATCGCCGCTGGCCCGGGCAAAAGCCGCACGCGCGGGCTAAGCAGTGTGAAATCGCCGCCGCCGTTGGTCCGCACGCCCATCTCCAGCCAGCGCGCAGTGCCGTCAAACGCGCTGCCGAAGTCCAGCGTGAGGCTGAAAAGCCCATTACTGATGCCCACCGTGCTGTTGGTGATCGGTCCAGCGATGGTGGCGCCGCTGCTGGCGGCGTCGAAGAGCGTGAACTTGAGATCGTAGCTGCCGTTGGCGGGCTGGCCGCTGTCGGTGAGCCGGCCTTGATAGTTGAACGCCGTGCCCAAGGGCGCGGCATCGACGAACCGGACGGCCCAGCAAACGACCAGAACGAGGGCGATCGCCCGCGTTGGACTGGCTCCCCAGAACCAGGCGCGCGCATCTGCAGCAGCGGACGCGGAACCTGCCGCAAGAGACACCAGCCAGCGCAAAGGCGCGGCATAAGGAGAACCGTGTTCCGTTCGTTGCGTCGTTTCGCGGGCATTGCGACTTCCTGCAATTGACTCTCGCATCTCCGAGTTCATTCGGGTTCAGCTTTTCGGGGTTCGGAGTTCACTTCGACTTCGGTTGTTCGCGCCAGGTCCCGGCTTCGATGAAATCGCGCGCTTCGAGGAGGTTCTCCTTGAGCAGGTAGGCGATAGCACCCACCTCGCGTGCCGCGGCGCGCAAATCCGCCTCGTCGTACTGGGTGAGCATGACAATCCGGGCGTCGGGAAAGCGGGCCTTGATTTGTGCGCTGGCCCGCAGGCCGTCCAGCGGTTTCATGGCGATGTCCATCAGCACCAGATCGGGTTGCGCCTGTGGGTATCGCCGCACGGCCTCGTGCCCGTCCTTGCATTCCACCCACTCCGCGATCAGCGGCTGCAGCAGGGACTTGGCCACCCGGCGAAAGGCCGCGTGGTCGTCCACAATCATGACTTTGAGCTTACGCATGGCTGCCAGTAAGGGCTCGGACATCACAGGACTCGGACTGCTGCCAATAATGGGGTATGGTGTGCGGGGCTGGACGCAAAAGGGAATGGAGGAGACTACCCGTTACGGGTGGGGGTTTCCACACGACTCTTACTCAACTCCCACTCAAGCCGAGATGTCAGAGCCGCGACTTGTTGTCGTAAGCGAATTTGACCAGGCTATGGATGCCGTGGACGTCCAGCTTGGCGCAGATGTTGGTGCGGTGATTCTCCACGGTGCGCGGGCTCAAGCCGAGATCAACGGCGATTTCCTTGCTCGTTTTGTCGAGCGCGATCAGCTTGAGGATGCGGCGTTCGGTCCGCGTGAGCCGGTCTAGCGCGGGCCTGGCCTGGCGCAATGCCTGGGCGCCGGCAGTGCGGGCATAAAGATGGTCGGCCAGCGTCGGGCTGATGTAGCGGTGGCCGGCGGCCACGCTGCGAATGGCCTGGAGGATGTCCGCGGCCGCACTATCCTTGAGCACGTAACTTTTCACGTCCAGGTCCAGGGCGGCGTTGAATAGGTCTTCCTCCTTGTAGAAGGTCAGGAAGATCACCTCGGCGCGCAGGCCCTGCGCGCGCATCTGGCGCACAACCCCCAAGCCATCCAGCACGGGCATGTTGATGTCCAGAATGCACAGGTCGGGTTTCATGTCGCGGATGGCTTGGAGAGCGGCGCGCCCGTCACCGGCTTCCTGGATGACCTCGAAGGCCGGGTCGGCTTCGATCGCCCCGCGCAAGCCCTGGCGGAAGAGGGGATGATCGTCAGCGAGGAGAATTCTGAGTTTGGCCGTCATGGAGAGGTTGTCAGCTTCGGTCAACCGGGATTTCAATCCGCCAGCGCGTGCCGTGGCCGGGTTGCGACTCGCATTTCGCTGTCCCGCCCAGGATGCGGACGCGTTCGGCGATGTCGCTCAAACCCAAGCCTTCTCCGGCAGAGGAACTCCCGGCGGCGGCGGCAAAATCAAAACCGCGTCCGTCATCATCGAGCGTTAGGACCACGCGCCCCGCCTGATGCGCCGCCTGCAGGCGGCACTCGCTGGCATCGGAATGCTTCACCACGTTGTTCAGCAGTTCCTGGACGATGCGGTAAAGATGAATCTCCAACGACGGCGCCAGCAAGCCATCCAGCGGGTCCAAACGGCGGATACAGGGAATACCCGAGGAACTCAGAACGTTGGCGACCGTGGCTTCGAGAGTCTTGGTCAACCCAAGCCGGTCAATCTGGTAGGGCCGCAGGTTGCGCGAAATTGCCCGCACTTCCTCCAGGGTATGCGAGGCCGTGCGGGAAATCTCGTCGAACTGCTCGCTGGCATGGGCTGTGGCGCCGGTTTCCTGGAGACCGAGCAGCGCTCGGTTCTTGATCACGAGCAGGTCCTGCCCGACGCTATCGTGCAGCTCGGCGGCGATCCGTTTGCGCTCCTCTTCCTGCGATCGGATGAGGCGGCTGGAGATGTCGGCCTGGGCTTGGCGGCGTTTCTCCAGGCTGGCCACGCGCCAACGGTAAACGCCCCACACCAGGCTGCCGACGACCATGAGCACGGCGAGGCGGAACGACGCGGTCTGCCAGTAGTAAGGCATGACCTCGAAGGCCAGCGCCGCGGGTGTTCCCCAGCGGCCATCGTTGTCCGCGGCCCGCACCTCGAATTGATACCGGTCAGGCGGCAAGTCGTGAAACTCGGTGAGCCGGCTCTTGCCGGCGTCTCTCCACTCGTCGGTAGGGTGGAGGCGGTGCTGGAAACGGATGCGTTCCGGCGTGCCGAGCCGCACGACGGAGTAGTGAGGATCGATATGGCGGCTGGTGGGTGGGAGGCGCAAGCGTTCCCCCGGTCCATTCCAATCGGCTCGGAGCTTGTGGTCCACCAGCAGCCCATCCATCACCACGGTCGGCGGCGGCGGCTGGAGTGGGATCAGCTTGGGATCTACAACCGCCAGCCCGCGCGCTGTGGCAAACCAGAGGCGGCCATCGCTGGCCTTGCAGCAGACCGGCTGAAAACCCGCGCGGACCGGCGCGGGCAAACCGTCCCGCTTGTCGAACACCTGACACACCAGCCGTGCTTCCGGTTGGCGGACCACAAGCTCCAATGAGTCCCGGATGAGGCGAACCACCCCTAGCGGGCCGCCCAACCAGAGATGCCCTGCATCATCCTCGAGGATTCCGGAGATGTCCATCGGCGGCAAGCCCTGCCGCTCGCCATAAACAAAACAGGTGTCCCCCTGGATGCGGCACAATCCGCGCCCGGACGTGCCTACCCACAGGCTGCCATCCCGCCCGCCCAGCAGCGACAGGCAAGGAGCGTTGGTTTCCAGTCCAGGGACAGAATACCTGGTGAACCGCCCGGCCTGCCGCCGAAACAAGCCGTAACCCACGCCACACACCCAGAGGTCGCCGGCGCTGTCCTGTCCTATCCCATGAACCGTCATCCGTGGCGAGCCGTCCTCCCGACCGCAGACCCTGAATTCCCCACGTTCCATAACCGCCAAGCCGGCGACCGTCCCGATCCAGACTCGCCCTTCCCGGTCTTCGAACAAGGCTTGGATGGTGTCGGCGCCCGTCTTGGTGGCCGGAATTCCTTCCCAGCTTCCTTGAACGAGCCGATTCAGCCCGGCCAGGTAACAGCCGGCCCAAAGGCCGCCCTGACGGTCCCTGAGCACGGAGTAGACATACGGGCCTTCCGGGCGGTTGACCTCCGTCCAAAGCTCGTGCCCGCCGACGCGCCCGGCTTCCCACTTCACAAGCCCATCGCCGTGAGTGCCAACCAACATGCGGCCCGGCGCCTCTTCCGCCACGCAGTTGGCCACTTGCGCCAAACCCGACTCCGTCCCGTAAGAATGAAAGGCCAGCGGACGGAGCCGTGCCAGCCCGCCCCCATCGGAAGTGAGCCAGATATTGCCCTCGGAGTCTTCCGCGAGATCGGAAATCGAATTGCTCGCCAAGCCCTCGCGCGTGGTCGCCTGCCGGACTTGGCCGTGCGCCCCATAAACGATCAGGCCGGTGCTCCAGCCGCCCGCCCAGAGATTGCCGCGCGAATCCTGGACCACGTGGAGGGCATCGCCGCGAAAGCCCTCCGGACGCGACCAGACCCTCGCCCAACGGCCATCCCGCCAGAGTTTGATATCCTGTTGAAAACCCAGCAGCAAGCCGTCCGGACGCGCGGCCCGCATCCCCATAATCCGGTTGGTGAGCGTCTGCGCCTCGTTCAAAATCGTCACCCAACGCCCCTCCTCGAAACGGCCTAAGTAAAGCGTGCTGGCGCACCACACCGTCCCGTCCCGGTCCGCGGCCACACTGAACCACCACTCCTGCCGGCCCTGGGGCGTGGGGACTGCCTCGAAGCGCCCTCCCGCCAGCCGAACTATGTTGCTTTCCGAAGCGGCCCAAATGCGGCCCTGGGCGTCTTGAGCCAGGCTGCGGAACATGCCGGACGGCACGCCTTCCCGGGCGCCAAAAAGGCGCCAACCATTGGTTTCCTGACAGAGAATCCGGCCATCGCCTCCCACCCAGAGCCGTCCCCGCCGGTCCAGGAACAACTCCCGGGTCCACGTCTTCTCGAGAGCCGGAGAAGACTCGGCGCCGATGTCATCGAACCGTGTGCCGTCAAACCGCCCCAACGTCCCGAAGGTGCTGTACCAGAGCCGGCCATCGGGCGTCTGGGCCAGCGACGCGAGCGCGAAATGCGACAGCCCCGCCTCCTGATCGAAGACGGTGACGGAGTAATCCTGGGCGAGGCTGGACGGCGTTTCCGCGGCCTTCACGGAAAGCAGTCCGGCCATCAGGACGAGCAGCACGCGCCAAGCGTCGTTCATCCGGTCTTCACGAGCAGGTTCGGGAAGGGACACGAGAGAGTCTTGTTTGTTGTCGCCAGTCAAGTCAAGCAACCGTCGAGCCTGGCGCTTGCTTGCGTGTTGACTCCGCGCACAGTCGTGAGATTCTATAGCCAGCCGAACTGGGGCGGGCCCGGAGTCATGTCGCTGTACAACTTGCGACTGAGGTTGGGGACGCCCTGAGTCGAAGCAGCCAACGATCCGCCGTGCCCGCTGATTTTGAAGATTACTACGAGGTCCTCGGGGTGCCACACAAGGCCACAGACGAGGAAATCAAGCGAGCCTTCCGCAAGCTCGCGCGCAAGTACCATCCCGATGTCGCCAAGAACAAAAAGACGGCCGAGGCAAAGTTCAAGGAGATCAACGAGGCGAACGAGGTCCTGAGCAATCCGGAGAGTCGGAGCAAATACGACCAGTTGGGCGCCAACTGGAAGACAGGCGCTCAGCGGAGTCCGTCACCAGGCCAGCCGGGCGGACGATTTCGCGGCCGCAGGCCGGGTGGCAGAGGAGAACGATCCCCATTCGAAGGCACAGGGTTCAGCGACTTCTTCGAAGAGTTCTTCGGCAGGCGCGCCCGCCGATCCCGTGGGCCTTCGCCCTTCGGCCCTCGTGGACCGCTTGACGGCGCTCCGGAATCCGCGGACCAGAATACCGGGACGTTCCACGGTCAGGATATCCAGGGGGACATCCTCATCACACTGGATGAGGTGCTCAAGGGCGCTACCCGCAGTATCTCAGTGCGGCAAACCAACCCGCGCACGGGCCAGGAAGAGACACGAACCTACCAGGTCCGCATCCCAACCGGGGTTCAAGCAGGCCAGACCATCCGCGTTCCAGGCAAAGGCGTCGAGGGGGTGGGTGGGGCTCGGGACGGGGACATCTATCTGCGTGTCCGCTATGCCCAACACCCTGACTTTCAAACGCGTGGTACGGACCTTGTGGGCCATCTGGAGCTGGCCCCGTGGGAGGCGGCGTTGGGTGCGACGCTGCCCGTGCGGACGCTGGAAGGGGCCATTTCGTTGAAGGTCCCCGCAGGGACCCAGCCGGGCTATCAATTGCGTGTTCGCGGCAAAGGGTTGCCTGCCGGTGGCAACCAGCGAGGCGATCTTTACGTTGGGGTTTCGGTCCGGATCCCGCTAAGAATGAGCGAGGAGGAAGAGCGCCTGTGGAGACAGTTGGCCACACAATCGACTTTCCAGCCGCGAAAAGCCTCTTGAGCTGACCCTCTGAATTGCCCCGCGTTCCCAGCCGCCTCAATAGGGCGCTTGTACCTTCACGGTTCCGGTGACATCATGCAGGCGAATCAGTTCGGCTCTGCTGTCGCAGTCCGGCCAAAGCTGGCCGTTGGCCGTTACGCTCTTGATCGGCGGCGCTTTGGGATCGCGGAAACGCGGCAGAAATGATAGCAAAGGGCCGGGCCGCTTGTTATTCTCGGCGACGTTCCAGTGGGCGTGGCGTCGGGGCTAGGGACAAATGAGCACAGACATTGCGAACAGGTTCGGTATTCGGCCTGATGAACGGCTAAGGTCACGGACTCTCCCTTCGGCGTCCGCCACCGTGCCCGGCCGGAGTTCACTGTCCTGGGTTGCCGCCTACCCGGGTCGGCGACTGCCGCCGGATCCGGTTCTGGTACTCGGTTGGCGACACGTTCATAGACGAGCGGAAAGTGGAGTTGAAATGGCTCAGGCTTTCGAAGCCTACTTCCAGGGCCGCCTCCGTGACCCGGTAGCGGGGATCGTTCAGCAAGGCCGCCGCCCGCTCGATGCGATAGCTCTGCAAGAAGTGGACCCAGGAAATCCCCAACGCCTCCCGGAAGAGCACCTTCAGCCGGGACTGGCACATCCCGGACGCCGCGGCGATATCCTGGGCATAGATCGGCTCGGGAAAATGGACCCGCAAGTATTGCAGGGCGCGTTCGTCAACCTCAGTCCCCATTTCTCCTATGCGACTATCTCTTACTGTGGAAAAAATCCGGCGGCATCAGGCCTTCCTCGATCGAGCGCCGGTGGACCGGCCGTTGATCGGCTCGGGGGCCTTCGGATTCCCCGTGCGGGAGCTCTCCCCCCGGGTCGCCGCCCCTTTGTCTGCAGGCCCGGTGCGGCCTGCCGATATCCAGGTGGAGCCGTTCCTGGAAGACATCGACGCCCTCTGGCGCGCTTATCAGGCGCTCGATGACGATTATCCGTTCGCGGCTGGCGCCCTCGCCAGCGTCCCATGGCTCGAAGCCATCCTGGGGTGTCCCATTTTCTTCTCGGGCACCACGATGTGGGCCGACCCGTGTATTAACGATTGGGACGAGTATGGGTGGGACCGCCACCCTCTGAGCCATCCTTGGGCGGAGAAGCTGCTGGAATTGCTGCGGGCCTTGGCTGAACATTCACAGGGACGCTACTGCTGCACGCCGACGTTGATGCGCGGGGTCGCTGACCTCTGCGCCGCCCTGCGCGGACCCAACGCGCTGGCGCTGGATCTCTACGATTGCCCGGAGCGCATTTCCCGCCTGGCTGACCTTTGTGCCGAAGCGCTCATCCAGATGGGCCTGGCCCAGTTGGCGCTAATCCCTGAATCCGAGAATGGGTACCTGGTCGGTTGCGCCGGGCTACGCTGCTGGTTTCCCCGCAAGGGTCTCTGGCTCCAGGACGACGCGGTGTCGATACTTTCGCCGCGCTTTTACCGTGAGCACTTCCTCCCCCGAGTGCGGCACGTGGCGGGCTCCTTCGAGCAGGTCGCTTTCCATCTTCATGGTGATCGGCTGTGGGCTGTGGATCTGCTCCTCCAGATGGACGAGATCGACGTCCTGGACCTCAATTACGATGTCGGCGCCTCGATGCTCGAGGAGAGAATAGTGCCGGCGTGGCGGAGCATCCAAGCGAAGAAGCCCTGCATTGCGTTCGGGCATGTCACCCTGGAGGAGCTGGCGCGGCTTCGCAAGATCCTATCGCCCGCCGGGCTTTCCCTGCAGGTGGTTGCCCCGACCTTGGCGCAAGGTCAGGCAGCCCGCGATTTGGTGTGCCGTCCCGGTTCGCCACCTCCCCCGTAGCCGTGGACGTCAGTCCGCGCCAACTCCTCCCAAGCACGCTGCGCCAGGCAGACGACAGGGATCAGGGGGCTGACTGGATCTCGACGGCCTTCACCCAAGCTAGTGCTCCGGGGGCGAAACCACGCATCGCGCTAGTACTCCGGCGGCAGGACCATAATGTCCTGCGGTTCGGCCAGTCGTGCATGGAGACACCCCTCCGGATCGGCTCGCGGACTTACGCCCACGAACTGGGGTTCAACACGCACTGGCTGGACGCCGCGTGGTTCCCGGGCGGCTTCCCGGATGGCGTGGGCAACTGGTCCGCGAAACCAAAGGAGTTCCCCAACGGCCTGAAACCGGTCAGCGACGAGTGCCACCGGCTGGGGATGAGATTTGTTCTCTGGTTTGAGCCTGAGCGAGTGGCCGCGGGGACGGCGCTGGCGCGCGAACATCCGGAGTTCGTTCTGGGCGGCGAGAAGAGGGGACTCTTCAAACTCAACGACCCCACGGCCCGCCGGTATCTGACCGACCTCCTCTCCCAGCGGATCAGCGAGTACGGCATCGATGTGTACCGGAACGACTTCAATATCGATCCCCTGGGCTTTTGGCGAGGCAACGATGCCGCGGACCGGCAGGGAATGACCGAGATTCGCAGATGGCGGGACGGACGAACCATAATCCCCGTCAGGTACCTGGCCTACGACCAAGTCAATTTTCCCTGGGTAAAAACACGGTGGATTTGGCCTGGATCTCCGGGAGAACCAGCGAGGCCCCTTGAACGTGTTCAACCGAGTTCGGATCCACATGCCCAACTCACAGCAGACAACCCAAACAGACCATAATCACAATCGGCTCAAACTAGCCAATGTCTATCTGCGTCGCGACGAGGTATCGGGCTTTCTCAGGCAATGGATCAACAACTACGCGGCCTTTGTCATGCCTACTCCCGAGTACTGCTTCCTTGAGCACTTTATGAACCACGCCGATCCAAACGTAATGGAAGCGTTCAAAAAGGGCGAATACACGAAGTACCTCAATGGCCATGCGCTATCCTACTTCATGGAAGAATTCCGCTCGCTGCTGGTTTGGGAGGATGGGGACGTCCTGTGGCTCGCGAAGGCGCCGCCGCGGCGCTGGTTTGAGCAGGACAAGCGCATCTCCGTGAAGGACGCCCCAACCTGCTTCGGCACGGTTTCGTACGAAATCGTCTCCGACGTGGACCATGGCAAGATCACCGCCACCGTCGAAATGCGTTTGCGCCATCCGCCCGAGTCGATCTGGCTGCGCTTCCGCCATCCTCAGGGTGTCTCCCTGAAGAGCGTCGAGGTCAACGGGAAGGCGTGGAAGAACTTCGATAAGGACAGGGAGCTCATCCGCCTGGAAGCGGTGAAGGACAAGATGGTCGTGCGGGCAAGTTACTGACGCACGCGTGAGAAAAAAGAATTATGTTTAAGTATCCTCTTCGAGTAACCGGCATGCTGCTCTTGTTGATCGATAAGCTGCTCAGATTCGTCTCCCCGGTCGCGATGAATGCCTCTCTCAGTTGGGACGGCTCTCCTCCTGCTGGGTACCGCGCCCACTCCGGCCCGGGGCGCGGAACTCCATGTCCGCGGGTACATAGACCACGTGAGCGAAATCAAGGCCGTCCCCCGCTCCCAACCCATGAGCGTGAAAGCCTTGCAGGCGACCCGAATCCCGCAGGATGTTGACTTGGCGCTCATGGCGAAATGGAGCCTGAACTACCTGGCGGGGACGGTTACCGGTTCAGGCCTACACCTATGAGCGGATCTATGGCGTCCGAGGAGAAGAAAACCGTCACCCTGAAACGACTCGAACCGGGAGCGCGCTATTGGGCGAAAAGCTCCGCCCTCAGACCCGGAGGCAAGCGGGAGTTTAGTGTCGGCGTGGCCGAGGCGAAGGAGGTTGCGTTGCGAGTGTTGAATGGCGGCGACGGCTTCACATGCGACCATGCGGCGTGGGGATTCGCGCGGTTTTTGGAAATAAACATGGAGGATCCATTGGCGGGCCGCTAGACTAACCCAAGAAGCCACTTTCAGATTTGAGGCTACCCGAATGAAAATTGATTTGGCCGGGACAGTAGCGTTGGTGACCGGGGCTGCGCGCGGCATCGGAAAGGCAATCGCTGATACCCTTGCCGACAATGGCGCGACCGTCGTCTATACCGACATCGATTTCGAAGGCGTTCAACGTTCTGCCGCGCACTCCCCGACATCATGCGCCCGGCAAATGGACGTGGCCCAGGAGGCCGAGGTGGAGGGGGTCGTCTCGGAACTCCCCGACCGATATGGCCGGCTGGACATCCTCATCAACAACGCGGGCATCAACACCATGAAGCACCGGGTCGGCCTCGACCAGTTTCCGGTGGCCGAGTGGCACCGCATCTTGCGTGTGGATTTGACCGGGCTCCTCCTGGTGAGCCAGGCGGCC
>ORJL010130567.1_pt1 | contig 24481 bp, 15 predicted proteins | sample 1779941 | NCBI WGS metagenome assembly ORJL01 (sample SAMEA104232317, study PRJEB22302) | groundwater metagenome | biome: forest; feature: aquifer; material: groundwater | place: USA | collected 2011-08-07 | depth 5.8 m
GCCAGCGCCTGTTCGACGGAGAGGCCTCCCCCATGTCGCTCACGGATCTCCGCCAATCGACCGACACTCACCGGCAGGGGAATCACTCGCTCCCATGTACCCAACCGCGCGAAGGCGCCGTACGGCCCCAATGAGAAGACCACCGCCAGCCATCGCAGCAACGTCGTCTTGCCCGTGCCGGGCTCGCCGATCACGACGAGGCGCCGATAGCGGGAGAAGACGGCTGCGAACTCGGTTGCGGAATCGCCGGGAGCGTTACGCAGCTTGTCGAGCCACGGGAAATCCTCCGCGGGCGAATCCGTCGCCGATTCCCCGGCGTCGGCTTCAGGGAGCGCGGACTCGCCTTCGTCCGCCGCCAGCCACCGGGCGTCGAGTCGCGCGTCCGAACGCCTCGGCGTCACCTGCACCTTGAGGGGCACGAAGACATCCAGGACGTCGAGGCTCGGCGGCTGAGCTTTCTGAAGTCGAAAGCCGACGTAGCCCAGGCGACGGATTTCCGGGCTCTCGAGATAGGCGCGAAACGCCGCGCGATGCGCCGTATCGTCGTCGCGCACGAAGTCCTTCCCGATGGCCTCCGCCGGCGGCATGGGCGAACAGAATGCAAGGAGGCCGGTCTTGGCGTGACGGCCGAGAAGCGCGAATCGCCCTTTGGCGGGATCGCCCAGGACGAGGGTGTAGTCCTCGCTCGCCAACAGGACGTCGGCCGGGGCCGATTCCGCGAGTTCCCGGCAGGTCTGTAGCGTTGCCGGTCCGGGGTCGGGCGGAGCCCCGGGTCGCAAGGGACCCGTGACGTGAAGTACGACGCGCACGCTCAAACCCAGGTCCACGAGCGCTCGCTCCAGCAACTCGCGGCCGGTCTCGTAGCAGACTTGTGGCGCCGTCCGATTCTCGCGGTCCCGGAACAACAGCAACGCGCCGTCCCCGGACCACATCGGCGGCGCGGCGCACATCGCGACTTCGGCCGTCGCTGCGACCGTCTTCTGGTAACGGGCGCGCAACGAGCCGCCCGTGTCGCCCGATGGAATCGAGGGCGAGACATGTAGGATGGCAAGCGCGTAGGGCGCGTCCACGCCGGCGGCAGCGCCGGGCAGCCCATCCGACCTCATCCGCTCACCGGTCCGATGCGGAGGACCATTCGGAAGTGATGGCCCAGGTTCTCGAACTCGGGTTCGGGGCGCCCCTGCTTGCGCATGATCCGGATCATCTCGAAGATGCCCATGCCCAGAGCTTCGCGCCGGCCGTACTTGGCGAGCAGGGACGAAATGGAATTGTTCCGTCGCTGGCTGATCCCGCCGGTGCGAATGTTCTCCAGCGTCAGCTTGTTCAGCAGCCCGCCCGGGTTGACGATCTCCAACCGATCGTCGAACACGAACACCCGAATCTGCGATGGTGCGCGGTAGTCGCGGTGCACGACGGCGTTCACCACTGCCTCGCGCAACACCTCGAGCGGGATTCCTCCCGGGCCCGGCGAATCCACGCGCTCCGCGCCCACCACGCGCGCGGGCGCAGGCAGCAGTCGCGTCAGGACCTGCAACGTCCCCGCCACCTGGTCGGGAACGCGCCCGAGGATCTCCTGCTTGTCCAGGAAGTCGGCGCGAAATTCGGCGCCCGCGATGCGGACGATACTCACCCGCGCATCTTGGATCCAGCGTTGCGGGTCGTTGGCGAAAAAGAGGATGCCCGTGACCGTCGGCGCGCCCTGGGTCGTGATGCCGCGCACGGCCGCGAGATGACCGCGGCGCAACCGGTCCCACCCTTCGTCGTCGTGGGCGCTCCTCTGGAAGCCGTACACCGTGCTCAGGAGCGCATCCACCGCCTCCATGTGCAGGTCGTCGAACCCGGACCCCTCGACCGGCTGCTCGTCCAGGTACACGTTCCCCGCCGACAACACGACCCGCTCCAGTTCCGCGGGGCGCGCCTGCCGGGATACGCTTCCGTCCCGGACGTAGTAGATGTTGCGGACCAGAAAGGGCCGATTCGCGTCGTACCCGGGCACCTCCGCGGCGAGCACGCGTTCGTCGCGGACTTCCACTTTGAGCAGGCGACAGGTGATGGCCGGAACGATGTTCCTCTCGCAGGCCTGGGAAATCTGCCGGAACAGCAGGTCCGTTTGCTCGGTCGTGCCGGTTCCTGTGACCGTGCCGTCATTCTCGACTCCCACGACCAGCAGGCCGCCTCCGGAATTGGCGAGCGCAGCAACCTCTTTCGCGATGTCGTTGGCATCGACGATGTAACTCGCCATGACCGCACTCTTGAACTCGGTGGCGGAGTCCTCGCCGAGCTTCAGGCGGGCCTCAATCTGGTTCGCGTCCATGGCAATACCCCTGGCGGGCGGCGGGTGGCGATCGTCGCGATGGTCGCGCCTTCTTGCCACGCCGTCAAGCGTTGCAAGCGTCGCGGTTCCCTGCCAACCGGGAGGCTACTCGAATCGAAACATGACATCGCGTGGCCCTCGCATCCAGACCCTCACCCCTTCCGCGCGAACTTCTCCAAATCCATCCCCTCCGCGAGGTGCTTGCGGAACTCCTCCGCCCCCAACGAGCCCGCCGGCGCCTTGGCCTTCGTCTCCACCCCATCGATGAACTCGCCCCACACCTTTTCGCGCCGGGAGATCTCGTCGAGATCCTTGATCTGGCCGAAGTTCTGCACGTAGCGATTGTGCCGGCACAGCATGCGCACGGCCCAACGGCTGTCCGGCCGCGGCAGGCTCAGGCCGAGGACGTCCACGTCGTTGCCCACCTCGTGGATCGGCTGCCCCCACTCGCTGTAGCCGCCGAAGATGTTGCCCAGGGTCTGCAACGTGCCCGCCAGCCGCTCCTGTTTCAGCCCCGTGAGCAGCTTGGTGAGCAGCGGCAGGGTGACGTTCCGGTGCAGCGTCGGCTCGGCGAGCTTGACCTTGATGTCGAGCTCCTCCTGGCAGAGGTCGCGCATCTGCTCCGAGGTCACCCGCTGGTCGGTCGCCAGGTGGACGCGCTCCCCCACCGCCTCGGGCTTCTTGAGGGCGGCGACGATCCCCTGGACGACGCGGTCGACCGGGACCAGGTTGAGCTCCGCCGACGCGTCGCCCGGGAAGATGCAGGCGAGCTTGGCGATCATCCAGGTCTTGGAGCGGTCGAGCAGGTTGCCGGACTTCGCCCCGAGCGCCTGCCGGGCGCGCCCGAAGGCGTTCACCGGCGCATTGACCACCTTGGTGTCGCCGCGGTTGTTGCCGGTGCGGAACTCGCCGATCACGATCGCCGGACAGAGCTGGACCACGCGCAGCCCGCGCTCGAGCATGTACCGGTCGGTCTCGAGCGAGCCCATCGCTTTCGTGAGCTCGTAGTAGTTGTTGTAGAAGTTGCGCGGGAAGACCACCTCGTCTTCGCGCGCCGGCTCGCGCGTCTGGCGGCCGTGGATGTAGCTGGTCTCGATGCTCAGATGGTTGACGAAGGGGCTCCCCGGAGCGTTCTGCAGATCGAGCGAGAAGTCGAGCGCGTTGAGCGAGCCCAGCACGTTGGCCTTGAACGAGGCTTCGTACGGGTCGTCGAACGCCACGCTGGCGGCGCAGTGGATCACGTGCGAGAGCGTGCGCCGCAACTCCGCGCGGTCGGCTTCCGACACGCCCAGCCCGGGCTTTTCGATGTCGCCGTCGATGAAGCGGAACTTGCCGCACGCGGGGTGGTCGGCGAGCCAGAGCTGCGCGAGCAGCTGGCGGCCGCGCTCTTCGGGCGACACCACCCGCAGCACCTTCTTGGTCTTGCGGTCCTTCTCCTCCTTCGGGCGGATCAGCACCACCATCTCGGCGATGGCGTCGTCGTGCGCCGCCTGCCACATGATCTCCTTGCCGACGAAGCCGGTGCCGCCGGTCAGCAGCACGCGCAGGCCCGCCCGCGCGCCTTTCATGGCGGCGGCGTGCTTCTGCTTCGCCTCCTTGCGTACCCGCGCGATGCGCTCGTCGATCTCCGCGTGCAGCAGCCGGTGCAGGCGCTTGAAGCGGAAGTAGTACTCCTTGGCCTTGAGCCCGAGCAGCGTCTTGCCCAGCTTCTGCGGGTCGGAGGCGCCGGTCACCTTGGCGAGGGTCTCCATCGCCTTGTGGCCGAACTTACGCACCTCCTTCATGCCGCGAGTGACGCGATCCGGGTCGCCGGTGTGCTTGACCATGCGGCTCATGAGGAACCGCGCGTACACGTCGACGACGTGGTAATCGCGGTGATTCTGCACCAGCAGCTGCTTGGGCTGGATGTCCGCGTCGAGCACCTCCCCGGTGGCGAGGCTGACCTTCTCGATGTAGCGGTTCGGCGAGAATTCGGGCGGGAGCTTCGGTGCTTCGGACATCGGCGGGCCCTCGGAATACGGGATCAGGCTGGCCGCCGAGGATAGAGCACCCGGGCTGCGGGTTGCAAGCAATCACGCGGTCCTCGCGCTCCGTACGCCACGCCACGCCGCGCAGCTCGCGGGTCCGAGCAGGCTGAGCGTGGCCGCGGCCGCCGGCGTCGCCACGGCCGGGCCGTCTGCCGCGAAACCGTCGGGCGCTGCCGCGCCACGGCGCCACGCTTCGCAGGTGAATCATCGTAGCCCGCGTGATAGCATGCACCCGCCCTTGGTCCCCCGCCGTCCGCGGAGAACCCCGACCATGCCTGACGAGTCGCGGTCGTGAATCGAAAAACCCGGCTCGGCCGCACCCTGTCTCTCTCCAGTGCGCTCGTGCTCGCGATAAGTTTCTTTCTGCCCGCAGTCCGGTTGCGCCATGGCGAAGTGCGCACGCCCGCCGTCGAGGTTTATCGCACGGTCGTGCATCCGGAACCCGGGTGGGACGTGTTTGCCACCGAACAGGGGAGTTTCCTCTTCTGTAGAGAGCGCCCGGTACCACACTTGACTTCCCTGGGGGTCTTCCTGGTGCCCTGGGCGACGGGAGTCCTGATTCCGCTTCGTCTGTGGCTGATACGCAACGGCCGGGAGCGGGCGGCCCACGCCTGGCTCTTCGGCTGGTTGCTCGGGGTCTTCATCCTGTTCGAGCTGGGGGCAGTCAGCGCGTTCATGACCAGCGTCGAGTACCGTGGGTTCGCGGCTCTGTACCGGAAGGACCTCTATGTCGCGATCAGTCCGCTGCCCCTGGTGGCGGGCTTCATCGCGCTGCGCCAGCGGGTACGCGGTCATGCGACCGCCGCCCTGTTGTGCCAGCTGATCACGTGCGGCGGGATGACGATCTTCTACGTGTTGGGTCGCATCTACATGCCGGACATCGGAATCGCTCCGAAGTACGGCATCACCGTCGTCGTCATCGCGGCCATGGCCCTGCTCATTCCCGGGTCGATCCTCGAGTGGTTGGGACGCGACCCGCAAGCCGCTCGCTGAAGCGACGGAATCAGGCGGTCTCCGGTGCCTCTTTCGCCGCCCTGCCGCGGCGCCACCCGGCCCAGCTCGCGGGTCCGAGCAGGCCGAACACCGCCGCCGCCGCCAGCATCGCCGCGCCCAAGCCGTGCCGGTCCCCGACCCAGCCGATCGGGACGGCCACGAGCGAAAACACCTCCACCAGGGGCGCGAGCTTCGCCGAAAATGCCACCGCCAGATTGAGCCCGGCCCACAGAAAGCCGAACCAGGCCACGTCCACCCCGATCCACTTCCAATGCGGCTGAAGCAGCCAGACCGCGGTCAGCGTGGCGCTCGACAGGACAGCGTACAGAACGGTGGTCCGGCCGAGGGGGCTGGACCAGGAGACGCTCGCCAGGACCGCGCGCAGGTTCTTCGCATGCTCACGCGGAGAGAGCTTCTTCTCGCTCGGGGGCTCGACCAGCCCGAGCGTCGCGACCAGCCCCCCCAGCATGGCCGCCGTGGTGGCCGAGGAATACCCAGTTCGACTGCACCCGGGTGAACTCGCCCTCCTTCCCCGTGGCCCGGAGCGTGTCGTAGAGCAGCGCCGTATCGGTCCCGGACAGCAGCGACAACCCCGTGCCGAGCAGCACCTCGGCGGCGAGGAAGCCCCAGAAGCCGCTGCCCAGCGAATAGGCCGCCATCCCCGCCGCCGCGACCGCGCAGCCGGCGACCAGGGTGCCCTTCCGGCCGAGCAGGTCGGCCAGGTAGCCGGTCGGGATCTCGAGCGCGATGATGGTCGCGGAGAAAGCGACCTGCAGGAGCATGATCTCGGTCAGGTCGAGCCCGCACTGACTCCAGAAAATCACGATCACGGGCATGATGAACAGGGACATCTGCAGCCCGCGGAGGACGTAGAGGCGGGTCACGTTGGAGCTCATGGCCCCCATTCAACCCGGGCGGACGCCGGAGGGTTCATGTTTTTCCGACCGGCGATTTCTCCTTCCTTCCCCCGGCCGCCTCGGGTTTCATACGGTCGTCCACGACGAAAGGAAACCAGTCGCGATGTCGATGCTGCAACTCGTCTGCCCCTGCGGGATGCCCCTGGAACTGCCCGAGTCGGCGTCCGGGACCACGGTCGAGTGTCCCCACTGCCGGAAGCGGATCACGATCCCGTTCCTCGCCGACGCGGTCCGCGACGAGCTGGTCGCCAGGTACTCCGCGGACATCCCCGTGGTCGCGACCCGGAAAGCCCCGGCCACGATCTCCGAGACCCTGTTCGGCGCGATGAAATCCGCCCTCTCGCACATCCGCCCGCGCGACGAGTCCCAGGCGGGGCAGCAGGCCGCCGGAAAGCGCGAGTTGGAATTCAAGCAGGCTCTGCTCGAGGGGATCCGCATGCCGGGCTTCCGGATGGCCGACGCGGCGTCGCGTTTCGGCATGGACCGCAAGGAGGTCGGCGCCGCGGTCAAGGAGATCTACCGCGCCTTCTTCGGCAAGTGCATCGAGGACGGCCTGCTCAGCAGCGCCGAGCGCGAGGCCATGGCCGCGGTCGCCCAGCGGCTTTGCCTTCACCCCGGCAAGCAGGCCGAGCTGGAAGCGGAAGTCACCGGCACCCAGCTCCGCTCCAGCCTCCAAGGCAAGGCCCTGGACGGGCGGATCGACGCCAACGAAATGGAATCGATGCGCGCGATGATCCGCAACGCGGGCCAGGAGTGGAGCGCTTGCGTGCGCGTCGTCCGCGACCTGGCGATCCAGATCATCGAGCGCCGGTTCGCCTTCGCCCGGGCCGACGGGGTGATCACCCGCGGCGAGGCGGAGGAGATCCGCCGGCTCGCGCAATTCTTCGAGCTCGTCGGGCGCGACATCGGCTACATCGCCGAAGCGCTCGACCAACTGCGGCTGCTCAGCTCGTACGCCGAAGGCACGCTGCCGGTGGTCGAAGCTCCGCCGGCCGCGGGACTCGCGGAGGACGAGCTGTGCCACTGGGCCGACTCGGTCTGGGTGGCCGTACCGCACTCCGCGGAGGAAGCCGCGGCGGCGAAAGGGGCGCGCGAGGGAGTCAAGCGCGCGACCCTGTGGGTGACCAACGGGCGACTGAAACTGGCTTCGGAGCCCGCGCTGGAGGTCGCGCTCGCAGATCTCGAACCGATCCGGGAGGAGTTCGCGCAGGCGTGGCAGGACGGAGCCGTGCGCTCGCGGCGATTCGTGTTTCTGAGCGCGCCCGGGATGCGGTCGCCATTGAAGATCACCTGCCACAAGCACGAAGTCCTGCGGGCCATCCTGACCGGCGCGGTACACAACACCCGGCGCAGCCGGACGGCGGTCGCCGGTGCTCCGGCCTCGGTCGCCGCCCAAGTGGACGCGGGGGTGCGAAGCCAGGTTTGGCGGCGCGACCAAGGAGCGTGCGCGGTCTGCGGCGGCGCGCAGGAGCTGGGATTCGAGCGCACGGTTCCGGACGCGCGGCTGGACGACCCACAGGCGTTCCGGGTGGTGTGCCGGCAGTGTCGCGAGAAGGAGCAGGGATAGAGGCGCGTCGGCGGAGATCGGGTTGCCCGTCGATGCCGGAACGAGGGTGTATTTGCACATCGGCAGCACGCGATATCGGCGCGCTCGGGATCGTGCTTGCGCTCGAACTCGTGCTCGTGCTCGTGCTCGTGCTCGTGCTCGTAATCGTACGAGCACAAGCACGAGGACGCTCGCGCGTCGGATAGCACGGGTTCGACAATCGGCCAACGCGAGTCCCGGACCCGATGGTTCTGTTGGAGTTACGCCACAGACTGTGACGTTATTCTTGCGCGAACGCTTACGCTGGGCGATTCCGCGGAATTGCCGAGCGCTCCTACCGCGGTCGACCGCAGTGCAGGCAGAATCGCGCGTCGACCGCCACGTTCCGGCCGCAGCCGCCGCAGTTGCGCCGGCGGCATTCCGGACAGATGCGCTCCTCTGAGAGCAGCACTCCGCCGCAGTCGGGACAGGCGGTGGGCAGCCCGTCGCCGAACAGCTTGCGCCACCAGCCGGGCGAGGAGGCTTCCGCAGGAACGGCGTCTCCGTGCCCGCACGTCGGGCACCACCGCGCCTCCTCGGTCAGCGGGATCGCGCAGGCACCGCAGAACCGCGTGCGGCAGTGCGGGCAACTGCGTTCCGTCTTGGGCATGAATCCGCCGCACGACGGGCAGCCGCGCTCGTCGTCGTGCATCTGCACCTCCAGCGCGTCGCGCGGGGCGAGCGATTCGCCGCACACCGCGCAGCGCCGCGCGCCGGCCGGATTCCGCGCCTCGCAGAACGAGCAGACGAGTTCGGCCGCGTCCCCGGGTCCGGCTCCGGTCGGCCGCGCGTCCCCGGACGAAGGTCGCAGGGACGCGCCGCGCGAATCTCCCGCCGGCGCCTCCTGGGGAGGCCCCGCAGGCGCGACGGACGAATCCTCCGCCGGCGCCGCGGGCATCGCTCCCGGGGGTGTGGCCCGCGATTTCCCCTGCGGTATCGCGGCCGGCGGCGCCGTATGGGTCGCGCGGGTCGCGGCCGTCGACGCGCCGGGAGCGGTTCCCGCGGTCGCGAGGGCCGATCCTGCGCCGGAAGTCGACGCCCACTCGACGAGGACTCCGAGGCGCATGGCGACCGCCCCGGCCGAGGGGCGCAGGGCCGGGTCCTTGCGCAGCATCTCCATGATCAGCGACGAGAGCGGCCCCGGCAGTTGCGGCACGAGCGATTCGGGCGGGTCCGCCTGCTCCTGCAGGTGCTTGTAGACCACCTTCATGGTGGTGGATCCGGTGAACGGGTGCTTGCCGGTCACGGCGTAGTAGAGCGACACCCCGAGCGCGTAGACGTCCGTCTTTCCGCTCACCTCTCCTTGCCCGCACTGCTCGGGGGACATGAAGAAGGGGGTCCCGAGGATCTGCCCGGTCTGCGTGAGCCGGCTTCCGGCCGAGGTCACGTCCTTGGCGAGCCCGAAGTCCATCAGGCGCACGACGCCGTTGGCTGCGACCATGATGTTGTCGGGCTTGACGTCCCGGTGCACCACCTGGCGCTCGTGGGCGAACTCGAGCGCGGCCGCGGCATCGCGCAGGAACCGCGCGGCCTCGGGCCAGGGCAGACCGCGCTCCCGGCGGATCAGCTTCTCGAGCGTCGTCCCCTCCACGAACTGCATCGCGATGTAGACCGTCTCGCCGTCGCGGTTGGCGTCGAGGATCTGGACGATCCCGGGGTGCTCGAGCTTCGCCGCGGCGCGCGCCTCGAGGAAGAACCGGTCGACTGCCCGGGGATCGCGGGCGTGCTTGCCGAAGAGGATTTTCACGGCCGCGAGCTTGTCCATGATCTGGTGCTTGCCGAGGTAGACCCGGCCCATGCCGCCGCGGCCGAGGAGCTTCTCCAGCCGATACCCGCCGATCGTGGTGCCGACGAAGGGGTCGGTAGCGAGTGCGGCGGCGAGCGGCGCGGGCAGCGGTGCGGCCAGCGCGGGGAGCCCGGCCGGGGCTTCGAAGCCGTGGATCGAATCGTTCGCGAGCACCGAATCCACCTCGCCGAGCGGGCCCAGGGTGGTGCCGCACTGGGGACAGAAATACTGTTTGTGGACGGCGAAGTCGCGGGCGTTGAATTGCACCACGCAAAGGGCGCAGATCAGGATCCGCTTGCGCTGGAGCCGGAGGATGCACTCCACCTGGTGCGGCGTGATCACGCCGTGTTCGATCAGGATCTCCCCCACCCGGGCGATTCGGCCCTGGCCGGAGGCTTCTTTCTGGACTTCGACCGCGGAGTCGAGCTGGGCCGGCGTGACCAGCCCGAGCTGCAGCGCCAGCTCGCCGAACGGGGCGTCGCCGTGTCCCGGAATCAGGTCCTCGGCGGAGGCGGGACGGCAGCGGGAAAGCAGTTGCAACGCGGCGTCTTCGGCCACGTACCCCTGGTCGAGGAGGCGGAACACGAGCGAGGTCCCGGAGCCCGACGCCGCGAGCTCCTGGACGCAACGCTCAACCGCGGCGGCCAGGACGAGGCCCTCCTGGGCGGCCTCCCGGCAAACCCGCGCGTCGTTTTCCAAGGCCATGGGGGCGGTATGGTACGGGGGGTGCCGGGGACTGTCAAGGTCTCCCATTTTCGCTTGACACCCCACGCCCCGGAGAGTACTTTCTGCCCTCCCGATCTCACGGTCGGCAAAGGGACTACGGTGAGTTATGGAGGGGCACGGGAGAGGAGGGGGCGGACGCTTGGATCCCCCGGCGCCCGAGATGGTTCTCTACGGTGGGACCTTCAATCCGATCCATCTGGGCCATCTCATCATCGCAGAAGAATGCCGGCGTCGCCTGGGGGCGGCGCGGGTGCTTTTTCTGCCGGCGGCCCAACCTCCCCACAAGAACGACGACATCGCGCCGGCGGAACACCGGCTGGAGATGGTGCGGCTGGCGGCCGCGGCGAATCCCGGGTTCGAGGTATCGGACCTGGAGATCGCGCGCGGCGGGCGCAGCTACACGATCGATACGGTGCGCGAGCTCCAGCGGCTCGCGCCGAGCAAAAAGCTGCACCTGCTGGTGGGGGCCGATTCGGTTCCCGATCTGCCGACGTGGCGGGATGCCAAGGCCCTGCTGGGGGCGTGCCAGGTGGTGACGGCGGCGCGGCACGGCTGGGATACGACCGCGTTCGACGGCATCCGGGGATTCTTCGGCGACGCCGCGGTCGACGCGCTGCGGCGGTTCGCCTTCGATACCCCGGTGGTGGAGATCTCCAGCACGGAAATCCGGCGCCGCCTGCGCGCCGGCGAGCGGGTCCGCTACTGGGTGCCCGACGCGGTCGAGGAGTACATCCGCCGGCACGGACTCTACGGCACCGGGAGTGCAACGTGTCCTTGAACTTTGCCACGCTTTCCAAGCGCAGCAATGCGATGCTGGAGACCGCGGGCCACGCGATCCTCATCATCTACGAGTCGTTCCTCTTTCTGCGGAGCGTCTGGGCGCGCCGCAAGGAGATTGTCTACCAGACCTACATCTGCCTCGTCGGCGGTTTCCCCGTCACCATGCTGGTCGCGGTGTTCGTCGGCATGGTGATGACGTTCCAGATCGGCGTCTTCCTCCTGCGCTTCGGCCAGGAGAGCAGCATCGGCAGCCTGGTCGCGGTGTCGATGTGCCGCGAGTTGGGGCCGGTGTGGACCGGAGTGATCCTGGCCGGCCTGCTCGGCTCGAAGATGGCCGCCGAGATCGGGACCATGAGCGTGAGCGAGGAAATCGAAGCGCTCCAGGTGATGGCGATCAATCCGATCCGTTTCCTCGTGATGCCGCGGTTCATCGCGCTGTGCCTCGTCTGCCCGTTGCTGACCGCGTACGCCGACCTCGTGGGGATCGCCTCCGGCATGGTGATCAGCGCCCAGATCCTGCACGTGGACTACAGCGCCTTCATGAGCAACGCGCGTGAATTCCTCGAGTTCAAGGACTTCTGGAGCGGGCTGATCAAGTCCATGGTATTCGCGATCACGATCGCCGCGGTCGGCTGCTCCCAGGGCCTGCGGGCCGAGAAGGGCGCCGAAGGGGTCGGCATCGCCACGATGAAGACGGTCGTGATCTGCTGCGTGATGATCCTGCTCACCGACTACGTCATGGGTTGGTTCCTGATGAACTTCCTGGGAGTCGGGGCCTAGCCATGGCAGACGAAATGATCGTCTTCGACAACGTGCACAAGCGGTTTGGATCCAAACACATCCTGAACGGCATCAATCTCGCCGTGAAAAAAGGCGAGACCATGGTGGTGATCGGCCGTTCGGGCATCGGCAAGAGCGTCACGCTCAAGCACCTGGTCGGCCTGGTCAAGCCCGACCAGGGTGAAGTCTGGGTCGACGGCAAGAGCGTGACCAGGATGCCCGAGTGGGAGGTGTACGAGATGCGCAAGCGTTTCGGCATGCTCCACCAGGGCGGCGCGCTCATCCGCTCGATGACCGTCGGCGAAAACGTCGCCCTGCCCCTGCGCGAGCACGACAACTACCCCGAGAGCGAGATCTGGAAAAAGGTGAAGGAGAAGCTCGCCCTGGTCCACCTGAACGAAGTCGAGGACATGATGCCCACGATTCTTTCGGGAGGAATGCGGAACCGGGTCGGCCTGGCCCGGGCGATCATCCGCGAGCCCGAGATCATCCTCTACGACGAGCCGACCACCGGGCTCGACCCGATCATGGCCAACGCGATCAACGAGCTCGTGGTGGACCTGAAGAACAAGTTCGGCGTGACCTCGATCGTGGTCACGCACGACATGCCCGGCGCCTTCCGCATCGCCGACCGGATCGCGATGCTGTCCAAAGGCAAAATCATCAAGATCGGCTCCCCCCAAGAGTTCCTCGAGACCGAAGACCCGGTGGTCAAGCAGTTCGTATTCGGCGAAGAGGAACAGACCGAGGGACCGATCCCCGAGTCGAGCACCTAGCGAGAGCAGAACGCGGGCCGGAGCGCCTGCGCGACCACGGCGCCGGGGCCCATCGCCCGGGCGCGCTGAGGAGGGTTGGATGGACAAGGGCAAGCTGGCGATTCTCGGCATCTTCTTCATCGCCTTCATGGCCACGGCCTTGCTCCTCACCACGCTGTTCAAGGACAGCAAGGGGCTGTGGGGCGCCAAGGACGTGATCTACATCGCTTTCGATTCGGCCGAGGGCCTCAAGGAAGGCGACACCGTACGCGTCAAAGGCATCGAGGCGGGCACGATCACCGATATGACGTTCGGCGATCGCAACCAGGACAAGACGCGCAACAAGATCATCGTCGAGGTGCGCCTCTACGAGAAGGACATCGAGCCGTTCAAACGCAGCTACAAGATCACCATCGAGGAGTCCTCGCTGATCGGCGGCAAGTACATGCTGATCGCGCCGCGCTCCTCCGCGAAGGAGCTGGAGGACGTGACCTACGGTCTGCCGCTCTGGGGCAGCGAGGCCGACCCGCGCGGCAAGCCGGATTCGAAGGAGGAAGGCGGCAGCGTGGCGTTTCCGCTCCAGGGCGTCAACGAAGCGAGCGGCTTCAAGGCCATCAATCAGTGGCTGAAGGACAACGGAAACAAGTTCGGCGAAGCCTTCGAGAAGCTCAAGCAGTTGCTCGATGACATCCAGAAAGGCTCGGTCGGCAAGGTGCTCACCGACGAAGGCAAGCTCTACGATGACGTGAAGGCGGCGGCCAACAACGCCGCCAGCACCTTCGAGGACGCCAAGAAGGTCATGGAGAAGGTGCGCAGCGGCGAAGGCTCGGTCGGCAAACTCGTCTTCGAAGACAAGCTCTACAACGAGCTCACCGGACTCACCGAGAAGGCCCGCAGCATCGCCGACCGGATGGACCGTGGCGAGGGCACGTTGGGCAAGCTCTCCACCGACTCCAAGCTCTACGATGACCTCGCCGACGTGATGAACGCGGCCAAGGACCTCTTGAACAAGATGCGCACCGGCGAAGGCACCATCGGCGCCCTGCTCAATGAGCGCGACCTCTACGACGAGATGCGGGATACCACCGCCAGCCTGCGCGACATCACCCGCAAGATCAGCGAGGGCCAAGGCATGGCCGGCCGGATCGTCAACGACGAGGAACTCGGCAGCGATTTCAAAGACGCGGTGCGCGAGTTCAAGGAATCCATGAAGAACATGAACAGCATCACCGACAAGCTCGACAAGGGCCAGGGCACCGCCGGCCGCCTGTTGTCCGACGACTCCCTCTACAACAAGGCCGACAAGGCGGTCGACTCGCTCAACAAGACCCTGGGGAGCCTCGCCTCGCTGCGCACCCTGCTCGGCGTCGAGTACCGGACCTTTTACGAGACCAAGGTTTCCGAGGCGATGGTGTACATGGACGTCTACCCCGCGGAGAACAAGTTCCTCCACCTCGGCGGCATGTCGATCTCGGTCCCCGAGGACAGCAAGAACGCGACCGAGTCCCAGCAGGAGAATGACGGCAACCAGAACCTGCTGAAGATCGACGCGCAGCTCGGCTACAAGTTCTTCGACAACCGCCTGACCCTCCGCGGCGGCCTGCTCGAGGGCAAGCCCGGCGGCGGCATCGACTACGAGTGGAACCTGCCCTACGTCCACCACGACGTCCGCTTCACCATCGAGGGCCGCGACGCCTACAACGACGTCGGCGACGAGGACTACGACGAGAAGGCGGGGATGATCTACAATTTCGAGGTCAGCTCGCGGGTGTGGAAGTACCTGCGCCTGGAAGCGGGCATCTCGCGCCTGGGCGCGGACGCGGAGTTCTACACCGGCTTCGCCTTCGAGTGGGAAGACGACGACATTCGCAAGTTCATCGGCCTGATCAGCGCCGCCAAGTAGACCGGCACACCGCGGCACCGAGTCGGCGGGCAGCGTTACGCTCCCGTCGACCCTGAGGCGCCGCCCTGCAGACGGGAATCCAACATGCTGCGAATGCGCCACCGTGACGGCTCCGCCGCCCTCGCCCTCTTCGCCGTGGTGCTCGCCGCCGCGGTCGTCCCCGGGTGCGCCACCAACCCGGTCACCGGCGAGAGCAACTTCGTCCTGATCAACGAGTCGCAGGAGTCGGCGCTGGGCGCCCAATACGCGCCGGAGATCACCCAGGAATACGGCGGGCGCTATCCCGATGAGGCGCTGCAGGCCTACGTGAGCGAGGTCGGCAGGAAGATCGCGGCGATCTCGCACCGGCCGAACGTGAAGTTCACGTTCACCCTGCTGGATTCGGACCAGGTCAACGCCTTCGCCCTGCCGGGCGGGCCGGTGTTCATCACCAAGGAACTGCTCGGGCGGATGAGCAACGAGGCGCAACTCGCGGGCGTGTTCGGCCACGAGGTCGGACACGTTACGGCGCGTCACGGAGTACAGCAGATGTCGCAGGCCATGGGCGCCCAGGCCATCCTCAAGGTGCTCAGCGGCGCCGCCGGCAGCGCCGAGCTCGCGCAGGTGGGCGGGGCCATGTTCGGCCTGGCCCAGAAGGGGTACGGGCGCGACCACGAGTTCGAGTCCGACCGGCTCGGCGTCGACTACTCGGTCAAGGCGGGTTACAACCCGATCGGCGTGGTCCAGTTGCTCGAGATCCTGCAGAGCCTGCACGAGCAGGAGCCCTCGGCGGTCGAGGAGTGGTTCATGACCCACCCGCTCACCAGCAGGCGCATCGACCAGGCGCACGCCGAGATCGACAAGCGGTTCCCCGGCGCCACGCGCGACCCCAACCTGCTGATCAACGCCGAGCGATTCATGGCGAAGACCGAGCGGGTGCGTGCGGAGGTCCTGCGCGGGCAGCCGCAGAAGAAGACGGAGAAGCAGCCGACGCGCTGATATCCCTTCTCCCTGTCATCGTCGCAGGGTGGTGACTTCCTCCCGTCTGCGCCGGCTTCCGAGGAATCACTCCCTCCGCAGTCGGACAATCCGTATTACCCACCGGCAACATGGTCGCATCTTCGACGATCTGGTGAGGAATCGCACGCTCTGCCATTGGACAATCCGTGCAATCCTGACAATCCGTATGATCCGTAGTTCCGTCGATTGCGGTATCGGCGCGCCCCGCACCGCCCTCGGTGCCAAGCTCGCCTCGGCTGAACCCACGGCTTCCGACTGGACGGGTCACCCGTGCCCCTGAGAATCCTCCACCTGTTCGCCGACTGGAAGTGGACCGGTCCGGCCGAGCCGACCGTGAACCTGTGCCTGGCGCTGCGCGCGCGCGGCCACGACGTCACCTTCGCGTGCAGTCGCGGGCCGCGGCACGTGCTCCAGACCATCGCGGGAAAGGCTCGTGAGCGGGGCCTCGAACCGCGGCTCGATTTCGACCTCCGCCGCCGTTTCCGACCCCTGGCGATCCTCCGCGACCTCCGCGCGATCGAGCACTTCGTGCGCACGCGGGCGATCCAGGTGGTGCACGTCCACCTCTCCCACGACCACGTCGTCGGCGGCATCGCGGCGCGGCGCGCCCCCACGCGGCCGCTCCTCGTGCGCACCAACCACAAGGGCGTACCGCTCGAGCCCCATCGTGCCAACGACTTCCTGTTCCGGCGGCTGACCGACGGCTACGTCGGACTCTCGCGCGAGGCCGCACGCACCGACGCCGAGTTCGCCGGTTTCGCGCCCGGACAGGTCTGGACCGTCGAGGGCGCGGTCGACCTGGATCGATTCCGCGACCGCGGCAACGCCGGCGAGGCGCGCGCCCGGTTCGGCTTCCTCCCGGAGCACGTGGTGCTGGGGATCGTCGCGCGCATGCAGCGCCACCGCCGCTTCGACGTGCTGCTCGAGGCGGTACGCAAGGCGACCGACGTTTTCCCCGCGCTCCGCGTGCTCATCGTCGGCCGGGGCACCCACCGTCGAGCCGTTGCTCGCGAGCCGGTCCGTCGGCTCGGGCTCGAGGACCGTGTCGTCTTCGCCGGCTACCGCTCGGGCGACTACGTCGACGCCCTGGGGGCGATCGACGTCAAGGTGTTCCTCGTCCCGGGCAGCGACGGGTCCTGCCGCGCGGTGCGCGAGGCGATGGCGATGGGAAAGCCGGTGATCGCGGCGCGGCGGGGAATGCTGCCCGAGATCGTCGCCGACGGCGAGACCGGCCGGGTGGTGGACGACACGCCGGAGAACCTGGCAGAGGCCATCGTCGGACTTTGCCGCGACCCCGCGCTCCGTCGCCGGATGGGGCTCGCCGCCCGTGCCGCGGCGGAACGGCGCTTCTCGCTCGCCGCGCAGGCGGAGACGATCGAGCGTGCCTACCTCACTCTGCTCGACCGCCGTCCGCCGCTCCGGACGTGGGGCTGGCTCGGGATCTGAGGGCGACCCGGCTTACCCCCCGGCACATCGTCGCAACTTCGACGATCTCGCGAGGATTCACCCGTTCCGACGTCCGTAGTTCCGTCGTCGGACCATCCGGCCAATCCGTAGAATCCGCGTAATCCGTAGTTCCGTCGTTCGCCGCCGAGGCTACTCGGTGATCTTCGCCGACTTCACCCACTCCCCGAATGCGTCCTTGCAGATCTCGTAGTCGGTCGAGGTCGCCGCGTCCACGAACGCGAAGAACCGGTCCTTCCCCTGCGCGATCATCAGGTCCATCGTGAGCTCCTGGCCCACCTCCTTCGGAGTGCCCCGGATCACCAGCCGCACGCCGACCCGACCGTCGACCTTGACCGGCTTCTGGGAGACGATCTTCATCCCGTCCATGGCGACGCCGAGCCGCTCGCGGGCCGCGGTCTGTGCGTCCGCCAGCGTCGCCCCCTCGTCGGCGTGGAACGAGGTCACGCGGAACACCGACGTGCAGTCCGCGCACGACGACTCCCCCACCGACCCCTTCGTCGAGAAGGTGCAGCAGTCGAACTGGAGCGTGGTCTCGACCTTCCAGCCGTCGCCGGCGACGGAGGCGGGTTTCGGATTGCGCTTGCCCGAGGACTTCGGGCGGGCCGCCTTCGGGTCGCCACTCGCCGTGGAGTCGGTCCCTCCGCGCGCCGCCTTGGGCCCATCGCCCCCCGCATCCGGTGCCGGACCTTTGTGCGCCGTCGTCGCCACGTCCCCGGCCGGTCGGGCGACGCGCTCCACGCGCGCCAACTCCTTGCGCCCGGTGCCGGACCACACCGACTCCTCCAGCCCGGCGAGGAGCTTGCCCGGGCAGCTCTCCACCACCAGCACTTCGCTGCCGCGCCGCTCAAGGGAGATCTCGCTGCCGTCGTGCTTCCAGGCGTAACGGGTCTGCTTCTCCGCCGGCACTTCGAAGCCGTACTTGCGGCCGAGCAGCTTCTTGTAGGCCGTGGTGAACTGCTCGGCGTCCTTCTCGGAGTCCCAGGCGCTGAACCAGACCGCGAGCAGCCCGTGGTCCTTGCGGTTCTCGAGCACGCGGAACTGGTCCCCGTCCCAGCCCCGGCTCACCGCGCTGGTCTTCGAGTCGGGATAGAACTCCTTGAAGATCACGTCGACGTTGAGCTCGCCCCAGACGTTGGTGACGAGCGGCTCCCAGCCGTTGCCGAGCGAACCCGACAGATCCGGCAGGGTCACGGTCGTGGGCTGGTCGCGCTGGTCCAGGTACTTCTCCGGGTGCAGGATCTGCTCGGTCGAGGCGGGCATGTCCTGGTAGAGTCCGTTGACCCCCTCCCAGCCGCGCGCGCGCTTGACTGCCTGGACGAACTTCAGGCCGCCGATGTAGGGGAAGACGAGGCCGCGCTTGAGGTACTCGGGCGCCTGGTCGAGCGACTCGGTCCCCGGCCCGCTCGGCATCGCGCCGCCCATCTCCAGCAACTGGTCGATCCCCGGGATCGTCTCCAGGCCCATCCCCATCTTGCGGGTGACGTCTTCGATCATGACGAACGTGGCCTCGCCTTCCACCACCGCCTTGACGCCGGTGACCAGATCGTCGTTGTCCTCGAGCCCCATGGGCAGCGTGAGCAGGTCGAAATTCTGGTCCTGGAGCGCGTGCGTGAGCTCGTGCACCGTCACCAGCCGGTCCTGGTCCACCCCCATCAACTGGGTCATCATGTCTGCGGTCGGGTCGCCCGCGCCCTCGTCCTCCCCCTTGCCGGAGAGGTGGTCGGCGATCAAGTAAAGCTCCTTGGTCTCGGGGTCGTAGAAACCGGCGATCTGTTCGCTCAGGAGATCCACCACGGTCTGCCAGAGGTCGCCGCCCGGCTTCATGAGGCCGAACTTCTCGAGCGCCTTCTGGAACTTGAGCGCCTTCTCGCGCGGAAACTCCTTCTCGAAGTCGGCGAGCAGCTTCTTGCGCAGCGTATCCTTGTCCTGCACACCGATGGTCACGGGATGCTTGAACTTCAGGCCGCGCAGCTTCTGCACCACCTTCTGCAGCTTCGCCGCCTCCTCGGCCGGCAGGCCCTTGGGCGGGTCCTCCTGGGCCTGGGACGCCGGAGCGAACAGAAACGCCGCGGCCGCCAGGATCGCACCGACCACCCGGAAGACATCGAACCGCCCGAGACCGCCCATGAATCACCTCCACATCACCGTGAGCTCAGGAACTCCACGCCCGCCGGCGTGCGCCGGTCGGAGAATCGGCATCCCATACGCACGCCGCGCCGACGGCGTTGGCGGGAAAACTCGGTCGCGGGCCCGGGCTACTGCCCGCGCAGGGTCGAGAAGATCCGCTCCGCTTCCGGACCGAACGTCTCGAGCTGGTCCTCGGGGAACCGCAGCTCGATCACCAGCCCCTCGGTGCCGTTCACGAGATAGACCCGGTAGATCCGGGCCAGCACCTTGAGCTCCGGGTCGGTCGCGCTCTCCGCGGCGATGTACGCCGCCTCCGTCCCGCCCGCTTTCGCGGTCCAGGCGGGGTAGGTCTTGATCACCCGGCGGGCGGCGCGGTTCGTGCCCTGGGCCGGGAGCCGGCCCTCGTGCCACATCCCGATCACCGAGGAACTCGCGGCGAACGGCAAGGTAAAGCTCTCGGCGGTGACGACTGCGGCGTTCCCCGGGACCGCCCAGGTCAGCGCACCGTCCGGACGCACGCTCCAGCCCTCCTCCACCGAGAACGAGGCCTTGCCGCCGGTCACGGTCGCGAGTTTGTCCTCCAGGGCGAATCCCATGGCTGCGGGCGTGAGCCCAGGCCCGTTCCAGAATCCCCGGGACGCCTCGTCGGTCCGGACCTCCGGCAGCTCGCCGGCGGCCAGTTGTACGCGCGCGCCCGTACGCGCCCGCTCGGCGGTCGCGCTCCACAGCGCTTCGCGCATCGCCTCCGCGGAGGCGAGGTGCGACGACTCCAGCACCACGACCTCCTTGCCGCGGAGTTCGACCGAGCACTGCTCCTGCCACAGGCCGTCCTCGGTCACGATCTCGGAGATCGCAAGCGTCTTGGTCGACTCCGGCAGCGCCCGCAGGCGCTCGCCGTGGCGCTTCCGACCCATCTCCTGCACCGCCGCGAAGAACTCCTGCGCGTCCCGCTCCTCGTCCCACGCCGTGCGCCAGGCGAGCACGATCTGGCCCGTGTCGCGCTGGAGCGCGAACATCCGGTCGCCGTCCCAGCCGGCGGCCGCCGACTGCGCCTTCTCCTCCGTGCCGAGCCAGCGGCCCAGGAGCAGCCGGATGCGCAGCTCCCCCCAGACGTCCGACCAGATCACCGTCGCCCCCGGGTTCAGGTCGGCGAGACCGACATCTCCGAAGCGGAGCGGTTCCTCGCGCGTGACGAAGTACTTCTCCGCGTGGAGCACCTGCTCGGTGGTGGTGGGGAGGTCGGCGAATACCCGGCCGATCAGCCCCCATCCCCCGGCCTGGTAGGCGCGCCGGGCAAAAGCCAGACCGGCCGCGTGGGGCGCCGTGCGCAGGTCCGCCAGGTACCCCGGCAGCGCCTGCAGCCGCTCGGCGCTCGTGTGGGGCACGAACTGGAGAGGTCCGGCGACGTCCGGGAACAGGCCCGGGTCGAGCTTTTCGCTTTCTGCCAGGAAATCGAGCAGCGCGAGGTCGGCGTCCCCTTCCTGGAGGAGCTGGATCGCCAGACGCTGGTCCCCGCTGGGAGCGAGGTCGTCGATCTCGCGGACGCTCAGGTAGTTGTGGTCCTGGAGCAGATGCTGAAGCTCGTGGAAGAGCAGCAGGCGCTCGGCCGGCGAGCTGAACTGCGGCCGGGTGACGGCCTTCTCGCTCCGTTCCTCCTGGGATGGCCGGGCGGAGAGCGCCACCGAGAGGAAAAGGACGCGATTGCGCGCGTCGTAGTAGGAGGGCTGCGGATCGGCGAAGGCGTCCCGCAGAAGCTCGGTCAGCGACACGAAGGTCGGCATCAACTGCAGTTTCTCGAGCACCCTCTGCTCCGCGGCGAATTCTTCCTTGCTGGTGCGGCTGACCCAGATCGCCCGCAGGGATTCGATCATGTTCTTCGGGCTGAAGAACTGCTTGGGGAAACTCCCCACCGGGGTGAGCCCGCGCCGGCGTAGGGAGCGCGTCAGGAACTCCTGGATCTCGGCGCGGATGCCGAGGATGCGGTCGGCCGGGATGCCGTTGACCGAATAGAGGTTCTCGTAGCCGAGAGCGACCTTTCCCACCGGTTCGTTGACCAGGACGACCAGGGTGCCCTCCCGGTCCTCGACGATCCGTCCCTCGAACTCATTGCCGTTGCGCAGGATCACGACGTCCTGGGCGGAGGCGGTCACGGCGGCGAGCAGGAGCACGACGGCGGCGAACGCGGCAGGGTGCGACGGTCTCATGGATGCCTTTCGCTCGGGAAAAGGTGTCGCGACGGTGCGCAGGTTTCGCACCGCAAAGGGCTTCGGCCGACCTGACGGCCGGATGGTACCCGGAACCCGACACCGATTCTAGACAATTCCGGATCGCCCCGGGGTCACCGATTCCCCTCCTCCCCCGCGCCAGGCGCCGTCCCCCGCCAGCCGCTCGGCCAACCGGAGCGAGAGCGCGACCACCGTGAGCTGCGGGTTCACCCCTGGCGAGTCGGGCAGCACGGACGCATCGCACACCGAGATCCGCCGGGTGCCCAGCAGCCGGAGTTCGGAGTCGACGACCCGGCCGATACCCGTTGTGCCCTGCGGATGGAAGCCGCACATCATCAGGTTGTCCGGCCGGAAACGCCCGGCGGGGATCCGCCGCAGCTCCTCGACGCTCTCCGGTTCGAGCACGCCGTCCGTCACCGGAAGCAGGACCTTGCGGGCGCCGGCGGCGAAGAAGGCTTCGGCGAGCAGGCAGATGCCCGCGCCCGTGTCGCGCGCGTCGTCGTCGTGCATGCGATAGCGCAGGAAGGGATGACCGGCGATCTCGCGGACGCTCCCCATGGCCCGCTCGCGCACGAACATCCCGAACGTGGCGCTCTCGTCCAGGTGGTCCATCCACCAACGGAAGCCGCGACCGGCCGGCGCGAGCATGGGGCCGACCGTGCTCTTCGGGGTGTGGATCCCTTCCAGGGTGATGCGCGGGATCTCGGGCGGCCGATAGCCCAATCCCTGCGGCACACCGCCGGCGCCGTGGCGCAGCCCGGGGATCCAGGCGAACAGCTTGGTCGCGGGGTGGACCTTGAGCGCGCCGCCGGCGAGCCGGGAGGCCGTCCCCAGGCCGTTGCGCCGGATCAAGGCCGGCGTGGAAAACGCCCCGGCCGCCAGCACCACGTGCGCCGCGCGCAGCGTGGCGAGTCCTTCCGGACCGCGCACCCTCAGCTCGACGTGTCCGTCCGCCTCGACGATTCCCTCGACGCGGTTGCGCTCCAGCACCACTGCGCCCGCCTCGACCGCGCGCGGCAGGAAGGAGCGGTCGGTGCTCTGCTTGGCCCCAGTCGGACAGCCGAAGCAGCAGCGGCCCGAGCCTTCGCACTTCCCGGCGTTCCGCGGCAGGACGTACGGCTCCCGGCCGAGCCCGCGCAGGCCGCGTTCGACCACCCCCGCCGAGGCGCTCAGGAGCCTGCGGTCGGGGATCACCACTCCGAGCTCCTGCCAGGCGCGATCGAGCCAGGAGGCGAAGCCCGCGCCGGCGAAGTCGGTGCCCAGCCGCGCGTCCCATTCGGAGAGGCATTCCGGGAGGGGCTTGAGGCAGGTGCCGGAATTGACCGGAGTGGTGCCGCCGACGGCGGAGCCGGCCAGCACCAGGACCCCTCCCCCGCCGCCGAATGCGAACGTCATCCCCTGGCGCACGAAGTGCTTCTCGACCACGCGCGGGGCGGTGTCGGGTCGAACGAGCGTGCCCGCCTCGACCACGGCGACGCGCGCACCGCGGCGTGCCAGGTCCCAGGCGACCGGCGCGCCGCCGGCGCCGGAGCCGACGACCACGACATCGAAGTCGCTCGCCGGCGCCCGCGTGTGGAGCTTTCCCGCGAGGGGGTGGACCACGTCCCGCGGCGGCGCCTCCTCCGTGAGGGCCTCCTGGAGGGGGGCGAGGACGAACACGGTCCACAGGCGGACCCAAATCCGGCGGTGGGTCTTGGCGAGGTCGAGGAAGCGGTCGAACTCGTCCTGGTCGAGCTCGGCCGCGGGGCGCGGAACCCGCAGGAGCGCGGCGGGGAGGACAGTCGCGAACGCCCACGCGGCCAGCGGGTGGGTCCAATTCAAGGGCACGGGGTAGCGGCGGGCGCGGGCGCGGGCCTTCCTTACCTGTTCGGCGACCGATTCCGGCGCGGCGCCGAACGCGACCAGCCAGCGCGCGGCGAACCCGGGCCGCCCGGGGGGAAGGACGGGGATCCAGCGGCGACGTCCGGCGAACAAGGTGAGCGCCACGAAGGCGTCGCCCGACGCGCAAACGAGCCATGCAGGGCCGTCGCGCAGGGCGAGGCCGAGGAACATGGCGGTGCTGACCAGCTTCGCGGTCATGAGGGTCACGTATGGCGCGCGGTCTTCCGGCCGGCGCGCCGCGGTCTCGGAGAGGAGGACGATCGAGGCCATGAGGGAGATGGCCAGGCCGTGCCAGAGCGTATCGGGCGAGGCGTGGATGGTCCCGCTCAAGCCAAGGACCGACGCACACCAGGTCAGGACTTCGCCCACGGCGGTCGGCGCGACCAGGAAGGCCGTGCCGCAGACGAAGAAGACGAGCGCCCAGGCGCGCAGGAGGAGGATGTAGCGATCGCGGGACTGCATCGTGGCGTCTCCTGAATACTGACCATATAGTCATGTTATTCGAGACGACGGGGGATGTCAAGAGGGAAAGTCACCCAGCGATTCTTCCGGGACGCACCGCTCCACCACCGCAATGTACCGATGGATCATGCCGCCCCCAAATGCTCGATCGATGTCGCCTTGATCACGGCGTACGCCTCCGTGCCCGGCCGAAGATCGAGCGATCGTGCGGCGTCCTCCGTCACCAGCACACGCAGTCGCGGCCGCTCGAGCTCGACGATCACCAGGTCCTCGAGGGCTTCCATGCGGGCCACCCGTATCGGGAACACGTTGCGCGCGGAAATCGCCTCCGGAGCCGTCCGGGCCAGCAGGATATCGTGGGCGTAGCACGCGAGCCGGACCCGGCCGGCGGTCCCTTCGGGAAGCACGGCGTGCAGATCGACGCCATCGACGCGCCCCCGCTCGCGCCCGGCGACTTCCCCTTCGAAGTAATTGTCGATGTGCGTTTCGCTCGCCCGCAGCACGGCCACGGTCGACCCGCGCTCGACGATCCGACCCGCGTCGAGCCGGATCGCGTGGTCGGACAACCCGATCACCTCGTCGGCGACATGACTGACCAGGATCATCGGGATCCGAAACGTCTGTCGCACGTGGTCGAGCAGCGACATCGCCTCGCGGCGGCGCTTCTCGTCCAGCCCGCCGAACGGCTCGTCGAGCAGGAGGAGCCGGGGACGGCTCACCACGGCGCGGGCGAGCGCCACGCGGCGCCGCTCCC
>ORJL010934242.1_pt1 | contig 24478 bp, 24 predicted proteins | sample 1779941 | NCBI WGS metagenome assembly ORJL01 (sample SAMEA104232317, study PRJEB22302) | groundwater metagenome | biome: forest; feature: aquifer; material: groundwater | place: USA | collected 2011-08-07 | depth 5.8 m
AAACGATTTGATGGAAGAAAATGGGATGAGCTCAGGCCAATTGAGGCAAAAGTAGGAGTAATTCCTAATGCAGATGGCAGTGCAATGTTTAAAATTGGCGGAACTATAGCTTATGCTGCAGTTTATGGCCCAAGGGAATTGCATCCTAAATTTTTGCAAAACCCGCAGACTGGAATTTTGCGCTGTGATTACACAATGCTTCCTTTTTCAGGGCATGGTGAGCGTGTAAGGCCTGGTGGAAGCAGGCGTTCCAGAGAAATTTCAATGGTTATGGAAAATGCATTGTTGCCTGTTCTTGACTTAAAAGATTATCCTAACAGTGTTGTTGATATTTTTGTTGACCTGCCTCAAACAGATGCAGGAACAAGATGTGCTGCAATTTGTGCAGCGTCAATGGCTTTAGCAGATGCAGGTCTTCAAATGAAAGATTTGGTCAGCGCTGTTGCTATTGGAAAAATAGAGGATAAAATTGTTGTTGACCTCACATATGAAGAAGATTCATATGATGCAGGCCCAGGAACAGATTTGCCAATTGCAATGCTTCCAAATTCTGGAAAAATTACTCTTGTTCAAATGGATGGAGAAGTAACTCCTGCAGATTTGAAAAAAATGTTTGAAATGGCAGCAAAAGCATGCAAGCAAATTTATGAAGTACAAAAAAATGCATTGAAAGAAAAATTCAAGCAAAAAGGTAAATAAAATGGACAACTCAAAAGAACACTTATTAAAAGCATTGGCAAAAAACGTTCGTTATGACGGGCGAAAATTAACAGAATATCGAGATATTAAAGTAAAATATAATATCTCAGGTTCTGCTGAAGGAAGTGCTAGCGTAAAAATCGGTGAGACAGAAGTTCTTGTTGGTGTAAAGCTTGCAATTGAAGAGCCATATCCAGATACTCAAGATAGAGGAAATTTAATGGTTAATGCAGAGCTTCGCCCAATTTCTAGCTCAAAATTTGAGCCAGGACCACCTGGCGATCAGGCAATTGAACTTGCAAGAGTTGTTGATCGTGGAATTCGCGAGGCAAAAGCAATTGATGTAAAAAAATTATGCATCAAAGAAGGAGAAAAAGTTTGGAGTGTTATGATTGATGTTTGCTCTCTAAATGATGCGGGTAATTTATTTGATGCTGCAGCTCTTGGTGCTCTTGCCGCTCTTAAGAATGCAAGATTTCCAAAAGAAACTGGCGGCATTATTGATTATGGCGAAAAAACAGATAAGCCTTTGCCAATAAATACTGAGCCTATTGCAATTACTGTTTTAAAAATTGGAGACAAATTGCTAGTTGATCCATTGCCTGATGAGGAAGGATTAATTGATGCGAGGTTAACTGTTGCAATTACTCAAAAAAATGAGATTTGCGCTTTGCAAAAAGGCGGAGAAGTTCCATTAAGTATCGATGACTTTAATGCAATGATTGCTCTTGCGCTAGAAAAAGCACCAGAGCTTAGAAAGAAACTTTGAGGGGGATTATTATGGCTGAAGAAAAAATAAGGTATACAAAATATGAAACTGCAAGACTTATTGGCTCAAGAGCATTGCAAATATCAATGGGTGCTCCTTTTATGATTAAACTCTCTGAGAGTGATTTGGAAAAAATAGGATTTAATCCTGTTGAAATCGCAAAAATTGAGCTTGAGAATGATGTTTTGCCAATAACTGTTAGAAAGTTTACTCCAAAAACAATTGAACCTGTTGTTGAAGAAAAGAAAGCACAGTAATATGGGCGATGTTGTTACGCAGGAACACTTAAAAAAATATTTTTCTGTTACAAAGCGTGCTATTGATAAAGTAAAAATTGATTCTAAAAAAAATATAGATTGGGAAAAATCTGCTGCTGATTTTTTGGACATGGCCAAGCGCTATTATTCTGATGCACAGCATTTTGCACAAAAAGGAGAAATAGTTACTGCATTTGCAGCATTAAATTATGCGCATGGCTGGCTTGATGCAGGCGCAAGGCTTGGTTTTTTTGATGTTAGTCATGACTCAGAATTGTTTACTGTTGATTAATCGCGAAAGCTTAAATATTACTCAAAATCTACGATTAATTATGAAACAATCTGGCAATAAACCACAACAAATTGAAATTCTCAGTGGCGGTCTTATTAGTCCTTATGGCGTGAAGTTCAGTGATTTGGAGTTCAAGCTTAGCGAAATGTGTGTTTTGCCAACTGATGATGCGTGGGATAGGCAAAAAAAAGAAGTGTTAAAAATAGCTGAACAAACTGCGGTTGATTTGGGATTTGATTATTATTTGCTGCGTTTGGATCATACAAATATTCCTGTGGGTGTTATGTTTTCAAGCACAGAAGTTTTCGAGCTTGATGGATTGCATTCTTTTCAGCCGCAAGGATATTATCCCCCAATTAACACGTCTCATCAAATGGTAAATAGTGCTAGTGCTGCACGATCAATTTGTATTGGTGTTATTAATTACTACACAAAAAAATCAAATAAATAACAACAAATTATTAAAATGTTGTAAACTTATTGTAAGTCTAATGCAAAAAAATATTAATCGGATTTCTCCCATTATCTTTATAAAACAATCAAAATATCTTTATTCTTCACTAAATGGCAAAAATAAAAAAACAAAGAAGAATTTTTTTCTTAATAGTTTCTGTTCTTTTAGTTTTGCTTTTAATAAATTTTATTGCACTTTATTATCCAATTTTTGGTTCATTAGTTATTCAAGCACAGCTTCATGTTGAATCAGGAGTAGTGCTTGTTAATTCAAAAGCAGTCACAGGAATTATTCAATTATATCAAGGAGATGTTATTCAAACAAAAAATGGGTTTGGCACTATTATTCTTTATGAACACATTTGGACTGGTTTGCAAAATAACACTACAATAATTATTGATGATTTAACTAAACAGCATCCGCAAATTAAACAAGAATCCGGAACTACTTGGACCAAATTTATTAAGGTTTTAGGAATTAATGGATTTAGTGTTGCAACAAGCAATACTGTTGCCTCAGTTCGTGCAACTGCATTTGAAATAAGCGACAACAAATTAATCGCAAGCGAAGGTGAGGTTGAGTATATTATTGATGGCAGAAAATTTATTGTTCCTGCTTTTGGTGTTGTTGAAAAGAAAAACGGAGTTGTGCAAACAAGAACGGCAACAATTTTCGAACAAGACAATTTTAAGGCATATTTTGAGCGATTAATTAATGAATTAAAATTTTTTCAAAGAATTCAAAAATCTCAGGATAAATCAAAAGAACTATCTGAATTAATAATTAAAATTGATAAAAACATTAAAGAAATCAATTCATTCGGATCGGTTGATAATTCACAGCCTGAAGTATTAACTGCAGATTAATTAAATTACCGCCACCTATTTATACCCTGGCCATTAGGTCTGTTTATGAATTTAGTTGATAAAATAAAAAACGCGGCAATTATTGGTGTTTGCGCACTTGCAATTGGCTGTTCAGGTAATTCTCCGCGCGGTTCTGGGCTTGATGAAATAGCAGGCAGGAATACTAAGAAGATAAATTATCCTGTTTATGCTTTGCCTGTAAATCTTGCTGTTGGTTATTTTGGTGGCATTGCAACTCATGAAGCAGGCCATGTGCTTGTTGGCACAATTCAAGGCATTAAAATAACTGATTTTGATATTTTGCCTGGGCACGGTAGCCTTAATGGTACGCAAGAAAATTTGTATTTAGGCAGAACAATTATTCGAGGGCATTTAAGTACAACTGAGCTTAGAATTTTTGATATTGCAGGGCCTGCATCAACTTTTATTGCAGGCATTGGTTCAAGAGAGTTGTTAAAAACAGGTTATGTTCCAAAAGAATTACAGCCAAGTCTTGCATGGTATGCAGTTGGAAATAAAGCAATGACTTATTACCAAGCTTTTGCAGGTTTAAAGGGCAGTAACTCAAATGATTTTGGAAGGCATGACCAAACATTGCCTTTAGTAGGGTTAGGCTTGCAGTTTGCTTATGATATTTATGATTTAGGGTTTAGTGACAAAAAATTCTTTGATGTTCTTATTGGTGCAGATTTTTACACCAAAGATAATGAAGGTGTTAATATTTCTTTTGAAAGCGCACCAGATGAAGCAGGAATATTTTTTGTCAAAAAATTTTAGTAGGAATAATTGCCCATATCAATTATGATTGGGTGTTTTGTGCCTAAAAATAAGTCTACATTGAAGTTTCTGTTTTTTAGTTTTGTAATAACAATTCCAGGAATTCCTTTTTGAATAGAATCTGCCTGTAAATCAATATCACTTGGCCCTGCTAGTTCAGTGCAGTCTTCTTTATTTGCATGATAGTGAAAAAGTCCAATAATTGGCGTTAATGGTAAAACAACTGTGACTTGTTTTTCTTGGTTATTTGTGCTGCTCAAAACAAAATCTATGGTGTTATTTTTTGAATCTATATAACCGCCATATTCAACTCCTTTTTTAACACTAAGTTCAAGTCCGCCTGTTACTTTGCTTAAATTTTCTTTTTTTTGTAAAAAATCATAAAGTTGTGATGCAAAATCAAATCCAAAATCATTTAATTTCAAAACACCTAGTGCACTCTCAGTGTAGTATGCTTGGTTTCCCCAGCCGCTTAATTCAAATCCATTTTTTGTTTGTGAACAATTGCTTTGGCTTTTTCTTGAGGTGTGTTCTTTTGAAGCAATTTTTGCGTATAATTCTTGTTTTGAATATTTTGATTTGTTTATTTGAGGGGCAAAAATGCATCCTGTTAAACTTAATAGCGATAAGAAGTAAATTGCAGGTTTAAATGTCATAACTAGTATTTTTGTCAACATATTTAAAAAGGTACGTTTGCAAAATGGTGTTATGGGGTTAAAAGAACTATTAGGGTATTCAATTTTAACTGCGAGCATTACTCTTGGTGGCTGTACTACTGCTAAAGTGCCAAGTCTTACTGATTATCTAAAAGGGAAAGGAATTGATACATCAACTGAATTGCATTTGGCTGAAAAATCAAGGCTTAAAAAAACTCCTTGGCATGTTGAGAAGACAAATAATATTGGGGTTAGTTTTGAAAAATTAATTAAACAGCTTAATCCGCAAATTGTTGCGTTTGGAGAAATTCCTGCGCCAATATGGGTTTCATCGCATTCTTGTGCATACAGATTTGCTAAGGATATTTTGCCTGCAATGAAGAGTTGCGGTTTTAATGATTTGGTTGTTGCGTATGTTAATCAAGATACATCTGATGCAGATTTAGCTGCTTCTCAAAAAAATCCTTCTATTGTTTCACAGGCAAATATTGATCTTGAAAAATTTAAATGTGCAGATATTATGAAAGGTTGCAGAAAAAATGATGTGCGAATATTAAAAGGCGGATTTGTTCCAAGGCCTGAAGACGGATATGTTTTGTCTATTGAAAATTATCAATCGTATGGTAAATTAGATCATATGAGTGTTGAAAATCCTTTTTTTGTAGACATTTTGGGGGATATTTGTTCAAATTCAATGGGCCAAATTTTTAAATTGTTTAAGAATGGCAAAAAAGTAATGTCTTATGGCCCTCATGATTTTGTGAGTCTTGAAGAAAAAGCACTTCATGCTTCAACTGTGCCTAGTTTACCACTTGAACAAAAAAGGTATATGGATATTCATGTCGCCGCGTCTTTTGCAAAAGAATTTCGCAAGGAAGGTTTTGGCAATAAGTTTATGTCGGTATACATTGTTCCTCCTGATTATATTGATGATATGGGGCTTCTTAACAGAGCTGATTTTAGGGTGTGTTGGGACAAGAAACTAAAAGATAGTAGCCAAATTTTTTGGCAAAAAGTTGGTGAGTGTTATAATGTGATGATTATTTATCCTTATGAAAATGCGCGCTCAGGAACGTCTCTTAAAGATAAGCTTGAGCGCAATAGCGCAGATGAGGAAATATTGCTTGAGCCTGAACTGCCAAAGGAAAAGTGATGGCGCACAAAATAAAAAAAGTCTTGTTGAGCGCAATTTTGGCTTCTAGTTTTTTTGGGTGTTCTCAACAAAAAAAAGAAATAAAACAAGATTTATCTGCGCTAAGTTATGGTCTTGAGCGTTCAGATTCTATTGATTCGCTTCTTAATTGGGAAGTTGATGTTATTAGCAATGCGCTTGTAAACAAACAAGATTTGCTCACGTCTAATGAAAAAGAACTCGCATACAATATTGGTTGCAGAACTCTTAGGATTTTAGATGAAACATTACTCGGGCCTATGTTTGGAAATAGCGAGCGTATTATTGGCAGGCACGTGCCTGTTAGTATAGAAGGCAAAGAAGTGGCGTATAAACAAATTGGCCCAAAAAAAATAATGGCGCAATTCTCAAAGGCAGTTAAGTGTTTTAAATTATCTGAAAAAACCGTTGAAAAAAAAGATTTAGAGCTAATATTGCAAAATTTAAGGGTCGCGCAAGAATTCAATTCATTCGAAGTTAAGTCTGAATCAGATACGCTAAAAGAGTACATGTATTCGTTGTTGCGGCGCTTTATTCGCGCAAATAATTCAGAAAATGGAATTGATTTTGTTGTTCGCTCAATAAATGATTGGTACCCGTCTAATGTTGGTGCAGTTTATGTGTTTGAAAAGTATTGTGTTTTAGATTTGCCAAAAAATGAAGATTCTGCGTCTATTTTGATTCGCGTACTTTCTGAGTATAGGGATTGCAATGGTCTTCTTGGCAGCTTAATTGAGCGAGGTTTTATTCCAAGTAAAAATGAGGCAGTAAAATATTATAGCAGATTACTATTGTCTGATGTTTGTGCCAAAGAATTACTTTTTGTGCAAGATAAATATGCAATAATTCCATCATCTGCAATGGTTGGTTATGGTGAGCGCAAAATTTTAAAAGGCACTAAAGAGTCTTATCATGATGGTATTTTAGCGTTAAAACAAGCAAAACCAAATGATTTGAAATTGCACGATGCTTTTTTTTCAAACAATATTGGCGCAAATGTTGATAATTTAGCGTTAGATATAGGGGACATTATTGATTTTTGTGAAATTTATGCAAGGCCTGTTAATGACAAATTAAGTCAAAGATTTAATTTATTGCTCGAATCACAACTAACATTGTCCTCTGTTGTTGAATGTGTTAAAATTGCTGCATTAATGCACCCAAACAATAATTCGCAGTACGAATATGTTCAGAGTTTTGCTCTCAAAAGTTTGTCAAGCCCAATTTTGGATGATTCCAAAAAATTCAAAAATATTCGGAAAAAAACACGGAATGAAGGAATTGCGTTTGCTGATGAAACAGAAGTTATTGGCGAATTATGCAAAAGCCCTAATTCTCAAAAATATCTAAAGTATGCACACGATATTCTTTTTGAAAGCGGATATCTTAATCTTGCAAAATTGTGTGTTAAAAATTTAAAGTAAAAAAATAAAATTTTAATTATTCAACTTTTATTCTTGCTGATATTTCTGGATGGTCGGCAGATGCATAGTTGTATATTCCTGTGTTTTCAAATTTGTAGCTCCAAGTGTCTGCTTGTTGTAGTGAAGTTGATTCAAATACTCCATCTGTTGATTTAACTACATGGGGTATTTGGTCTTCATTTATCCAAGTAACTGTAGTGCCAACTTTTACAACAGTTGTTGTCGGCAAGAATTTGTTGTCTCTTAGTTTGACTATTTCTTTTAGCTCTGCCTCTGGTTGTTCTTGGCTTATTGCATTGTCGCTTGTTTGTTTTGTGCATCCTGCGGCAATCAACGTTATTGTTATTGCCAACAGAATCATTATTGTTTTTGTGGTTTTCATGCAGTGTTAAAATAAACAGGATTATTTATAGTTTTCTGTGGCTCATCAAATAATAACTTTTAAATAGTAGTAAGTTAATTATTTATGCATCAGAGAGGTTTTATGAAACATCAAGATGTATTGTTGTTGGTAGGTATTCTTGTTTTTACTGCGGGTGCAAGTTTAGTGCTTTATTTTACGCAAGATAGTCCAACAGCGCAAGCATATGGGGGGTCTGCGCCTTTTAGGTCTATTGCAAAAGCGCCTTTTACTGATTTGCCATACAACAAAGAGCCTATTGAAATGCCTTTTGCAGGCAGATGTTATCGTGATGAAGGCGATCAAGTTGTTTATTTTACTGCAACTCACCAAGATGTTGAGCGTGCATTTGATGGCTGTTATGAAGCAGCAGACAAAAATTATTATTACTATGATTATTATTGTGTTGGCACTCCAAGAATTAGCCAGGTTTGGCTCAGAATAAGCCCTGATTGCTAAAAAAACAATGAACCCAATAGTTAAAAAAGACATTCTTGATGTTCTTGAAAAAGTTATTTCTTGCGTAAAAAATAAGAATTATTCTACATTAGCAGAGCTTAGCAATCACGTAATTCATGACGCGAGCATTTTTCAAGATGATGATTCTGTGTCTTTTGCAATTTTAATTTACGCGCTTTCAAAAACTTTGCAGCGCTGTGTTGAATGTGGTGTTCAATTTGCAAAATTTGAAGGGTTATTATCTGAAGCAAAAATTGCGGTGGGTAATGATAACTCTGTGCTTTACAAAAGCAAAATTCATGAATTATTTTCTTTGATTCAGTCAGCAGATGACAGGCTTAAACTATACATTGAGGAAGTTATTCAAAAAGCAAAAATAAAAAAAGGCAGCAAGATGCATGAACACGGAATTAGTGTTGCAAGAACTGCTGAAGTTTTGGGAATAAGCCAGTGGGAGTTAATGAATTATGTTGGAAAAACTTGGGGTCATGAAGTTGTATCTAATGAAGATGTGAAAAAACGTGTTGCTGTTACAAGAAAACTTTTTGATTAAAAGGTGATGTGATTTATGAAACTGTTAATATTTGATGCAGGGCCTGTAATAAGCTTGACTACTAATAATTTGTTGTGGCTTCTAAATCCACTAAAGCAGAGATTTAAGGGTGATTTTTGTATTACTGAAGCTGTGAAAAAAGAACTAGTTGATAGGCCAATTCAAACAAAAAAATTTAAGTTCGAGGCAATTCAGGTTCAGCAGCAAATAGAATCAAGAATAATCAAAGTAATGCGGCAAAACGAGTTTTTTGTTGGCGGGTCTAAATTGCAGGCTCTTGCTAATAGTCTATATAGAACAAATGTAGGTAATGTTCCTATTGTTCAAAGAGGTGAGATGGAAAGTCTTGCTGCAACAATTTTTCTTGGCGCAGATGCTTTTGTTACTGATGAGCGAATCACAAGAATGATAATTGAAGCGCCAGATGCTTTGCGCGAAATTCTTGAAAAGAGGCTGCATTCAAAAATCACAATAAATGACGAAGCACTCCACCAATTTGAAGAAGAAACAAGGCATGTTAATGTCATTCGTTCTGTTGAATTAGTGACAGTTGCATACGAGCAAGGATTGCTTGATAAATTTATTGTCAGCCTGCCAAACGCGAGAAATGAGCTGTTAGAGAGTGTTTTGTGGGGGGTAAAGCTAAATGGTTGTGCTGTTGGTGAAAATGAGATAAGACAAATTCTAGATATTGAAAGAAAAAGAAGGTTATAAGTTTTTTTTAAAGCAAATTTTATAAATATCTTGCAGATTATTAGTTAGTATGGGCTTATGTGAATGTATTGAATTTACTCAAGGGTTGCCTGACTCTTTTGAGGATGATACTTTTAGTTTAACTAATGAAATGCAAGAAAAATACAAAAATTCAGTAATTACAATTGTTGATGGTCAAATGGGAACAAGGCCTTATTTTTGCAAGAATGCGAGTATTTTTGATGTTGCAGGAAGAAAAATTTGCTGGGGTAATATCGGGCCAAATGATGTAAAACAAATGAAGGGTGTTTATTATATTTTATCTGAAGGGAGCTCTTTTTGGAATGCAGACCCTCAAGAAGTAAATGGGTATCTTCCCTTGTTAAGCGATGCAAGATTTCCTGCGCACAGGCGTTCGCACTTGCCTAATTTTGAGCCTGTTGTTTTTAATGTGAGTTATGTTAAAAGGCATGCATTTGCAAGAATTATTGATGGCAAAATTCAAACAAACAAAAACTTAGTTTTATTTAAATATTAATACTTGTTGAAGGGATAATTATTTATAATAGTTTATTCAATTTTTAATTTTGTGAAAAAAGATGCAATTGTTGTTTTAGGCGGGGGAATTAAAAGTGATGGTTCGCTCCCAAACACGGTAAAATACAGAGTTAAAAAAGGTGTTGAGCTATACAAAAAAAGTGTTGCGCCAAGAATTATAATGTCTGGGCGTTATAGTTTTCTTTCAAAGACAGGTTTTCAAACAACTGAAGCACAAGCAATGAAAGAGTATGCAGTTTTTTTAGGTGTGCGCGTTTGTGATGTTTTTGTTGAAGCTGAGTCGCAAGATACAATTAGCAATGCATATTTAACAAAAGTTAAATTCATTCAGCCAAACAAATGGCGCAATTTTATTGTTGTCACATCAGATTTTCATGTTAAGAGAACAAAGTATGTATTTTCGCAAGTTTTTGATAATGAGTATAATTTTAATGTTGTTGGCGCCAAAACAATGTATTCTGAAAAAAGAAAGCAAGAGCAAGCCAATAGTGAAAAAAACAAGATGTTTTTGATTCAAAACTGGTTTTATGCATTAGGCAAGTTTTTTGATTTTGATAAGTAGAGTTTTGTAGTAAATCACATAAATAATGGAACAAAAATAATGTGATTCATTATTAGCTAAAAATTTTGTAGAATGCATCAAATATTGGAACATCTGTGCTAAATGTGAAAAATTTTGCATTTATTTCTGCACAGGCTTTTTGTATTTTTGCGTTGTGATCAGATAGCATATCAAAGTAGTTTTTTCTAAGCAGGGGTGAAATAAATGTGCGTAAAACAGTTTTTGTTTCTGAGTCTACTAGTTTATAGTCGCCTTCTAGATTCATATTTTTTTCAACATCATCTAGCACTTGTATTAGGTAAACATCATGTTTTTTGAATCGAAATAGTACTTTTTTAATTTCTTCAACATCATAAAGAAAGTCAGATATTATGACGACCATTGACTTTGATGTTATCATTTTTTTGTATTTTGAGAGTGATTGCTCAAATTTAGTTGTGCCTGTTGCTTTTTTCTTGTTTAAAAACTGCACTATTCTTGCTAGTTGCGCTTTTCCTCTTTGTGCTCGAAATACTTCTAGTTGTTCTGCAAATGTTGATATGACAAATTTTTCATTATTTTTCATTGCCATATATGCAAATCCTATTCCAAACATTGATGCGTAGTCTGATTTGCTGTATTTTAGCTGTCCAAATCCCATGCTTCCGCTAAAATCAATTATGACATGAACTACTAAGTTGCGTTCTTCTTCTTGTCTTTTAATGAACAATTTGTCTGTTCTGCCAAATACTTTCCAATCAATCATTCTAAAATCATCGCCCGCAGAATAAATTGTGTAGTCTTTAAACACAAGGCCTTTTCCTGTGTAAAGCGACGGTCTTTCGCCAACATAATTTGAGGTGAGTCTTTTATTTATTATTAAACTCAGCCTGTCTAAATGGTTAAGAAATGATATGTCTATCATTTGAGCATTTGTTTTATAACGTCATCTTCTGATAGGTTTTGTCTTTCTGCTTCAAAGCTTAGTATTATTCTGTGTCGCAGTATTGGGAGCGCCATTTTGTTTATGTCATCTTTACTTACAAATTTTCTGCCTTCAATTAGTGCACGTGCTTTTGCTGCAAGTATTAGTCCTATTGATGCTCTTGGGCTTGCGCCATATTCTATTAAATCTTTTTTGCTTCTTGTGCCTGTAACGATTGTTACTGCATATTTTTTTATGTCATTTGCGATAGGCACTTGTCTTGTTGCTGTTTGCAAATAAAGCAGAGAATCTTTTGTTAATATTGGTTTTAGTGTGACTTTTTTTATTTCTTCTGCATATCTATTTACTATTTCCATTTCATCTTCAAATGACGGATAGTCAGTTTTAATTTTTAGCAAGAATCTGTCGCTTTGTGCTTCAGGAAGGGGGTATGTTCCTTCTTGTTCTATTGGGTTTTGGGTTGCCAAAACAAAAAAAGGCTCTTCAAGTTTGAATGTTGAGTTTCCTGAAGTGACTTGTTTTTCCTGCATTGCTTCAAGTAATGCAGATTGTGTTTTTGGTGTTGCCCTGTTGATTTCGTCTGCGAGAACTATGTTTGCAAATATTGGTCCTGGCTGGAATTTGAATGTTCTTTTGCCTGCGCTTGTTTCTTCTATTATGTATGTTCCTGTGATATCGCTTGGCATTAAGTCTGGTGTGTTTTGAATTCTTGAGAATTTTAAGTCAAGAAGTTGTGCCATTGTTTTGACTGCGAGTGTTTTTGCAAGTCCGGGATAGCCTTCAAGCAATGCGTGTGAGTTTGCCATTAATGCTACAACCATTTGTTTTAGCATTTCATCTTGACCTACTATTACTTTTCGCATTTCTGTGAATATCAAGTCAAAATTCTTTTTTGTGTCTTCGAGTCTCATCATATCACCTTTTTATAAAGAATTTCAGCGAGTATTAGTTTATAAACTTTTCTTTGCATTTTAACCTTGCTTGGTTATCTCTTTAAAATAACTTTTAACTATTTTCTGGTATCCTTTTGGTATTGTGTCGCCATAACTTTTATCTGATGTTGCGCTTATTTCTGTTGGAGCAACATCTCTGAATTCTTGTTTTTTTGACTGTCTTTGTTTTGTGATGTCCACATCGCTTAGTGTTGGATTAATTTGAAGATTTAGTTCTTTTGTTCCTAGCGCTTCCATTGTTTTATTTCCAAAAATGTCTGAGCTTTCATTTTGTTCTTTGAATATTAGTTGTGAAGGATTTATTTGGTATTCTTTAAATGACTGCACTGTTTGCTGTACTGCAGTAATTGCTTTTGTGTAATCATATAATTTTACGTTGTATGCTGATGAGCCAATTATCAAAAATGATACTATTGCCATTACTGCGAGTTCTCTTGTCAGTCGTCCAAAGCTTAGAAAGTATGATGTTCGCACGTCTTTCATTAATTTTAATACTTCATCATTTAGGCTTGAAATAATTTCGTTGTCTTTGTCAAGATTGTCTGCAACTGTTGTTAGCCGCTCTTTTAGTGATGGGACTTTTAATTCGACAATGTTAAATTTTATTCCATGTATTGCGCGGTATGTGTGTATTGCGCCGTAAATAATTAGCACAAGAAGTGATGAATACCATGGAAAGGACAATAGCGTTAATGCAAGAAAAGATATTGTAAATACAACCAATGAATCCATTACTGCGCTAAATAGTGTTAACTGCCATAATGCAGAGCCTACTTCGCGCAGTGCTGCTGCCATTTGTTTTCTGTTTTGTGGTGGTGGCAGTTTTGGCGCGCTTATTTGTTGTGTCATTTGTTTAGCAGTAACTTGTTGAATTGTATGTTTGGCACAATATTTGTTTTAGTTTTACGTATTTGAAATTTATTTCATCAAATTTTCTTTGTTCTTCATTTAGTGCGCCTTCTAAATTAGAAATTTTGCTTTCCCGATCTTTTATCGTGTCATCCATTGTTTTTATTACGCTATCTTTTTTGGACAAGTCTTGCCCTAGTTGATGGTTTTCTTGTTTTAAGTCATCATTTGATTTTTTGAGTGAATCTGTTGTTTCTCTAATCTCAGTATATTTATTTGAAATGTCTGCTTCTCTTGCGGATTTTAGTGTTAGTTCATTTTCAATTCGTGCAAGTGCTGCTTGCTTTGCTTCCAAATCTTGTGATACTGAAGTTAATTTTGAAAGTTTGTCATTATACATCGCGTTTAGTCTTTCAAAATTGCTTTGAAAATATACTGTTGCTGCGACAAGTGTTGTTGCGCTAATTACAATTAAAAGTAAAAGTAACAAATTTGCATTTTTTGTTATAAACGCCATTTTTTTAGTTCACCTTAGTTAATCTTTTTTGATAAGTCTCCTTATAAATATTTCTGCAAGGTAGAGTATTATTGCCGCACTAAGCCAGGGCCACAAGATGTATTCTTTGTCATTTATTGTTCTGCGCGCCTGTGTTTTTGTGAATTCTACTATTTGGTCTACTTCGTCTGCCCCAAAAAATCTTCCGCCTGTGCTGCTAATTATTTTTGGCAGGTCTTGGCTTATTCCTAAATTTTCGTATTCAACAGGATAGTTTGCAGCAAACACTGCGCCTGCAACTGTTTGAAATCCTGTTGTTTTTGGCGTTATTGTTGTTGAGTAAATGTCTTCATCTATTTTATAAAATATCATTTCTTTTGATGTTGGCTGTTCTTGTGACTTTACTGTGACTTCTGTTGGTTCATTAATTCTCGTGTCTCTTGCTTCAACGTATTCTTTGCTTTTTCTGTCAGGGTCTCCTATTAGCCAGTTCATTATTCTAGTTATTAATCTTGAATCTGGTTTTTTTAGCAGTTCTCCCGCCCACGCTCGCCCGTCATCTGTTGATAATGCAGCAACCCTTCCAAGTCCAAGTCTCCAAACTGTAAGTATTGGGTCGCCTGAATTTGTTGTGACGAGCAATTTTGCGCTGCTTTTTGGCGTTATTTCATTGTAGCCATAAACTGTTGCGTTTAAGTCAAGCCCTTGTGTTATGAAATGATTTGAGTCAAGAGGTATTAAATTTTTTGTACCTGGTTTTTTATCTTTGTCGTCAGTTTTGCCAAACAATACTTTCAGTCTTGATCGGTCGTCTGCTTTGAAGTATATTCCGTTTGTTATGTCTGCTATTTGTCTCATTAAGTCTTCATTTGTTTGCGAGCCAACGCCCACTGTAAAAATTTTTATGCCTTTGTCTGCTGCTGCTTTTGATGCTTCAACTACTATTGTTTCTCCTTGTGATTTTCCATCGCTTACAATTACTATATTTTTGCTTCCGCTTGTCATATCAAGTAGTGATATTGCTTTTATTATTCCAATTCCAATAAGCGTGCCTCCCCCGTATTTGAGGCTTGCAATTCTGTCTTCGAGATTTACTTTTTCATATACTTTTGAAAGATCAGATATTACGTATGCCATTGTGTTAAAGGCGATTACTGCGAGATTTTCTTCAGGTGTTAAATCTTTTAGAACACTTATTGCTAGCATTTTTTCTACGCCAAGTGCACTTCCTGAGCCGTATGCTGAACTTGTGCTCCCTGAAATATCAATAAGCAAAACTATGTTTATGTCTCCTGGCTTTTTTTCTGGTGCACCAACAAAAACAGGGAGTATTGTTTCAAATATTGATTTTCTGTATTCCCCTAAATCATATGAGTTTTTCCCGCCAACCGCAAGAAATCCGTTTCCGTCAGCCACGTAATCATTTAATTGGTCTGTTATTGTATCTGCTGTTTTTCCTGAAATATCATTTGTTACAACAGCGTAATAATCATTCAAATTGTTTGGCAGTTGAGATACTGTTGATACTTTGTATAATTTTTTCATCAGTGTTGCAAGTGGGGACTCTGTATCTGAGAGAAATAATATTTCTGGCTGAGGCACTGCTTTTACTGTTTTGTAGTATATATTGTTGCTTGCAAAATAATCTGTTGAATCAACTTTTGCAATTATTTTATGATACCCTCCGGATAATATTTGAGTGAATTCTTTTGTTGTCGCATCTGTAGTTTCGTCAATTACATTTATTCCATCAACACTTATTGTCAAATGAATTGGTTTTTTTGCAGCGCTTCCAACTCGGGTTATTCTTGCAGTGAAAGTATTTTCGATGTTTTCCATTGTTTTAGAAGGGCCTTCGATTGCAATTCCGATGTCGTCTCTTATTGGATTTAGTGTTATTGCGTTTATTGTAGAATTCATTCTGCTTGCAAATAATGCAACATCCCCCAAACTCGAGCCATCGTTGTTGTTTCCATCGCTTATTAGCATTATGTTTTGTCTTGGTTGCAAGTGTGAAAGAATCCCGTCGCCTATATTTGATTTGTCAGCAGAGCCAAGCGACATTCGCTCAACTGTTACTTTTTTTTCTAATTCTTGTTGAAGCGTGTCTGCAACTGATTCATATAACGCCATTGATGTTGAGTTGTCAACAAGCAGTGTGATGTATGGATCCCCTTGAATTGTGTGTTCTTTTGATGCATAAGGCCCTGCAAGTGCTATTAGTAGCAACAAAGTGAGTATTGTTCTGCTGAGCAGCATTATTGCTTGGAGTTTTATTCTTCTTCTTTTTGTGTCTGGCTCTTCTTTTATTTGTATAAATTCTTTTCTGAGAAAATAAAAATAAAATATTGCAGCAGGAATTATTAGAAGAATTAATTCTGGATTTTCTACGTGAGTGTAAATAACTTGTATTAGGTTCACAAATCACCCCTCCATTTTATGAAGAGCACTTCAAATATTAAAAGCATTAGCCCAATTGTTGTTAGTAAAAATTCAAGTGAGTATGTTCTTTCTTCTTTTACTGGTTTTAATTCGTATTGAACTGATTTTGTTCCAAAACTAACATTTGAGTTTATATTAGATTCTTTTTCGCTAAGGAGATTTACTGCAATTGTTCTGTCTTGAAGTTTGTAAATTCCTGCTTCTTCTAGTATTAATGTTGGTTGTTTTATTACAGTTGATGGAGTTTCTATTTTTTGGTTTCCCTCAAAAATTAGCGTGTCGCCCGTGTGGTAGTTTAGGTTTTTTATTTCTTGCTGTTCTGTTGCAAATCTGATTAATTCTGTCCAAAATATGGGGTAGCTTGGGGAAAATTTAAAATCACTTGCTTTTTCAGGCATTCCAAAATAAACTATTTTGCCATCTCCTTGCTTGCCTATGCTAATGACTCCATTGCCGTCTATTGATGCAACATTTATTGTTCCTTCTTTTGGAATCGAGCTAAAATAATAATCAACCGCCCCAAAATCAATATTTTTCGTGAATCTGTTTAATTGTTCTACGCGCACATTTGCGCCATCTTTTTTTGCCCCAAGACTTACTGGGAGCAGGCCTTTGTAATCAATTAGTGCACTTTGTTCTTGTGCGTGCACAATTGCTGTTGCGCCGTCTTTTACAGTAGATAATATGTCTTCAAATGTTCCAGGCAATATTTGTTCTGTGTCAATGTCGTGTAGAATGTATAAATCATATTTATCTTTTGGAATTATTGGCGGTCTTGCAATTTCTAAATTTACATCTCCAGAAGCAGTGAGCGCATTTTTTAAAAATATTGACGCGTTATTTGTAACTAATAATGCTTTGATTTGTTTTTTTACAGGCGCACTTAAGTATGCTGTGTTATCTGCTGCCAAATCATCTTTGAAGTTAATTTGTATTTTTGTAACGCCTTCTGGTGTTTTAAACGATACTGTTTCTGTTGTGTGCGCGGCAATTAAAAGGTCTTGTTTTGTTTTTCCTGCTTCTAAGAAGAGTTTATTTTGAACGTCATCATAATTTTTCACATAAACTGTTGTTGAGGCATCATCTGCAACCAGGTCGATTATTCCAACATTGCTTCTTTTTTGTGTTGCAGTATTTATGAATTCAACTTTTAGTCCTTTTGATTCCAGAACTGTTTTTGCCACTTGCGCGTCTTGTCCATCTGTATTTATGAAGTCACTAATAACAACAATTCTGCCCTCGCTTAATGCTTCGCCCGCAAGTAGTATTGCTTCTCCTAGTCTTGTTATTGTGTCTTTTGGCTTTATGCTTTGTAAAAATCTATATGATTCATCATAACTTGCTTCTTTTGTTCCAATTAACGGTACGTCTTTTGCAAGTATTATTGTGTTTCTTGCGCTAAGAATACTTTTTGCTTTTGAAATTGCGCGGTCAAATCTTGTCGATGTTGCTTCAAATGTTTGTGAACTTGCAGACACATCAAGCACAATTACAGTGTTGCTTGCAGTCACATCTTTGTAGTATTTAGTAAATGGCTCTGCAAATGTTAATGCGAGTGCAAGTAAAAGCAGCAATTGCAGTATAAAAAGCCAGTCGCGAACTATGTTTCGCAAGAATGAAGTTAGTTTTCTATACCCACTTGAGCGCATAAAAAACATTAGTGATGGAATAGGCATTGTTTTTGGTTTTGGCTTTATTAAATACAGCAAAATTAGCGGTATTAGTGATAATAACGCCAAAAGTCCAAAACTATACCCCAATTCAAACACTGCCATTAAGTTTTCTCCTTCTTTTTTTATAGATGAAGAAAGCGCACTATTAAAATCTTTTCACTGGCTTTGATTTTTCACTAAAATTAGTGTTTAGAAAAGTATATATATGTTAATTTAATTATTTATTTTATGTTTAAAAAAGGGCAAATAACGTTATTTATACTTCTTGGAATCGCAATTATTATTGCAGTTGGCACAACTATTGTTGTTAAGCAAAAAAGTTCTGTCGATACTGTACCTTCAAGAATTGCAAAAACTTCTTTAGAGTCAGATAAAATAAAAAATTATGTTAATAATTGTTTGCAGCAAGTAAGTGAAAAGGGAATAAGGCTTATTGCTTTGCAGGGAGGATATATTAATGCAAGAGGGGATAATAAGTATAATGAGCAAGGTGATGGGTTTTCTTCAAAAACACATTATTTTTTTAGTAATTTAGCACTTCCCTATCTTTGGTTTGAGAAAAAGTCACAACTAAGGCCAGTTGATGATATTAAAACAAAGCTTGCAAACTATGTTGTTATTGAAATGCAGAATTGTTTAAATTTTAGCAGTTATGAAAGCCAAGGATACAAAATAAAAAAGCCAGATATTTGGCAGATAAAAAGTGAGTATGAAAAAGGCATTAGTGTGAATTATTCAAGCACAAAAGTTAAAGCAGATGCAATATTTAGTGATGAGGCAGTTTTTGTTAATTTAAAATATCCTCTTTTTTTTGAGCGCGGTGAAACAAAAACAGAAGTTATTGATTTTAGCGTAAGTATTCCTTTGAGGCTATTTTTGTTATACAATATTGCAAACAAATTGCTAAAAAATAGTTTAGAAGAAAAATATGAAGTTAATAAACACTGTGAAGAGTTATCATCAAAAGATAAAATCGTAAATATTTATTTGCATACAAACCAGTATGATTATGATTATGTTGTTCAAATAGTGGACATAAAACCGTTAATATCAAAAAAAGAAATGCCATTAAAATTTCAGTTTGCAACAAGAAATGCTAAATTAGAAGGTGATTGCGTTGGCTAAATTTTTGGTTTTACTTTTTGTAATTTTATTTTTGTGTTCAGCAAATGCTTTTGCACAAATACCAACAGCACTTGACGGATATTTGGAGCTAGACTTTGCGCTTGCAAAAGAATTCAACATGCACGTGGATAGTGTGGGCAGGTCATTTGAGCCTCTTGTTTTGCCAATATTTCAAAACAACACAGTTATTGGTTATTTTAGCATAGATTTGAGTTATTTGCAGCAGCTTCCAGAAGGCGAAAGTGTTTTTAAACTAGGATCAAATAATGCAGAGGTTGGAGAATTTAGATTAAATTATGCTTCAAGAAATATCACCTTCAAAAGTTTGCAAATTACAAAAGCAAGTATTAATAAGTCAAGAATAAATTTAATAAATGAAAATCTAGACGCGAGCACTAGTTTTAATTTAATTTCAAATAGTTATGTGTTTGGTTCGTTACTTGCGTACTTGACTTTAAATAAATTAGCTGATTTTGATGATGTTTTTGTTTTAAGCGCAGAACTGCAAGGAACTAACAGCCAGTATTCGAATGAAAAAGTAGGTGATATTAAAATAAATGCAGCAAATATTAATTTTCAAACAATTTCGCTTGCAAAAAACACTTTTATTGGCAAGATTAATGCAATAACTGGCGAGCCAATAACTCTTGGAAATGTCTGTGTTAGTGCAGGCCAAAGCCCTGAAATGTGTTTGAGAATTCGCAAGTTTGCAGATGGTTCTGGGAATTATGGCCCAATAACAATTACAGATAAAAATAACACTAACATAACTTTCAAAGTTAATGGTGTTGATTCAGGAACAAAACAATTAAGTTATTTAACACCTGATGTGAGATTTAATTTGCAAGTAGACACTTCAAATTTTAATTTTGCAGATAGCGATAAGGATGGAATTCCAAACGGGATGGATAATTGTCAAGACTCTGTTGTGCCTGATGTTGATACTCGCGGTTGTGATTGCTCTCAAAAACAATGTTTTGCAGGAACAAAATGCCAAATTGATTTTGCAGAAGGAAACAAATGTGTTCAAGCACCAATAACAAGATGTTCTAAAAATTTAGAATGTTTGAAAAAAACAACAGCAACCCAAGTTTACAATAGTGTTGCTGGAACTCAATCACCGGGCGCGCCAACAAATTATGTTATTGACGGCAAAGATTATGAAGTTAAGGTAACGCAAATAACAAGTACTGGCGTAAATGCAGCTAGCTTTCAAATTAATGGTGAATTAACTGGCATGTTAATTGTAGGTCAAGAATTAATAATTCAAGATGCCGCAAAATTAACAATAATAAAAATAACAAATTCAACAAATCAAACAAATCAAACTACTGATGTTGTTTCATTTTCAATTACCTCATTAGCTCAGCAACCACAATCTCAAAATGATGCCCCTAAGTTTTGCAATCAGCAAGGAATTGTAGTAAATAATTGTGCACAATGCGGCTGCCCCACAGATTTTACTTGCAGTCAAAGTGGGGACTGCATTAAAGTTCTAACAGGGCTTGTTGGGAGTATTTGCAAAGACAATGATTTTAGATATAATTTAAATCGAGTGAATTGTCCTTATGGCTGGGTTAAAGAAGATTTGCTAAGATACTTATCTGTTGATGTTGATGGCCCCCCTTTGATTGGGGATTATGTTGAAGATAAAGTTCAAGATAAATTAAAAGATGTGACGTTGTGCCTTAAAACATCTGATTTAGGTTGTGCACCTGCCAACAAGCCTTACACGTGTCGTTTTGAAGATTTGCTTGAGCAAAATAGGGGAAAAGCCGCGCAAATTATTGAAGAAAATATTAATAGTCAACTTCCGCCAGCGTCTTTTTATGAAGAATTAAGCACAGGTGTTAGAGTTGGTTTGGGCTTTGCTAGCGGAGGGCTTCTTGAAATTTTAAATCTTGCAGGATTTCTTGACATCGAGATTACTCCTCATGTTGATTTAACTGGTTTTAGTCTTAGAAATTCTTATGATTGCACGCCCAAATTAGTAACATCTGATGTGGAATGTCTGCCACTAATTAATAATGGCCCTTCTGATAAAAGAGTAGATTTAGTTTTTGTTGGTGATGGTTTTCTTGATGACCAAGTATTTGTAAATACTATAAAAGAGATGATTGATTATGGGGGACAATTTGAGAATACAGATAAAGAAGGATTATTTTCATTAGAGCCGTATATGTCTTCTAAAACAAAATTTAATATTTGGGCAGTAAATGCAAAAGATAAAATTAATCACGTGCCATCTGCAAAACAGAGTAAAGGAGGTATTTTTCCTGACGAACGTGATGTGAATGAATTTGCAAGTTATTGCCAAAATAAAGATTATACTATAGTTGTGTCAACTGCTGCATATCGTTCTTTTTGTTTTTATGGGGGCAAAGCACCTTGTTATGTTTCAATTGGCGGTGAGAGCTATCTTGGCAGATTGTTATCGCACGAATTTGGCCATGGATTCGCGTCACTAGGGGATGAATATGCGCAACAGGCCGTAGAATTAAAAGACGCACCAGATAAAATTGAGGATTTAATAACTGAAGTGCAAACAAAATTTGCAAATTGCAAATCAGGTGATGCTGAAGCACAACAATCTTGGGGTAATTTAGTCACTTCAGATAATAAATTAGGTTTTTTTAAATCCTGTGGCGGAGACTGCATGCCGCAATGTGAAAATGCAGTTAGGCCATCATATCTTTCAGTGATGAATAGTCACAAGTTAAATGTTGAAAGCGTGTTATCCTCAAGTGGGCCTCAAGGAATTATTGCAGGCACAATTAAAATGGGCGCGCCATTTCATCCATATTACTTAATTAATTATGGCGAAATTCAAAAAAAGCTTGAAGAGTATGAGGCTGGCGATTCTAAAGACACAAAGTTTTATGAAACAATAGAAGAAGAAATCTCAACACAACAACAAACAGTAACACCAACTTGCATAGATTCTGATAATGGTGCGAGTTATTATGCCAAAGGAATAGCAAGAAGAACTGAGCAAAACATATTAGGCCCGCTTGTGCAAGAAGATTTTTGTGTAGGCAATATTCTTCAGGAAAGCACTTGTCCAGGCGCGACAGGGAATGTATTTTTGAGTCCATATACTTGCCAAAATGGTTGTTTAGATGGTGCTTGTATTGCTTTGCCAGCAGAGCCTTTAATGGGGGTAAACACTGATAAACCAAGTTATGATTCAAATGAAAAAATACAAGTGTTTTCGCACTTGCCATATAATATGGATGCAGTTTATTATTTTGTTTCTTCAACAGAAAGAAAATTTATTGGTTCGGGAAGTTGTCCTGCAAATGGGGCTTGTTTTAGTTACACTGCGCTGCCTGCAGGAAATTGGCAGGCAGAAATTATTGCTTGGCAGACAAATACTCCAAACACTGCGTACAAAATTAGTTCATTGCAGTTTAGTGTTGTTTAAACCTCACTAATTCCACCAGTGTGTATCACTGGTGGCAACAATTGTGGCGGAATTAGTGATGGTGCTCAAGAAGCACTCTTAATGCTTGTCGCATGCCACTGGTGTTGAGCTAGGAGTAGAAGGCGACATCGCGATCACCAGTGGTTCTTGACATAAAATATAATTACTCATATCTTAATTATTCATACCTCAACGCTTCAACTGGCTTCAAATTTGCAGCCCTTTTTGCAGGTAGTGTTCCGCTAATTGCGCCAACAATTATTGAAAATAGCAGTGTTCCAATTAACAAATTAGCAGAATATGCTGCAGTAATTGTTGCAGGTCCAAATGCCGCATTTGCGCCTATTTCAACAGTTTTGCTAATTATTATGCCAATAATTATTCCAATTATTCCTCCGCTAAATCCAATAAATGCGCTTTCAACTAAAAATAATCCTAATATGTCTGTGTTTCTTGCACCTATTGCTTTCATTACCCCAATTTCTCTTGTTCTTTCAAGAACTGAAGTATACATTGTGTTCATAATTCCAACACCGCCAACCAATAGGCTTATTGCTGCAATGCCAACAAATACTGCCTGTATTATGTTTAATACTTTGTTAAACGACGCTATTAATTGTGTGCTTGTTTGCACGAGAAAATCTTCTGCTCCTTCTTTTTGGTGTCTATTTTTTCTTATTTCTTTTTCTATTCTGTCTGCTATTATTTGAGGGTCTTCATTTCTTTGGCTTTGTGCTGTGATCATCGTGTAGCTTTCTTTTTCATTTAGAAGCTCGCGTATATTTTGTTCGGGCAAAATAACGCTCCCATCCATTCCAGGATCGCCTATTTGTTTTATAATTCCAACAACATCAAATAAAACATCATTAACAAAAATTTTATCGCCTATTTTTATGTCTTTTCCAAATAGTTTTTTCTTGGCAACATTGTATCCAAGCAATGCTTTATTTTTGTCTTTGTGGCCAAGTAATCTCCCTTCGTCTAGTTCTATTGTGTGTGAAGCGTATGTTAAGTCTAGTTCTTTTTGTGTTTGTGGCACACTCATTAGATATTGTGTGCGCTGAATTTTGTTGTAAACAATTCTTGCAGATTTAAATAAAATTCCTGTTGCGTCTTTTACTCCGTGTGTTTTTTTAATTAGTTCTAAATCCTGTTTTTTTAATTCTCCGGGCAGATTCGCAGAACCAAATGCTGCTTCTTTTGCTTGTATTATTATTTTGTCTGCGCCAATTTTTTCAAATTGAGCGTTTATTGTTTGCTGTAATCCTTGCCCTAATGAAACAAGAGCAACTACTGCGGCAATTCCAATAAAAATTCCAAGCATGGTAAGTGCCGCTCTTTTTTTTCTTTTTTGCAGGCTTTTAATTGATAATTTTGCAAGCCAAATTATGTTAATCATATCTTAGTGCCTCAACTGGCTGCATTTTGCTTGCTTGTTTTGCAGGAAGTATTCCAGATATTGCCCCAATAAAAAATGAAAACAAAAGTGTACCTAGTATTAGCAATGGGGAGAATGTTGGCTGTAACAAATTTCCAATTGCTTCGCGTGCTGCAATTTCTACAATTTTACTCATTCCAATTCCAATTAACACTCCAACAGCGCCTCCTGCCATTCCCAAAAGCCCGCTTTCTATGAAGAATAATAAAAAAATATCTTTATTTCTTGCACCTATTGATTTCATTATTCCTATGTCTTTTGTTCTTTCAAGAACTGAAGTGTACATTGTGTTCATTATTCCTATTCCGCCAACAAGTAGGCTTATTAGTGATATTCCAATAAATACTGCTTGAACTACGCCAAGAATTGTATTTATGCTATCAAGTAAGCTTTGGCTTGTTTGTGCGCTGAAGTCTTCAAATCCTTCTTTTTGGTGTCTGTTGCGTCTAAGTGAACGTGAAATTTTGTCTGCAATTTTTGATGGCTCTTCGTTTTGCGCAATTTGTGCAAATAACGCGCTGTACTCATCAGGTAAATTTAATATCTCTCGCAAGTCTTCTTCG